>Ga0105048_10010929_pt1 | contig 14360 bp, 15 predicted proteins | sample MAT05_FD_78382 | JGI IMG/M metagenome (GOLD analysis project Ga0105048, IMG submission 78382) | Freshwater microbial communities from Lake Fryxell liftoff mats and glacier meltwater in Antarctica - MAT-05 | ecosystem: Environmental > Aquatic > Freshwater > Ice > Liftoff microbial mat | place...
CGGCGGTCGAGCATCTCGCATGCGCTGGGTACAAGTGGCCGGACGTGCAGCGCGGCAGCGAGGGCATCGTCGAAGCGGTCGAAGCCGAGCAGCACTGCCGCCCGACCGCCCGGCAGCGGGACCGTCTGCAGCGTGGCCTCGGCGAACAGGGCCAGCGTCCCTTCGGAGCCGACCAGCAGTTTCGTCAGGTCGGGCCCCAACGGTGTCAGCACATCGTGCAGCAGGTAGCCGCAGCGGTCGTACGGGGTGCGTGGCCGGCTGGAACGAATCGCGTCCGCGTGGCGGTCGAGCAATGCGCCGATGGCCGATGTGAGTATTCCAAAGCGGGATTCATCCGGCGACGACAGTGCCGCGGGGCGCTCGACGTCGCCGACGTCACCCGAATCAAACACGGCCCGGATCGCGCGGACATGGTCGCGCGTGTAGCCGTGCACCATCACATTGCTGCCCGAGGCATTGGTCGCCAGCATGCCGCCAACGGTACAGCTGGCGGCACTGGCTGTGTCGGGCCCGAAACGCCGACCGTTCTTCGCCAGTTCCTGATTGAGGCTGCGCAGCGTCACGCCCGGTTGCACGCGAACGGAATCGAGCCCGATATCCAGGATGCCGCGGAAGTGAACCGACATATCGACGGCGATTCCCGGCCCCAGCGATTCCCCCGCCACGCCGGTACCGCCGCCACGCGGCATCAGCGTCAGCTGCTGGTCGCCGGCATAGCGGACGAGAAACTGCAGATCTTCCAGATCACGTGGCACGGCGACAGCAACTGGCTCGATCTGAAACAGGCTGGCATCGGTGGCGTAAAGCGTGCGCGTAATGGCATCGAGGTGCAGTTCCCCATGGAAGTGCCCCCGCCAGTCGTCGCGCAGCCGCCGACGGATCGCATCCACGATCGATGCCTCAACCCCACAGGCGAAGAGGGAATTCTATATGGTTTGGAAGCAGGTTCAGCGGTCATGCCAACGGCAGGAGCATCACGACGTGACCCGCGGGGCAGTTACGAGCGCCATCAGCTCGGCCCGCGTGGCCGGGTTGTTGCGGAACCCGCCGCGCATGGCGCTGGTGATGCAGACGGTACCGGGCTTGCGAACCCCGCGGATCGTCATGCAGGTGTGCGACGCTTCGAGAATAACGCCAACGCCGCGCGGCTGCAGTTCTTCCTCGATGAGGTCCGCGATTTCTTCCGTCATCCGTTCCTGCACCTGCGGCCGATGCGAGACAACATCGACGACGCGGGCCAGTTTCGACAGGCCGATGACTTTGCCCGAAGGCAGATAGGCGATGTGCGCCTTGCCCATGAACGGCAGCAGATGATGCTCGCAGACGCTGGCAAAGGTAATGTCCCGCTGCACGACCATCTCATCGTGTTTGACGGTGAATGTCTTTTGCAGGTGTTCCCGGGCATCGGTGTGCAGCCCGGCGAAGACTTCCGCATACATGCGCGCCACGCGATCGGGTGTTTCGAGAAGCCCTTCGCGGTCCGGGTCCTCACCCACGGCATACAGGATCTCCCGCACGGCCGCCTTGATGCGGTCAAGATCTACCGGCGTCCTGCCCAGGGTCGCGAGATGTTCATCGTCCCAGTCGGCACAGCCGACCCCAGTCGGAAATTGCGGAACCATGCGGTGAACTCTCTGAAGTGGCGAAGCGGGGGACGTCAGTTCCCTGGAGTTTTCTCGTCGGTAGCTGAGTTATAGACGCGTTGACCGCGAGATTCAACAATCCTCGTCATCAGCCACCGCCACAGGGGGTTCTGCAACACGAAGCCGAGCGCCAGGGCGGGGAACAGGAAACGGTTGCCGAACATGGAAGCGTTCCATTCATCGTAACAGGCGAAAAAGACGAGGTTCGCGAGCAACGACAAAAGCAACGCAACGACGTGAAGCCGCGACGCGAAGGCTTCCGAAGCGGAGCGCGAGCGGATAGCCATGACAACGCCCACAGGCCATAAGAACCAGAGAGGAGCGGTTTTCAGCATGCCAATCGTCGGGTCGAACAGCAGATTTCCCAGGCCGGTCAGCAACGGGACGTTGAACCGCGAATAGTGCTCCGTGATGATAAAGCCCGCCTCTGTCAGGCGCGCATCGCGGTCGTAGCCGGTAACGAACGGCGAACCGAACAGATGCGTTTGAATGATCAGCATCGGGCTGACGGCGACGGCCGCCGCCAGACCGCACTTCAGCGTTGCCCGCCAGCCGGGCGGGACGATGATCAGCGCCAGCGGCAACAGCAGCAGCACCATGGTGATCTTCGCCCAGACCGCAAGCCCCGCGCAGACACCGCACGCCAATGGCCTGTTGCGGACGGCAAACACACAAGACCAGGTGAACAACGAAGTGGCGAAGACATCAGGCGAATAGTTCACGGTGTAAGCGAGGAACGGCGTCGACAGATACGCCACCAGCGCCAGCCATCGAGCCGCCAGGTCGCCGCCCGCCAGACGCATGATCCCCCAGATGAGAGCAAACGTCGTGATCAGGTTCACGATGAGAAAGCCGAGTGTCCCGAAGATGAAGTAGAACGGGATCGACACGATCGGCATCAGCACCGAGTGTTTCGGCACGATACGCCCGTCGATCGACAGGGCGAAGAAGCCGTGGTGGTCGGGTACATCGCCGGGGAGTTGATTGCGCAAGTCCCAGTCGCCATCGTGCAGCAGCGTATGCGTCGTGGCGGCGTAGTAGGGACAGTCGCCGATGAGAAACGGCCCCCCCCGGGCCAGCGAAAGTGCGGCATAGCCGATCGCGATGACTGCGATCGCAAGGGCGAAACGGAGAGGGGTGAGGTGAACCATGAATGGCAAACGGGCATCCCTTCGGGATGCCCGCTAAACGGTTACTTCTTCTTCACTTCCCAGTAGTGCAGGGTGTATTCGTCGCCGTCGGCACCCTTCACGGTTTCGGTCTTGTCCGGCTTCCAGTCGCCGAGCGTGAAGCGGTGCGACACCACGCGGGCACCCGGCTTGAGCATCTTCTGAAGCAGCGGGCTCATGCGGGCACCCAGGTCGTCGCCCATGTAAACGAGAACAACGGTTGCTTCGCTCAGGCCGGCCATGTCCTTCTCGTTGAGCACATTGCCTTCGATGATTTCAATCTTGTTGGCCACGCCCTCGGCCTTGGCCTTCTCCTGAGCGGCCTTCACCATCTTCGGATCGATGTCGATGCCGATGCCCTTCTTCGCGTTCAGCATCTTGACCGGGCGGATCAGCATGACCGCATCGCCGCAGCCCGGATCAAAGACGATGTCGTCTTTTCCGATTTTGGCCATCTCAGCCATCTTGTCGACGATGTCGTCCGGCGTGGGAACCCAGCGGACGACGATCTTGTCGAGCTTGTCGTCCTTGACACGCAAGTCGACGGAGACTTCCTCGCCCGCCTTGAAGGTGATCTCGCGCGGGCGCGTGATCTTCGTGTAGTTGTTCGGCTCGATGGTCGCTTCGATCTTGTACGTGTACGTCTTGCCCGGCTCGAGGGCCGGTGTGATGAACGTGCGCACCGCGCCGATCGACTTGGTCGGTACACCTTCGACCGTGACCGCTGATTCCTTGTACTGCTGATCGGGCAGCAGGATCTTGATCGTGGCCGACTTCTTTTCCTGCCCGACCGCCCAGCCTGTCAGGCTGACGAGGGCGACGAGCGAAAGGCTCAGCAAACGCATGGGGTGAATCCTCATTCGTGATTGATGTCGTGGTGAGGGCTTATTCCGGGTCCTTGTCGCTCTTGTCGTACTTGCCTTCGGTTTCCTTGCCGGTCACGGTCCAGACGTGCAACGTGTATTCGTCACCGTCGGCCCCCTTGAAGACAACAGTCTTCTCCGGCTTCCAGTCGCCGAAGTTGAAGCGGTGCGACACGATGCGCGTGCCCGGCTTCAGGTTCGCCCACAGGATCGGCCGCAGCTGGCTGTTGAGTTCGTTGCCCATGTAGGTCATCAGCACGGTTGCGTCGCCGATGTCCTTCTTGTCGGCCTTCAGTGCGTTGCCTTCGCGGATGGTGATCTTGTCCTTCAGCTTTTCTTCGTCGACCTTCATGGTCGCCTCGGCGACCTTCTTCGGATCGATATCGACGCCGACGGCTTTCTTCGCATCGAACTTCTTCACCGCGGTGCGGATCAGGATCGCGTCCCCGCAACCGAGATCATAGACGACGTCGTCCTTGGTCACCTTGGCCAACTTGCACATTTCTTCCGCGACATCGTCCGGCGTCGGCACCCAGCGGATGCGGACGTCGTCGACAATTTTCCCGTCCTTCTTGCGCAGGTCGAGCGTGAGTTCCTCGCCCGACTTGAAGGTGATCTCGCGCGTGCGGATGATCTTCGTGTAGTTGTTCGGCTCGATGGTCGCTTCGATCTTGTACGTGTAGGTCTTGCCCGGTTCGAGGGCCGGCGTCACGAAACTGCGTTCCGATCCCGACTGCTTGGTCGGCACGCCTTCGATGCGCACCTCGGCCGGCTTGTACAGATTGTCCGGCAGCAGGATCTTGATCGTTGCCGGCTTCTTGTCGGTCGCAGGGGCGTCCTTGGCCTGACCGTTCGCGAAGCTGACGAAGGAAAGTAGAACGGCCACGGCGCACAGCCGGGCGGATACCGAAATCGTCCTCATGAAAACAGTCTCCAAAGGTGCGGACAGTGCGGTTCGTGTTCCGCCCATTGTGTCGAAAACAAGCGGAACAGGCAATAAAAATGCAGTCACCGGTTCAGACGCCGGCCATGCCGATCTTCTTCGCGTAATTAAAGATGCCGCCCGCTTCGAGGATCGGCTCAATCTCGCCCAGGCCCTGCAGTTCCCAGTTGTCGCCGGTCGTGTGGTTGGTCAGCACCCTGCCGGGGATGTCGATGGTCAACTCGTCCCCCGTGCAAATCTGATCCACCAGCCGCTTCGTGCTTTCCAGGGGCGTCAGATAGCCGCCATTGATCGAGTTGCGGTAGAAGATGCGCGCGTAGAACTCGGCCACCACCGCGCCGATGCCCGCCGCCGCGAGCGCGATCGGGGCATGTTCGCGCGATGAACCGCAGCCGAAGTTCTTGCCGCCGATGATGATCTTGTAGGGCGAGATGAACTCGTCGTCCGTGTGGAACGGCACATGCCCCTTCGGCAGTCCGGACTGCGCGTCGGGCACGCCGCTGAGGGCGAACTTGCCGAACATCTTGTATTCAGCAGGGATCGCCGGGTTGTAGGTCAGATACTGCGCGGGGATGATCTGGTCGGTGTCGAGGTTGTCGCCCAGAACGAACGCCTTGCCGGTAATGATCTTCTGCATCGAAGTTGCCTTTTCGCTTGGCCAGTGATTCTCTTGGTGTTGTAGCGTCACGGGACTTGTTTGCAATCATTTGCCGACGCCAATGGCTCTTTGCCGTAGCGGACGCGGATCTTGTTGATGGTGCTCATCACGCCGCGACGGCTGACCAGCCACCGTTCAAAGCGGAGCTTACCGGGGAAGTCCATCAGCATGGCCCCGAGCAGGATGGTCAGCACCCCCTGCCCCGGCACACCGGGCAGTGACAGGATCACCCCCAGGCCGATCAGCGCCAGGCCGGCGAGGTTCTTCAGAATGATCAGCGGGATGCGGATAAGCGGATGACGCCCCTGCCAGCGTGCCCGGGCCCTGTCGCTGGAGAAGTAGTCGGGCGGGATCTTCAGAATGGCGTAACCGACCGCAAGAATGCTGACCGTGAAGCTGACGACGAACAGCCCGAGCGCCAGCGCGAACAGGTGTAAGGTGGTCCAATGCTCGGGAATATGCCGCTGCAGCCAGTCAGGCATGGGTGATACCGGGTGAAGGGGCGCTCGCCTCAGTATACGCACGCGTTCCTTCGAGTGCCTGACGGGCGCGGTTACGGCCGGCATCGGTCAACTTCAACAGTCCGTCATTCACGACCACCCAATCCCGGCGTTCGACACGGTGGACGATGGCCCGCACATCACCCGGCCGCCAGCCGAGATGTTCGTGCAGCCCGGCCTCGCGAGATTCATTCGCTTCTTCGGCGGTCCCTTCATGCTGAAGAAGATGGATCAACACCATCAGGCCGAAGAAGTCCTGCCGTTGCCGCATTCGCCGCACGACTTGAACCACCAGCCCGCGTTCGGGGGCGGCGATAAACGTGGCCGCGAACATCAGGCCCAGCATGGTCGCCACCGAGCCGGCCATATTGATGTCCAGTTCCTGCGCGATCAGCGTACCGATCGTTGCCCCGATGGCGCCAATCAAGGCGCTGAGCCAAAGCATGCGCCCCAATCGATCGGTCAGCAGGTACGCCGTGGCCGGGGGCACGATCATGTAGGCAACGACCAGCACCGGACCGACTGCTTCGAACGCGGTAACCGCTGTCAGCGACACCAGTCCCAGCAGTACATAGTGCAGCAGCAACGGCATGAAGCCGAGCGTGGCAGCCAGCGGAGCATCGAACGTCGTGATCTTCAGTTCCTTGAAGAACAGCACGACGAACAGGCCGTTGATCAGCACCATGCCTGTCATTACCCAGCGGGAGAGCATGCCCATATCGTAGACGCCGATGTCGAGCCGCTGCAGCGGGGCCAGTTCGGGGATGCCGAAGAAGACACGATCGATGTCCAGATGCGTGTTCCGGCAGTACAGCGACGCCAGCAGGATGCCAAGCGCGAACAGCGCGGGGAACGCGAGGCCGATCGCTGCATCTTCCTTGACCAGTCGGCTGCGCGACAGCAGTTCGACCACAGCCGTCAGCGCCAGCCCCGAAAGGGCAGCACCGAGAACCAGGGAAAACGACCGCAGACTGCCGGTGATCAGGAAGGCGACGACAATGCCCAACAGCAGCACATGGCCGATGGCATCGCTGAGAAGGGCCATGCGCTTCAGCACGAGGAAGACGCCGAGCAACGAGCAGGCGACCGCCGTCAGGGCCATCATCAACACGATCTCGATCTGATCGGGGATCATGCGGGCCCCTGTTCCAGCGATGCGTTCGCCGAGGGGCGGGAGCGAAGCAGGCGATTCATGAACGAGACCACCACCAGGCCGACGGCCACCAGCACAATCGTCGGCCCGGTCGGCACCACGCGCCCCGGAGCGCTGAGTTGATCGCTCACGACAGTGCCCGCGATGCCGGATACGGCACCGAAGCCTGCCGCGAGGGCGACCATGACGCCGAGTCGATGGGTCCACTGCCGGGCCGCGGCGGCCGGGGCGACGATCAGGGCGCTCATCAACACGACGCCCACACTCTGCAGGCCGATGACGATGGCGACCACCAGTAATGCCGTCAGCAGCATGTCGAGCCGGCGAATCGGGTAGCCGATGCTGGCGGCGAAGGCCGGGTCGAAACTCAACAGCTTCATCTCTTTCCAGAACAGCAACAGCATGAACACGCAGAAGCCGCCGAGAATCGCGATCGCGTAGAGGTCAGCTGAAAGCATGGTCGCGGCCTGACCGTAAAGGTACCGTTCGAGGCCGACTTCCGATGCGCCGCGAATGTTGTTTCGGCGGATATAGGTCATGAGGACCAGGCCGAAGCCGAAGAAGACCGCCAGCGAGCCACCCAATGCCGTGTCGAAGGGGATGCGTGAAAAGCGGATGATCTGCATCACCAGAAGCGTGGCCAGCCAGCCCGCCAGTGCCGCCCCGACGAGAAACAAGAGAGGTGCTTTGCCGAACAGCAGAAACGCGATGGCGATACCGGGAAGGGCCGCGTGCGAGAGGGCATCGCCCAGCAGGCTCTGTCGGCGAAGTACCGCGAACGAGCCGAGCGCCCCGCTGACAATGCCCAGCGCCCCGGTCCCCAGAGCGACCGTCTGCAGCGTCGAATTGTCGATGAGACGGAGCATAGTGGGGCGCGCGGTTAGCGTGCATCCCGAAGGGATGCACGAAGGCGTTGTCGGTTCTCAATCAATGAACTACGCATTCGCCAGCTTGGTCCACAACGTCTTGTATTCCTTCAGGAACGTCAGGCCCGCCTCGACGCTGGGCGGTGTCTTGCCGACTTCGATCATCGTGTAGCGGTCGTAGTCCATGCCGCGAAGCAGGGCGAACAGTTCGCGATACGGGTACTTGCCGTTGGCGTCGTTTTCGAGGTCATTGATGTGGCAGGAACGGATCCACGGCTTGAGCATCTCGAAGGACTTGGCGACCGAGCCATTCTCGATGTCGGCGGCGTTCGAGTTCCATGTCAGGCCGACACTCTTGCTGTCGCACTTGGACATGAACCCCTTGCAGTTGACCGGCAGCGACGTGCCCGGCCCGTGGACTTCGACCCAGATTTCGATGCCCGCATCCGCGGCCGTTTTGCCGCATTCGTTGAGCGCATAGCCGATCTGTTCCAACGTCTGCTCGACCGGGCGTTCCTTCGGCAGTCCGTTGGGGCGGACCTTGACCCCCTTGCCGCCCAGGTCTTTCACCAGATCGACAAAGCGCTTGCAGTCTTCGATGTTCTTCTTGACCACGGCCGGGTCGACCGCGTGAAACTCGCAGACGCTGCCGCAACCCCAGAAGACGATGCCCGCGTCGGCAAAACGCTTCTTCACTTCCTTGCGTTCGTCGGCACTCAGCGTCGGCTCGACGCCGTGCTTGTGCGTCGTCCGGCATTCCACGGCGGCGATACCGGCTTCCTTGCAGACCTTCAGCACCGTTGGCAGGTCCCATTGCGAGGCGGTGTTGTAGGTGACCAGCCCCAGGCCGAACTTCAGCGGCTTGGCCGGCTTGCTCTCGGCAAGTGACGGTCCCGTGGCCGAGATGGCGGCGGCGGTGGCGAGAAACTGGCGGCGGTTGGTCAACATGGATGGCGCTCCCGCTACGTCCCGTTGGGACGTGCGTTAAACCCTACTTCTTCCTGGTTTCAATGGCCTTCTTCACTGCACTGCCCAGGTCGGCCGGTGTCTCGGCAATCGAGATGCCCACAGCCTTCAGCGCGGCAATCTTGTCCTTGGCCGAGCCGCTGCCACCGGAAATGATCGCGCCGGCATGGCCCATGCGCCGGCCTTCGGGGGCCGTCTGCCCGGCGATGAACGCGGCCACGGGCTTCTTCACATGCTTGCTGATGTACTCGGCCGCACGTTCTTCCGCGGTGCCGCCGATCTCGCCGATCATCAGGATCGCTTCGGTGCCCGGGTCTTCCTCGAACATCTTCAGCAGGTCGATCTGGTTGGTGCCGATGATCGGGTCCCCGCCGATGCCGACGCAGGTCGATTGCCCCAGGCCCAACCCGGTCAACTGGAAGACTGCTTCGTAGGTCAGCGTGCCGGAACGGCTGATGAGGCCGACGGTCCCCGGCTTGTGGATGTAGCCGGGCATGATGCCGATCTTGCATTCGCCGGGCGTGATGATGCCGGGGCAGTTCGGGCCGATCAGTTTGCTGTTCGGCTTGTCCTTCAGGAAGCGCACGACTTTGGCCATGTCGAGCACGGGGATGCCTTCAGTAATAGCGACGATGACGCCGATGCCGGCCTCGGCCGCTTCCATGATGGCATCGGCCGCGCCGCCGGCGGGCACGAAGATCACGCTGGCGTCGGCACCGGTCTTCTGCACGGCCTCATGAACGGAGTTGAACAGCGGGAAGCCGTCCTGCACCGTGCCGCCCTTGCCGGGCTTCACGCCGCCGACCACCTGCGTGCCGTACTCCCGGCACTGGATGGCGTGAAATGTACCCGACTTGCCCAGGCCCTGGACAATGACCTTCGTGTTTTTGTTGACGAGAATGCTCATGGATACTCTTTGTAGGTCACACTGTTTTAGCGCGGGGCAGGTACTCGAGAGTTACGATATGGGAAAGGCTGGGAACGACTTGCTGGTTGCTGCCCGGCGTTTCCAAAACAACACTTTCCCGCATCATCATCGCCATCTCGGGATGTCGCGCATCGAACGTCTCGTTGAGGACGTGTCGAATGCGGAAAGGCCGAAACGGTGCTTGAAACAGAATTCGATCGAAGTCGAACAGATTCATGCCACTCCCTGCCAGAGCGGTACGTCCGCAAGTTCGGGATGCTCGGAAACTGAGAGAACTTCATCGTAGTTGATGTAGACCATTTCAATTCTGGTGGTCGAGGCATCCAGATCGTAAGGCAGGCGAATGGTGATCTCGCGCGGCACAAGCAAGAACTGTCCGAACCGCCGCATGTCGATCGTTCGTCCGTCTTTCAGCGTCAGCCGCAGCGGGATGAACTTCTCTCGCCGCACAAGCGGCAGGATCTCGTCATAGGTGATGGCTGTGGCCTCCCGGGCGAAGCGTGCCTCTCACGTCCAATTCATATTTGACCGGCACGCACCGCGAGCTTACTTCTCCTCGATCGATTCGATCAACCATTCGCCTGCAGGCTGCCTGGCCACGGTCAGCCCGAACACCTTTTTCGGCTGCTGCTTCACATCGAGCGTGACGACTTCAAACTTCGCAGGCTTGCCCGGGACGTATTCAGGGCACGAGAACGTGTAGCTGGGCGTGCTGCCCTTCCAGTCGCGCAGTTTCTGCATCAGCAGAGGCTGGTTGAAGCCCGTCGCATCGGGGTAGAGGTTCTTTTTGCAGGCATCGGTCAACAGTGCCGCGGCCAGCAGCGGTTCGCCCCCGAAGAGGTTGTCCGCGAAGGCCTGCACGGTGATCGGCGCGCCGCTGAACTCGAGACCGAACTCGATCGGCTGCGCCTGGCTGAGCGCCTTCGAACGCTGCAGCCAGTCAACGATCCACGTCTTGCCCGCATCATCGGGTTTGAGGTGGATGATGTAGGATTCCTTGTCCCCGCCCGGAGCAGCGACTTCGCCCGAGATGTACGGTCCCGTCGGCGAAGGAGTGAAGATGAACGTCGGGGCATATGCGCCGCTGTTGACGGTCTTCAGGTAGGCTTCCAGCTTGCTCGCATCGTAACCGGTCGCCTTGTCCGCATCGTTGTTCGGCCGAGGCGGTGCCACAATCGATTTGAAGCGAGGATGCAGTCTATCTGCCGTCAGCTTGCCTTCATTGAGCATCGCGAACAGGTTGCCGAGAAATTCCTCGCTTGCCTTCGACTGGTCGTCTGTCAGCAGTTTCGAAGGCCCCTTCTCCTCCTTGACGACAACCGGCGTCGATGACGATTTCGGCGACGTGCATCCCGCTGCAAAAGCGAGAAATACCAGGGCGACTCTCCGTGATGCTGTTCCCGACATGGTGGGATTCCTCCGATGAATTATGGGCTGGAGAGGCAGCCCGGGATGATTGATCCGTGACGAACCACAACTTTAAGGGAGTGATGATTGCCAACCGCGCACTGGTTGCGGCCCGTTTTAAACTTTAACTTCCCGGCAGCGTAAACAACTCCGCCACTTTGCAGCGGAAGTCCGGCAGGACGCCGTTGCCGGTCAGTTCGTCGGCTTCTCTAAACCACTCAACAGGCTTGCCCAGTCGATGCACGGTCAGTGCGAGATCGGAAGGTTCCACGACCCAGACCATCGGAACACCTCGGGCGAGGTACTGTGCAACGCGGGCGTTCATTTTGGTCCACCGGTCCGCCGGTGAGAATACTTCGACGATCAAATCCGGGACGTCTTCGCTGAAACTCACCGTAATCTCGTCCAGCGGGTGCGATTCGAGAAACAGCATCACGTCCGGCCCGCGGAGTGTGTCCGGGTCTTCTTCAACAAGCAGCCCCGTGTCATTCGTGCACAACGATCCGCCGCCCCGCTGGAAAAGGTAGTTGCCGAGAATCCGGGCGATCAGGAAGCAGATCGTGCCATGCAGTCGTCCGGGTGGCGGCATTTCAACGACCTCTCCCTGCTCCAGTTCGAGTACCTTTCCCTGGTTCTCGGGTCGATGTGACCAAGCAAAGAATCTCTCGGCGCTCAACAGCTCGGCGGCAATCGCGCTCATGGTTCCCTCACTTCGCCGCGGCGACGACCATCTTCGCCGCTTCGGTCAGGCCCGGGGCGAACTGGATCATCGGCAGTTCTTTCTTCACGCCTTCGAGGATCACTTTCGCCTTATCGACGTTGGTTCCTTCCAGCCGGACGATCACCGGCACCTTGAAGCCGACTTCACGCCCGGCCTTCACCAGGGCATCCGCGATCAGGTCGCACTTGGCGATGCCGCCGAAGATGTTGACGAGAATCCCCTTCACCTTCGGGTCGGAGAGGATGATGCGGAACGCTTCGATTGCCCCTTCCGGCGTGACGCCGCCGCCGACATCGAGGAAGTTGGCCGGGTTGCCGCCATGGTACTTGATGATGTCCATCGTCCCCATCGCCAGCCCGGCCCCGTTGACAAGGCAGCCGATATTTCCATCCAGCTGGATGAAGTTCAGATTCGCTTTGCCGGCCCGGACTTCGGCCGGGTTCTCCTCGGCCAGATCACGAAGTGCGGCAATGTCGGGGTGGCGGAAAAGGGCGTTGTCGTCGAAGTCGATCTTCGCGTCGAGGGCGACGACATCACCATTCCTGGTGATCGCCAACGGATTGATCTCCGCCAGACTCGCATCTTTCTCCAGGAACACTTTCGACAGGGCCATCATGATCTTCTCGGCCTTGACGACCTGCTCGCCGGTCATTCCCAATTCAAATGCCAGCTTGCGGGCCTGATACGGCTGCAGGCCGGACTCCGGCGAGACGGTTGCCTTGAGAATCTTTTCGGGGTGCGTGTGAGCGACTTCTTCGATGTCCATGCCGCCCTCGGCACTGGCCATCATCACCGGCATACCCGAAACCCGGTCGAGCACCATGCCCAGGTAATACTCCTTGGCCGGTTCGGCGTCGGCTTGGACCATCAGCGTCGAAATCTTCTGGCCGTCGGGGGCGGTCTGCTTCGTTTTCAGCGGATGGGAGAGCATCGCCTGGGCGAGCGGTTTCATCTTCTCTCTGCTGGAGACGAACTTCACGCCGCCCAGCTTTTCCGGGTACCCGATGAGCTGTCCCGCGCCCCGGCCGCCGGCATGCACCTGAGCTTTCAGGACCACGCCGCCGCCATTGCTCAACTGGTCGAACGCCTTCTCGGCCTCTTCCGGCGTGTGAACGATGAGGTGCTTCGGGATGGCGGCGCCGGCGGCGGCCAGCAGTTCCTTCGCCTGATATTCGTGAATCTTCATGCGTGCGATGCCCTTTTTAAATTGGTTTCTGAAGTTATACACCGGCGACCGCGTTTTGACACCGGGGAGCGCTCGGCGCGCTGACGCGACCACGCTCGTCGAATGCGGGTTTAATGAAACCGCCGGCGCTACTGGTTCCGGCAGGCACTGACGGGTATAATCTCCTGCCTGTCATTTGACGTGGTTTGGCATGTGCCGAGCCGGATGGCAGTTCACTCTTTCGCCTCTCTTACGTAAAGCCCGTACTGCTGACGCGGCGCACGGGTTGGGAATCCCTGGAACTTATGGCAAACCGCAAACTCATTCGCGAATTCTCCGTCGACGATATCGAAGGCGACATCGAACAACAGTTTCAAGAAGGTCTCGATCAGTGGCTTCGCGACGAAAAGCGCGAGTTCGACACCAATAAGATTGTCGAAGGAACCATCCGCGAGATTCGCGGCGACGACGTGATCATCGACATCGGCTACAAGTCCGAAGGAATCATCAAGATCGAGGAATGGCGGGACGAAGGCAACGAAGGCCTGCCGCCGCCCAAGGTCGGTGAGAAGGTCCAGGTCTTGCTCGAAACCGTCGAAGGCGAAGACGGCGGCATCCAACTCAGCTACCGCAAAGCCAAACGCCAGAAGGAATGGGAGGCGATCCTCGCCAAGCACAAAGAAGGCGACGTGGTCTCCGGCATGGTCACCCGCAAGATCAAGGGCGGCCTGCTCGTCAACATCGGCGTCAATGTCTTCCTGCCGGCAAGTCAAGTCGATATCCGTCGTCCACCCGACATCGGCGACTATCTCAACAAGAGCATCGACTGCAAAATCCTCAAAATCGATGAAGCCCGGCGAAACATCGTCGTCAGTCGCCGTAAACTCATCGAGGACACCCGCAACCTCGCCAAGCAGCGTCTGCTCAGCGAAATCGAGCCCGGCCAAACCCGCAAGGGCATCGTCAAGAACATTGCCGAGTTCGGCGCGTTCGTGGACCTCGGCGGTATCGACGGCCTGCTCCACATCACGGACATGGCCTGGCACCGCGTCAATAACCCGCACGACATGGTGAAGATCGACCAGGAACTGGAAGTCTTCATCATCTCGGTGGATAAAGACAAGGAAAAGATCGCGCTGGGCCTGAAGCAGAAGTCGGCCAGCCCGTGGCAGAACATCGAGGGCAAGTACCCGATGAACAGCCGCCACACCGGCGAAGTCGTAAACATCATGACTTACGGCGCATTCGTCAAACTCGAACCGGGCATCGAAGGCCTGGTCCATATCTCCGAAATGAGCTGGACCAAGCGCATCAATCACCCCAACGAGATCGTGCAGATCGGCGACAAGATCGAAGTCCAGGTCCTCAACATCAACCG
>Ga0105048_10010930_pt1 | contig 14356 bp, 15 predicted proteins | sample MAT05_FD_78382 | JGI IMG/M metagenome (GOLD analysis project Ga0105048, IMG submission 78382) | Freshwater microbial communities from Lake Fryxell liftoff mats and glacier meltwater in Antarctica - MAT-05 | ecosystem: Environmental > Aquatic > Freshwater > Ice > Liftoff microbial mat | place...
AAGCAGCCGTCCTTGCGACATCATGAAAGTACAATCCCCTCCGGTGGAGGGCACGTCCAGACGAAGGAAGGAGTGAGCAAAAAAAAAATGTAATAATAGTAGTATATTTATATAAATATTGAAATACAAATCTAAAGGACGTTCAGGCCATAAGCTTTAAATTCCCTATTATGCTATGGAATATGGGCTGAAAATTTTAGCCTTAAAACCCAAACTTCCGCAAGCCTCACACATCAGCAAGCCATTAGGTTTTAAAGTAGAGGCTAGAAAATCGGACTTACTTTTATAGCATGCCCAAAGAAACACTGAGATATTTAAAAGAAGAGGTAACCGTAGTATGGAAACCAAAAGTCTGTATTCACAGCAAGTAGCGTTGGAATGGTTTGCGGGAAGTTTTCGATCCGTTAAAAAGACTTTTGATAATTATGGATGGTGCACCCTTGCCTTCAATTATTAAACAGGTTTCCAAATGCCCGAGTGGTGCTTTGAGTATAGAAAAAAATGGCGAATCCATTGAAAATGAATCCAAAGGTGAAAAACTGAAAATTCAAATTACAGGAGGTGGCCCGCTGATTATAAAAGAATCTTGTACCATTGTTCATGAAGATGGCAGGGAGGATATAAGAAGTGGTACAACTGCCCTGTGCAGATGCGGCTTTTCAGGCAATAAACCTTTTTGTGATGGCAGCCATAGCAAAGTGGGTTAAAAATAATAGGATCACCCAGGTATTGTTCCTTTCAAAAAGTAGCTGCATATAAAGAGAATGACGATAAAAATAATCCCAAACATAGCTATCATTTTTCCCATTCTTATTTTGTCTTGGTTTTCTTGCAGTTTGCCATAATACCAGGTTCTTACTCCAAAAATCATGAACAATACAGCAGGCAATACTAAAAAGGACAAAAATGTATATAGCGCATTTACTTCGTTTGTTTCCCGCATAATTTATCCTCCTGCTTTTTTAGTTTGGGTGTATCCTGCCTTCATTAACCATTGTAAAACTTTATCGCGGTGATCGCCCTGTATCAAAATTTCACCCTCTTTTACCGAGCCACCCGTTCCACAAGCTTGTTTTAGTTGTTTGCCCAGTGCCTCAAGATCCTCATTTTTTCCCTGATACCCTTGTACAATGGTAACTGCCTTGCCTCCGCGATGTTTTGTTTCTATCCAAACCCGTAATTTTTGCTTTGCATTAGGGGGCACTTCATTTTCTTCAAATGCTTCATTACCCAGTTTTGCATCAGGGTCCGTACTATATACCAACGCGCTTAGACTTTTGAAACTTGTTATTTTTTTCTTGTTCATTTGCTTTCAACATGTTTATAAAGAACAGATTCCCGATATCTTCAACACTTGTAAAATAAACAATTTGTGCTTAAAATGTTTAATCCAAAACGGCCTTCAAGCTCAGGTCTAAACTTCTTGCCTGATGAATCAGTCCGCCGACACTGATATAATCCACTCCCGTTGCTGCATATTCCAGAATCGAATCAAAATTAATGCCCCCACTCGCTTCCGTTTCACAGCGTCCATTCAGCAATTCCAATGCCTTTACAATTTGTGCCGGGCTGAAATTATCGAGCATAATCCTATCAACCTTTCCGGAATCTATAGCCATTTGCACATCTTCCAATGAGCGGGTTTCTACTTCTATTTTCAACCCAGGTTTTACCGTTTGTACATAGGCATAAGCTTTCTCAATAGCTTTTACAATACCACCGCAATAATCTATATGGTTATCCTTAAGCATAATCATATCGTACAACCCAAACCGATGATTGATTGCTCCACCTATTTTCACCGCTTCCTTTTCGAGCAGCCTGAAATTGGGGGTTGTTTTCCGGGTATCCAATAATCTGGAATGGTAACCTTCAATTTTATCTACAAAGCTGCGGGTTAAGGTGGCGATACCACTCATTCGCTGCATGGTGTTTAATACCAATCTTTCTGCTTTCAGCAAGGTATGCACTGATGCTTCTACTTCAAAAGCCGTTTCACCAGGTTGCATGGTTTCTCCATCCTGTTTATGCAAAATAAAATTTGTACCGGGTTCGATTATTTCAAAAATCTGCTTTGCTACGGCCACACCCGCAAGAATACCTGCCTCTTTTATTTTTAAAACTCCTCTGCCATATTGAGTAGAAGGGATGCAGGATAGAGTACTATGGTCACCGTCACCTATATCCTCCTTTAAGGCATCGCTAACCAGTTTTAAAAGTTTCTCATTAAAAATTGCTTTTTCCATGAATGCGCTTAATTATCTACCGTAAAAGTAGGATGCTTTTACAAAAACCTTACTAAGAATTGCCATAAAGCGACCGCTATCAATTTATAACACTATTTGAATGCTAAGAGCAGCGATAAGATAAAGGCAAATAAAAAAAAGCGTCAGCCATTCAGCCGCCGCTTTTAATTTATAAAATCAGAACCATATTTTTTATAGAGATGCTACAAGATTCAGATTCAGTTCAAAGTCATCATAAATAGCTTTGTCACCGAGGTTTTCAAAGAAATTAGTAGAACGGTAACGAATATCGAAAAGGGTTCGATCTACTTTTATGGCTGCAACCGCTTTCAAGGTATTGCCGCTAATGGTTATATCAGCCGGAAAAGAAATGGCCTTGGTAATGTCTTTTATAGTCAGATTCCCGTTTACGGTATAAGTTTTTCCGCTTTTTTGGCTTACCGAAGTCAGGACAAATTTTGAAGTTGGGTGCTTTGCAGTGCTAAAAAAGTCATCACTCTGTAAGTGCCCAAGCAATTTTTTATTAGATCCCTCATCTTTAATGTCTTCCACAGTCATGCTAGACATATCAATATCAAAAGTTCCGCTGGTTACATTGACCCCATCAAGAACAATCTGACCTGCAGACACACTTACAAAACCATTGTGGGAGCCGGTTACTTTTTTAGCTTTCCATTCCATGGTAGTACTTTTTACATCTACTTTAAGTGTTTTTGGGGGCGTTACAAATGCTGAAGCCACTGCGAAAAGGAGGAAGCCGCCAACAAGCATATAGGCAGTCATTTTTTTCATAATTGAAGTATTTGATTATTACAAATAGAAGTACTTTTAACGTAGAGAAAACCAAAGGGTTCGTTAATACGGAAAATTGTGGAACGCTTCTCGGAAAATCTGCGCCCTATGTTTAACTTGCACCCATGAGTAAAAAAGCAATGTTGGTCATCATGGATGGTTGGGGCCTAGGGCAAATTACCAAATCAGATGCCATAAAAGCGGCAGATACACCCTTTGTAGATAGTCTTTATAGTAAGTATCCAAATACTACCCTGATCACCTGTGGCGAATTGGTAGGATTGCCCGAAGGACAAATGGGCAACAGCGAGGTGGGGCACCTCAATCTTGGTGCCGGTCGCATTGTTTACCAGGAATTACAACGCATCAATGTAGCCATCCGGGAAAGGACTTTTCAACAAAACCCAGCTATTATTGCCAGTATTGACTACGCTTTGCAAAACAACAAGCCGCTGCATTTGCTGGGACTCATCAGTGATGGTGGTGTTCATAGCCATATCAATCATGTAAAAGCACTTATTTCCCTATGCAAGGAAAAAGGGCTGAATCAGGTTTTTATACATGCATTTACCGACGGTAGAGACACCGATCCTAAAAGCGGGCTTGGCTTCATAATGGATTTACAAAACCATTTGGATGAAACCCGCACCGGTAAAATAGCTTCAGTAACCGGAAGATATTATGGGATGGATCGCGATAAAAGATGGGAACGTGTAAAAATAGCGTGGGATGTATTGGTAAAAGGGATTGGAAAAGAAACGCAGCATCCACAGGAAGCCATTTTGACATCTTACCAAAACGGCGTTTCCGATGAATTCATTTTGCCTATATCGGTAAGAGATGATGCAGGACATCCCATAGCTACCATAAAGGATGGGGACGCTGTGCTTGCCTTCAATTTTCGAACCGACCGTTGCCGGGAAATAACCGAAGTGCTTACCCAAAAAGATCATCCAGAACAGGCTATGCATGCATTAAAGCTGCATTATACCACTATGACCGAATACGATAAATCATGGAATGGGATACATGTGGCTTTTGAAACAGACAACCTTGAAAATACTATCGGGGATATTATTGCCGCCAAAGGGTTGAAACAAATCAGAATTGCAGAAACCGAGAAATATCCGCATGTCACCTTCTTTTTTAGTGGTGGGCGCGAACAGGCGTTTGAAGGAGAAAAAAGGATCATTATCCAAAGCCCCAAAGTAGCTACCTATGATTTACAACCTGAAATGAGTGCCCGGGAAATAACCGCCACCCTGCTACCCGAAATACAAAGCGGTGAATACGCCTTTATCTGTTTGAATTTTGCCAATACAGATATGGTTGGACATACAGGGGTGTGGAATGCTGCCATTGTTGCCGCAGAAACCGTGGACGATTGTGTGCGGCAGGTGGTAACGGCGGGTCTCGTACAGGATTACACCATTTTCCTTACTGCAGACCATGGCAACAGCGATTACCTGATTAATGAAAATGGAAGTCCAAATACGGCGCATACGTTAAATCCGGTTCCATTGTTTGTAATCAGTAATAATTATAACAGGCTTGTAAAACCGGGTAAACTTGGAGATATTGCTCCAAGTATTCTGAAGGTAATGGGGATAGAAATTCCAAAAGAAATGACTGGCGATATTTTGGTAGATTAATATTTTAAAAAAAACAATTTGTAATGGAAGCTCCTGATGGGAAAAAACCCGTAAGAAAAAGAAGGATTTTTCGGATTATTATACTAGGATTATTGCTGGTGTTTGTCATTATGCAATTTATTCAGCCGGGTAAAAATAATCAAAACTATAATATGTCGAACGACATTACCATGGTGGTACCGGTGCCGGACAGTGTGCATCAGTTACTTAAAAAGGCTTGCTACAACTGTCACAGCAACCAAACCAATTATCCGTGGTATGCCAATATTCAACCTTTGGGCTGGTGGCTCCGCGATCATATAAGGGAAGGTAAAAGTCATTTGAATTTTCAGGAATTTGCCTTGGTAGAGCCAAAACCAGGAACACCCTACTCAACCAAAGCTTTACGGCAGGATCATAAACTAGAGGAGGTGTATGAACAGGTAGAAAGCCACGAAATGCCTTTGGTAAGCTACACCCGGATTCATAGCGAAGCTAAACTGAATAAGCAGCAGGAGAAAACGCTGCTGGAATGGGTAAACACCGCAAGGAAGGATTTGGCTGAAAATTCAAAAAAATAGATGACTCGAAAGAATAAATCTGTGATAAGGATTCAGAGACAAAAACAGTAACAAAACCAAGTATAGCGTCGCTTTTTTTTTGTATACCTTTACGACGCCTACATGAAGGATCGCCTTTTATATCGCCAATTATCAGTCATTATTTTGTGCCTGCTATGGATGCTTCCTTTGCTTTCGCCCATAATTCACAACATTCGCAAGGGAATTCACCACCTTGAAATGTGGGAGTATGAAGGCGAGGAGAATTTACAGACGCTTAAAATAGAGGCTTCTTCGCTGGAATGGGTAAAACCCAACAAGGAAGTGCTTGTAAACGGCCGGTACTTTGACGTAAAGCAGGTTACGTACCAAAACGGGCAGGCGCTACTCACTGGTTATTTCGACGAAAAGGAAGACCTGATGGAAGCGATATTTGGACTGCAGAAAAATAAGCAGAACACTACAACGCAGCCTTACCGCCAATTGATGGTTTGGCTTTCCTTATGGCATCCAACCCACCTGCCAGGTTTACCAGATTGTATTTGTCTTATATCTTCTAACCAGTTACTGCTTTTCAATACAGACCCTTTAGAAATCTCCGTTGCAGGCCCGCCGGCACCCCCTCCAAGGTTTTTTTTCTTTGGTTTAGGGCATCTTCAAAAACCCCAGATACTGCGTTATTCCAATTTCATAACCTCCGCAATTACCGCAGAGGCGTAAGGCCTTACGTCTCTATTCCGTTGTTATAAAATTGGAAGGCCTTATCTGTTTGGTTTTTATTGGCTCCCTTTAATATTTTTTACAAGGCAACTTCTACACCAACGCACCCTTTGCGGCTGGTACTGGATTCTATTCCGTATTGTTTAATTGTAACAACCAATGAAAAGAAAAACAGGATTTTTACTTCTTTGCCTGGCATTGGGCATGCTTTGCTATGGCCAAAATGACACGCTTTCCGGGGAAGCCAAAGTGGTGATTTCCGGTAATAAATGGGAACAAAAACTTAATGAAGTTCCCAACAAGATAGTAAAAATAAGTAGCCGCGATATTGCCCTTAATAATCCGCAAACAGCCGCCGACATGATGAATCAAACCGGATTCATATATGTACAAAAAAGTCAATTGGCAGGGGGAAGCCCCATGATACGGGGCTTTGCTACCAACCGGGTTTTGTTGGTGGTAGATGGTGTACGGATGAATAATGCCATCTTTAGGAGTGGTAATTTACAAAACATCATCAGTATTGATCCACTGGCTTTGCAATCGGCCGAAGTCATCCTTGGACCTGGAAGCCTGATTTATGGAAGTGATGCCATTGGAGGTGTAATGGATTTTCATACCTTAACACCGACCTTTATTGACACATCGGCAAAAACAGGTAAAATAACGTTTGGAGGGCATGCCTTAGCCCGCTTTAGTTCGGCCAATCAGGAGCAAACCTACCATGCCGACTTTCAAATAGCTTCAAAAAAATGGAGCTGGATTGGCAGTATTACCCAAAGTACGTTTGGTGATTTACAAATGGGCAAACATGGCGGTTATGCAGGTTATCAGCGGCCAGAATATGTACAAAGGATTAATAACCGGGACAGTATTGTTCAAAACAACGATCCCCGCAGACAACTTTTTTCAGGATACGAACAGCAGCAAATAATGCAAAAAATAAAATACCGTCCGGTGGAAGGTATTGAACTACAATATGGTTTTTACTACTCCGGCACGGGTACCGCCCCACGATACGATCGTTTAATTGAGTACCGCAATAACAGGCTTAGGTTTGCCGAATGGAACTATGGCCCCATGCTATGGCGCATGCATACCCTGCAGGCAAACTTCCTGAAACCAGGAATTATATTTGATGAATTGAAAGTAACGCTGGCCTATCAAAACTATGAAGAAAGCCGGATTGACAGGCAAAGGAATAGCTTAACCCGGCGCAATCAGACAGAAAATGTAAAAGCATGGTCGCTAAATATGGATGCCTATAAAACAATAGCTAAAGGTACTTTATTTTATGGGTTGGAGTGGGTAAACAATCAGGTAAACAGCCGGGGTGAAAATACCAATATCCATACAGGAAGCGTTATGCCCACACTTAGCCGCTACCCGGATGGCAGTAGATGGTCCAGTTTGGGTGTTTATGGGCTATATAAAGTAAATATTCTTCCACAACTTACCCTCAATACAGGTTTACGGCTAAATCGTGGAACCGCAGAAGCAGTGTTTGCTCAGGAACTATTTCCGCTTCCATACAACAAGGCAGATATAAACAATACAGCCTTAACGCCCTCCACAGGTTTGGTGTGGCGCCCCGGTACAAGCTGGCAGATACATGGTAATTTCAGTACCGGATTCCGCATTCCCAATATTGATGATCTTGGCAAACTTTTTGAAAGCAACCCTGGGAATATAGTGGTTCCCAACGCCAACCTGCAAAGCGAATATGCGTTGAGTTACGAAATTGGTATTGCCAAAAAAATGCCATATCGCTACACCTTTGAGTTGATCGGATTTCACACCCGTTTGAACCGCGCAATTGTTCGCAGACCTTTTCGCTACAATGGGCAAGATAGCATAATTTTTGATGGCGTTTACAGTCAGGTAGATGCTTTACAGAATATTGGCAGGGCTACTGTATGGGGGTTGCAAGCCCATGCTGCATATTGGTTCAACAAAAATCTATCCTTGTACTCAACAGCCAATTATATAACCGGAAAAGAAACAGATGATACCAGAAATGAACAAGTTGCTTTAAGGCATGCACCTCCTTTTTATGGCAACAGCGGTGTAAAATATTGGGGAAGCCACTGGCAGGCGGAGCTTTTTTCGCAATATAATAGTAAAATGGCGCATGAAAACCTGGCACCATCAGAGCAGTCCAAAACATTTATATATGCAAAAGATAAGAACAATAAAACTTTTAGCCCGGCGTGGCATACCTTTAATTTGCGGGTTGGATATCAATGGGGAAAATACGGATTGAATGCGGCCTGGGAAAATATTACCAACCGGCAATATCGTACCTATAGTAGTGGAATTGTATCTGCAGGAAGCAACCTGATCCTCTCTGCAAGGATTAGTTTTTGAGGTGGAAGTAATGATTTACATTTGATTTTCATAGATTTGAACAGTTTAAAAGAATTCACGTTAAAATAACAAACGCACTATTTAACCGATAATCCATATTTTTTAAAGAAAAATATTTCTCAAAGCAGCATTTGAATAGGATTATTGTCTAATTTAGTGTAGTGGATTAAGAACTACGTATGAATGATGCTATAATCATAGAAGGATGTTTGAGTAATAGCCCGGTAGCACAACGGGAACTGTATAGTAGATACAGTCCTAAAATGCTATCTGTATGTTTTCGCTTTGCATCCTCAAGAGAAGATGCAGAAGATATGTTGCAGGAAGGATTCATAAAGGTTTTCACACAAATGCAATCTTTTCAAAATAAGGGTGCTTTTGAAGGTTGGATACGGAAAATTATTGTTCATACCTGTATTAATGTATTAAAAAGAAATAAGAAATTTAATCAAAGTGTTGATCTTGAAGAAGCAGATTTTGCCACAGTGAGGGAAGCCATTCCTTCCATTATGCAGGCCAAACAAGTTGTAGAATGTATTCGGTTACTTCCCATCGGTTACCGAACGGTTTTGAACCTGTTTGCTATAGAAGGTTTTAGCCATCGTGAAATTTCAGAACTAATGGGAATAGAGGAGAGTACTAGCAGAAGTCAGTACACACGGGCAAAGTCTATGTTGGAGCATATTTTGATTAGTAGAAAGATAATTGATAAAAAAGAACCAAAAACTAACCTTATTGCTGCCATGTAAGAACATTGAAAAAAATTCTATGTTCTCCATGTTTCAATCGGGCTTTTTTACCGGTACTTATGTGTTTAAATAAATACAAGATTTTGTAAGTACGACCAATGAAGCATCCATTTGACCTGGACGATTTTGAATCATTTCTGTCTGAACAGTCAGAAAAATTGCGGATGTATCCGGAAGATAAGGTATGGCGTAATATCCAACAATCCCTGCATGGGAAAGATCGTTGGCCTGCACTTACATTCGCAGCTTTTTTAACCGGTGCTTTCATTACTGTATTATTGTTTTTAACCCACCCTGCTAAAGAGTTGCTTAATCCAAATACTTCTTTCGCCACCAATCGTTTACCTGATGTAATCTCACCTGATGTAAAATTGCTTAACCCTATCAGTATTGTAGATAAATTGCCATACGCAGTGGATGCTATTCAATCAGACGCCTTCCATACATCTGCAAGCGCCAGTAAAAAAATCGCCGATATTGTATTGGTTAAAACCTTGGCCACCAATTATGAAAATGTATCTTTCCAAGAAGATGCCCCTGTTGGTTTGGAAACCGGGGTGGAAGTTTTAGATGATTTTCAGGTAATGGAATCGTCCCCTGCGTTGGCTAAAATTATACCAATATTTCCTGCCTCCCTTACCCGCAGCGAATTTCAAAAAATTCCTGATGAGGATGCATCTGCACCTTCTACTGCTTATATGGAAGTTCCGGTATTGACTAATTCTTTAGCCCCGCTACCAGCTTCGCAAGAAAAAGGTGTATCCTCAACAACTGTTCCTGCTCGCCAATTATTATCCATACAGGAGCCTGAAAAGGTAAACGGCCGTGCACTCCAGCCAAAAACCATAAAGCCGGGAAGATGGGCGTTGCAGTTTTATGCAACTCCATCAGTAAGCTATCGTCATCTTATTGATGATAAGCGAAAGGTACTAGACCAGGGCAGCGGCCCCTATGCGCTTTTTATAACGCAGGAAGTAAATGCTTTTGTAAGACAAAAACCTAAACTAGGGTTAGAAGCAGGAGCGGCAGTTTTATATTCCTTATCAGATAATTTTCGGATAAAAACAGGTCTTCAGTTGAATTACCGGCAGTTTGGCATCAGTGCCTACAATACCATTACCGAGCCTGCGAGAATAGATCTTGATAATGGTTATGGTATCCGTTCTATGGTGCAGCTAACCAACATAAGCAATCAATCAGGCTACCGAGAGGTGGAATTGAATAACCATTTTCTCCAACTTGCCCTGCCCATAGGTTTTGATTTAAAAATAGCAGAAGCCAAGAAAGTTGCGTTTTTTGTAGCGGCATCCGGCCAACTTACTTATCAACTAAAAAGTAATAGCTACCTGATTTCAGCAGATTTTAAGAACTTCATTAAAAATACGGATCTTGACCGTAAAGTAAATTTCAATACAGCGGTTGAAGCCTTTGTGACCTTTAAAACAGGAGATATAATGTGGCAGGCAGGCCCCCAAATCCGCTATCAATTATTACCCGGTAGCAAAAGTTCATACCCTATCAGGGAGCATCTTATGGACTATGGCATGAAAGTGGGTATCACAAAAACCCTGAAATAACTTACATATCTTATTTTTAGTATTTTTTATTACCATGTACCATTTAATTTCGGGGGCATGTATTATTTATCAATAAAACAATTAAGTGGAATAGGGTTCCTCTTATGCTTTTTTTATTTATTCCCCATAGTTGGTTGTAAAAATGACGACAAAAGCAAGGTTGAGGAAGAATATGTGGTTAATTTACCTGTTGATTCTTTGGGATCTGAACCATTTTATCCCTATTTAGATTATCTGAATAGTCAGCTTGCTTATATTAAAGCTACTCCACTTTCAGTAGATAAAAAAATTACTATTAATGGCAAAGTGATCTCTGAAACCTTTATAAGCAGGGATGAACTAAATAAACTTGCTCAACCATTTCTTGAGATAAACCCTGAAATTAAAGATTTAAAACCTTTTTACATGGAAAATAGTTTTGCAGATTTAAGTATTCAAAAACTTACCTTTAGCATAACAGCCACACGCAGCGATTTACCGTTACTTCAGGCAGATATCCTGGTAAATCCGAATAATGAAATAGTAAAAAATGTAGTACTTAAAAAACAATTTAGCCAAGGCGACAGTTCTGTTATACAGTACCTGCTTTGGGAAAATAAAATGTACTTTCAAATAAGTGAAACCATTCAAAAAATGAATAGCGGTTCCTATACCCGGGTTACAAAAGTAACCTGGGACAGAACATTACAGTAAGAGGATTTATAAATATGACACAGGAAGATTTTAAATTGATTGCCGTTACTATTCCACATGAACCCGGTGTTTACAAATATTTCAATGAATACAATACCATTATCTATGTAGGAAAAGCTAAAGATATCCGCAAAAGGGTTAGTTCTTATTTTAATAAAACCTATACCGGATATAAAACCCATGAGCTTGTACAAAGGATCCACCATATAGAATACACGGTTGTAGATACCGAACAAGATGCATTATTCCTTGAAAATGCCCTTATAAAGGAGCATCAGCCCAAATTTAATATTGATCTTAAGGACGACAAATCCTATCCCTATATTGTTATCAAAAAGGAACCTTTTCCAAGAGTGTTTTTAACCCGCAGGAAAATAAATGATGGAAGCGAATATCTCGGCCCTTTTACATCGGTAGCACGGGTACGGGAGATGCTTATTTTTATAAGGCAACACGTGCAATTAAGAACCTGTAAACTAAATCTGACAGAAAAAAATATTGCAGCAGGTAAATTCAAACTTTGCCTTGAGTATCATCTTGGCAATTGCAAGGGGCCCTGTGTAGGTTTTCAGGATCAATGGGATTACAATAAAGGACTCAACCACCTGAAACAAATGCTGCGTGGCAAACTTGGCGATATAAAAACCCATTACCAACAAGAGCAGAAGGATGCCGTAGAGCAAATGAAGTATGAAAAAGCCGCCATCATTCAAAAGAAAATTGAACATCTTGACCAATATACTACAAGATCGGTAATAGTAAGTCAACAACTTGGCGACCTCGACGTATTCAATATTCATAAAGATGGTGAAATTGCCTATGTAAATTTTTTAATGGTAAGGAGTGGTACTATTGTACAAGCGCATACCATCCAACTAAAAACGCATCTCGACGAAACCGAACCTGAAGTTTTATCTTATGCTGTACAGCGGATGCGGGACACTTTTGGCAGTGACACCAATGAAATACTGGTACCCTTCGAAATTGAAACAGCGGAAACTAATCTGAAAGTGACCATTGGTAAAATTGGAGAACGCAAAAAACTGCTGGAACTCTCTGCAAAAAATGTATTGATATACCGCGATGAAATCCGCCGGAAAAAAATGCTCCATACAGAATCGAAAACAGATGCCGACAGATTAAGTCTGCTTGAAAACCTGCAACTTGATTTGAAGCTTGATACCCTCCCCAATCATATTGAGTGCTTCGACAATTCCAATTTTCAGGGAAGCTATCCGGTATCGGCAATGGTTTGCTTTAAAAACGGACTACCAAGTAAAGAGGACTACCGCCGTTTTCATGTAAAAACAGTAGAAGGCATAAATGACTTTGCCTCTATGGAAGAAGCAGTTTTCAGGCGTTATAAGAGATTGAAAGAAGAAAAACTGGCCTTTCCACAATTGGTGATTATTGATGGGGGTAAAGGGCAACTTAGCTCTGCTCAAAACGCCCTCAAAAAACTGGATCTGCAATCCGCTATGACTATGGTAGGACTGGCAAAAAATGAAGAGGAAATATTTTACCCCGGAGATACACAGGGGTTAAAACTCAACTGGTCAAGCCCTTCGCTCATGTTTATCCGGCGCATCCGCGATGAGGTTCACCGCTTTGGTATTACGTTTCACCGACAGCAAAGAAGCAAGGGTACTTTTAAAAATGAGCTGGAATCCATTACAGGTATTGGTAAAGCCACCGTGACTGAATTGCTTAAACGTTTTAAATCGGTAAAAAAAATAAAGGATTCAGAACAAAATGAACTCGAAATTTCAATTGGTCCGGCAAAAGCGAAAGTGATCTATGAATATTTTCATGGTAAAAACGAAGATACTGCCACCTCCCCATAACACCATCATAATATCCATCTTAGTGAAAAGGTAGAAGATGATACATATTTTTTAAAGCCCAAAGCCTGATTAATTAGCACCATCAGTAAAAATATAAACCTGGATCTGGAAAATAATTTTGAGGTTGCCGCATTTTATAGGAAAAGTTCCCCGCCGCAAAATATCAACTTCCATTTCAATAGCAATGATTTATTATTTTGCAAGAAATATAGCCTGCATATTTCTAATAAAAGAAAAGCTGACCTACAAACGAGGACAGCCCCTTTAAAAATTTTATAATCAGCTCATTAATAAGACCACTGATCTTGTTCCCAGTTGAAAATGGTATTCTTGATTTTGTCACCCTCAAGTAAACGCATCAAAGGATCCTTTACTATACCATCCAACGGACGATCGAATGGATTGTTGAGGGTTGACTTATAAATATAGCTGGAGAAATAACGACTTTCGAATATCTCCTCCCAACTCATACGGGCACCCATATTTCGTGGATTGTAAGCATCATAGCGAGAAAGCAATGGACGAAGATCAGGGTAATAAACCCAGAATAACCGGGTAGTAGCACGCTCACTACCATCGTCATTAAAAATGGTTTGCATAGGGGCAATTCCGAGTATTCTAAAATGAAGCCTTGAAGTTTCTCTATCAAAAATAATTTCTTCTTTCAGTGCAAACTGACGAATAGATGCCTCATTAAATTCATTTCTCACCGTCACTGTTTTCATAGTAGCACCGGAAGGATCATTTACAAAATCGGGTACGTCTATTTCATAACTGCTACCTGCCAGCATTTTGGCAACTTCGGCAGTTGAAAGTAATGTGGTAAACCTATCATCCGCAGCACTAAATGCCCCAACATTACCTTCTTTGATATGCTTTAGGATAATATTTAAAAACTTTTGATTGCCATTATCTTCATCTGCCTCATAACTAAAACCCATGTTCATTTTTTCACGTGTGTCAATCACACGCCATACAACCTGACGATACACCTGATCATCTAACCGTATATTATCATGCTTTAATGGAATCTTATCTAAAATAGTAACACCACCAGAATCAATGGTGGTAGATGGTCTCCGGCCTTGCTTTAACACACGAATTGGAATAGTATCCACAGGTGGCGGGGGTGGCAGGGGAGCAACAACAGCAGGCTGTGCGGCAGCATTTACGGCTG
>Ga0105048_10010932_pt1 | contig 14353 bp, 13 predicted proteins | sample MAT05_FD_78382 | JGI IMG/M metagenome (GOLD analysis project Ga0105048, IMG submission 78382) | Freshwater microbial communities from Lake Fryxell liftoff mats and glacier meltwater in Antarctica - MAT-05 | ecosystem: Environmental > Aquatic > Freshwater > Ice > Liftoff microbial mat | place...
GATTGGGATGCGATGCAAGGCGCGAAGTGCGCCGTGTGGCGAGCCACACAAGCGATTCGCAACGCCGCAGCGCGCCCAAGGCCAGCGAGTCAAATGTTCAAGTTATTCTGGAACGAGCCCTTACGACGAGGCCTGATGCGGCGAGCACCACTCCGCCGCCACCGAGATCTCGGCCGGCCCCGAGATCTTCTTGGCGATGGCCTCGCAGCGCACCAGGCACATCAAGCTGGGCTCGGGCGTCACCAGCGTGAGTCACCACAACCCGCTCTGAGTGGCCGAGCGCATCGCGCAGCTGGACCACCCCACCCGCGGCCGCGTCATGTTCGGCCTGGTCCCGGGCTCGCTCGCCAGTGATGTCATCATGGTCGACTTGCCGCAGACCCAGACCCGGCCGCTGCTCCAAGGCGGCCTCGGCGTGATCATGCAGTTGCTCACAAGCACCGAGCCGGTCACCTGCAAGAACGACCGCTGGGACCTTCGCGATGCACGGTCGCACCTGAGGCCTCACAGCAACCCGCTGTTCGACGTGACGATTCCCGCGGTGGTCTCGCCGACCGGGCCGAAGCCGGCCGGCAGTACGGCATCGGGCTGCTGTCCGTCGGCGCCACCACTGCCGCCGGCTTCGAGGCGCTGGCGTTGCATCGGGACGTGATGGAGGCCCAGCCCAAGCACTACAAGACCCAGATCGACCGCAGCAAGTGGCGGCTGGTGGGCATTGTCCACTGCGCCGAGACCATGGGCCAAGCCTGCCGCGACGTCGAATACGGCATGGCCCAGTGGTTCGACTGTTTCCAGGCCGTGGCCGCCTTCCCCCAGATGGCGGTGCCGAGCAACAACGTGAAGGAAATGATCTCCTTCGTCAACGACCAGGGCTTTGGCGCCATCGGCACGTCCGACATGGTCAATGCCCAGATCGACCGGCTGTGGAAGCAGAGCAACGGCGGCTTCGGCGCCTACCTGACGCTGGCCCACAACTGGGCCAACTTCGACGCCACGCGCAAAAGCTACGACCTGGTCGCGCGGCATGTCTTTCCGGAGTGGCAGGGACAAGCGCAGAGCCCGCTGGACGCTTCGGCACGTGCCCGCGCTTCCAGGCCCGAGTTGGCCGCGGTGCATAGCGCGGCGGTGGAGGCGGCTGCCAAGCGTTACGCGGACGAGACCGCGGCGCGGGCGGGCTGACGCGTTGACCTTCCGCGGCGGGCCGACGTTTCTCAACCGGCTTGCCGCGGCGACGATCCTGGACTCGCCATCGGCCAGAGATGGAAACACGAAAGTGTTCGGCTCGACGCCGGCTGGTCGGTCAGTCCCGCGAATAGTGCAGTGCGCCCGCATACATTTTTGAGCAACAACGATCGGAGACTTGAGCATGGAGCTTCGAAAAGTTCTGGGCAACGCCGTGGCGAACGATCAAATGCCGTTTGCAGTCGGCATGACCGGCAAGGCGGCAGGCATCATTTTCACCGGCGCGGCGAGCGATGCCGCGCCGGGCCGCGAGGCGGCTGCTGACACCGTCTTCCGCATCTTCTCGATGACCAAGGCCGTGGGGTCGACAGCTGCAATGATGCTGATCGACCGCAGCAAGCTGGACTTCGACACGCCGGTCCAGGACGTGCTGCCCGAGTTTGCCGAGATTCGTGCGCTCGAAGGCTGGGACGGCGACAAGCCTCGGCTGCGCGCGCCCAGTGTGAAGGCCATCGCCAGACACCTGGCGACCCACACCTCGGGGCTCGAGTACGAGTTCTGGCGGCCCGAGCCCGGTGAATATCTCGCGAAGACCGGCAGGGTCTCGATCCTCTCCGGCCTGAAGTCCGCGATGCACTACCCGATGATCACCGGTCCCGGCACGCGCTGGGGCTACGGTCCTTCGATCGACTGGCTTGGACTCATGGGCGAGAAAATCAGCGGCCAGCGCATCGACGCCTTTCTCAAGGACAACGTTCTCGGCCCGCTGGGCATGGTGGACACCGACGTCGCGGTGCGCCCCCAAATGGCGGCCCGCCTGGCCAGCGTGAAGGCGCGAGGCGCGGACGGCAGGTATGCTGATTTCGAGTTGGCGCCGCCGTCCAACCCTGACGTGTACGGCATGGGTCCCGCCCGGTACTCGACGCCGCAGGGCTACATGCGCTTCCTTCGCATGTTCCTCAACAACGGTGCGCTGGACGGCCAACTCGTGCTCAGCGAAGGCGCCGTGCAGCGCATGCTCGTGAACCACATGGGGCCGCTGAAGTTCGAAAAGATGATCACGGCGGCACCGCCGATCACCGCGGATTTCGATCCCTTCGAGGCGACGACGAAGACCCATAGTTTCGGTTTCATGCGCAACGAGGCCGACATCCCCGACCGTCGCCGGGCAGGCTCGCAGAGCTGGGCGGGCGTTCTCAACTCGCACCACTGGTTCGACCCCAGCGCGGATCTCGCTGGTATGGTCATGTCTAAGTCGCTGCCTTTCGTGAAGCCACCCTTCATGGCCGCGTATGAGGCCTTCGAGCGCGCGTCGTACGCAGACTGAACGCGCCTGACGGCCGGCAGGTGGCCGCGTCCCTACTGAAGCGGTTCCTTCAGCGCGCGCGGTACCGGAATCGCCATCACCTCGATGCCCTCTTCCTGCAAGGCGGCACGTTGCTCGCCGGTGGCCTCGCCACGGATGCCGCGGTTCGGCGTTTCGCCATAGTGGATGCGCCTTGCTTCCTCGGTGAAACGCTCGCCGACGTCTTCGGTGTTCTTCATCATGTGGCGCACGGCCTGCAGCCAGGCGGTCTGCATGTCGGGCTGGGCCGGCTCGGCGGGCTCCGCAGCCACCACTTCGCGCGCGCCCGAAAGGTTCAGCCGCGGCGCGCTGGGCAGGCGCGAGATGACGCGGTCTGCGCACAGCGGACATTCGATGCGCCCGCTGTCGTTTTGCACCGTGAAATCGTCTTCCGACGAAAACCAGCCTTCAAAGGCGTGGCCATTCGCGCAGCGCAGATCAAGAACCTTCATCATCTGATGATAGGTTGCTGCTGCCCGCGCCGCCGGGCGCCGGGCGCTGGGCACAAGATCTGTGCGGACAAGACATGCCTGCTGGCATGGCCGCCACGCGCGCCCCGGCAGACACGTCTCAGGCTGGCTGCCATTGCAGCGGCCAGGCACCGGCCCGCCAGCGCTGCAGCCACTGCAGGCCGATCAGCGTCTTCACATCAGGCAGTTCGCCGCGCGCAGCCAGCGCGTCGAGTTCGGGTTCGCTGTGCAGCACCACCTCGACGAACTCGCCGTGGTCCAGATTCTGCGGCCCCGCCTGCAGGCCCCGCGCGAACCAGAGGTGGATGCTCTCCGATGAGTACGCCGCCGCGTTGTGAATGGCGCCGGCGTAGGCCCACTCGGCGGCACGGTAGCCGGTTTCCTCGAGCAGTTCACGCTGGCCGCAGGCGAGCACGGATTCACCCGCATCGAGCTTGCCTGCCGGAAACTCGAGCAGCACCTTGGCCACCGGGTAACGGTACTGGCGCACGAGCACCATGCGCCCGTCGTCGAGCAGGGGAATGACCGCCACCGCGCCGGAGTGCTGGATGAACTCCCGCGTCGCCGTGCTGCCGTCGGGCAGTTGCACGGTGTCCTTGCGCAATTCCAGGAAGCCGCCCTGCTGCAGCACCTCGCCACCGATGCGGCGTTCGATCAGATGCTTGTCGTCAGACACCCGGGAGACTCAGTGACTGCCGGCAGGGCACAGGCAGCGCCGAAGGCGCTTCGGCGGGGATCGACATCAACTCGCCAGGGCCTTGATGATGGCATCGCGGCACATCGCCATCAGCCCGCCGGGCAGCAGGCCGAAGACCAGCACCGCCGCGCCGTTGAGTGCCAGCAGCGCCGAGACACCGCGGCCGGCCGTCACCGGTTCGGCCTGGGTCGGCTCGTCGAAGAACATCACCTTGACGACACGCAGGTAGTAGTAGGCGCCTATCAGCGACATCAGCACTGCGAACACCGACAGCCACAGGAAGGCGGGAATGTTGGTCGACACCAGCGCCTGCAGAATGGCCAGCTTGGCGTAGAAGCCCACCATCGGCGGCACGCCGGCCAGCGAGAACATGAAGACCGTCATCACCCCGGCCGCCCAGGGGCAGCGCCTGCCGAGGCCGGCGAGGTCGTCGATCTGCTCGCTCTCGAAGCCCTGGCGCGAAAGGAACATGATCATGCCGAAGGTGCCCAGCGTGGTCAGCACGTAGGTGACCACGTAGAACATGGCCGAGCTGTAGGCGTTGCCGGCCGACAAGGTGTTGCCGCTGACCACGCCGGCCGACAGGCCGAGGAGGATGAAACCCATCTGCGCGATGGTCGAATAGGCCAGCATGCGCTTGAGGTTGGTCTGCGCAATCGCCGCCACGTTGCCGATCACCAGCGAGCCCACGGCCATCACGATCAGCATCTGCTGCCAGTCGATCGCCAGGCCGAGCATGCCCTCGACCAGCAGGCGGATGGTGATGGCGAAGGCGGCGAACTTGGGCGCCCCGCCGATCAGCAGCGTGACCGAGGTCGGCGCGCCCTGGTAGACGTCGGGCACCCACATGTGGAAAGGCACGGCGCCGAGCTTGAAGCCCAGGCCGGCGACGACGAAGACGATGCCGAAAATCAGCACTTCCTTGTTGATGCGCCCGGTGGATATCTGCTCGAAGACCTTCGGGATCTCCAGCGAGCCGGTGGCGCCGTACATCATGGAAAGTCCATACAGCAGGAAGCCGCTGGCCAGCGCGCCGAGCACGAAGTACTTCATGGCGGCCTCGGTCGCCACCGGGTGGTCGCGGCGCAGGGCGGCCAGCGCATAGAGCGACAGGCTCATCAGCTCCAGCCCGAGATAGACGACGAGGAAGTTGTTCGCCGATGTCATCACCGAAATGCCCAGCAGCATGAAAAGGGACAGCGTGTAGAACTCGCCCTTCATCATGTCGCGCGCCTCCAGCGTGGGCCGCGCATAGGCGATGCTGATCATCACCGAGACGGCGGCGAAGAACGCCAGCAGGTGGCCCATCGGGTCGGTGACGACCATGCCGTTCATGCCGTAAGCCGTGTCGCCGCCATTGAACGACCACAGGTGCAGCAGAGCGAACACGCCGATCGTGAATTGCGTCAGCCAGAACGTCGGGCCGCGCTGCGGGTCGGTGAAGAAGAGGTCGGCCAGCAGCACCGCGCAGGCCATCACCAGCAACCACATCTCCGGGTACAGCACGGGCCAGTTCATCTCGGTACCGCCCGGCCGTTCCGAAGATACTGAGCGCTCCCCGCGGGGGGCAGCGAACGTGGTGAGCTTGGGGGCATCATCAAAGTCATGTTGTCGTTCCAGGCCCGGCGAGTTGCACTGTTTTCATTGGAGTTTGGATTGAGCCACGTGGCGCAGCAACTCGGTCACCGAGACCTGCATCACATCGGTGAAGGGCTTGGGATAGAGGCCCATCCAGAGCACAGCGGAGGCGAGCAGCGAGAGCATCAGGAATTCGCGGCCGTTGATGTCGGTCAGCGCCTTCACGTGTTCGTTGGCGACGTCACCGAAATACACGCGCTTGACCATCCACAGCGTGTAAGCGGCGCCGAAGATCAGCGTGGTCGAGGCGAGCAGGCCGAGCCAGAAGTTGGCCTGCACGGCGCCCAGGATCACCATCCACTCGCCGACGAAGCCGGCGGTGCCCGGCAGGCCGCAGTTGGCCATCGCGAACAGCACCGCGAAAGCGGCGAACTTCGGCATCGTATTGGCGACGCCGCCGTAGGAGGCGATCTCACGCGAGTGCATGCGGTCGTAGAGCACGCCGATGCACAGGAACATGGCGCCCGAGACGAAGCCGTGGCTGATCATCTGCACGATGGCGCCGGCCAGGCCGAGTTCGTTGAAGATGAAGAAACCCAGCGTGACAAAACCCATGTGGGCGATGGAGCTGTAGGCCACCAGCTTCTTCATGTCCTGCTGCACCAGCGCCACCAGCCCGATGTACAGCACCGCGATGATGCTGAGCGCGATCATGAACCAGGCGTACTCCCGAGCGGCATCGGGTGCGATGGGCATCGAGAAACGCAGGAAGCCGTAGGCGCCCAGCTTCAGCATGATGGCCGCCAGCACCACCGAGCCTCCGGTGGGTGCTTCGACGTGGGCGTCGGGCAGCCAGGTGTGCACCGGCCACATCGGCACCTTGACCGAGAACGCCGCGAAGAAGGCGAAGAAGAGCAAGGCCTGCGCGTTCAGCGGCAGAGGCAGCTTGTGCCAGGTCAGGATGTCGAAACTGCCGCCGCTCTTGAAGTACAGGTAGACCATTGCCACCAGCATCAGCAGCGAACCCAGCAGCGTGTAGAGGAAGAACTTGAAGGCCGCGTAGACGCGCTTCGGACCACCCCAGATGCCGATGATGATGTACATCGGGATCAGCGTGGCTTCGAAGAAGACATAGAACAGCAGGCCGTCGAGCGCGGAGAACACGCCGGCCATCAGGCCCGACAGGATCAGGAAGGCGCCCATGTACTGCGCCACGCGGTCGGTGATCACCTGCCAGGCCGAGATCACCACGATGACCGTGATGAAGGCGGTGAGCGGCACGAACCAGACCGACAGGCCGTCGACCCCGAGGTGGTAATTGACGTTGAAGCGCTCGATCCAGGACAGCTTCTCGACGAACTGCATCGCCGCGGTGCCGCGGTCGAAACCGGTGATCAGCGGAATCGTGACCAGGAAAGACGCGAGGGCGCCGACCAGCGCCACGGCGCGCACGATTCCGGCGTTTTCATCGCGGCCGATCGCCAGCAGCAGCGCGCCGAAGCCGATCGGCAGCCAGATGGCAACACTCAGGAGACCCATTCTTCGCTCTCTTTGTTCTTCGTCTGGAATGTCATCTCAGCAGCCCGCTCAGGTAGGGCCAGAGCCGCCAGGTCAACAAACCGAAGGTGCCGAGCACCATCACCAGCGCATACCAATAGAGGTGGCCGGTCTGCACCTGCCGCACCACGCCGGCCAGTGCGCCCACGGCACGCGCCGAGCCATTCACGATGGCACCGTCGATCAGGCCGACGTCGCCGCCCTTCCACAGACCCAGGCCGAGCAGGCGTGCGCCACGCGCCAGCACGTGCTCGTTGAACCAGTCGAAGTAGTACTTGTTCTCCAGCAGCGTACGCAGCGGCTTCAGCCGGGCGTCGATGGCGGCCGGGATCGCAGGTTGCTTCAGGTAGAACCACCAGGCCACCACCACACCGGCCACCGCCAGCCAGAAGGGCAAGGTGGTCAGGCCGTGCAGCGCCATCGCGGCGGCGCCGTGAAAGCCTTCGGCCAGTTCGGCCATCGCCGGGTGTTTTGCGGCATCGACGAAGATGGCGTCCTTGAAAAAGTCGCCGTAAAGCATGGGCTGGATCGTCAGGAAGCCGATCAGCACCGAAGGCACGGCCAGCAGCACCAGCGGCGCCGTCACCACCCAGGGTGATTCATGCGGCGTATGGGCATGGCCGTGATCGTCGTGGCCGCCGTGGTCATCCTCCCCCGGGAATGGCTTGTGATGAAAACGTTCCTTGCCGTGAAAGACCAGGAAGTACATGCGGAAGGAATAGAAGGCCGTGACGAACACGCCCGCAGTCACCGCGAAGAGCGCGAAGGCGGCGCCCGGCAGGTGGCTGGCGTGTACCGCCTCGATGATGCTGTCCTTGGAATAGAAGCCGGCGAACAGTGGCGTGCCTATCAGCGCCAGCGAGCCCAGCAACGCGGTGATCCAGGTCAGCGGCATGTGCTTGCGCAAGCCGCCCATGTTGCGGATATCCTGGTCATGGTGCATGCCCATGATGACCGAGCCGGCGGCCAGGAAGAGCAGCGCCTTGAAGAACGCGTGCGTCATCAGGTGGAACACCGCCACCGAATAGGCCGAGACACCGAGTGCCACGGTCATGTAACCCAGCTGGCTGAGCGTGGAGTAAGCCACGACGCGCTTGATGTCGTTCTGGATGATGCCAAGGAAGCCCATGAAGAGCGCGGTGATGGCGCCGATCACCATCACGAAGCTGAGCGCCGTGTCCGAAAATTCGAACAGCGGGCTCATGCGGGCGACCATGAAGATACCCGCCGTCACCATGGTGGCGGCGTGGATCAGCGCACTGATGGGCGTCGGGCCTTCCATCGAGTCGGGCAGCCAGACATGCAGCGGGAACTGCGCGCTCTTGCCCATCGCGCCGATGAACAGGCAGATGCAGGCCACCGTGATCAGCATCCAGTCGGCCCCGCCGAAGGGGTTGTCGAAACCGAGCTTGGCGAGCTCGGGCGCCTTTGCGAAAACCTCGGCGTAGTTCAGCGTGCCGCCGTAAGCGACGATCAGGCCGATGCCTAGGATGAAGCCGAAGTCGCCGACCCGGTTCACCAGGAAGGCCTTCATGTTGGCGAAGATCGCCGTGGGCCGCTTGAACCAGAAGCCGATCAGCAGGTAGCTGACCAGGCCCACCGCTTCCCAGCCGAAGAAGAGTTGCAGGAAGTTGTTGCTCATCACCAGCATCAGCATGCTGAAGGTGAAGAGCGAGATGTAGGAGAAGAACCGCTGGTAGCCCGGGTCTTTTTCCATGTAGCCGATGGTGTAGATATGCACCATCAGCGAGACGAAGGTAACCACGCACATCATCATCGCGGTCAGGCCGTCGACGAGGAAACCGACTTCCATCTTCAGGCCGCCGATCACCAGCCATTCATAGATGGTGGCATTGAAGCGTAGGCCGTCCACCGCCACGGCCTTCAGCACGATGACCGAGCCGATGAAGGAGATCAGCACACCGAGGATGGTGACGGTATGGGCACCACGACGGCCCACGGTCTTGCCGGCCAGGCCGGCGACCAGGGCGCCGACCAGCGGCGCCAGGGCGATGGTCAGCAACAGGTTCTGGGATAGGGCCATGGCGTCGTCAACCTTTGAGTTCGTCGAGTTCTTCGACGTTGATCGACGAACGATTGCGGAACAGCACGACCAGGATGGCCAGCCCGATGGCTGACTCGGCCGCCGCCACCGTGAGGATGAAAAACACGAACACCTGCCCCGACATGTCGCCCAGGTAATGCGAGAAGGCGACGAAATTCAGGTTCACCGCCAGCAGCATCAGTTCGATGGCCATCAGCAGCACTATCAGGTTGCGCCGGTTCAGGAAGATGCCCACCACCGACAGGGCGAACAACAAACCGCCGAGCGAGAGAAAGTGGCCGAGCGTGATCGGTCCGAGTGTCATCACGCGCCCCCTTCCTTGGGCGAAGGCAATTCGACCACCGGGGCCATCTTGACCAGGCGCACGCGGTCTGCCTTCCTGGCGCGCACCTGCTCGCTGGCGTCCATGTGGCGGCTGTCCTTGCGCTGGCGCAGTGTCAGGGAGATGGCAGCGACGATGGCCACCAGCAACAGCACGGCCGCCACTTGCAGCGGGTACAGGTACTTCGTATACATCTCGATGCCGAGCAACTTCGTGTTGCCCATCTTGATGGCGGCGGCGTCGGCGACCGGCGCCTCGGTCAGCCGGAAGCCGCCCATCAGCACCAGCGCCATTTCAAGCGCGATCAGTGCGCCCACCAGGCCGGCCACCGGGAAGTGCTTCCAGAAGCCCGAGCGCAGGTTGTCGGTATTGATGTCGAGCATCATCACGACGAAGAGAAAAAGCACCATCACCGCGCCGACGTAGACGAGCACCAGCACGATGGCCAGGAACTCGGCTTTCAGCAGCATCCAGATGCACGAGGCGCTGAAGAAGGCGAGCACCAGGAAGAGTGCGGCATGCACCGTGCTGCGCGCCGTGATGACACGCAGAGATGCAAACAGCAGCACCGCCGAGAAAACGTAGAAGAGCGCAGTGGTCGTATTCATGTGTTCTTGTCGCGCTGTGGCTTCGGCCGTTCAGCCCGTTGGCTGTGCGGCATGGCCATCGATGTCACCGCCATCAGCGGTAGGCTGCGTCAGCCTGCCGGCTGGCGGCGATTTCCTTTTCGTAGCGGTCGCCTACGGCGAGCAGCATGTCCTTGGTGAAATAGAGGTCACCCCGTTTTTCGCCGTGGTATTCGAAGATGTGAGTCTCGACGATTGAATCGACCGGACAGCTTTCTTCGCAGAAGCCGCAGAAAATGCACTTCGTGAGGTCGATGTCGTAGCGCGTGGTACGTCGGCTTCCATCGGCGCGCACCTCGGACTCGATAGTGATCGCCATCGCCGGGCACACAGCCTCGCAGAGCTTGCAGGCGATGCAGCGCTCTTCGCCGTTTTCATACCGGCGCAGCGCATGCAGTCCGCGGAAGCGAGGCGATTGCGGTGTCTTCTCTTCCGGGAACTGCACCGTGATGTTCTTCGCCAGGAAGTGGCGGCCAGTGATCTTCAGACCCTTGAACAACTCGATGAGCATGAAGCTCGACAGCAATTCCCGGGCGGCGACAAAACTGGACATGGTTGTGGTCCCCCTTCAATTCCAGATGTTCAGCGGCGACTGGATCCACAGCCCCACCACCACCAGCCAGACCAGGGTGATGGGAATGAAGATCTTCCAGCCCAGCCGCATGATCTGGTCATAGCGGAAGCGCGGGAAAGTGGCGCGCACCCAGAGAAACATGGTGACGACGACGAACACCTTGATGGCCAGCCAGATCCAGCCCGGGATGAAGCCGAGCACGGCGAACGGCGGCAGCCATCCCCCGAGGAACAGGATCACGGTCATCATCGAGACCAGAAGCATGTTGGCGTATTCGGCCAGGAAGAACATCGCGAACGACATGCCCGAATACTCGATCATGTGGCCGGCAACGATCTCGGACTCACCCTCGACGACGTCGAACGGGTGGCGGTTGGTTTCGGCCAGCCCGGAGATGAAGAACACCACGAAGATCGGCAGCAGCGGCAGCCAATTCCATGACAGGATGCCCACGCCCATGCCGGCGAAGATGCCGCGGCCCTGCGCCATGACGATCTCGCTCAGGTTCATGCTGGCCGAGACCATCAGCACGACGACCAGGCAGAAGCCCATCGCGATCTCGTAGCTGACCATCTGGGCCGAGGCACGCAAGGCGCCGAGGAATGCGTACTTCGAGTTCGAAGCCCAGCCAGCGATGATGACGCCGTAGACCTCGAGCGAGGTGATCGCCATCAGGAACAGCAGGCCGGCGTTGATGTTGGCCAGAGCGACGTCGGGGCCGAATGGAATCACCGCCCAGGCCGCCAGCGCCGGCATGATGGTCATCACCGGGCCGAGGAAGAAAAGCCCCTTGTTCGCGGCCGTCGGGCGGATGATTTCCTTGAAGATCAGCTTGACGGCGTCGGCGATGGGGGTCAGCAGGCCCCAGGGGCCCACGCGGTTGGGGCCGGGCCGGATCTGGGTCCAGCCGATCGCCTTGCGCTCCCACAGCGTGAGGTAAGCCACGCAACCCATCAACGGCACCACCACGGCGATGATCTTGATCAGGCTCCAGACCACCAGCCACAGTGTGGGGCCGAGCGTGCTGTTGCCGAATTGATGCAGGGAGTCGAACATGTTCAGACCTTCTGCGCCGCGTCAGCCAGCAGCTTTTCGACCGTGATGGCGCCAAACATTGCGCCCAGGGCCGCCGTCGCGGGGTGACCGGCGGCCACCCGCACAGTGTGCTCGGCCAGCGTGACGTCCAGGCGGGCGTTGAGCACGACGGCGCCGTCACCCTGGCTGAGCAGCACCTTGTCGCCCGCCAGCAGGCCGAGTTGCCGCCACAGCGTGGCGGGCAGGCCCGCCACCGGCGGCCGCGCGTCGGCACTCAGTTGCAGAGCGGCAGCACGACGCACCAGCATGTCGGTGGCATAGATCGGCACATCGGCCACACGCTGCAGGCCAGGCGCCGTGCTTGCGGGGATCGCCGTGGGGATCGACGAAGGCGACGCCGCACTGCCGTTGTCCAACCGCGTAGCCAGGGCGGTGATGTCACCCAGCGCTTCATCACGCACCTCGTCGGCGCTGTCCTGACTGAAGCCGGCCAGACCGAGCAGGTTGCCCAGCACGCGCAGCACCTTCCAGGCCGGGCGCGAGTCGCCCATCGGCTTGACGACGCCGTGGAAGCCTTGCACGCGGCCTTCGGTGTTGACGAAGGTGCCCGCGGTTTCACTGAACGGCGCGATCGGCAGCAGCACATCGGCATTCTCGACGGCGGCGTCCTTGAAGGCGGTCAGCACGACGACGAGGCCGGAGCCTTTCAAGGCGCGGCTTGCGGCGGCGGCGTTGGCCGCATCGAGCACGGGCTCGGTATTCAGCAACAGCAGCGCCTTCATCGGCTGGCTGAGCATCTGGCCGGCGTTCAGCCCGCCGCTGCGCGGCAGCGCGCCGACGAGTTGCGCGCCCACCGTGTTGGCTGCCTCGCCCAGATAGCCGACCGTGGCCCCGGTGTGCTCGGCGATCCACCGCGCCAGTGCCAGCAGGTGCGTCGCCTGCGGGTGCTGTGCAGCGGCGTTGCCCAGCAGCACTGCCTTGCGCTCGCCACTGAGCAAAGACTCGGCAACGACCAGCGCCGCGCCCTCGGCGTGCCCAGCCACCGGCGCCGGGATGCCCTTGGCGGCGGCGATGCCTGCTGCCACATCGGCCAGCGCCTGAGGCCAGGCCGAGGGCGCCGCGGTCAGCGGCGTGCTCAGGTCGATGGCCCAGTCGTCATGCACGGCCTGCAGGCTGTGCACACGGGCGCCACGGCTCGCGGCCTGGCGCAGGCGCTGCGCCAGCAGCGGGTGGTCCTTGCGCAGGAACGAGCCGATGACGAGCGCCCGATCCAGCGTCGACAGCGAAGCCACCGAACGGCCCAGCCAGCGCGCCGAACCGGCCGGCGCCACGTTGGCGAAGTCGGCATGGCGGCTGCGGAAGTCGATATTGTCGCTGCCCAGCCCGCGCACGATCTTGGCCAGCAGGTGAAGTTCTTCGACCGTCGATGTGGCGCTGCCGATGGCACCGATGCCGGCGCCGGCGTCCGTCGCGCCGAACTCGGCACGCACACGCTTGAGGCCGTCCGCGACATAGGCGAGCGCAGAGTTCCAGTCGACCGCCTGCCATTGCCCGCCTTGCTTGATCATCGGCTGCGTCAGCCGCGATTCGCTGTTCAGCGCCTCGTACGAATAGCGGTCGCGGTCGGCGATCCAGCATTCGTTGACGTCTTCGTTTTCCAGCGGCACCACGCGCATGACCTTGCCGGACTTGACCTGAACGATCAGGTTGGCGCCCAGGCTGTCGTGCGGAGACACCGACTTGCGGCGCGACAACTCCCAGGTGCGGGCGCTGTAGCGGAAAGGCTTGCTGGTCAGGGCGCCGACCGGGCAGACGTCGATCATGTTGCCCGACAGTTCGCTGTCGATGGTGCCGCCGCTGACGGTGGTGATCTCGGAATGCTCACCGCGGTGGATCATGCCGAGTTCCATCACGCCGGCCACTTCCTGGCCGAAGCGCACGCAGCGCGTGCAATGGATGCAGCGGCTCATCTCTTCCATGCCGATCAGCGGGCCGACGTCCTTGTGGAAGACGACGCGCTTTTCTTCGCTGTAACGGCTGGCGCTGGCGCCATAGCCCACCGCCAGGTCCTGCAACTGGCATTCACCGCCCTGGTCGCAGATGGGGCAGTCGAGCGGGTGGTTGATGAGCAAAAACTCCATCACCGACTTCTGCGCCTTCAACGCTTTCTCGCTCTTCGTGCGCACCACCATGCCCTGGGTGACCGGCGTGGCGCAGGCCGGCATCGGCTTGGGCGCCTTCTCCACTTCCACCAGGCACATGCGGCAGTTGGCCGCGATGCTCAGCTTCTTGTGATAACAGAAGTGCGGGATGTAGGTGCCAGCGGCATCGGCCGCATGCATCACCGTGCTGCCTTCGATGACGCTGACTGCTTTGCCGTCGAGTTGGATTTCGATCATGGTCGGTTCAGGCGCGGTTCACACAGTGTCAGGCGGTCTGCGGGACCATGCAGGTCTTGTGCTCGACGTGGTAGGCGAACTCGTCGCGGAAATGCTTCAGCATCGCGCGCACCGGCATCGCCGCCGCATCGCCCAGCGCGCAGATGGTTCGGCCCTGGATGTTGTCGGCCACCGAGTTCAGCAGGTCCAGATCTTCCATGCGGCCCTTGCCATGCTCGATGCGGTCGACCACGCGCCAGAGCCAGCCGGTGCCTTCACGACAGGGCGTGCACTGGCCGCAGCTCTCATGCTGGTAGAAGTAGGACAGGCGCAGCAAGCTCTTGACCATGCAGCGCGAGTCGTCCATCACGATGACGGCGCCCGAACCCAGCATCGAGCCGGCCTTGGCGATGGCGTCGTAGTCCATCGTGATGTCCATCATGGTGGCCGCGGGCAGCACCGGCGCCGACGAACCGCCGGGAATCACCGCCTTCAGTTGATGGCCGCTGCGCACGCCACCGGCA
>Ga0105048_10010935_pt1 | contig 14351 bp, 14 predicted proteins | sample MAT05_FD_78382 | JGI IMG/M metagenome (GOLD analysis project Ga0105048, IMG submission 78382) | Freshwater microbial communities from Lake Fryxell liftoff mats and glacier meltwater in Antarctica - MAT-05 | ecosystem: Environmental > Aquatic > Freshwater > Ice > Liftoff microbial mat | place...
AGCGGGGTTTTGTACGTAAGGGAGAACACGAAAAGCACCCTCTCTCTCTGCACCCCAACAAAAATGGTCGACAATCAAGATGAGGCAGAAGGAGCCGGCAAGTAGTTTCACAGCATTCTCACTTCGAAAATTACTTGGTTTTGATGTCGAAGTCGAAGGTGTTGCTCCCTGATTTCACTTCAAATTTGATGTCCGACGTTTCGGAGTACTTTGACGGTATTCCCTTTTTGCCCTCGACTCCTGTCGGCCAAACAAAACTCGCTGTAGCAGGACCGAGTTTGGCACCTTTCACTTGGTATTCGTACTCCAAATCGTAACGACCTTGCGCATCGGTCTCAGCTGTCGCGGTTCTTCCGACGTCGGGCCGGAAGTTGATGATAACCCCTTCGAGCGGTTGACCGTCCATCGTGATTTTGCTGCTAACTCGCCCTAGCGCAGGACGATCGCTTTGCGAACATCCCACCAAGCAGGTAACCACAAGAAGACTGAGGAAACGCTCTTAAGACAATCATTCAAACTCTCCGCAAAAACTGGGACACAGTGTTACATTAAACCACCGGACTATTGCCATTCGCCTATGACAGCACCATCGGATTTGCCGATGAGTCGTTCAAAGGCACTGTCGATCCAGGCACCATTGGTTAGCACTCCTGGAATCACTTACTTTTTCTTCTTGGCTGCATTGATAAACACTGGGATCAGGCAAATTGCCACAGCCAAGAGCGCGATATATAAACAGCCATCAGGATCCGGTCTCCAGAATGTACAATTCGTTATTCTCGATAGAGAAAAAGTTTGACCTTAATCTCCGTGTCGGTCAACCCGTCAATCCCAGGATACTTTCAGTGCGCTCGCGCTATTAGATTGCATCACACCCCGGGGACGCCCTTAGTGGTGCGACTCTCCGCATCGCAGGAATAACGCCGCGGAGCGTCGTGCAACGAAGTTTACGAACCCAAGTTTTTAGGTTGAACGGATGGACGACGCCTTAGGTTTCCAGTTTTTTGAGATCTGCTCGGGACTCTTCGTAGGTTGTGTTGTAAGCCAATGCCACTGGGTCTGGTGGAATGTTCCATTGCTCGCACGCAGCGCGATAGAGCTCGGGCCACCAATTGCGGTGCTCTGTCAATCCTTGGTCGCGATAGGCATGCCATTGGCTTACGACCTTGGTCCAGCATTGATCTCCATACTGCAACGACTCTTGAAGCGATTTGTATCGCGGGACATACCAACGCCGTCCGATTTGAGCGTGCAGAACTTCATCAGCCCAATCAAAATCTTGGAACAGCCCCGACAGCTTGTCGCCACTTGCGCAACCCACCTCCCATTCGTACTTCTTGCCGGTTTTAGGCATAAGCCCTTGTTCGATAAAGAACAAAACGCCATGACGTTCGCGTGCAGTCAGCTGCAAATTGAGATTGCGGGACCAGGTGAAATTGATCGGTATCTTGGTCCAATCTAAGCCGAGAGAAACAAATCCGACCTCGCCCATCATGGCGTGCCTGGCTTCGTCCCATAGTTGACGACCCATCTCCATATGAAACTCCCATGGCTCATCCTCTCGCAACTCGTAAAGAATACTGGCCATCATCTCGGGCACGTCAATCTCGCGAATTCGCTTGTAGTACATCATCAGCGTTTTGTCTCGAGCCGAAAATCGTTCGTCGTACAAAAACGCCTCGGGGTTTACTCCCGCGTTGAAACTGTCTTGAAAGCGATCGTCTCGCTTCGGTTCGGGCTCAAACCGAAACGGAGTAGCAGAGTAGATTTTTGGAATCTCGACTTGGTTGTCGATCGTTCCTGTTGCATCCAGTTCCCCAGCGCTCTTTAGGCATAGCGCCAACATGGCGGTCCAGTTCGCCATCGCTTGGCAGTCCTCTTTACTGACCAAACATGCGATCGCCTTTTCACCAAACACAGCCACTTCCTGCAATTCGAATTGCATCAGTTTCGTCAAGCGAACGGTGGGTGCGTCCGCAAGTGGATGAGCGTCGCTTTGGAGTCGGCCTGCAGACTCAAGAACGGCTCTCAATGCGATGTCGTAAACGCCGACGATCAGCTCCCCAGTTGTCGGAGCAGCGATGATCTCGTCGAGTAGCACTTGGAGCGATGCATGCGGAACGTCGTCCAATCCCAACGGAGGAACTCGCATTTCACTCACTCTGCGACGAATGGCGGTTGTGTACTCTGCGAACAAGTAAGCATGATGGCTATAGGCGGTTTTCAATTCATAGATGGGCTCGGACGTAATGCGAGCCGTCAGCGTCTCGTGAAGTCGTTTCAAGACGTAGTGCAGTCGCTTGAGCCGCGTTGTGCTTTGCTCTACGCTCCATTCGCACTCCAGTGCTCGTTCCATAGACGCCAGGCCGGCCAACGGTGGCAGCCCCCGGTAGGAAGCGAACTCCCCGCTCTTTTGCTCAGTGCTCATCCCATCTACTCCCGAACGTTGAATCGAACCGTCAGCACTTTATCTTAGCAGCGCGTGATGCTGCAGAACTCTAGCAGTGACGCAGTGACCCCTTTTCGAATTCCACGTTTACCCCCTCGGAATCGGTCGAAAACTGGATTCCGGTCCGATTTTCCTGCTCTTCGTCGCCGGCAGGAGAGGACGAAACCACGTCGTCCAGTTCGTAGCGGATGCGCCGCATCTTTTCCTCGACTTTTTCAAAAGCGTCGACTAGATCCGGATCAAAGTGTGTTCCGCGGCTCTTGTAGATAATGTCGGCTGCAACTTCGTGCTTAAAGGCCGGCTTGTACACTCGCTTCGTTGTCAACGCGTCGTAGACGTCCGCCACGGCTACGATTCGGGCAGAGAGTGGGATTTCCTCACCTTGTAATCCAAACGGATAGCCAGTACCGTCCCAACGTTCGTGGTGTTTCAACGCGATGTCGAGCGCCATTTTCAAGAAGCTTGCTTCCGGGTGTGCTTGCGCAGATGCTTTTAGCGTCTCGCCCCCGATCAGCGTATGCTTTTTCATGATTTCGAATTCCTCCGGTGATAACTTGCCTGGCTTCAGCAACACCCTGTCTGGAATTCCTACCTTGCCAATATCGTGCAGGGGGCTGGTCAAGTAGATCAGTTCGACAAACTGAGAATCAACAATTTGTTCGAATTTCGGCCAAGCCATGATCTCGGTAGCCAGGGTCTTGGAGTATTCACGAATTCGCTCCAAATGCGTTCCGGTATCTTGATCGCGACTCTCGGCTAGTTTGGCCAGTGAGAAGATCATCATGTCACGTCCCTCGAGCGTGAGGATGCGGCGTCCGGCTTCGATGCGGAGCCTCAACTCTTCGTGACGAAACGGTTTGGACAAGTAGTCGTCCGCACCCGCATCTAAACCCTGCAAAACGCTTTCCGGTTCCGAATGAGCGGTAAGCAATATCAAATACGTGTACTGAATGGATTGTCGGCATCGGATGGTTTTACAAAGATCAATCCCATTCATCTCGGGCATATCGACATCTGAGATGACCATACGCGGAGTAAAGAACCGCATCTTTTCGAGCGCTTCCTTCCCATTGGCTGCTAATTCCGTACGGAAGCCCGACTTCTGCAGAAAATGATCCAACATGGCTAGTCCGATGGGATCGTCGTCAACCAGGAGGATTTTGAGGCCATCTGCCTCGCGATTGAGCGGATTGGGTTTCAAAGTCATGCGTAACGGACTCCCAAACTCAGTTCTTCAAGTAACTTTTCTATCTCTCCGCTTAACTCGAGCCAATGCTGATGAACCAGGTCATACTGGTCTTCGCGTGCCGCTTGTTCAACTCGAAGCGCGGATTCGGAAAGCGATATTGCGCAAACGTTTGCCGCGGTACCCCGTAGTCGGTGAGCTAGACTCACCATTAGAGTCATGTCCTTGGTCTCGATAGCCCCCTGCAGTAAGGTTTTGTCCACGGGCAGAGTCGTCAGCAGCGTCGCAATCAGTTTTTCCGATAGCGCTACGTTACCCATACATCGAATCATGAACTGAGCGCGGTCGAAGATCGATGGAATCTGTAACGTACTTGGAACGACCGAACTCATAAAAGCTTCACGGGGCAAGAACAAACAAAAAAGATCGTAGAAATTTAGCACACGAATTGATGCATACATCTACACCTGTTCCGTTCCCCGTGCTCCTCCCTGTTCAAGTCGACATTTACTGTTCCTTGGATTTCACCTATCACCCTGGATGTACCCCCAGATTGAGCTTCGACAGCTATAAGAAAGCAGATCTTCGTCAAAGCCGTTCCAGATTAAAGCGTACAACCTGTAAACTCAACCTCATCGGAAAAGTCAACCGGCTCCTCAGAAAAATCTATCGATTGCATTAGATGGCACGTTTGTGTTCAGTACCAGCTAAGCTCCAGCCCGCCAACGGTCTACTTAAGCTCGGCCCCGCCAGCGGGTTGATAGGCCTAACTGCTTTCGTAGCAAAGCTACCCACTGCAACGCTACAAAGCATGCTACCCCCAATGGATGAAGCCACGCGCCCAGATAAGACTGTTGAAATCGTCGGCATGCAATCCAACGAGGAATAAAGGAAATCGCAAAAGCGATCGCCAAAAGGGTGATCGCAACCCACGAAGCTTGGGCCCACCAAGCCATCAGTAGCAACAGCCCCGGCAACACCGATCCCCCTACCAATAGCACGCTGAATGGCAGGATCAATTTCGGGTTGGCTATTCCTTCCGTAGCGTTCTTGAGCAGTCCGTTGCATACCTCCGGGGCGGACGTGTACATGCGGCATCGAGCGATGTCCGAAGCGTCAAAGATGTCGGTCATGAATCCTGCTCTTCGAAAGGCGCGCGGCAACTGGATTCCATCATGACGTGAACTCGAGATGGCAGAGTGCCCACCCGCGACCAAGTAGGCCTTTCTGTCAGCAAAAAAAAGCTGCCCGCAGCCCGCAGCCAGTCCAACCCCCAAGCTCGATCGCATCCGATCGATCGGAAGGTAACCTAGCAGAACATAGTGCATCATCGGAATCAGCAGGCGTTCGGCGAACGTGCCTGTTTCTTGCATAGGAAAACCACTGACCAGGGGCGCAACCCTTACTGCTTGTTCCGCTAAGCATCGAGTGATTGCACCTCGTGAAAGTCGAACATCTGCGTCTAAAAAGAGGAGCCATTCATACTGGGCTTGATTTGCCAACTGCCAACAGGCATGCTGCTTGCCGTTCCAGCCGGCCGGAAGCTCTTTCGACTGGAGCAGCCGCACGCGGGAGTCTCTGGATGCAACTTCGCGAACGATCTTTCCCGTATCGTCTTCGGAATGATCGTCGAGCACTAAAATCTCGAAGCGCGAGTGCGTGGAAGCGAGAATGGATTCAAGCGCCCTGCCGATGCTACACGCTTCGTTTCTGGCTGGAATAAGAACACTCACACTGCGTTCCTGCACCAGCTCCATAACATTCGATTCGGAACATGCGGGCAAGAAACCGGAGTTATTGCGCAAGAAAAGCAGAACCGGTAAAGCGGCGATCAGAAGGATGAATAAAGACAATAGTATCATGAAAGAGGCTTCACAAGAAACTGGAAAAAGCTACTTCGCGATCGAACGGTAGTACGCGATCGTTCGCTTGATCCCTTCTTCGAGTTTGATCTGCGGTTCATAACCGAGCAACTTACGAGCTTGGGTAATATCGGCCAAACTCTCCTTAACATCTCCAACACGCGCCGGTTGGAAATCCGGGTCGATCGATTTGCCAAGCAGCGTGCCGAGTATTTTCAACAACTGCAGCAACGATGTCTGACCGCCGTCGGCCACGTTGATCACACGTCCTCCTATGTTGGGCCGCTCAGCCGCCAAAAGGTTACCGTGGACGACGTTGGCGATATAGGTGAAATCCCGAGACTGTGTTCCGTCGCCGTAGATCAGCGGCCGTTGGCCATTCAAGATTCGATTGACGAACAGTGGAATCACGGCGGAATATGGACTGTCGGGGTCCTGGCGAGGTCCAAACACATTGAAGTATCGAATGCAAACCGTTTCCAGCCCGAAACTCTGAAAGTACGCGTGGCAATAGTACTCACCCGTGAGCTTGGCGACCGCGTAGGGAGACAGCGGCATGGGCAGGTCGGTCTCCCGCTTCGAGGAAGTCGGCTGGTCGCCGTACGCGCTGCTGCTCGCCGCGTAAACAAAGCGTTTTACCCCTGCTTGAACGCTCTGATGCAACATGTTGAGCGTCCCCGTCGAACAAGCGTGATGCGTATCCAGCGGGCGTTCGAGCGATAGCGGCACGGACGCTAACGCGGCTTGATGAAACACTCGTTCGACTCCCGACAGCGCCTCGCGAGCCGCGATCGGATCGCAAATGTCACCTTCGATAAACTCAATGCGGTCCGAGACCTCCTCCAGGTTTTCACGCTTGCCAGTGCAAAGGGAATCCAACACCCGAACTCGATGCCCTGCATCCAATAAGCCACGGACGATGTGCGAACCGATAAAGCCCGCTCCACCGGTAACTAAACAACGCACCATGGATCACTCCAAGCGACATTCTGAAAAAAAGAAGAAACGAAACACATGCGGCCCCTGGCTTCCAGCCTGTAGGTCTGGCATGCAATGGCCGAAAGCCTACGCCATAACCGAAAACCGACAACACTTTGTCCTTGTGAGGCTAAGCGGCGGTTGTTCGCGTTCCCATCTCCAAGGACCAAACGCCGAGGATAGGCAAACGACAACTTTGAAGCTTTCTCATAGCGTCTATGGCTCCCTGGGCATGGGACGGATCGGAAATTTGAACCACTACACCGTCGCATAGTCTACCGATCCTGGGCAATTCGGGGAAACCGGCGTCACCCAGATCGATGATAATCAATCCAAATTGTTGTTTCCAACGGAGAAGCTCAGACAGTTGAGCGTTCCACCGCTGCTTTTCCAAAGCAGTGCCAGCCAGATACGACCAGCTGGCTTGATCCTGCGTTTGCAGGGATGGTTCCGATCCGTGGACGGCCGTCAGCTCGGTCTGAGCCTCCCGCATCTTGATCACGAACGAGCTGCGACCCGTCTTGTCGCTGCATCGACCTGCCATCGCTTTCACTACCTCATCCACCCATTCCCGACGCGGACCGCCGACGGTCGTAAAGCCCAAAACGAACGGGTTCTTTTGCGAAATCCGTTTCAGGATTCCATCGATAGGCAAATGGATCATGAGTTTCTTAGCTTCGTGAACAGTTTGGCGTACGGATGCAAGACCGCTCGACTCGTCGCCGTCGCGTGCTCCGCCCCGCCGCGAACCGATTCGAGATCATTTTCAATGACCAATAAATCGCGATCGTCGCTCATCGCGGCCCGCTCCGAGTGGCCATCGCTTTCGGTCGTTTCTGACATTTCCGAGAAACTGTGCATTCCCGAAAATGCGATCACGTCCGTGTGGGCTTGATGCGATAAACGCCGGTCGTCCAAGGAGCGATCGCCAGCAAAAGGATCTACCGATTTGTCGGGATCGAAGGACATGGCGCTCATGTTCAGCCCTGAAACCAAATCTCGCATCTCGTCTTCGATCTGACGTTCTAAGTTTGCGGCTTGTTCAGACGAGATATTCGAAGCGGGCTCGCCGTACTGTGGCGGTCGCATCGGGACCAAAAAATCATCCGTTTCCTCTATCTCCATCGGGACCTCGGGAACCCTCCGAGCGGTCACACCAAAACTAGACAAGTCGTAGTTTAAGTTCCCATAGGCTGCGCCCGAGTAGGACTTGTAGCTATCCGAAGACTGCACTGGAACGGTGAACTCTTCATCAAAGTCACCGGCAAAGACATCGAGCAGACCCTTGGCTGTCTTCGGCTGAGTTGCTGGTTGCGGCTGCAATGCGAGCGGAGTTTGCAATGCGAGCGGAGTTTGCAATGCGAGCGGAGTTTGCAGTGCGAGCGGGACATTTGGAGCCAGTTCATACTCTGAATCCGTGAACGCTTGCAAGAGACTCTGGCTCGGAGCCGCCAAAAAACTGGGAGTCGTTGGTTTCGGAATGGACGACGCCACAGGGAGCTCATCAGCGAATTCGTCGTCCAGCTCTCCAAATTCGATGTTGGATGATACAGCACCTAGTTTCAGACTGGCAGTGTCCACCATAGGCGCAACGCGGCGTGGTTGTGATTCCCTCGGTTCCGATGGAGCCGAAGGCGATGCGGTACCTGCCATACTCGATTTGATGATCGATTCGGGCTCACTCCATGGATTGGGTAACTGTTGCAACATGCACCAGGCTTTGCCGACCATGCCTGCCGACACTGGACGCTCGCGGTCGTTGCAGGCGAGCAGCAGCGATTGATCCGCCAATTGATCGATCAATCGAGGAATGCCGTCGGACCCGCGATAGATCGCGTCCAATGCATCCCGAGTCATGACGCCCGAAGCCTCGACCCCGCTCAGCTCGATTTTGTGCTTTACATACTGACCTGTCTCTTGGCTGCTAAGTGGGGTCAAATAGCAACGAGCCGCCAGCCGTTGGTTCAGCGAATCCATCTGCGGATGGGACAGACAATCCTCTAGCCGCATCGTTCCGCACAGCACAAGACGTACTCTCGGAAATCCGTTGCGAGTTACATTCGTTAGCAATCGCAACTCGTTGAGCAACTTCATCGAAAGCGTTTGCGCTTCGTCGACGATCAGTACCAAACCGTCGGACGGGTTTTCGGAGGATGGCTGCAGCCGGTTCATGAGAGTCAGCCGGAGCTCACCCTCAGACATGTCTCGATACGGCATCCTCAATTCAAAGAGCAAGCTTTGGAGCAATGCTCGACGAGTGATAAGCTGAGAACTGGCGAGCATCACAACATCGAAATTGCGGCCTGAACTCTCCGCTATCCGCATACAACACATTGTCTTTCCCAAGCCCGTTCCGCCGAAAATGGCGACGGGCCCTTCGCCCCGCTGGATTGCCCGCGATGCTATTTGAAAGGTCTGCTCGATGGAAGAAGCTGGGAAGTAGCGATCGAGCGTGGATGCAGCTAGGAAAGGTCTTTTGACAAATCCAAAGAATGATTCGTACATCCGTTCGGTTCCGTTTTGAGGTTGGTCTTCGGCAATTTAGAGTTTGTCATCTGAGAATCGGCTGCCGGCCAACGGAAACATGAGATCAATCGCTACAATCGTCAAAGATCACCACGAGAGAAAAATTGCAGAGCTCTCGATTAACCGCTCGCGTTGAAACCTTTGGCTTTCGTTCGGCCGCTCGCCTAAGCGGACTATTGTGAATACACTGTCCGTGATGAAGCCACGATTGCGATTATGGGGGAAGAAACGGGGCGGACGGATGTCCGGCTGGTGGTTCGTCGGATCACTCGGCGAAGCCCTGTTTTTTGCAGCGTTTTTCATGATCGGCGTCGTTTGCTTTACGACCATAGTCGGCTGGCAATTCCTTTCACCGACGACCCAAGTGGTCCGTATCGGATATGGTTTCTGGCTTCTGACTACCGTTAGCGCCGCCTTTGTCGTGATGGGTGCTGTCGGATTCTGGTACCGCGTGCTCAAGGTCGCGACCAGCGATGAGCACCGCGAAGTGATCGCAAAACGTGGGCTCGTTCCTCGGCCAAAGACGACGCTCTACCGCCAACTGCCACCCCCGATGGTTCCCCTCCTGACCCCATTTACCGAGAGCCCAGGAGCCAAGCTAGCGTTTAGACTGCCCGGCGAGTGGCCAGGTACCGGCGCGCTTATCTCGATCGGGCTGTTCGCAATGGCATGGAACGCCATGATCGCGGTTTTTGCCGTCTTCGCCGTCTATGGTTTCTGGAGAGGCGAGATTCGGCTACGACTATTGATTCTGCTAGTACCTGGCATCTACATCGGGTTAAAGGCGGCGCAAATTTTCTTCCGAACGTACGTTCGAGCTATCGGAATCGGATCGACAACCGTAGAAATCGATGACCTGCCATTGATACCAGGGAATACCTATAAGCTACTTATGGTACAGTACGGACGGCTAGTTATCAAGAAACTGTCAATTCGACTGGTTTGCGAAGAGGAAAGCACTTATCATTTCGGAACTGATGTGCGGACGGAACGCGAGGTCGTCCGTCAGCAGAACATCCTGGATCAAGGACGTTCGCGAATCGATTGGGGGAGACCCCTTGAGTTGGAATGTCAAGTTTCGATCCCGTCAGATGCCATGCATTCCTTTCAGAGTTTACACAATGCCGTTCACTGGAAAATTATCGTAGAAGGAGAAGCGAATAGATGGCCATCGTACTCCCGAAGTTTTCCCGTAGTCGTGTACCCACGCGTTCACAGCAAGCTAACCAGTCAGCCGTCATGATACGTTTGCTCGGCTTGCAGCCAACCTACATGCCTCACGATCAACTCGATTTCGAATATCGAGTTTCGAACGTTCCGCAGAATGCAATTGCAGCCGTTGAGGTCTCTGTGGTTTGGCTCACCGAGGGCAAGGGAACGGAAGATTTGGGAGTGCATTTCTTTCAGCGACTCACCGGTGCCTCACTCGCTGCTACCGATTGGTCCGTCCCACAGCAGGTAGGGGTGCCTTTGCCTGATTCGCCTCTTTCATACGAAGGCAGATTGCTCAAAATTTCTTGGTGCGTTCGAGTTCGCTTCTACTTAAATGACGGCACAGAGCTTGTGGCTCAGCAGCCGTTTTATCTCGGGACGATTACTCGCGAAGTGTGATTTCGAATCGCCCTATGACACCATGAAACCTGGACACCATGAATCTTGCTGAACTTTCGTGGCCGCAGATTAAGAACTTGTCCCTCGACACTCCTGTCATCTTCCCAATTGCAGCGGTCGAACAGCATGGGCATCATCTGCCGGTTTGGACGGACAGCATGCTGCTGGGAGAGATCGTCCGTCGAGTCGCCGAGAAAACGCAATTGCAAGTTTTGTTTGCACCCTTGATGTGGCTAGGAAACTCGGATCACCATCTCGATTTCTCCGGTACGTTGTCGTCTCCTCCTCGAACGTATTTAGACATGCTCGGTGGCCTTGCCGACAATATGATCATGCACGGATTTCGAAGGATCGTTTTCCTCAACGGTCACGGCGGAAACGATGTACCAGCCAAGCAAGCCATTTTCGAATTAAGGCAAAAGTATCGCGAGCGACGAGATCTGCTCCTTTTGATGACGACCTACTGGGGGCTCGGTTCGGAGCCATGGAAACTGGATCCGATGATCCATCAACGCGAAATGGGACATGCCTGCGAATGGGAAACATCAATGGTTCTGCGTATCGCTCCGCATCTCGTCGGAGATTATCGAAACGCGAAAGCGGTCGAACCAGGAAACGCTTTCAAGCCGGGCAATCGGGCTTGGATCACCAAGGACCGCTCCGAGCCTGGCCATATCGGCTGGCCCCACCTCGCGTCGGTTGAAAAAGGCGAGCAACTGCTGAGCATTTTCTCCACGGACGTAGCGGATTGGATTCAACGCGTCCTTGTGTGGGATGGCCAATCATGGGAAGGCTAGATGCCGATCGCACCGGATCAGCAAGCCCCTTGACGCCGGCCTTTCACGATTCGGATAACTCAGACTCAGAAAGCAATCCGCTTCCAAGAGGTCGATTGTTCGCGATTTGCGGACTTCTCTTATTTGCGTCTGCCATCAATTACATGGATCGCCAGACGTTAGCCAGCGTAGCCGCTCGTATCACCAAAGAATTCAGTCTTTCTGAACAGCAGTATGGCAACTTGGAAATGAGTTTCGGGTTGTCATTTGCGGCTGGCTCGATGTTTTTCGGGGTATTGGCCGATCGTTGTTCTATCCGCTACCTCTACCCCATCGTGTTGCTGTTATGGTCCGCTGTCGGATTTCTGACCGGTTATGCAGAGGACTATGGCCAATTGTTGGGTTGCCGGGGGATGCTCGGTTTTTTTGAAGCAGGGCATTGGCCTTGTGGATTGAAAACCACGCAAGCCTTACTGAGTCGCAGCAATCGCGCGCTCGGTAATGGTGTGTTGCAAAGCGGCACATCGATCGGAGCGATAGTGACTCCTCTGATTCTTTACACCATCCTTACGCCGACGGTAGGAAGTTGGCGGTTCGGTTTCCAGTTGGTGGGAGCGATCGGAGTTGTCTGGATCGCGGCTTGGTTCTTTATCGTGCGCTCTTCCGATTTTCCTGCCGTAAAGAAAAAGAACGAAAGGTCTTCTGCTGCCTTGGGCGAATGGTGGCGAGATCTCTTGACCCGTCGCATGTTGGTGGTCGTAATCGTGGTTACTTTTATTAACGGATCGTGGCAAATTCTTCGCGCATGGCTACCGAAGATCATGGAGCAGGGGCATGGCTACGAAGAGCTCTTTACATTGCGATTCACATCCGTTTGGTACGCGGTGACGGATGTTGGCTGTTTATCTTCTGGCCTGATCGCCTTGTGGCTGTACAGGAGCGGTTGGACGATCAAGTACTCCAGGTGCCTTGCGTTTGGCGTTTGCACAGCTATGTGCGCCAGTCTCATGTCGGTGCCGTTCCTCGGGGGCGGTCCATGGTTGCTTGTAGTCTTCTTGATCGCCGGAGCGGGGTCGCTAGGAATGTTCCCTTTGTATCATGCCTTTTCCCAAGATATCTCCCGTGAGCATCAAGGAAAAGTTACCGGCATAACCGGGGTGATCGCATGGGGATTCTCCTCGCCGACACAAAGCATTTTCGGGTACTTGGCGGACCAAACCGGTTCGTACAATATAGGAATCGCGATTGCAGGCAGTTTGCCTTTAGTCGCTTTGGCTGCCATCTTTTGCTTGTGGCCAAACGAACCAGAGCGTACATCCAAATCCGGAACTTACCGTTAGGAGCAGCACCATGGCATATGATCGACGGACATTTCTCACCTCGGCGGCTTCGCTTGGAGTATTGGCCTGCGATACTGGCTTGTCCAGAGCCGAGCCAGCCAGAAAGAAAATCGCATTCCTCGGGACGACCGTCCACATGCATTCTCACGCACAGCATTTTTTGGATAGGCATGCGATGGGCTACACCTGGGGGGGCAAATGGCAAATGCCACGCTTCGATGTCGCGTCGGTCTTTATCGATCAATATCCCGAAGCCGATTTGGGGAAGCAACGACTGGAAAAGTACGGCTTGAAATCCTATCCGACGATTGCCGAATCGCTGACATTGGGTGGATCGAAGCTGGCTGTGGATGGAGTCGTGATCATCGCCGAACATGGCGACTACCCAACCAATGAGAAAGGCCAACGTCGCTATCCGCGATACGACTGGTTTAAACAAGTGGTTAAGGTCTTTGAGGACTCCGGTCGCAGTGTCCCGGTGTTCAATGACAAGCACCTATCTACCCAATGGGACGAGTGCGTGGAAATGGTGAGCGATGCAAAGCGGCTCGGATTTGGCTTCCTCGCCGGCTCCTCTTTGCCCGTGACATGGCGATTGCCCTCAATCGATATGCCTTGGGGAGTTCCACTCCGAGAGAGCGTCTGTGTTTGCTATGGAGGAGTTGATAGTTATGATTTTCACGGCCTGGAAACCGCCCAATGCATGTCGGAGCGTCGACAAGGGGGCGAAGTTGGAATTCAAAGTGTGCTCGCGCTCCGCGGCGAGAAACTTTGGACCGAGCTTGCCAAGCCTCAGCGCCAGACGACTCAGCAACTCATGGTAGCGGCCTTAACGCGAAGTCACAATCTGCCCGTGGACGGCGGTTATCCCATTGCTCCCGTTACCATAGACTGGGCTCGCAAAGCGTTGCCAGATACGATCGGATACTTCATCGAGCATCTCGACGGCTTTCGAACGACCATGTTTTTGGCAGCGATTCGGGACTTCAATTATGCAGGCATGCGGAAAGACACCGGCAAAATTGTTTCTTGCCAAATGTATCTGCCGATGCCGACCCAAAGCGCAACCACAGCCGATTTTTTCAATCCGCTGGCTCGGCACATCGAAACGCTGGTGCTCACCGGAAACTCGCCCTACCCCATCGAACGGACTCTGCTCACGTCCGGGATGGTCATCGGTGGGGTCGAATCATTGCATCGGGGACAACAGCTTTACGAAACACCTGAAATGAAAGTACGGTATACCGGCACCCAACAATCGCATTTTTGGCAAGCTTAGGTAAGAAAATTTGAAACAAAACGATCGGCATCAACCATAGGTTAGTAGGCATGCTACGGTAAATCGTTCTTGCATTTTCTTCTTTTGGGTCATGATCGGCCTCGCGAGCTTTGGCCAAGACGCGACTCCGAGCGACAAGGCTCCAACGTCGACGAAAACTCTGCCTGAGTGACTCGGGCACCGGACGGGCATGGCATTAAGTCTCAATGCTCAAGGCTTGGAAATGAAGTTTCAAATCGATTTGATGGTCGGGCCGAAAGAGGGTACCGATCAACTGACATGGACGTTGGTCTACGACGGCGATCCAGGGAAGAGCGAGCGTTCCTATTTATTGACCACCATCA
>Ga0105048_10010936_pt1 | contig 14351 bp, 13 predicted proteins | sample MAT05_FD_78382 | JGI IMG/M metagenome (GOLD analysis project Ga0105048, IMG submission 78382) | Freshwater microbial communities from Lake Fryxell liftoff mats and glacier meltwater in Antarctica - MAT-05 | ecosystem: Environmental > Aquatic > Freshwater > Ice > Liftoff microbial mat | place...
CATTTTCGCAAACGATAACACCATAATTCATGGCATTGTAGAATTTATGGGGAAAGAAGTTACCATTTCAGGAATGGCTCACTTTAAACCAAACGGACAGTTAAGTTATATAGAAATACAAGAATATTTTGAACAGGGGCAAAAAGACAGTTTTTATTCAAGGAAACCAGTTTCTATGAATATTGAACAGCAACAGTTATTTCAAATTAAACAAGGAAAAAAACGCAGTCCATTAACAGCCATAACAGGCAAATGGCCGGGAGAAGAAAGTTTTGATGACCTAATTAAAATGCTGGACTAATGAGAAACTTTATTTTAGATACAAATATTTTAATGGCTTATCTGAAAGCCGATACAAAGCTTTTCAATAAAGTAAGTGAGGACAATAAATTAAATGATGAAGATGCTTTTATAATGATTTCATCTATTGCAAAAGGCGAAATGCTTTCATTGGCATTATAAAATAATAGGGGCGAAAGAAAAGTTTCAGCTCTCACAAAACTTTTCAATGAGTTTGTGATTATTGACATTGGCGGAAATGACGATGACTATTAAATGCATTCGATAAAATTAATGCGTTTAGTTTGCAGCGACATCCAACAAAAAAACTTTTAGAATCTTCAAAACCTATGGGTAAAAACGACATGTGGATAGCAACTACAGCATTTGCGGCAAACGCTACACTCTTGACCGCTGACGGCAAATTCATGCACTTAGACAAAGAATTTATTAATATAAAATTTTATCATCCAAAATCTGCCTAACAAAACAATGCCCACCCTTCGCATTTATATACATTTGCAAGTCACAGAAAGACGAATACAGACCAAAGTTTGCAAAAGAGTATGCCTGTCCAGCCGCAGCGCAGATCCCGATAGCAATGGTTAATCAACGTTTTGTTCTGCCAATCAATATTTGTGTTAGAAATCACCACCTTCACCAAACATCACATCAATGAAAATTATTTGTTCGTTCTTTTTGCTCACTGCAATGATGAGTGCCAAAATTACTTATGCTCAAATTGAATCTATTTATGAAATTCCGAGAGTTGTCGTTTTTGGTGAAAGTACCATTGAGGTGGAAGCAGAGTCTGTTTCCTGCTGGTTAAATATCGTTGACAATAGATTGGTGTATGATTACTCGGCAACGGAAAACTACGACTCTAAACGTTTCAAAATCAAACAACAGTCTATTATTGATCAACTAGGAGTAAAAGATTACATGGTTAATCCAACCTATGCCGGATTAAATGGGTACCTTGGTTCCGGTCCTTATGAAGTAAAATTCACCAGTAGAGTGCAGTATGAAACTGTTTTAGCCAAAGTACAATCATCATCAACCGAAGAGACGTCAGTTTATATGGAGGTTAACAAAACCGATATTTCCGCTGAGAAAAGAAAGAATATTACCAATCAAACGGTCGATGCGGCTATTGCTGATGCAAAGTCAAAAGCGGAAAGACTGACCAAAGGCTTGGCATCAATTCTTGGTCCACCGCTGTTGATTGAAGAGGTTGCTTCACCAAATTATTATGATTATGGTTCAGAGATGTATGGAGTAACGTCTGGTGGATTTCTCATTAAAATTACTTTTAGAGTTCAAGTTCAATTCGAACTTAAGAAGTAGACGATACATTATTTTTTAGTTCCATTTATCCAAACTTCTTTAATCATATTTTGACCGAAAGAATAGGGTATTTCTGCAATAGAATTTATTTCTTTGGTCACCATAAGGTTTGCTTTCTTTCCAATTGCGATGCTGCCGTGACTGTCATGAAGTCCCATCGCGTATGCTCCATTGATAGTTGCTGCGTTGATGGATTCGGCCGGTGTCATATTCATGTGGATGCAAGCCAAACTCACCACAAGATTCATGTTTCCGCTTGGAGCTGAGCCCGGATTGTAATCAGTAGCAAGAGCAAGTGGAAGTCCTGCGTCTATTATTTTTCGGCCCGGTGTATATGGTATTTTGATAAACAACGAACATCCGGGCAGCGCAACAGGAATAGTCGAAGTTCCTTTTAAGGCTTCAATGTCTTCATCGCGCATCACTTCAAGATGGTCAACACTGAGAGCATTGTGTTTTATTCCAATTTGAATTCCTCCAATGGAGTTGAATTGATTGACATGAATTTTTGGAATTAAACCATGTTTGACGGCAGCGGTCAAAATTTTATCGGTGTCTTCAATTGTGAAGTAATTGGTCTCACAAAAAACATCGATGTATTCAGCAAGCTTTTCTATGGCAACAGCAGGAATCATTTCACGAATTATTAGATCAAGATATCCTTCGCGATTGTTTTTGTATTTAGATGGAATAGCATGAGCTCCGAGAAAAGTAGATCTTATTTCGAGGGGATGATTTTGTTTCAATCGCTGGATAACACGAAGCATTTTTAATTCACCTTCGAGATTGAGTCCATATCCGCTTTTTATTTCGATAGCACCTGTCCCCATAAGCATCACGTCGTTCAGTCGTGCGAATGCAGAATTGTAAAGTTCATCTTCGCTGGCGATGTTAAGTTTTGCCGCCGAATTAAGAATACCACCACCACGTTGTGCAATCTCCTCGTACGAAAGTCCTTTGATGCGATCTTCAAACTCTTCAGCACGCGAGGCAGCATAAACGATGTGTGTATGCGAGTCGCACCAACATGGCAATATCATTTTTCCTGATACGTCAACTACTTCGAGATCGCGCCAATCGCTTATACCCGGCCAGTCTTTCATTTCGCCATAATCTGCAATCAAACCATCTTCAACCGCGAGCCAAGCGTCATCGATCGACTCTAGGTTTGCCATTTGAATGCCAGAAAGTTTTTGAACTTCTATGGGTAGAATTCCAGATAATTTTTTTATATTTTTAAAAAGGACTTTCATAGGGTGTAAAACTCGTGCAAGTTTATAGCTTTTGTGCTCAGCAATATTGATTCCAGATTCGGTGTAATACTACATATTTTTTCAAAATAACCCAATGTCGGCTTTGCATCATTTATCTAGTTGAATGTCGTTGCGTCATTAGTAAAGTCGACCTTAACATATCGTAAAAATCGTACCGATTGCATTTACGTATGAGACCAATTACGTTTCTCTGCATTGTTCTAAATATCAATCACAACGGCATTTGCCACTATAACTCGTAAAATGAGTTGGACCATGTTATAAGTAACATCGGTATTACCTAGGTTAAGATGTTCAAAACTGGATTTTTCGAATAATTCAAATACTATTTGTAACAATAAATTGCATTTATTATTTGTACACATATTTCTGAAATAGACTTAATGGAAAAAATTTATAAAAGTTTATCATCCTTTTTCCTAATTCTCCTTTGCATTTCAACAATGTCTGCGCAATATGCGCCGTCCGAAATAAAGGAAGAACAGATAACTCCGAAAAATTCTTTGGGCTTGATTTTTAATCCGGTTGTGTCAGTAATGCTGGGCAGTGCTCCTTACGATATGCGAGCAGGACTTTTGTTTCGGAGAATCATTTCGGACAACAAGTCCATCCGTGCCTCGGCATCAATTCAGTTTCGAGAAGCATTATACGACAGCCAGGGATATGTGACCTCAATTGCGGATACTTCAGTAAAAATGGCTTATCTAGCAGACTCATATTTTAGAACTGAATTGCGCGGTGGAGTGGAGTGGAGCGACTACACCGAAAAAAGTGATGCGTTTTATGCAGTGGAGTTAATTGTTGGAAGTATTTCAAGAACCGAGTCCTCAAGAGAAATCAATTACAGATTGTTGTCGAATACGAATCAAAATACAACATCGCTTCTTGGTTCACAATTGACCGATAGTATTGGCTTTTGCACCAAACAACAATCCGCAATTATTGGACTTGCTCCGGTGATGGGGTGGCGCTGCGTATTTAAAAAGAAATGGGAGTTTATGGCGTCTTTTTCACCAGAAATTATCTTTACTGCGCCATACAAAACGGCTTATTGTATCGATAATTCCAAGTTTCATACGATGGATGAAGCGAGTTCGATAGAATTTAGACTAAGATTATTGGATGTTGCATTGGCGTATCATTTTTAGTCTTCATCTTTGCATCTATGGCAGGAAATACTTTTGGAAATTTATTTAGATTGACAACTTACGGAGAGTCTCACGGACCTGCGATAGGCGGCGTTTTAGATGGTTGTCCGGCCGGAATGTCTATTACCGAGGAGTTTATCCAACATGAACTTGACAGAAGGCGACCGGGACAAAGTGCCCTTACCACTCCTCGTGATGAAAAAGATCGCATAGAATTGTTGTCTGGAATCTTTGAAGGAAAAACCAGCGGTACTCCGATTGGTTTTTTAATTCGCAATAGCGATCAACGATCGGGTGACTATGACCAGATGAAAGATGTCTATCGACCCGGACATGCGGATCAAGTATGGGATCAGAAGTTTGGTTTTAGGGATCACAGAGGAGGAGGAAGAAGTTCGGCTAGAGAGACAGCAAGTCGTGTTGTGGGTGGTGCATTCGCCAAAATATTCCTTAATGAGTTTAACGTTAGCATTGAGGCTTACGTAAGCTCGGTGAAAGACATCGTTCTCGAAATTCCATACACTCAACTTGATTTGTCCCTCACTGATAAAAGTGCAGTTCGCTGCCCTGATGGTAAAACGGCAGAATCTATGCAGCGCGTAATTGAAAATGCTCGAGATGCTGGTGATAGTGTTGGTGGGGTAATAACTTGTGTATGTAAAAATGTATCAGCGGGATTGGGAGAGCCAGTGTTTGATAAACTTCATGCAGTTTTGGCCCATGCCATGTTGAGTATAAATGCTACCAAGGGATTCGAAATGGATGGAGGTTTCGACTCAACAACGTTATTCGGATCTGAAAACAACAAAATCAAATCGGGTATATCCGGTGGTATTTCCAATGGATCTGATATTGTTTTTCGTGTAGCATTTAAGCCGGTGAGTACTATTTCAAAGCCACAACAAACAATTAATAATCAAGGGCAAGAAGTAGTACTGGAAGCAAAAGGCAGACACGATCCTTGTGTGTTACCAAGAGCAGTGCCAATTGTTGAGGCAATGGCAGCGCTCGTTTTTGCTGACTTTCTTTTACTAACTAAGTCAAATCGTTTGGCGTAAATCTGTTGTCAAAAACTATACTTTTAACGTTGTTTTTGAGTTAGAAGACATAGTTTTATATGTATTATTCAACATCATACTACTCTATTATTTTTTGTTATGAAAATCTTCAAAAAAATTCTTAAATGGACAGGAATCACCATCGGTGTATTGTTCATTTTTCTACTCATTGCACCATTTTTGTTCAAGGACAAAATTGAAAGTGCAATCAAGGATGTTGTAAATAAGCAAATCAATGCATCGGTAAATTGGAGCTCAGTTGATCTTTCTTTTATTAAGAGTTTTCCAAATTTGCGTGTCTCTGTTGAAGATTTGTCTGTGGTAAATACGATGGCTCCCTTTGATAGCGTGCGATTGGCGTCTATCGGAAGTTTGGAAGCTGTGGTTGATATCAAAAGCTTATTCGGAGATCAGATAAGCATTAAAAGAATTGGAATTGTAAAACCAAATTTTGATGTGAGAGTAAATAAAGAGGGACTAGCAAATTATGATATTGCGAAGCCTGATTCAACAACTGCCGTTGAAACCCCCGAAACAGAAGCACCTTCAAAATTTAATATCCTGCTCAAAGAATATTTTATTGAAGAGGGTACGATTAGTTATGTGGATGAAACATTCCCAATGACCCTAAAAATTAATGGTCTCAACCATAATGGTAAAGGTGACTTTACGCAGGATCTATTTGAACTTGTTACGAGTACTCAGATAAATCAACTTACCTGTAATTATGATGGCATTACTTATCTCAAAGAGATAAAGTCTAATCTTGATCTCAGCATCAGCATGGATATGGTAAATAGCAAGTACACTTTGGCATCCAATGAAATTAAAATTAATGAATTGATTCTTGGAGCTGAAGGCTGGATTGCAATGCCCGGTGAAAATATCGATATGGATATTTCTTTTAAAGCGTTAAAAAATGATTTTAAACAATTCCTTTCGCTTGTTCCAATGGAGTTTGCAAAAGATCTCTCTGGAGTGGATGTAACAGGAAGTCTTACGTTGGATGGTTTTGTAAAAGGCACCTATAACGAGACGAGTTTACCAAGCACAGCTCTCAATATTTTGGTGGAGAATGGAAGATTTAAATATCCTGACTTACCAAAAAGTGTCGAAAATATTCAGATTAAAACTTCTATTCTTGCCGATCTAAACAATGAAGATAATACTACTATCGACGTGGAGAAATTCCACTTCGATATGGCCAATAATCCCGTTGACCTCACGTTGAAATTACGCAACCCGGTGAGCGATCCATTTATTGATTTTGCATGTAAAGCGTTTCTAGATCTTGATAACATAAAGGAATTTATTCCATTAGAGAAAGGAGATAACGTTCATGGTCAAATCAATGCAGACGTTGCTGTTAAAGGAAATTTTAGTTCTGCTGAAAGTGGTAACTACGAAAAATTTGATGCAAAGGGGGTGATTGATATTAAAAATGTACTTTTTCAAAGTGATTCTACTCCTTACGATGTTGATATAAAAACTGCAACATTTAATTTCTCGCCGGCATTTGTTGAGTTGAGTAATTTTAATTCACTCATTGGGAAGAGTGATATTCAAGCCATGGGAAAAATCAGCAATTATCTTGCTTATGCTTTACGCGATTCATTGCTTGTTGGCAACTTCACCATGAGTTCACAATTACTCGACCTCAATGAGTTCATGTCAGAAACGACGACACCGACAGAGACAACTCAACAATCAAATGCTGGTGACACATCAGCAATGTCGCCTGTAGAATTACCAGAAAATGTTGACTTTACTTTTGACGCTTCAATCGGAAAGATACTCTTTGATAAAAATGAAATTACCAATGTAAAAGGAGGAGTATCACTCAAAGATAAAATTGCCACACTTCGCAATTTCGCAATGAATGTGATAGATGGAAGCGTAGTAATGAGTGGTCAGTATAATGCTCAGAATCTTGAAAAACCGAAAATGAATTTTGCATTTGATATTAAAAATATGGATATCAATAAGGCGGCGAATCAATTTAATACTATTGAAAAAATGGCTCCCATCGCAAAAGCGTGCAATGGAAAATTCAGTACAAAATTCGCAATGCTTTGCGATCTTTCGCAAGGCATGATACCAATTAATCCAACGGTGAATGGCGCAGGAATCCTTACTACCAAAGGAGTTATTGTAAAAGATTTTGCTCCTATTGTAAAGCTCGCAGAAAAGATTAATCTCGATAAACTCAAAGAGCCGTTGACCATCAATGACATTACGGTTTCGTTTAAAATAAAAGATGGTGTTGTCAATGTTGATCCATTTACAGTAAAACTGATTGAAGGAATGCCCACAAAAATTTATGGTTACACGACACTTGATCAGGATATAAATTATAATCTGGAAATGGACGTGCCGATTGATAAGTTTGCCTCCGGAGCTTTGAGTCAGGCCAATACTTGGATTGGTGAGTTGAATAAAAAACTTGGTTCAAATATTTCTGTAGGAAATAAAGTAAACGTAATTGCTGTAATTACAGGCACTGTTACAGATCCAAAAATTGGTGTAACAAGTAAAGCACTTGGAGCAGATGCAGTCAATGATCTTAAAGCTCAAGCAATTGAAGCTGCTAAAGAACAGATAGTAGAAAAAGCTTCGGAAATTCGCGATGATCTTGTGGTAAAAGCAAAAGCAGAAAAGGAAAAGCTAGTGGACGAGGCAAAAAAACAAGCGGCGAAGTTTGTTGCAGAAGCTCAAGTTCAGGCTGATAGAGTGAAGAAGGAAGGAGAGGTACTTGCTAAAAAAGGAAAGGACGAAACTTATAAAGCTGCAGATGATTTACTAGCAAAAGCAAAAAATCCTCTAGAAAAAGCTGGAATAAAAATCGCGGCAGATAAAATGAAAAAGGAAGCAGATAGTGCATATCAAAAAGCAGTCGAAAAAACCAATAAAGAAGCAGACAAAGGAGTGGAACTTGCTCGTAAAAAAGGAGATGACTTAGTCAAATCGGCTAATGATAAAGGCGATGGAATGATCAAAGATGCAGAAGTTAAAAGTCAGCAAGGCATTGACAAAGCAAAATAATCAGAAATAGGAGAAGCTGTTGCTGGCTTTTTCCTGATCAAAAATTTAATTTTAGTTTCTATGAAAGCTGTAATCTTGTTGAATTGTTTTTTGTTGGTAGCATTCATTGATGCAACCGGACAACATTGTATTGGCTCGAGATATAGTGAGGTTGCGTTATTCGATAGTGCCCAAATAGTTATTGAGACAGGTATTCAATTTGGCTCCGTTGAACATTATTTCACGGGGCAAAATCAGGATTTAGCGTTGGATGTTTATTATCCTGATCTCGCTGTTGACTCTGTGTTACAGCGGCCCGTTATACTTTTATTGCATGGCGGAGCGTGGGCCGGTGGTAACAGAAATAATATGGCTTATGAATGCATGGAATATGCGCGTAGAGGATTTGTTGCAGTGACGGCATCATATCGGCTCGGTTGGAATTGCGATCTCAATAATTTATTTGTTGCTTGTGGTTGTCCACCTCAGAACATCAGGCAAGCGATGTATATGGCTGTGCAGGACGCTCGGGCCGCCATCAGATTTATTCTTTCTCAACAAGAATGGGGAATAGATCAGGACTGGATTTTTGTGGGGGGTGAAAGTGCGGGTTCTATTACAGCATTAGCTACTGCAGCATGGAGTCAGATAGAGGCCGAAACATTTGTTACTCCAACATTTACAGCTCAAGTGGGTTCATTAGATGCATCGGGAAATGATTTACCGAATGATTATTCTATTCGTGCTTGTATAGATCATTGTGGGGCCGTGGTGAATCTTGATCATTTGGCTAATAATTCCGATTTACCTATTATTTCATTTCACGATTCACAAGATTGTGTAGTGCCATTTGCAGCGGGTAATGTTATTAGTTGTCCTTGTGGAGCTTCATATTTTGCGGCCTATGGATCACAATCAATTTTTAATTACCAAAATAATCAGGGCCGTTGTGTCGAGTTAAATATTGTCCCTCAAGTACTGCCCAATCATTGTACGTATCCAAAATTGAATCTTGTTAAAGCAGCAAGTTGTTTTCTAAAAAGAGTGATGTGTGGATTCTGTGTAAATTTTCAGAACTCTGATATTTATGCATCAACTTATTGTTCATCGCTCGCAATAGATCCAATACCTGTAGTAGCAGGATGTACATACGCTAATGCAACAAACTTTAACTCGGAAGCCGAAATGGATGATGGTTCGTGCCTGTTTAATGCTTCATGCCCTGCGGATTTTGACCTTGATGGAATTGTAGGAGTGAGTGACATAATTTTGTTTTTGTCGGAGTATGGAAGTGTTTGTCCGAATTAAAATAGAATGTTCATTCGGTTTCTTTTTGTACTCTTTCAATGAACCCGTATCTCATCACAGAACAGCCATGATGGTTCTCCTGATGCATCATGCCAAGTAGGACAAAGCCCATTGTTGAAGGCTATCATTTTAATGTAACGAACTTTTCTCTTGTCGAAGATAGCGGGCATAGTCATGATTGATTCACCTTCTGATTTTTCATCTAATGTGGCCGAAAGTACGATAAGCTCATTGAATTTGATGTTGTCGTTACTAACGAAATATTTTACAGAAGAAGGTCTAAATATCCATGCATTCCCATAGTGAAACCAGTTGGTGGAGATTGAAGAAATTTCTTTTGCGGTTCCAAGATCAACTAGAACTTCCATGTCTTTACCTTGAATAGCCTGCCAACAGCCATCTCTGAAGTCGTCGGTTCCAAGAACACCATCGATAAGGGCTGCATTACTACCACCTGTATAATTTGGGCTCGGTGTATTAGTTAGTTCGATAGTTGAGTTAAAAGCAATATGCGGATCAAATCTGCGGACAATTTTTTCGGGATATTTTTTATTCATGAAACTCGCTTTGATGCGCAATTCACAAGGTTCGGAAATAGTGAGATCACCATTCCATTCCTGATACGCTGTCTCAGATTTTACATCCAAAGGAACAAGTGAATATGTGAAAGAACACGATTCAATATTTTTGGAAATATTAATTTTGAAATCTTTTTTTTCGCTCTTTGTAATTTCAATATTGCATGGCATAGAAGGAAAACCGAAGTCAATATTCATGTTGTCAAGGCGCTCGAGATGTCGAATCATTCGTTTCCAAAAGTCATTGTAATTGCGAGTATCCGAATAAGTCCAAAGTACTTCACTCATCGCTAGGATTCTCGGAAAGAGCTTGCTGTCTACCAATTTCTGGGGTGCGTGTTCTGTCCACATAGTACATTCTGCTCCAAGTATTCTTTTTTCTTCGACCTCCGTAATGCCTTCTGGAATTGGATCAAAGTAAAATACTTCTTTCGTGTCAGTTGAAGTGAGATTGTAATCAAAGTAACAATGACTAGTTGGAGACATGATGGCATTATAGCCTTTTTGAACAGCGATTTTTCCGCCATCCATGCCTCGCCAACTTTGGATGATTGCATTTGACGGAAGATTGTCATTAAGTATCTCATCCCAACCAATCATTTTTTTATTTTTCGTTTTCAGAAAATTGGCAATTCTTGTTGTAAAGTATTCCTGAAACTCATGATTGTTTTCAATTTTTAGTTCCGCTTTTTTCTTAGAACAAACTTCGCATTCATTCCAGCGAGTTGTCGGAACTTCATCGCCTCCAACATGAATGTATGGACCAGGAAAAAGTTCACAGACTTCTGTTAGTATAGCTTCGAGAAAGACAAAAGTTTCTTCTTTTCCGATACAATAAACATCTTTAAAAACGCCCCAATCATTTTCGACTTCAATATTTTCTCCGGTACAACTAAACTCTGGATAAGCTGCAAGAGCCGCAACACAATGACCGGGCATCTCTATCTCGGGAATTACAAGTATGTGTCTTTCAGATGCATATTTCACTATTTCACGAATGTCTTCTTTAGTATAAAATCCACCGTACATGCTGTCGTCTTTTTCTTTTCGGTATGCACCTTTTTTATGGAGCTTGGGATATTGCTCAGATTCTATTCGCCAACCTTGGTCATCAGTAAGATGCCAATGCAAAACATTCATTTTATAGAAGGACAATAGATCGAGATATTTCAGAATAAAGTCTTTCTGCATAAAGTGACGCGAGCAATCCAGCATCAATCCGCGATGACTGAAGTGTGGTGCATCTGTGATCGTTACACCACTAAATTGAAATGGTAGAATTAGATTCCCGTTTTCTGCTGCTTGCGGGAGCATTTGTCTCAGCGTTTGCAGTGCATAAAATGCACCTATGTTGTATGGCGCGTTTATTATGATGGCTCGATTTTCAGCGACCATTCTATAACTCTCATTTCTAGAATCATATAAATTTTGATTTAGTAATCCAGGGAGTTTCGGAATAACTTGTTCTCGCTCTTCGTATTTGCTATTTGCATTGATTAAAATAAAGTTTTCTGCGGGCAATTCAATCAATGCTTCCAATTTGAAATTATGTCCGGTAGCCATGTTAAGCCATTCAGTAAAGAGGGCTGCATCAGGCTTGCATGCATCAGACGCGAATATTCTTGTTTGGTTATTCAGATTGAAAATTCCTTTGCTCATGGCAATTTCTGTTGGCTCAGGAATAATTTGAAACGGAGATTTTGGCTGCGCACATAAATCACTATTCCACAACAGTACAATTACGAGAAAATAAATTCTTAATATTACCATCATGAATTGTTATTGATAAACCGAACAAAATATTATTTTCCCAACAAGTCAAGCGGATTTTTATCTTGAAGAGGGTAAAAGAAATGAAATGCACCGAGGTAGGTGTAATTACCCATAGGTAGAGTGACATCGTAAACCGAACAGATATAATAATTTTTACGCGTCATAAAGTTGTCTACCGCTTTATCAGTAAAGTCATTTGCCTCACGCGCAATCCATGATATGGCTGGATTATCTGCTTCAGTTTCGAATTTTTTCTGTAGCTGGGCTTTTATCTCAGTTTTAAATTCGGCTTCAGTTGGATTGGTGAAAAAAGCGAGTACGAGCAGCAACAAAAGCAATACAATTCCTATCCTGATGATCATTTTTATTATTCCAAACATAGTTATATTCTTTTTTAGTTGAACGAAAATGGGTTTTAAATAGTTGGTGAGTGATTTTTTAGATTGAACGACATTACAGAATATAACGCGGCCGTTTCTGTTCGCAATCTACTTTCACCCATCGTTATTCCCAAATATCCTTGTTTTAAAGCAAGTTCAATTTCATCTTTATTAAAATCTCCTTCGGGACCAATTGCAATAAGTACGTCATCTCCCGATTTGATGGTGTCATAAATAAACGCACGGTCGAAGTAGGAGTTACAATGAGCAAGTAGTTTTATTCCAGTAAAATCAAACTGATCATGTTTTAAGAATTGACCAGAAATTATTATTTCCGGAAGATAAAACTTTAGACTTTGTTTCATCGCGGCTATTGCTACACGTTTCATCCGCTCAATCTTCATATATGGTCGCTCGGAATTTGCGGTTATGGAGAAAATTATTTGATGTATCCCCAACTCAACTGCTTTTTCCACAAACCACTCCATGCGATCCGTGTTTTTGGTTGGCGCGATAAGAATAGTGAGTTGTGGATTTGAAGGCTCATGCATGTCTATTTCGACAACTTTTACAACAGTTTTGTTTTTATCCATAATCACTCTGCAAAGCGCCTTATTGCCTTTTCCGTCAGTGAAATAAATATCGTCTACTTCTCCAACACGCAATACCCTGAGGTGTTTTGCCTCTTCGTCTTCGACAATGAATTCCTCTAGTCCCTCAAGTTGAGGATGATAAAAAAGTTTCATGGCACTAAGATATGATATTGTGAAATAATGATGGTAAAACAGTCTTCTTTGGTCATTTTTTGATAAAAAAAATGGCTCCATTTAGCGGAGCCATAACTTATTGTTTGGGAACTTAAGCGATCTTATAGACCTAATTTCATTTTCGAATCTTTCAATTTGTTTAGAGATTCTTTCGTTGAATTTACTTTTTCTAAAGCATCTTTTGCCGCTTTTTCATTGATTTCGAGTTCATTTTTTAATTTTTGATGCTCTGATTTATTCCTGTCGAGCGAATTTTTTAAATCAGATAGTTTACTAGAAAGCTTTTGCTTATTGGAAGATTCTTTGGTGGCTTTTTCTTCAATTTTCGTCATTTGTTGACTTGATTTGATACTTTCGGTTTCCACTTTGGATTGCTCTTTTCTAAGTTTTTCCAAATCTTTAGTTACTCGTTGCGCGTCTTTTGTATCAAGCTGTCCGCTTGTGGTGTAAGTATTTAGTTGTTCTTGTTTCATTTTAATTTCAGTTGCCTTTGCAGTCTTGCTTACATTCTGTTCATCAAGTTTGTCTTGTTGGCTTTTGATACTGCCGTTGTATTCATCAATTTTAGCATCCGCGATTTTTATTTTGCTTTCGTTATCCGATACCACATTTGTTAGTTTTGAAGCCGACGATTCATTTTTTAAAATATTACCCGCAAGTTTTGTCCCCGTAGAAAGTAATTTTTCATGCGATTTTGTGGCTTTATCATATTCCTTTTGAGAGTCGGCAATCGAATGATCGTAACACTTTACATAATAGTCGTTCAGTTGAACTCTCATTGTGGATTTAATTTTTTCAATCACATCCGGATTATCCATTTGGTTGATTTGTCTGCTTCCATCATACACAAGCAAATAAACTTTAGCAGCTTCGCCATCTTTTACAACTTTGGTTGCAATGCCGATAGTAGTTGGCATCCAGTCCAGAACTGAGGTTGCTAGATTTTCATAATAATCACCATTTTTTTTAAACTCTACGTTGTATTTCTCAGAAAAATAACTTTTCCAAGCTTTTTCATAATCCTCGTGATCGCCAAATACTGTAGCAACTAAAGCAGGTTCAACTCTTCCGTTGTGATCCACTTGCTCTTCGGCGATTGAAATAGTTGGTGTAGTTTCGAGTAATTGAACATTTACTCTTCTCTGAGCGTCGGTTACAGTTAACGCTAGAATAATCAGAGCAAGGGTAATTGTAAGGGTTTTCATAACTTGGGTTTTAAATGAAGATTAGTCATTAATCGCGGGCAATTTAGTCATTTTATATCAAAGTTACTTATAAAATGGTCCAACCCATTTTATGTGTTACAGTGGTAAATGCCGTTATGATTGATGTATAGACCAATGCAGAGAAACGACAATGAACTAGTACTTATATGTAAACTGTAATGTACCAAAAGAATTTATTAAAGAGTCCAAAGG
>Ga0105048_10010937_pt1 | contig 14350 bp, 10 predicted proteins | sample MAT05_FD_78382 | JGI IMG/M metagenome (GOLD analysis project Ga0105048, IMG submission 78382) | Freshwater microbial communities from Lake Fryxell liftoff mats and glacier meltwater in Antarctica - MAT-05 | ecosystem: Environmental > Aquatic > Freshwater > Ice > Liftoff microbial mat | place...
AGCCCACGCCGGTCTCATACACCGGCACGTTGTAGAGCTTGCCCAGCTTGTCCAACATACTGGTCGTGCTCAGTGTCTTCACGATCGCGCCGCGCATCTTGCGCACTTCCAGCAAATACAAAGCCAGCAAGCCATACACCTGAAGCTGATTCACGAACACGCCGTTCTCGTCGCCAAAGCCGCAGCGGTCGGCATCGCCATCCGTGATGCAGCACGCGTCGTAGCCGAGTTGCCTGGTCGTCTTCAAACCCACATCCACATTGGGCGGAATCGGCTCAGGCCGTTTCATCTCGGGAAAACTGGGGTTGCGCGTGTTGTGAATCTCGTGAATTTCGGTGGTGCCTTTGCCAATCAGCCGCGGCAGCCAGCCCGCGCCGTTGCCCCACATGGCGTCCATCACAATCTTCAAACCAGCATTCTTGATCGGCCCCAGTTTCACCAGATTTTTGATGCTCTCGATGTACTCAGGGCTGGCATCAAACGTCTCGATCAACTTTTGCTTCACCGCTTTGTCGTAGTCCAGTGTTTTAATTTCGCTGGCCGGTGGGATGGCCGCCTCAATCGCGACAAGCCCATCAGGATCGATGGCACCACCGGTGTTGCCGCGCACCTTAAAGCCGTTGTCTTGCGGCGGGTTGTGGCTGGCCGTGATATTGATCGCGCCCAGAGCCTTTTTGGTCGGCACCGCAAATGCAATCGTCGGCGTGGGGGTTGGGCCGTCGGTCAGCCACACCTTGATGCCGTGCGCGGCCAGCACTTCGGCGGTGGTGGCCGCAAAGTCTTCGCTCTGAAAGCGCTTGTCGTGGCCGACCACGACTGAGGGCCGGCCCTTGCCTTTGGCCGTGGTGAGAATGTAGCGCGCATAGCCGGTGGCGCAGCGCCGCACGTTCTCAAACGTGTAGTCATCGGCAATGCGGCCGCGCCAGCCGTCGGTCCCAAACTTGATGGTGATGTCGCTCATGATGGTGTTGTTCTCCTGTTCTATATGAGAAGCGAAGAGCGATGGGCGGTGAGCGGTGAGCAAACTCATTGCTCTTCGCTCATTGCTCTTTGCTCATTGCTCATTGCTCTTTGCTCAGTTCAATTGTTCCTAAATCAATCAGCATATCGCGGGCCGGCGCGCCGTTTTGCACCGCCTCCCAGCGCTGTTGATCGCTCCGATTGTAGATGCCGGCCCGCAAATGATAAACACCTGCCGGCGCATCGGGCGGCAATACGATGCGATGGAGTTGCTTGATGCCCTCGCCTGCGCGATAGGTCAGCGTCGAGCGCAAGCCTTGCTCAGGCGGGCTATCGTCCTGGGCGATGGGTTTGCCGTCCGGCCCAAACACGAACAACACCAGCACGCCATCGCGCAGGGGTGTCTGCGCCATCTGCCAATAGGTATAGAAGTTGAGCGTGGTGCCGCGCTCGATGGGTTGATCCAGCCGATAGCCGAGCAGGTTTGCCTCGCCCGCCTGGGCCGTCACCCGCACCACGGGCTCATCTGGCAACTGGCTGAATGGGAACGGCTCGACCTGGATCAGCCCCAACGTCGTGCCGCTCTCCCGGGCATCAGCGCGCACCCGCGCGGCCATCAACTTGTAGAAACCAGGCGCGATGTCAAAGGGCAATTGCACCGAGGCCAGCGCTCGGATGGGCTGTTGGGCCGGCCACGCGGTAATGGGCGAATTCACCACACTGGCCGGTTGCAAACTCTGGGCCAGTGCCGCGCCAATCAAGGGTTCGATGCGAATTGCCGTCTGCCAGTCATCGGCCGGCGAGGCCAGGGCTCGGTCGGCCCGCCACGTCAATGCCAGCGGCACAATGCTGCCGGGCCGTGCGGTGGAGGGGAACTCGGCCTGTGTCAACGCCACATCGCCGTCGGTCCACAGTGGCGTTTGGGTTTCAATTCCAAAACCCTGGGTCAGGCGAATCGCACTGGAAACCTGGGCCGGCGTCAACACCGGGGCCGCGGTCGCCACCGGCTCGCGCTTGTCGCCGTATTGCACAGTGAGATTCAACTGATAATCGAGGCTGGGTAAGCCGATCGGCAACGGCAGCAAATAATCGACGCGATACAGCTGAGTCGTGGACCAGCTGGGTGTGAGCGTTGCGGCAGCGCCCAGGTGGGCCGGGGTTTGCAAGCTGGCCCACGTCACCTGGTCCGCCTCCAACCGCACCGCCAGTTGATAAACGTTGTCGCCCAAATCCGTGGCCGCATTGCGCCGCCAATACAGCGACAGCCACGAGCACGGCGAAGGCAAGGCTACATCACAGGCATGTAGTTCATAGCCGGCAATATCAGGATGAGCGCTAGTGGGTGAGACTGGCGACAGGGCCGTGGCAGTGGCCGGCAAAACATCCACCACCGGCGGAGTCGTCTCGAACAGATCGAGTTGCAGAATCGTGGTGTCGCTGCGAAAGGCCTGCATGTCGCGAAAATAGAACGACGTGAACATGCCATTGCCGACCGTGGGGATGGGTTGTGCGCCGGCATTGATGTACCAAACGCGCGCGTAATTCTGGCGCAGGGTTGCGGTGGGATCGGCCTCATTGGCCAGTAGCCCATTGATCGGCAACACCGGCACCGGCACCCCATTCAAATAGTATTGAACCAGCCGATAGGGCGTATACAGCGGCTCGATCACCAGCGCATCACCCGGCCGCCAATGCTGGCCGAGATAGCGCACCAGCCCGCGCCAATCATCATATTTAATCAGCGAGGGCAAGGTTGCCGAGGCCACACCAAAGGACTCCACCGCCAGCACACCGGCCAGGAGCGCGCCGCCCAACGCGGTTCGGCTCAGGCTCAATGTCGGTCGCAACCGCTGTCGCAAAATACGCCGCGGCAGGATCGTTTCGATCACCGTCGTCATCATTAGTAATACCGTCGGCGACAACATGATGGCGTAGCGAAATGTATTGGTGCCGCGCTGCAAGTAGCAGATGCCACACAATGCCAACAGCGAAGACAGTGCCACCGCAGCCAGGGCTTCGCGCCGGCCCCAACGGGCACCAGGTCGCGTGATCATGCCGCGCACCACCGGCACAAACGCAATCAACAACCCGGCACCCACCAACAGCAAAATAGCCTTGTCCAGCCAGCCACCCGTGGGGTCGGCCGCGGTTAAGCCGAAGATGGTGCCGGTCATCAGCAGCGGCACCACATCGACCACGCTGGCGATATTGGTGGCCGCAACGAGCTTGCCGGCTTGCGCAGGTGCGACGATGGCATAGGCTAGCGCAGCCACGATCAGCAGCCCAATCAAACCACCCCCCCACAACCGGCCCCCGCGCGAGGCCAGGGTCCGGCTCGCCAGCCCCATCAGCAACAGCGCCGCCACCTGGCCCACCCACAGCACGGCTAGCAAGTAATGACTGGCCACGCCGACCAGCGAAATCCCCAGCCAGGCCACAATCATGTTGCGCCGGCTCGCGTTGGAGCGCCGCGGGGCCAGCACGATGAAGCGCGCCTGGGCATACAGCATGAGCGCGGCCAGACAGAAGAACCACGAATAGTGGCGAATTTCCTGCGAGTACCACTGATACCCCGCGCACAACAGCGCCATCAGCATGCCGATCAAACCCGCGCGCCGGCCCAGCAATCGTCGGCTCAGGGCATAGGTCACGGCCACGGCCGCGACACCGGCAAAGCCAGCCAGCGCCTTGGAGGCAAATTCGCCCGTGCCCACCAGACCGCGCCACACCCGCAGCGTGGCGAAATACAGCGGCGGGTGCGGGTCGATCATCTCGGTGCCCTGGATGTCAACGACGCTGAGGAATAAATCTGACCAGCTTCCCGAGATGCGGTTCAGCGTCGTGCCTTCATCCAGCCACATGCTGCGAGCCGTGAAGTGTGTGAAGCGCAGCGCACAGGCGGCCAACACGATGAGCACGGCGACCGTGGCGGTTTTGGACCAACTGTTGCGGCCAGTGGCAGGCGCACCCGCACGATCCAGACGATTCACAGGCGCTTCCATGACCGAGTCAGTCTGCCGCTAGCGCCGGTCATTCTGGATCTCCTTAATATCCGCGTCCACCATCATGTGCACCAGCTCTTTGAAGCTGACCTTGGGCTCCCAACCCAGCTCGCGGCCGGCTTTGCTGGGGTCGCCAACCAGCAGATCCACCTCGGCGGGTCGGTAAAACTTCTGATCGATGACGACGTGGTCCTGCCAGGTGAGGCCGACGTGCTGGAACGCCACCTCACACAGCTCGCGAATCTGGTGGGTCTCGCCGGTGGCCAGCACGTAGTCGTCGGGCTTGTCCTGTTGCAACATCAGCCACATGCCGCGCACGTAATCGCCGGCAAAGCCCCAGTCGCGCCGGGCTTCCAGGTTGCCCAGGCGCACTTCCTTTTGTAATCCCAGCTTGATGCGAGCCACGGCATAGGTCACCTTGTGCGTGACAAATTCCAGACCCCGGCGGGGAGATTCGTGATTGAACAGAATGCCGCTGCACGCAAACAGGTTGTAGCTCTCACGATAATTAACAGTGATCCAGTGACCGTACACCTTGGCCACGCCGTAGGGGCTGCGCGGATAAAACGGCGTGGTCTCGCGCTGCGGCACCTCCATCACTTTGCCAAACATCTCGCTGCTGCTGGCCTGATAAAAGCGAGCATCCGGCTTGATGTGGCGCACGGCCTCCAAAATGCGGGTGACGCCGAGGGCGGTGAACTCGCCGGTCAGCACAGGCTGGGTGAATGAGGTGGGCACGAACGACTGGGCCGCCAGGTTATACACCTCGACGGGTTGATACTCGCGCATCACATCCATCAGGCTCGACTGATCCAACAGATCGCCCTGCACAATCTCGACTTGATCCTGAATATGCTTAATCCGATCAAAGTTAATCGTACTGGTACGGCGCACCATTCCAATCACGCGGTAATCCATGCTCAGCAGAAACTCTGCCAGATAAGATCCATCCTGTCCCGTAATACCAGTAACCAGTGCTGTCTTTTGTTTCATTCAATCCTCGGTTAGTTGTTAGTTGTTAGTCGCTGGTAGTTGGTAGCTGGTTGCTGGGTTTATGACAAGCCACCAGCAACCAGCGACTAGCCACCAGCTGCTTCGCGAACGCGTTGCCGCCAGTAATCCAGAATGTCGGCAATGGTCTGCTCAAACGCAATTTGTGGGCTCCAGCCCGTGGCCTCGCGCAACCGCGACGCATCGCCGTAGCTGATGGGGGTATCGACTTTGCGAAACTTGGCGGGATCGGTCTCCTGCTGAATCTGAACCGTGTTCTGACTCAGCATCACATCCAAAAGGGATTGGATGGAGCGCGGCACGCCGCTGCAAATGTTATAGATCTGGCCGGCATCGGCCCCCTGAATCATGGCGAAATACGCGCGGGCCACATCGCGCACGTCGCTGAAATCACGCTGAGCGGCCATATTGCCCAGCCGCATGACAGGCTCGCGTCGGCCCAGTTCAATCTCGGCGATCTGCCGCGCAAAGTCGGCCGCCACAAACCGCGCGCTCTGGCTTGGCCCCACATGGTTAAACGGCCGCGCAATGCACACATCCAGGCCGTGGCTGATGTGGTACTGCAACACCATCAAGTCCTGGGCGCACTTGCTGACGGCATACGGGTTATTCGGCCGCATCGGGCTGGTCTCGCGAAAGGGCAAATCCTCAGGCCCTTCAGGCCGGCCATACACCTCGTTGGACGAGACCGTGAGCATTCGCGGCGTGAGACCCGCCGCGATCACGCCTTCAAACAAATTGAGCTGGGCCTGGACATTGTCCTGATAGGTGTCCCAGGGTTGCTGCCACGAGGTCGGCACCGAGGATTGGGCGGCCATGTGCACGATCACATCGGGCCGCTCGTGCTTCAATAAACGAGCCACCCCGTCGGCATCGCGCAAATCCAGCTGCCACCATTGCACCCGGCTGTTGGTTCGGTCGCCCGTGGTCGAACGCGACACGCCGATCAGCGACCAATGGGTTTCCTGAAGCAATAATTCGGCCAAATACGAGCCGGCAAAGCCGGACATGCCGGTGATTAATACGCGCATGAAATTATGAGAGTCCCTTGTGCCATATTTGACGAGTGCCGGAGGCCACGCACCCAGCCCGGATGACGGCCAAATTTTACACGCTGAACGCGGCCTGCACCGACTTGGCAAACCGGCCCATCCGCTTCAAACTACTTGTACGTTGGCTTCCACATTTGCTATTGATCTGTATTGCTCTGTATTGCTCGAATTGGAGAACCCATGACTATTCATGAAGCTGTCCTGGAGCCGCCCCCAGCCTCAACCCAACCCCGCGAAAAGTATCGCCTGAGCGTGCGCGAGTATGCCTTGTTTCGCGAGCAGGGCTATCTGGCCGTGCGCGGCCTCGTCTCGGCCGAGGATGTAGCCGAGTTCAATGCCCACATGGACGAGATGATGGCTGGACGGGTGATTGTGCCGCAGGAGAAATTCGCGGCCTATCAAGCACATTACCCCGACAAGCCCGAGGACTGGCTGCGCGCCCACATGCTGCACCGGCTCATCCCCATCCACGAGCGCATGTTGCTGCACCCGCGCATCCTGGATGTGCTGGAAGCCCTCATCGGCCCGGATGTGCTGGCGCTGCAAAGCATGACCTTCTTCAAGCAGCCCGGCCAACCCGGCCAGGGCTATCACCAGGACTCGTATTACATCGCCACCCTGCCCGACACGCTGTGCGGCGCGTGGCTGGCGCTGACGCCGGCCGATGAAGCCAATGGCTGTCTGTGGTTCACCGAGGGCACCCAGAACGAGCCGGTATATCCCGACACCGGCGGCCAGGCCCTGGACCGGCACAGCAATATGGACGACCTGGAGCCGATCTTTGGAGCCAGCAACATGGATGTGACCCAGAACAGCCTGTCGCGCATCGCCGCCAAATATCCGGGCCGCGAGGTCAAGGTGGAGGCGCAACCCGGCGATGTGGTGTTCTTCGGCGGCCACGTGTTGCATCGCTCGCACTCCAACCGCGCCAGCTATCCGCGCCGGTCGTATGTCGGCCACTACTGCAATGCCCGTTCGTGGGTGCCGTGGAATCATGGCGCGCCCTACGACGGCGATAGCGGCAACTACCTGCACATTCTGGCGCGCGGCAGCACCCATTTGCCCTACGCCCAGCCGGCCTTTGGCACACCCTGCGCTGCCAACCAGACCGCACCGGGCCAACCTGCGGCCGCGCCGATGGGCATGATGGGTGATGACGATGACATGATCACGCCGATGCCGCATGGTGTTGGTGATGACGGTAATGGCGAGTAAGTAGATTTAGGAATGACACGAATTAGGTGAGCGCCGAAGTGTGAGCGCCTGAAGCGATTGAATCGCTCCAGGCGCTATACGGACCCTCCTCTATGCAATATCTTATTTCCACCTCATAAAGCCGTGTTACACATAACCTCGTTGCATTACCTTTTCGTCATTTAAGGTAACTACTCAGCCTCTTAAGTAAGGCTCTCGGATTCGTCGACGTCGACGTCGACGAATCCGAGAGCCTTACTCGACAATTGAGGCAGCTACACCCTTATGGGCTGAGTAATTACCATTTAAGAGGTAACAGGAACCAACGCGGCTCATGGACGGCAAAACGATGAGGGAACCGGCTGAATCTAGCACCGACACTGAACGCCCAAGCCTGCGAGAACGGCTTCAACGTGTGCGCGCACGTGTGCGCGCGCGTGTGCGCGCGCATTCGAAAAGCGCAGGTTCGTTTGTGGCGGGTGTCGGCGCCGTGCTGGTGGCGATGCTGCTCTATAACGCACTGGTGCCGCCGCCCCCACCCCTGACCGTTCAAGATGTCAACACATCCATCGCAAACGCGATGGCCTCGGCCACCCCTGCTCCCGCCTACTCATCGCTGGTCTATCAGGTCATTCGACCTTCGTTCGTGCTCATCCAAACCGAGGGCGGCGGCAACTCTAACAACGGTGAAGCCTTCACGGGCCGCAGCGATGAGCCAGACCAGGCTGAAGAAGACGACTTCGGCCTCGGTAGCGGTGTCATCGTCAACGACAAAGGCAACATCCTCACCAGCCTGCACGTGGTCGCCGATGCCCGCAAGATCAGGGTGACGTTTGCCGACGGCACCGAATCCGAAGCCAAAATCATCAACACCCAGCCCGAAAACGACATCGCAGTTTTGCAGGCGGCCACGCTGCCCAAACAGGTGGTGCCGGCCACACTCGGCAACCCTGGCTCGTTGCGGGTGGGCGATGAGGCGTATGTGGTAGGCAACCCGCTCGGCCTGTATGGCTCGATGAGCACGGGCGTGATCTCCGGCCTCAACCGCAACTTCCAGCCCAAAAATAGTGAAGAACGCCTGGAAGGGCTGATTCAATTTGACGCCGCGGCCAACCCCGGCAACTCAGGCGGCCCCCTCATGAACCGCTATGGCCAGGTGGTCGGCATCGTGGCCGGGCTGGTCAACCCCACCGAGCAGGATGTTTTCATTGGCATTGCCTTTGCGGTGCCAATTAATGTGGCCGGCGGTGGTGCCGGTATGCCAGCCTATTAATCGCAACGAACAAAGGAGAACGCGCATGGAACAAAACAGGGACCCACAAAACCGGATGCCGATGGAAAGAGTGCTCTACGAAGTCAAAAAGGTCATCGTCGGCCAGGACCATCTGCTGGAGCGCATGGTGGTGGCCTTGTTGGCACGCGGCCACATTCTGGTCGAAGGTGTGCCGGGGCTGGCCAAGACCATGGCCATCAAAACACTGGCCGATTCCATTGGCGGCAGCTTCAAACGTATTCAGTTCACGCCCGATCTGGTACCGGCCGATTTAGTCGGCACGCGCATCTACAACCAGAAGACCGGCGAATTTAATACATCGCTGGGGCCGGTGTTTACGAACCTGTTGCTGGCCGACGAGATCAACCGCGCGCCGGCCAAAGTGCAAAGCGCGCTGCTCGAAGTGATGCAGGAGCGTCAGGTCACGATCGGCGGCGAAACGTTTAAAGTGCCAAACCCGTTCCTGGTCATGGCCACCCAGAACCCGATCGAAACTGAGGGCACGTATGCGCTGCCGGAGGCCCAGGTCGACCGTTTCATGCTCAAAGTGCTGGTGGGCTACCCTACTCCGACCGAGGAGTTTGTCATCGTCGAGCGCATGACCGGCTTTTTGCAGGCCGTGCAAAAGGTGCTGACCACGGACCTGCTATTGGAACTGCAAAAATTGGTATATCAGGTCTACGTCGACCCGGCCCTGATCGAATACACCATTCGCATGGTCACGGCCACCCGCAACCCCAGGGAAGTCGGCCTCAAGGAGTACGACCGCTACATCATGTTCGGGGCCAGCCCGCGCGCGTCGATCAACCTGATTCTGGCAGCCCGCGCGCTGGCGTTTGTGCGCGGGCGCAACTATGTGCTGCCGCAGGACATTCAGGATATGACCATGGATGTGTTCCGCCATCGCGTCGTGCCATCGTACGAAGCCCTGTCGGACAACATCACCAGCGACGCGCTGTTGAAGAAGATTCTCGACCGTATTCCCCTGCCCGTCGTGCCGCTCCATGAACATACCAACTCGAACAGCAACACCAGCAATACCAGCTTCAATAATGGCAACGCCCTCTTTGGCAACCGCACCAGCAACCGCAACGCCTAATCACGGCGCCATGGAGCGCGGCACTCTAGAGCGCGGCGCAGCAGAGCGCATTTTGCAGCGGCTGGACTGGCAGGTGGTGCGCCGGCTGGATGGCTTGTTGCAGGGCGATTACCGCAGCCTGTTCTATGGCTACGGCGTGGACTTTGCCGACTTGCGCGAGTATCAGCCCGAGGACGACGTCCGCTACATCGACTGGAACGTGACGGCGCGCATGGATGCGCCGTATGTGCGCAAGTACGTGGAGGACCGCGAGATCACGGCCTGGTTCCTGCTCGATCTCAGCCCCTCCGTCGATTTCGGCGCAGCCAAAACTTTGAAGCGTACCGTGCTGATTGATTTTGTGACCACGTTGACCCGGCTGCTAACGCGCCACGGCAACCGCGTGGGAGCGGTGTTCTACGACAGCAAGGTCGAGCGCACTGTGCCGGCCGGTGGCGGCCAGCTACAGGTGTTGCGCCTGGTCAACGATCTGCTCAAGCAGCCCAAACTGGCCAGGGCGCCGTTTACCAATCTCACGCCGCTGCTCGAACATGGCTTGCACACCCTGCGGCGGCGTTCACTCGTCTTTGTCGTTTCAGACTTCATCAGTGAGCCGGGTTGGGAACGGCCACTCAGCATGTTGAAGCAACGGCACGACGTGTTGACGATTCGCCTGTGGGACCCGCGCGAGATGGAGTTGCCCGATGTCGGCCTCGTGATCATGGAGGATGCCGAGACCGGCGAGCAACTCTATGTCGACACGCACGACAAGAAATTCCGGCAGCGCTATCAAGCCGCCGCCCAGGAGCGCGAGGCCGGCCTGAGCCAGTCGTTCAAGCGCGCCGGCGTGGATGCACTGGCACTCTCGACCGAGGAAGATCTCGTGCGCGCCATCGTTCGTTTTGCAACGCTGAGACAGCGAAAGAAGTAGCAGGCGGAGTTGTTGCTGGTTGCTGGTGGCTGGTTGCTGGTTTAAGAATGAACCGTTGGTCAACGGCCACAACAAAGAACCAGGCACTAGCAACTAGCAACTAGCCACTAGCAACTAGCCACTAGCAACTCTCCAAGGACCACCTATGTCATTTACCTGGCCTGTCATGCTCATTCTGCTGGTGCTGATCCCGGTGTGTGTGGCCATCTACATCCGCATGCAGCGCCGGCGTGGGCAAATGGCCGCGCGGGCCGGCAGCATGGGCCTGTTTCAACAAGCTGCTGCCGGCCGCTTCGGTGCACGCCGGCATATTCCACCGGCGCTGTTCGCGATTGCACTGACCCTGCTGGTTGTTGCGCTGGCCCGGCCCCAGACTGCCGTGAGTTTGCCGCGGCTCGAAGGCACAATCATTCTCGCATTCGACATCTCGGGCAGCATGGCTGCGGACGATATTCAGCCGACGCGAATGGAAGCGGCCAAGGTGGCGGCTCGCGAGTTCATCCTGCGCCAACCGGCCTCGGTGCAGATCGGCATCGTCGCGTTCAGCGACAGCGGCTTGCAGGTGCAGGTGCCAACCAATGACCAGGCCGAGCTGCTGGCCACGATCAACCGACTGGCTCCGGCGCGCGGCACCTCACTGGCCAACGGTATTGGGGTAGCGCTGGACACAATCGCGGCTCAGGGTCAGGAAACCCAGTATTACAGCGGCAGTGCCAACTCGACTCCCGAACCTATGCCGACCCCGACCCCGATGCCAAAAGGGGTGTTCAAGGCCGCATCCATCGTCCTGCTCACCGATGGCGAGAACACGGTGCAACCCGATCCCATGCTGGCGGCTCAATCAGCGGCCGACCGCGGCGTGCGCATTCACACCATCGGCATCGGCAGCCCGGCTGGCGCGGATCTGAAGGTAGAGGGGTTCACCATTCACACCCAGCTCGATGAAGCCACATTGCAAGCCATCTCCCAACTCACCAGCGGCACGTACTACAACGCCCAGACCGAGCAGGACCTGCGCACCGTCTACGAAACACTCGGCACCGAGCTGGTGGTCAAGCCCGAGGAGACCGAAGTCACCGCCTTATTCGCCGGCGCCAGCCTGATTGTGATGTTGATCGGCGGCGCGCTCACGCTGGTGTGGTTCAGCCGTTTACCGTGATTTAAAACTCAAGACGCTTGAGTTTAGATGCTTGAGTTCATTTGGAGGCAGTTCATGGATTTATTGTGGCCGGGGTTTTTGTTGTTGCTGCTGCTCATACCCATCATCATCGGCATTTACATCTGGATGATGCGCCGGCGCAAGCGCTTCACTGTGCGCTTCTCCAGCCTGTCACTGGTGCGCGCTGCGTTGCCCCAATACTCGCGCATCCGGCGCTACCTGCCGATGGGCCTGTTCCTGGGCGCATTGGGGATGCTGGCCATCGCCCTGTCCCGGCCCGTCGCCATCGTCAGTGTGCCCACCAATCAAACCACCATCATCCTGGCCATGGATGTGTCGCGCAGCATGTGCTCGAACGACATCAAGCCCAATCGGTTAATTGCGGCGGAGAAGGCGGCCCTGTCGTTTATTCAAAGCCAGAAAGCCGGCACCCAGTTTGGCCTCGTCGCATTTTCTGGTTTTGCCGAGGTGGTGCAAACGCCGACTACCGATCGAGATGCGCTCGCAGACGCAATCATGAACCTAACCACCGGCCGGCGCACCGCCATTGGCAGCGGCATTCTCAAATCCATCGATGCCATCTCTGAGATTGATCCGAACGTGGCCAAGAGCGTGACTGGCCGGCCAACGGGGGCCGAGCCCACACCCGTTCCCAACGGCGCGTATGTGCCCGAGATCATCGTGCTGCTGACCGATGGCGCGAGCAACGCCGGGCCGATGCCCATCGATGCGGCGCAACAGGCAAAAGACCGTGGCATCCGCGTCTACACCATCGGCTTCGGCACCGAGCGCGGCGGCGAGTTTCCCAACTGCGATCCCTCGCTGAATGGCCGGGAGCCCTCGGTCGGTGGATTTGGTGGCAGCTTTGGCGGTGGTTTCGGCGGCGGCGGTGGCCGGTTTCGCCGTGGCATCGACGAGGACACGTTGAAGGAAGTGGCTGCCATGACCGACGCGGAGTATTACTCGGCCGAAAGCATCGACGAGTTGAACGAAGCCTTTCAGAACCTGCCAACCAACCTGATCACCAAAACCGAGACCACCGAGATCAGTGTATTCTTCGCAGCACTGGGCGCACTACTGGCCGCGCTCGGTGTAGGGCTGTCGTTGTTGTGGCATCCGCTGCCGTGAGGCCATGAATCGGCGCGGCGTCGGTTGATGAGGGTTGGGGAAATAAACGGGATGTTGAATCGTAGTCGTAGGGCGAAGCAGTTCACTCACGGCTCATCCAATACCACCTGCGCCATGCCGATCCCAAACGCAACCGACACCGTCGGCCCCTCACAGTTGAACACGAGGCCGTCGAGATTCTGCCGCGCTAACGCAGTGAATAACGCTTCACCTGTCAGAATGGTGACCTTGAGATCGCCCGGCTGGTGCGTGGTCGCCCACCACTCGGCAAATGCGTCGAAGGCATCCTCGGCCGTAAACAGCGCCGCGAGCCGTCGACCCTGATCATCCGGTGCGAGGGCGATGCCGCGCGGCGGATCCGCATCTTCGCCCAAATCCTGCAACGCCAGCCAGTAGCGTTCGAAGTGCTTCACCCGGCTCACATCGCCGTCTTGCGCGCGACCCTGCCGCAACGCCAGCAACGCCCGCTCGATATGCACGGCCGCCCCCAGGTGGCTCAGGCGCTCGAAGTAGTCTCGCGTCAGAGTCAGTGTGTTTACGGTCAGTGGGTTGATCGTGATGGCGCCTACAGTCGATAAGTCCGTTTGAAATAGCGCATAGCCCGGCAGACTCAGCATATGGCCCGGCCCTTTGCCCACCGTCTCACAAAACACGTCGTGAGCCTGCTTGTCCTCAAACACAAACAATTGCTGTTGGCCGGCGCTATCGGTGAACAAGTCGAACACCGGCATGCTGTTATTGGCCAGCGCATCGGCAACCGCACTTTCATTCAGCGCAATTTCCCAAGTGTCGTGCTCGATCAAGGCACGTAGCAACGCGCTTGCACTGAGCTGGTGTTCACGCCACAAGGCAATGGCTTCGCCGGGGGCAATGGACTGATCTGACATCGGCTACACCACCAATTCACTGGTGCGAATCCGGCTGATGCCACCGCCGTTTTCAATACTGCGGCCGCCACCGAAGTTGCGAAAATAAGGCTCGTTCAACAGCTCGGCCCGATACGCCGCAAACAACATGGTCGGGATCGAGGCCACCAACGGCGCGAACATCTCATCACACGCCGCATAAGGCAGCGTTGCAAATGCACCCGCAGATGCGCCAGTCACATCAAACGAATCCGGCGACACCGCGATCACGCGCCGGCCAATCGTCTTCATCGCCACCCCAATTTCGCCGGTCCGGCTGCTGTCGCGCTCCTGTGCGCTGATGAGAAAGGTCGGCGTGTCCTCGGCTTTGGCAAAATATTGCAGATGCGCCCACTCCTCCACGTCCTGCCCCAGCGCAGGGTCACCGCTGGCCTCCAGCATTTTGGCCGCGCTAAACAGCGCAGTAGCGTAGTTGGGGCCGGCCCCGCAAAACACAAATTCACTCGCGCTCAAGGTTCGCTCGGCCAGCGTCCGCGCCAGTCCATCACTGAGCTTCACCGTCTCGCGAATGGCCTCAGCGCATCCCACCAGTTGCTCGCGCCACTGCCCGGCGGCCTGAGCCGTCAGCGTGCCGCGCACCTCACCCATGCGAATGGCGCTGAGATACAACATGACCAGTGAGGCGAAGAACGAGCG
>Ga0105048_10010941_pt1 | contig 14347 bp, 9 predicted proteins | sample MAT05_FD_78382 | JGI IMG/M metagenome (GOLD analysis project Ga0105048, IMG submission 78382) | Freshwater microbial communities from Lake Fryxell liftoff mats and glacier meltwater in Antarctica - MAT-05 | ecosystem: Environmental > Aquatic > Freshwater > Ice > Liftoff microbial mat | place...
CTTTCTGCGCCTGCGGAGCGGTGCGCTCGTCCTTCACTGTTTCCACGGCGATGTAGCGCGGGAGGCGGGCTTTTTGCTTCGGTGCGGCCGCGGTTTTCTTGCTCTTCGTGGAGGCCGACGGGGAGGAAGGTTTCGGCTGCCGGGCGCGCAGCCTGGCGATCGCGATCCGGGCGTTCGCCTTTGCGACCTGTTGCTGCCGCAGGGTCGCCTGATGTTTCGCGAGCACCACGATGGTGGCTGTGGCCATGGTCCCGGCGGGGCTGCCGGTGGCCTGAGCTTCGGCGCTCATCACCGTCGCGGCGCGAGCCATTTCGCCGCCGGCCACGGCGCCATTGGTGAACGGCCCCGGCTGGCCGGGCGGTAGATCGGAGCAGCCCGCGAAGAGGAAGGCCGTGGCAGTGAACAGGGAGGTGGCGGAGAGTGGCGCGCGCTTCATGGCTCATTTTCTACCGGCTGGAAAGGTGCCCGGCAAGGCGCGAGTCCGGCGTTACTTCGGGGTGAAGGAGATCGAGTTATTCCGGCACCAATTCTGCGCGCCGAGGTGCCGCCGTTCGGCTCCGCGCACGATCAATTGCTGGCCTGCGGTGCGTTGCTGCGGAACTCCGGCGCTGCCCTCCACCATGCAGACACCGAGGTAATACATCGATCCGGGATCTTCGAGTCGCACGCCTTCGGTGAAGAGTTCGATGGCGCGCCTTTCGTCGATGGCCGGCCCGTGGCCGCTGAGGTAGAGCGTGCCGAGGTTGCCGTTGGCTTCGCCGATCGGCTGGCGGAAGAGTCCGCCGGCATCCTTGGTTTCCACGACCTTTGCCCAGAGGCGGTAGGCTTCGTTGTAGTTCGTGGGCAGGCCGTAGCGGCCACGATTGTAGCTGTCGGCGAGGCGATTGATCGCGCGCAGGCTGCCCTCATCGGCGGCTTCCTTCAGCCACTTCACGCCGCGCTCGGGATCGGCGGGCGTGCCTTTGCCGAGGAGATAGCACTCAGCCAGCGCCGTCTTGGCGGCTAGGTCGCCGGCCTCCGCCGCGGTGGTGAAATAGTAAAACGCTTTCTCGAGGTCTGGCGGCCCGTCCACGCCATTCGAGAGCAGCAAGCCCATTTGCAGCGGGGCTTCCGGCCGGCCTTTGGCGGCGGCGGTGGACCACCAGGCGAAGGACTCTTTTGGGTTCTTCGTTTTCAACGCTTCGGCGAGCAGGAGCACGGCGGAGAGCGAGTCGATCTGCGCGGCTTCCACCAGCAGCGGCTGGAGTGCGGCGAAGACTTCCGGCTTCTGCAGGTCGCTCCGCTTGCGCAGCGGGTCGATCACGAAATCGAGGCGCCGCCGCGGGACGTCGGATTCCGGGAATTCACGCGCCACCTTCAGCCACGCGCGCACGGCTTCCTCGGGATCGCCAGCCTGCTCTGCGACTTCCGCAGCGGATAGCGCCTGCCGCAGCAGGGCCGCGCGGTCCGGCATCGGCGCGGGCGGGTCTTCGCGGGGTGGTGGCGGTGGGGGTGCGCTAGGCGGCTCATCGACCGGGGTCGGCGTCTCGGCCACCGGCGCATCGGTGACGGGCGGAGTCGTTTCGCGCGGGGTGAGGAAATAGACCCCGGCCCCGATGGCCGCGACCGTGAGCAGGCTGCCGAGAAACTTCACCGGCACGCGCCGCGGCCGCGGGGCCGTGGGTGGCGGGACGCGCGTGGCGGGGGGAGGAGCGAGTTCCGCCGCGTTGAGCATCACCGAGGGGGTGTGGATCGTGATCGGCCGCACGCCGAGGACTTCCAGCTTCTTGAGCGCCTGGTAAAACTCCTCGGCACTCGGAAAGCACGTTTCCGGATGGAGCGCGCGCTTCAGCACCTCGTTGCCCTCCTCGCTCAGCGTCGCGATCGGCGTGTATCGATTCGTCCCGCCATTCCCCGGCCGGGACCCGTGCAGCGGCGAGGTGGCGCCGCCGAGCAGCTCATAGGCGACCGCGGCCACGGCCTGCACCGTGCGCACCCGGGCATCCACACCCTCGCCGGAGACCGGGGGCGCGTGGACCATCGTCTGCCCCCCGGCCCATGTCTGCGAAGAAGCGGCGAGCTCCTGGCTCACGCCGAGCGGATTCAGCTTCACGGTGAAGGGCGGCCAGGTGAGGAGCGGCGAACGCAGCAGCTTCTCCCGGTCGATCGACTGCGGAAAGTGAATCGCGATCTGGTGCAGCGCGAAGTCCAGACTCGTGATCCCGACCCGCAGCGCGTGATCCACCCCGCGCGCCGTCTGCTGGAGCAGCGCCAGCGTCTCGGCCGCGGCGAGTTCGCGCCGCGCCCGGAGCAGCTCGAGGAAGGTGAACCCCTCCGTCCACTCCGTGACCACAAAACTCATCTCCTCACTAGTCGCAAACTCATCCACGCGCAGCAGATTCTCGTGGGCAACGGGGGCGATCTTTTCCACCTCCCGCTCGAGCTGGGTGAAGGCCGGTCCGGTAAACTCCGCGTGCAGCACGAGCAGGCGCACATCGCGCTGCTGCTCACGGTCGTAGCAGCGGAAGGTGCGGCCGGTGTTCGTGGTGCTCGCGGGCTGGAGGATCTTGTAGCGGCCGGCGATCACGGAGCCGATCTCGAAGTCCGTATCGATCACCGTGGCCTGCGCATCCGGCGGCAACTCCCCGAGCCGCGGTTCGATCATGCCCGGGCCGGCGGTGCCCGCGATCTGCGGGATCTGCGTGATCGCATCCTCGATCGCGCGGCGGAAATCCTGCGGCGTCCGGTGCCGCTGGGCGGGATCCTTTTCCAGAGACTTGTGGAGCACGGCCAGCACCGGCGCGGACAGCCCGCTGACCTGATCGAACGGCGGCGGGGTGTGGAGATGGTGCTGTGCGACCTGCTTCACCGAGCCGCTGAAAGGCGCCCGCCCCGCGAGCATGAACCACAGCGTCACCCCGAGGCTGTAAAGATCCGAGCGCACGTCCACCTCCTGCGTCTTGAGCTGTTCCGGGCTGGCAAAGTGCGGCGTGCCGACAAAGCCCGACTCCAGAATTTTCTCGTCACCCTGGACACTCAGCGCGAGGCCAAAGTCGATCACCTTCACCACCAGCTCCTCATCCTCCCGCACCAGCATGAGATTGGCCGGCTTGATGTCGCGATGCACGAGCCCGTGGGGCATCGCGGCATTCAGCGCGCGGCAGACCTGCGCGGCGATCTGCAGCGCCAGCAGCGGTTCCAGCGCCCCATGCCGGCGCACCAGCGCATCCACGGTTTCCCCGTCGATGAATTCCATCGCGTAAAACCACGCGTCCGTCTCCGTGCCGAGATGGTACACAGTCGCTACGTTGCGATGCCGCAGCTTTGCCGCGCTCTGCGCCTCCCGCACGAAGCGCTGCCTCGCAATGTCATTATCGAGATACGCCGCATTGATCACCTTCAGCGCCACCGGCACCCGCAGATTGGTATCGAACGCCTTGTAGGTCACGCCCATCGCCCCCCGACCCAGCTCGTAGAGCGAGCCGTCGTCGCGGGTCAGAACTTCGTAGTGATCAAATACAACCGGCTGAGGCATGGACAGCCGGAGAACATGCGCGGTCGCCCCCGCCGGGGCAACAGCGCAGCCGGGGAATAGCCACTTGCCATCGCCCCTCCGAACGGTGGAAATGAGGCGCATGACCGCTTCCCCCCGCCTGATTCTTTGTGCCGCGCTGGCCGGCCTCGCCGTTTCCGTCACCGCCAGCCGCGCGGAGATCGCGGTGAAGAGCGGCGAGAAGATCGCTTTCCTCGGCGACTCCATCACCCAGGGCGGCTGGAGCAATCCCGCCGGCTACGTGAACCTCGTCATCGCTGGCCTCGCGGCGAATGGCGTGGACGCCACGCCGATTCCCGCCGGCATCAGCGGCCACAAATCGAACCAGATGCTCGCGCGGCTGGAGAAAGATGTGCTGAGCAAAAAACCGAACTGGATGACGCTGAGCTGCGGTGTGAACGACGTGTGGCACAGCATCAAAGGTGTCCCGCTCGATGACGCCCAAGCTGCCGCGAAAACCTACGAAAAGCGTGACCCGAGCGAGCCGGACAAGGGAACTTACCAGGCGAACATCACCCAGATCGTCGAGCGCGCGCAGGCGGCCGGTGTGCAGCCGGTGATCCTCACGGCGACGGTGATCAAGGAGGATCTCAACTCGCCGGAGAACAAAAACCTCGCGCCTTACAACGCCTTTCTGCGCCAGTTGGCGAAGGACAAGAAGCTGCGCATCGCGGATCTCTACGCGTCGTTCGAGAAGGCGATCAAGGCGGCGAACACGCCGGGCAAAAACGCCTTCACCGGCGATGGCGTGCACATGAATACGGCAGGTAACAAGATGATGGCGCTCGGCGTGCTCAAAGCGCTCGGCCTCGATGCCGCGCAGCTCCAGAAAGCGCAGGAGAACTGGCCCGCGCTGGAGGTGAAAGCCGCGGAGGCCGCAAAGATCGCGGCAGAGAAAAAGGCAGCCGAAGCCGCGAAGAAAGCCGCGGCGGAAAAGGCAGCGGAAGCTGGCAAGGATCCCGTTCCGGCAAAGTAGAGCGCCCACCGAACGGGTCATTTTGCGCGCAGCGAAGAACCTCCGGAGCTACGAAAGAGGTCCTCCACCGCGCTGGGCGCAAAACTTCCGCGAAGTTCTTTTGGCAAGCGCTCCACGAGGCCGGAAATCCGCGGCAATCCGCAGAATCCGCGGTGTCTTTGCTTCAATCTTCGAGCTTCCGACCCACCCGCTGAGGAATCGACGCCGGTAGCTGGCGGCTACTTCGCAGGCTCCTCGGCGATCTTCAGCGTCACGGGTTCGCCAAAGAACTTCGGCTGCGTGTGGAGCACGTAAATATCGAGGCAGGCCTTCACGCGTGCGCCGTATTCCCGCAGGCGGGTCATCTTCGAAAAACGAAAGGGAACGTGACCCGAGGGAAACCCGAACGCCTCCAGGCCGTGCGCCCGAGCCAGGAAGATGGCGCGGGGCTGGTGAAAAGAGTCGGTGATCACCGTGAGGCGCTGAACGCCGAAGACGGCCTTGGCCCGCGCCATCGAATCGAGCGTGCGAAACCCGGCGTAATCCAGCGTGATCGCCTCGGCCGGGACCCCTTGCTCGATCAGGGCCGCCCGCATCGCGCTCGGCTCATCGTATTCCTTGTTTCCATTGTCGCCGCTGACCAGCAGGTGTTTCACGCGGCCGATCCGAAACAACGAGGCGGCGGTGGTGATCCGGCCTTCGAAGAACGGATTTTTTCCCCCGCTGGGGCCGACGGGCGAAGTCCCAAGTACGAGGCCCACGTCCACGGGCGGCAAGGGGTCGGAGTGATTCACGAGGTAGGGCCGCGCCGCGCGCAGCACCCACCAGTTCGCGGCGCCGACCGTGGCGACCGCGCCCAGCCCGAGGATCGCGCTGATCGCGATCGCCTTACGAATCCATGTTGAACTGCTGCGTTTGGCGGTCATCGGTGGTTTGAATGCTTAACGAAGCCACGAGTCCGTCCGAAACGGGGACGCGGGCAGGCCGGTTTCATTGATCAAATTGCACTGCGGCACATCCGCCCAGCCGTAGCGCACGGCGAATGGCTCCTTCACCTCCGGGCTGGAGACGACAATGTGGTCGCCTTCGATCTCCGCTTCCGCCCACACGAATTTCTTGTCCTCACCCGCGATCGCAAAGCCTTTCAGCCGGTCGCCATCGGAGGCCTTCATGCCCTGCGAGTTGCGGAAGCTCAACCGGATCCGCCCGTCTTCCGTCTGCGCGCCGGCAAAGAGCGGCCCGGAGTATTCCTGCTCCCGGTAATAGACCGAAGCCTCCGCGATCACGCCCAAGCGGCGCCCGACTTCCTGTTTGTTCTTCGGGTGAATGTTGTCCGCCTCTCCGATATCGATCGCCACCGCCATGCCGGTGCGCGGCAGCTCCAGCGTCATGGCCTGCGCTTCCCGCAGCTCGGCCCACTGGCTTTCCTCGGGCTGGGCGGCCGGCGCGAGGTGCCTGGCATTGTAGCTGGCGAGCTGCACGAAGAGGAACGGGAACTCCGCATTCCAGGCGCGGCGCCAGCTCAGGATCATCGTGGGAAAAAGTTTGCGGTAGAGCCGTGCCGCGGCGGCATTGGCCTCGCCTTGATACCAGATCGCGCCGCGGATCGTGTAGGGCGTGAGCGGGGCGATCATCCCATTGTAAAGGGCGGCCGGGCTGCCCACGGCGCTGTCGCCCTGGGGCGGTCGCGGTTGCTGCGGCACGGGCCCGCCTGCTTCCTTCGCGGTCTGGCTCTCTTCCTTCCACTTCGTCAGCGCTTTATCATAAGCGGCCTTGGCTTGGGGAAAATTTGCGACCTTCCGATCCCAGGAATCGAGGATCGGTTTGAAATCCGGATCCGCCGTCAGCGCGCGCTTCGGGGTCCACAGCTCCGCCGCGGTGCCACCCCACGAGGTGTGCAGGATGCCGAGCGGCTGCTGGAGTGCGGTGTGCAGATGGCGGGCAAAGAAATATCCCACCGCCGTGAGGTGTCCGGCCGTTTGCGGAGTGACGACTTCCCATTTCCCCGGCAGGTCCTCCTGCGGTTCGGCCTGCGCGTTTTTGGGCACGGTGAAAATGCGAATCGCCGGGAAATTCGCGGCCGCGATCTCCTTTTCCGGGTCCTTCGCGTTCGAGACGATCCACTCCATATTCGACTGCCCGGAGGCCAGCCACACCTCGCCCACCAGTACGTCCTTTACGGTCAGCGTATTCTTGCCTTTCACCACGAGATCGCCCGCGGTGCCGGCTTTGAGATCATCGAGCTTCACGCGCCATTTGCCGGCGGCATCGGTCACGGTGGCGGCGGTCTTTTCGGCGAAAGTGACGCTGACCTTTTCGCCCGGCGCAGCCCAGCCCCAGACGCTCGCGGGCGTCTCCTGCTGGAGCACCATGTGATCGGAGATCACGGTGGGGAGCTTGACGTCCGCGCGGGTGGCGGCGGTGCCAGCCACGGCGGCAATGAGGAGGGCGACGGAGCGGAGGAGCGGGGAACGGTGCATGGGGTGAAGCAGTGGCCGAGAATGCCCGGGGCGTTTCTCGTGGGCGAGCGGTTTTTCGCCGCGCGGGTTGATTAATCCGGGAGGCCGAAGACGCGCACCATCTGGGTCTTGCCCTTCAGGTTTTGCTCGCCGAAGTCCGTCAACGTCGCCGCGTCTTTCAGCCGCTCCGCGAAGGCCTCGGAAAGCACCACGGCCTGCTGGAGGTCCTTCGAGACGGCCTCGAGCCGGAAGACGGTATTCACCGCGTCGCCGATGATCGTCGCATCGCGGCCGCCGGCGAGGCCCATGTCGCTGAATGTCACCGGTCCGTAGTGCAGGGCCACGGCGATGCAAAATGTCTCACCCTCCGGCCAGGTCCGCTCGGCCGCCAGCTCCACGAGGCGCCGCGCCAGCCCGAGCACGGTGTCGCAATCCGGCGCCGCCGCCCAGTAGGCGAGCAGCGCGTCGCCGATGAATTTGTCGATCGTCCCCTGCGTGGTCTGGACCGCATTCGCGGCCTCGCGAAACCACTTGCCGAGCAACTGCGCGAGATCGCCCGGCGGCACGCGCTCGGACATCGTGCTGAAGCCGCGGATGTCGCAGACCAGTAGCGCCACCGGGTGGACGATGCCGGTATCCGTGGACCCACTCGTCGCCGCCACGGTCACGCTCACGTCCTCCTCCTCCGGGTCGTCTTCGAGGAAGGTCAGCGTATTGTCCGCGATGCGGATGACGGCGCCGGGTTCCAGGATCACGGGCATGACCACTCGCTGATCGTTCACGTAGGTCCCATTGCGGCTGCCGAGGTCGATGATCTGATATTGCTGCGCATTCAGGCAGCGGATGAGCGCATGCTGGCGCGAGACCAGTTGGCTGAAGTGGAGACTGATCGTGTTTTCCCGTGTCCGTCCGATCGTCGCAGTGTTCCCCACGCGCACCTCGAAAGGCTCGGTGGTTTTCGTTTGAATGTATAGTTTGGCGCCCATCGCTCGGCCTGCTTTTCGCACGCGGGCGCCGCGTCGGCAATCCCGCCGATGGCGCTCAGGCGCTGCGCAGCCGCAGGAACTTGAAGAACTCCGCGCCCTCGCGCAACCGGCGCCGCATCACGCCCCAGTCGCGCACCATCTCGCCCAGCATTCGCGCGATCGGTCGCGGGCGGAAGTAGTAGGCTCGATAAAAGCGCTCGAGGGCCGCAAAGATTTCGTCCTGCTTCAGATCCGCATACTCCAGCGCCGCCGCCTGCTGGCCGTGGTCATTCACCAGTCCGGCATCGCTGGCGAACCACCCATTCTCCTGCGCCTGCCGAAACAACTCCGTGCCCGGATACGGCGCAGCGAGGCTCACCTGCATGGAGAAAGGATCGACCTCCTTGGCAAACTCGATCGTCTCGCGGATCGTCTCCCGCGTCTCACCCGGCAGCCCCAGGATGAACGTGCCGTGGATCGTGATGCCGAGCTTCTTGCAGTTCCGCGTGAACTCCCGCGCCTCCTCCAGCCGCACGCCCTTTTTGATGTTGTCGAGGATCGCCTGATTGCCGCTCTCGTAGCCCACGAGCAGGAGCCGCAGGCCATGGTCGCGCATCGTCTTCAGCGTCTCGTAGTTCACGTTGGCCCGGGCATTGCAGCTCCAGGTCAGGCCGAGCCGACCGAGATGTTTCGCGATCGCGCGAGCGCGCGGTGCGTAGGCAGTGAAGGTATCGTCGTCGAAGAAAAATTCCTTTACCTGCGGAAAGAGCTGCTGGGCGTGCGCCATCTCGCGGGCCACGGCTTCCGGCGACTTCGCCCGGTATTTGTGCCCGCCCACGGTCTGCGGCCAGAGGCAGAAAGTACACTGCGCCGGGCAACCGCGGCCGGTGTAGTGCGAGACGTAGGGATGCTTCAGGTAGCCGATCGCGTAGTTCTTGATCGTGAGATCCCGCGCATACACATCCATCACGCTCGGCAGCGTGTCGAAGTCGGCGATCAACGCGCGCTCCGGGTTGTGCACGATCTTCCCGTCCCGCCGGTAGGAAAGCCCCGCGACAGCCGCGAGCGGCCGCCCTTCCGCCACCTCCACGCAGGTATAGTCGAACTCCTTTCTCCCCACGAAATCGACCGCCTCGCTCACCCTCAACGTCTCCTCCGGCAGCACCGCCGCGTGCGCGCCCACGAATCCGATGCGCACGTCCGGGTTCTGCGATTTCAGCGCCTCCGCGAGCTGGCCGTCGCCCCGCAGCGTCGGGGCGCTGGTGTGAATGATGACGAGTTCGTAGTCGCGGGCGATGCGCAGCACATCGTCGCGCGAGAGATCGTCCGCCGGAGCGTCCACGAGCCGCGAGCCCGCGATGAGCGCCGCGGGTTGGGCCAGCCAGGTGGGATACCAGAAGGAGCGGATCTCCCGCTTGGCCTGATAGCGCGAGCCTGCGCCGCCATCGAAGCCCTGCCACGAGGGCGGGTTCACAAACAGAGTCCGGAGGAAATGCACGGGCTAGCAGTAGGGGCAGCATCCGGGGCGCTCAATCGCTTTCGCGCGCCGTGCCGGTTCCGGTGCATGAATTCCCGCTTCCGCGGAAATCGGTGAAGCGCCCGCGGAGGGCGGTGCCGTCATGCCGCCGTTGGTTGACCGCTTGAATCGAAGGAACGCCCCGGTTCATAAGCTTAATCGTCACAAAAAAAAGACGTGCCAAACGGACTATTCTTAAGATTATGGGAAACGTATGCTACAGAAACTGAAACATCGGTTGTCCGCCTTCCCCGGCACTCCGTCATCTTGCGCCGGCCTCGGTGTCGCTTAACTCAAACTCTGGTTTTTGTGCAACACTCCGAATCCTCTGGCAATCATCGCGTCGGACTCCCCGACATCGCTCCGAACGGCAAACCCGTGGAGTCGAAGCTCCGCGACACGGACTTCAGCCAGCACTTCTGGCATGGGCGGGAAAGCGTCCCGCCTGAAATGAACCCGGGAATCCTCTCCCCGGCGACCCAGCCGCCCGCGGCCGCTCGCTCGAAGCGTCGCCGGTCCCGTGGTGCTCTCAGCTGCGGGCATTGCAAGAACTCGGTCGTCTATACCGTGGGCCGTTGGCGTGCCGGTTTGACCATCCCCTGCCCGCGGTGCGCATTTCGCAATCCGATTTCTCCGATTAGTCCGCGGCTTCAGTTGTTCCTTGGTGTTTCGGGCATCCTCGTCGGCCTCGCCGCCGCCGCGCTGCTCGTCTATACGGCCTGGGTGACTCCGTAGCGTCCGTGGTTGGGTCCGCCGGTTGGGCTCGCATCCCGCGCGGTCACCATTTCGCGAGCTGCTGTGGGAAGCGGCAGCGTTCGCAGTCGGAGGCGTCGCGCATGCAAAAGTCCTCATAAACTTGCAGCAGCCCCTGCTGGAGCGCGGCGTGGCGGGCGAAGGAGCGGCCGCGCGGCCCCGGTCCAAAGAGCCGCTGGATGGCGACTTCCACGCGGTGGTTCGTCAGCGCGGTGGGCAGTTTTTGGTAGGCGGTCCAATGCGACTTTCCGGAGCCGAGGGCGAGCGGGAAGAAAACGTTTGCGAGCATTTCGGTCACGCGCGACTCGCCCACCAGCGCCATCGGGCGCGCCGCGGCCTTGGAGCTGACCGTGTAGTGGGTGTCCCAGTATTCATCCGCGAGCTGGGCAAAAAAGGTGTGGATCGCGGCGGGATCGCAGCGCTTCGCGAGGGCGCGAATTTTTGGCCACTGGGCGACGATCTGCGCCAGCGCGGCGAGGCGGCGCTGCGGGTGATTCGCCGGGCGCAGGCTGCCGAGCCGCCACTCGGCAGGCGCGAGCGCGAACCGCTCGAACTCCCCGCGCCGCGGCCACCACAGATCCCACAGCCCGCGCAGGTAGCTGCGGGTGGGCGCGTCGAATCCGGCCAGCTCGGTCGCGGGAAGAAATCCGCTCACGCCGAAAAGCAGCGCCGCGGCGTCGCGTTTGCGCACCACTTTCAGCGGGAGGCGTTGGGCGAGCAGCGTGAAGGGGAGCTTGTTATTTTTGTATCCGAGCGTCGCGGCGAGGGCCTGGTAGAGCGCCTCGTCCGGGCCGTGCAGTTCGGCCAGGCGGGCGAGCGTCGCGGTTTTCCGGCGGAGCCGAAACTGCGCGGCCCCGAGCAGGACCTCGCGCACCTTTTCATCCGGCAGCTCGCGCAGCGGTGCGGCGCAGCGTCCGGCATGGGCGGCGGGCTGCGGATTGACCGCGACCCCATCGAGCCGTGCGAGGTCGAGCAGCACTTGCGGCACATTGCGATGGCTCGCCGTGCGGGTGAAGGATTCATCGGCCCCGCGACGCGTGAAGAGGTGCAGGACCACGCTTTCGTAAGCCGGATTGGTCGCGTGCCCGTGGCGCTCCCAATCGCGCGCATCGGGGTCGAGTTCGATGGCGCCGCGCTGCGGTTCGCCGCCATTCAGCGAGATCGCAGCCTCGGCGAAATCCGGCCCCGCCTCGCGATTCCAAACGCCGAACTGCACGATCTGCACCGGAGCGCCCGTGGTGGTAAAAAACTCGCGCCCGAAATCGCCGGCAAACCAATGCGCCTGCAACTCCAGCTCCGGGATCTCGCGAGCCGGCGGTTCTTCGCGCAAAACCGCCGGCACGAGCGAACCGTAGCGCGTCCCCGGATCCATGATTTCAGCGCGCGGCGGCGGCGGGTTTGGCCGGGGCCGCGGGAATGGGCACGGGTGTGGCCGGCGGCGGATCGAAGGTGCGCAACATCGGGCTGAAGGACGCGCGCGGATTTGCCGCGATCAATTTGCGCGTGAGTGCGAGCGCTTCCTCGCCCCGCTTGCTCCCGCGGAGCTGGATGATCTCGTGAATGGCCGCGCGTGCTGCGTCCTCGGGATTCTTGTAAAGCTGCCGCGCCTGCTGGAAGGCGGCGATCGCGGCCGCCGGATCATTCCGCGTGAGTTCGAGCAGACCGAGCCCCTCGTAGATCACGCCGCTCCGCAGCTTGCGCGCGGCGGATTGCAGCGCGGCGGCTCCGCTGGCCGGATCCTTTCCAAACCAGAGCTTCGCCCCCGTGCGATACTCCGCCCACTCGCCAGCATCCGGCTTCACCTCACCGAACGCGGCGCCCGCGTAGGGCCGATAAAGCGGATCGCCCACGCACGTGGTCTGCCATGAGAGGATGCGCTGCGCCATGTAGGCCGCTTCGCCGAAGGTGAAGCCCGCGCTGAGGCGATCCTGAAAGGTATCGAGATGCACCGTGAGCGTGAGGTAGGGCTCGAAGACATTGCCCACCGTGGCCGCGGCGCCGGAGTAAAGCAGCGGAGCCACCCACGCCTTCTGCGGATCGCGCACCGTCACGCCGCTGAAGGAATGGATATGCACGGCCACCGCTCCGCGGGCGAACTTGAAGCCCGGCCGCGTGAACGGCCCGGTCACATTATCCGTGTACCAACCATAGTAGAGCGCGGCCTGCCGCATCGGGTAGGCCTCGGGGAAGAGGTCGGGGCCATTGTCTAGGACCACGGGGATCCCGCGCCGGCGCGTGCTCGCGGCGATGGCATTCAGCCAGTCGTCGCCTTCCTTGTAGGGGCCGTCCGGGAGCCCGCGGGCGTCGATGTAGGCGAACCCGGTCAGCCCTTCGCGCTCGGTGGCGATGGAGTCCGTGATCATCCGCTTCACCGTGCCGGAGGAGGGGCCGTCCAGCCGGCAGACCAGCATCAGCTCCGGGTGCCGGAAGTCCGCGATGGGTGTAAAGCTGCGGTAGTAGGGATTGTTCAGGGCTCCGGAGATCACGCGGTTGAACAGGCCGAGCGCCGCGAGTTCCGAGTCCACCGCGGCGTCGCTGCGCGTGCCGAGCGGCGGTTCGCCGAAAATCTTGTCGCCCGGGTAGCCGACCGCCCCGGTGATCCGCAGCGGCACTCCGCGGATCAGCGCGAGGTAGCGGATCTTGTTGGATTCCACCGGGCCGAGCGGGCTCTCCGGATCGCGCAGTTTCCACCAGAAGTTCGCCGTGAACGCGCGCCGGATCGGCTCCGCGATCGTCCGTTCGTAGTCGTCGCGGCTGATGTCTTCGGCCACTCCCGTCGTGAGCCCGATCATGTTTCGCTTCGGGATCCGCCGCTGCTCCATGTAGAAGCGCGCAAGTTCCCGCGACTCGTCGTCCTTTTCGTTATAGACCACCACCGTGGCTTCGGCGTCCGGGTTCCCTTTGGTCGTGGGGAAGGGATCCGCGCGCGGCTCCTCCGCCACCGCGCCCGCCGCCAGGATCGCCGCCACCAGAGTTAAAAGATGTCGCGTCGTCATCCCTCGATCTTCAATCCGTCATAGGCGATCCGCGCCGTCTCCGGCAGCATCGACTCAGTGGCCGCGTGCCCGAGATCGTGGCAGAGGTGGGTGAACCACGTGAACTGCGGCCGCACCTGCGCGCGGAGAGCGAGAGCTTCTTCCACGCTCATGTGCGTGGGATGGGGGGTGTGGCGCAGCGCATCCACGATGAGATGCCGCACGCCATGGATTCGTTCGATCGCCGCGGGCGGCACCACCTTGCAATCCGTGAGATACGCGACGAGCGGCTCCTCATTCCGGGAGAAAAGGAAGCCGAGGATCGCCGCCCGGCCGTGTTCCAGCGGCAGCGGCGTGATCGTCGTCTCGCCCAGCCGGAACGGTCCCTCGATCACGCACGGCACCGGCCGCAAGTACCCGGGCCAGCGGTTCTGCCCATTGAAGGCGAAGATGAACACGCGCTGCAGATCCGCCATCGTCTCGGAGCCCGCATGGATCGGGAGATCCCGGCCCCCGTGGCAGTAGGGCCGCAGATCGTCGAAGCCCATGATGTGATCCGTATGCGAATGCGTGTAGATCACGGCATCGAGCCGGCGCACGCCTTCGCGGAGCGCCTGGGCGCGGAAGTCCGGGCCGGTATCCACCACCCAGGCCGCCTCGGGCGTTTCCACATAGATCGAAGCGCGCGTCCGCGTGTCCCGCGGATCGTCCGAGCGGCACACCGGGCAGTCGCACCCGATCATCGGCACGCCTTGCGAAGTCCCGGTGCCGAGGAAAGTAATGGTGAGGTCAGACATGCGCGCCGCCGGACGCTAGCAGCGCCTCGGCGGGGTCGTCCACCGGCAAGCCGGGAAATTCGGTGCGGCGAACCCCTTGTCGCTGCTAGCCGACGGCGGAGTAGTTGGCTCACGGATTCGTCCTGCGTTTCGGCATTGCCTTGAATCCAAAGCCGGGGGGACAGAGTTGCAGAACGCTGCGGACGCCATCGTGAACGGCTTTGCCTTGAATCCAAAGCCGGGGGGGACAGAGTGCGTGCGGCTCAATGGCGCGACCGTCGCCAGCTTTGCCTTGAATCCAAAGCCGGGGGGGACAGAGTAACAGTGCGATGCATGTGACCCCACGGGCGGCTTTGCCTTGAATCCAAAGCCGGGGGGGACAGAGTGCGATGAAACGCTATAATCGACGGAGGGAA
>Ga0105048_10010946_pt1 | contig 14345 bp, 8 predicted proteins | sample MAT05_FD_78382 | JGI IMG/M metagenome (GOLD analysis project Ga0105048, IMG submission 78382) | Freshwater microbial communities from Lake Fryxell liftoff mats and glacier meltwater in Antarctica - MAT-05 | ecosystem: Environmental > Aquatic > Freshwater > Ice > Liftoff microbial mat | place...
CGGCCCTCGGCGTAGAAGCGCGGCTTCCCCTCGGCCGCGGGGAGGGCTTCCGCGACTCCGACGGCCAGCTTGCCGGTCTTGGCGTCCCACGCGAGGCTGCGCGGGAACCTGCCGTCCGGCAGGGCACGGCGGAGCTTCATTGAGCCGTCGGCCGAAGCCATCAGCACCTCCGCCGCCCCGTCGGACGCGACCGCGAGCCACTTGCCGTCGGCCGACCACGCCGCGCGATACACCGGCACCCGCCGCGGCGCGTCGGCGTTGACGTGGAACAGCCGCTTCGTCGCCACCTGTCCGTCGGCCGTCTCGCCGAGCGGCGCCGCCAGCGTTGCGGCCAGAACCTCACCGCTTTGCGCCACGGATTCGAGCGTCGTGGCGTCCGTGAAGCGAACGGCGCGGGGGACGTTCAACTCGGCGTCGTTGCCGTCGGGGAGCTTCCGCACCTCGTGCCGCCCCGCCCACAGCGGCCGCGGCGACGGCGGGGCGTCGGGCTCGTGTTCCTTCAGCAGCGTCGGTTCCCACACCCACAGGCTGCCGTCGGCGGTGCCGAAGCCGACGCGCTTGCCGTCCGGCGAGAACGCCACCGCCGTCACAGCGTTGAAGTTGTCCACCCCCGGCCGCGACTTCGGCCACGTCAGCCCGACGAGGTCGCCGGTGTCGCGGTCGATCACGGCGACGGTGCTCGGCCGCATCCCGAGTCCGCCGACGGCGACGCGCGATCCGTCCGGCGACACGGCGATTGCCTTGATGCCGCCGCGCTGCTCGCGCCACGCCCGCCAGCGCAGGACGCGGCCGTGCGCCGGGTCGGTGTCGAGCCCCTTCTCCTTGACCGGCCAGACGCGGACGACCTTGTCGTCGCCGGCGGCGAACAGGTACTTCCCGGCCTTGTCGAACGCGATCACGTCGCAGGTGCCGACGCGGCCGCCGGCCTCGACGATGACCTCGGGTTCGTCGCGGGCGCGGCGGTCGGCCTGTTGGGCGCCGGCGGGCGCGGCGAGGATCAGCACGGCGAGCGCGGCGGCGCGGAGCATCGGTGACGCCCTCGGGGATGTGGGGTCAGGGTAGCGAAAAGCCCGGGGACGGCCGTCCCCGGGCGTCGACCCGGTTAGAATGACCGCACCCCCGCGGACGGCCCCATGAACGAGCCCGACCAGACGCAAGTGAACACCGGCAACGCCCCCCCGGTCGACGCGTCCGGCACGAACGCCGACGCGACGCGGACCGTGGCCCGCGCCGGCCCGCCGTCGCCGTCGATGATGACCGACCCGGACCGGACCGACGCGGTGGTGTCGGTGGCGCAGCAGTACGAGCTGGTGCGCCAGCTCGGCCGCGGCACGTTCGGCGAGGTGTGGCTCGCCCGCAAGAGCCCGAGCGGCATCGAGAAGGCGGTGAAGGTGCTGCACCAGCCGGCCGACCAGGACACCGCCAAGCGCGAGCTGAAGTCGCTCGAACTCATCAAGAACCTGCGCCACCCGTACCTGCTGGCGACGGAAGACTTCTGGGTCGGCGGGAACAAGCTGTACATCGTCACCGAGCTGGCCGACGGCACCCTCCGCGGGCGGATGAAGGAGTGCCAGGAGGCGGGCGGCCCCGGCATCCCGTTCGACGAAATGCTGGTGTACCTCCGCGAGTCGGCCGAGGGGCTGGACTACCTCCACCAGAACCAGATCACCCACCGCGACGTGAAGCCGGACAACATCCTGGTGGTGAATCGGCACGCCAAGGTCGCCGACTTCGGGCTGGTGCGGCAGCAGTCGGCGGCCGTCGAGGCGGTCAGTTTCGCGGGCACGCCGGCGTTCATGGCGCCGGAAATCTGGCTCGGCGAGGGTGGCCCGGCCAGCGACCAGTACGCCCTCGCCGTCACCTACGTCGAACTGCGGCAGGGGAAGACGCCGTTCTCGTTCGCCACCGACGGCGTGATGGCGGCCCACGTCGAAGGGAAGTACGGGTTTAGCGAGACGATCCCCGAGGCCGAGCGGGCCGTGCTGCGGAAGGCGATGGCGCGCAAGCCCGAGGACCGCTTCCCGACCTGCACCGCGTTCGCCGTCGCCCTCGCCGATTCGGAAGGGCGGGCGGTCGTCTACCGCGACGCGCCGGCCGTCGTGACGCTGCGGCCGAGGTGGCTCATCCCCGCCGCCGCGGCGGCCGTCGTGGCGTTCGCGCTCGTGGTGTACTTCGGGTTCTTCGCGGGGAAGGGGGGGTCGCGCGCCGGCGAGACGGCCGTCCCCGAGGGCGCCGTCGCGGAGCCGGGGGCGGAGGTCGTGACGCTCGTGGACGGCCGGCAGGCGCCCGAGTGGGCGACGCTGACGCGGGGGTCCGAGACGATGCGCTTCCGGCTGGTGGCGCCGACCGGCGGGCCGACGACGCCGGGGCCGTATTACATCGCGGCGGCGAAGGTGTGGAACCAACTGCACCAGGAGGCGTGCAAGGCGGGCGGCGTGCCGGACCCGGACCGCGAGCAGCCCGGCGGGCCGACCGCGCCGGCGGTGAAGCTGACGGCCAACCAGGCGGCGACGGTCGCCGCGGCGCTGGGCGGCCGGCTTCCGACGCCCGACGAGTGGGACCACGCCGCCGGCTTCCACGACCGCGGCGGCCTCTCGGGTCCGCTGCGCGCCGGGGGCTCGGCGCGCGTCGGGCTGAAGGAACCCGCCCCCGCCACCGGCCCCGACGCCGAGCGCACGGCGAACGCGCTCGGCCTCCTCGACATGGCCGGCAACGGCCGCGAGTGGACGGCCGCGATCCTTCCCGGGCGGGGTCAGCCGCCGCAGGCGGTGGACGGCGCCGCGTTCGCGCCGCAGGCGCGGGTGGTGCTGCGCGGCCGGGCGTACTTCCTTCGCACGCCGCTGACGTTCGCGGACATGGAGGCCGAGCGCGCCGACCCGCAGACGCAGTTCGCGGACGTGGCGAGCCCGTACACCGGCTACCGCGTCGTGCTGCCGGTGCCGTGAGCCACCTCCGAACCTTGCTCGGCAGTCCGCGCCCGGGGATACTCCTCCATCATCCCCGGGAGGCCGCCGATGACCACCCTGCTGCAACCGCACTTCGCCCTCACCACGCACCTCAGCCCCGGCAAGACGCCGACCGCCGCCGACGTGCTCCTCACGTTCCGCGTCGAGCGCACCGGCGCCCTCGCCGGCCCGGGGCCGCGGCTGCCGCTGGCGCTCGGCGTCGTCATCGACCGCTCCGCGTCCATGAGCGGCAAGCCGCTCCAACAGGCCATCGCCGCGGCGGAAACGCTCGTCAACCAGTTCGACGGCCGCGACGAGGTGTCGGTCGTCGTCTTCGACGACGCGGTGGAGACCGTCGTTGACCCGATGCCGGCCGACCGGCACGACGTGATCCGCAAGCTGCTGCGTTCGATCCGCCCCGGCGGTGCGACGAACCTGCACGGCGGCTGGGCCGAGGGGTGCGGCCACGTCCGCGACCACGCCGCCGGCGACGGCCGCGTCATCCGCCGCGTGCTCCTCCTCACCGACGGGCAGGCGAACGTCGGCACCACCGACCCGAAGGCGCTGGCGATGGAGGCCGCGGCCTGGGCGAAGCGCGACATCTCCACCACGACGCTCGGCTTCGGCCGCGACTTCGACGAAGACCTGCTGTTGAAGATTGCCGAGGCATCGGGCGGTAACTTCTACTACATCGAAACGCCCGACGACGCCTGCCAGGTGTTCCAGATCGAGGGCGAGACGCTCACGTCCGTCGCGGCGCAGCGCCTCGTCCTCACGCTCAAGCCCGCGGCCGGCAGCAGCGTCGTCGTGAAAGAGATCGTGAACCGCTACCCAACCTGGGAGGTAGGCGGTTACTTGGACGTGTCGGCCGGCGACGTGTACGCCGCGGAGGACAAGCTGATCGGCGTGGCGATCGAGGTTCCGCCCCAGAGCCGCGGGCGAAAGTCGCTGCCGCTCCTGGAGGTGACGTACAGCTACGACCTCGTCACCGCCGACGGCCGCACCGAACCCGCGACGGGCATGTTCACCGTCGCAGTCCCCGTGAGCAAGGACGCCCCCGTCCGCGACGTGGACGTGGTACGGCAGGCGGCCCGGCTCCGCGTCGCGGCGGCGAAGGAGGACGCCGTCCGCCACTACGACGCACTCAAGACGAAGGACGCCGAGGCGGTCATGCGCGCCGCCGCGGACGGGCTACGGCAACAGCAGCTCGACGAGGAGTTCGACCTGGCGGAAGAGGCGGCGCAGCTCGACTACTTCGCCGACCGCTTCGCCGCCGGCGGCCTCAGCACCCCCGACCGCAAGACGCTCCGCGACCAGGCCTACCAGGGCCGCACGCGCAGCCGCGACGACCTGAACGCCCGCGGCAGCGGCGGCGGCTCGGCGCAGTCGCTCTCCACCACCAACGAGGTCGGTGGCGGCGTCGAGGTGCGCTGCGTGCGCGACGGCGGCAAGCTCCGCGTGGAGCCGGTGAGCGCCGACTACGAGCGCGAGTTCCGCGTCCTGTTCCCGCGGGCGGTCCGCGAGCCGGGCGTTCACTACGTCGTGGACGGGCTCGAACTCTCCGCGAACGGCACGTTCTACAAGCCGACCGGCACCATCCAGCGGCTGACGAAACCCACTGCGACCCACACCGCCGACCCGGACGCCGACCCCGCCGACCCGCTGAAGCTCACGGAGCTGTTCGCCGGCGGCGGCGAGCCGTGGCTGCCGGTGCTCAAGCCGGTCGTCGAGGCGCAGCCGCGGGCCGGCGACTTCATCGGGCCGAAGCGCGACGCCGCCGTCGTGCCGGTGCGCGAGTTGACGTTCCAGGCGCTGAAGCCGAACCCGCCGGAGAAGTGGAAGGTGGTGGTGTTCGGGCAGAACCCGTACCCGCGGGTCGAGTCGGCCACCGGCATCGCCATGTTCGACAACTCGTTTACCGACTGGGCCGACAGCAAGTTCGGCAAGGTCACGTCGATCCGCTGTATCATCAAGGCCGCGGTCATGTCGAAGCACGGGCTGCCGAAGTCCACCGGCATCGCCGACATCCGCAAGCTGCTGGCGAAGGAGAAGACGGTTTCGCCCCCCGAGTGGTTCCAGGCGATGCTGACGCAGGGCGTGCTGCTCCTCAACGCGGCGCTCACCGCCAGCAGCGAGAAGGGCGCGCCTGCCGACCCGCACACGGCGTTCTGGCGGCCGGTCGTCGAGAAGCTCGTCGAGGAGATTCTGAGGGCGAAGCAGGCGAGCGCCAGCCCCGCGGACAAGGGCGTGGTGTTCGGCTGGTGGGGTGCCCACGCCCGCAACCTGCGCTCGCTGGTCGAACGGCTTCAGCAGAAGTACCCGGGCGTGAAGGTGCGGCACGTCGACCACTGCAACCCCGCGGCGCAGGGCGACATCTTCTGCGACGGCGACCACTTCGGCCGCATCAACGCGGCGCCGCGCGGCGTCGGCGCCGGCGAGATCGACTGGCTGCCGGGCGCCGGGTGGAACGCGGGGGCGGACGACGCCGAGCGGATGGGGGCGTTCATCACGCAGACGCAGGAGCTGCACAAGCTCTACTTGGAGCGGTTGCAGGAGGTCGCGGCCGAACGCGCGGCGCCGCTCCCGGCCGTCGTCGGCGTGCTGGCGTCGCCGCTGCTGGCGTTCCCGGACGCCGTCGGGCCGCTGGCGCCGGCGGTGCCGGGACTCGAGTTCTACCTGAAGCGCGCCCACCAGTACGGCCAGCTCCAGGCCGCGCGCGCCGGCACCGACCTGAGCGCCGACGAGATCGCTGCGGTGTACCTGTACACGACCGAGTCGTCGTTCTACCGCCGGCTCAACGGCGTGCTCCGCGACCCGGACCGCGAGCACGCGAGGCCGTACTTCGGCTATCTCCGGCTGCTCCTGACGGCGCTGCCGAAGCTGACCGGGTACACCGGCAGCCTGTGGCGTGGCGTCTCGACCGACCTGCGGCGGCAGTACCCGAAGGACGGCACGGTGACGTGGTGGGGCGTGTCGTCGTGTACGGCCAAGCGGTCGGTGGCGATGAGCTTCATTGGCGGGACGGGACGGCGAACGTTGTTCGAGGTGACGCCGGCGCAGGCGGTCGGCATCCGCCGCTACTCGGCGTTCACCGGCGAGGACGAGTACCTGCTGCTGCCGGGAGCGCGGCTGACGGTGACGGACGTGACGACCGACGCGGGCGGGCTGGCGACGGTGAGGCTACGGGAGGAGGCAGGCGGGCGGGAGGTGTGTTAGGCGTGGATCGGCGAGCCGACCGCCGTCAGGCGGCGGGTGAGGAACGTCACCCGCCGCCTGACGGCTCGCCGCCGCGTTCGCCGCCGCTCTTACCCCGGCGTTCCCGACCGCGCCCGCAGCGACCAGTCGAAGTCGGCGAGCGTGGCGACCAGCCCGGCGGGGTCGGCCGGCTTCGTGAGGTGGAGGTTGAACCCGGCCCCGGCCGTCTGTCGCTGCGCGGCCGCGTCGCTCACCCCGGTCACCGCGACGAGCAGCAGCGGCCGGCTCCCCGCGTCGGAGCGGACGCGCTTCGCCAGGTCGCACCCGTTCATCCACGGCATGTTCACGTCGAACAGCCCCACGTCCGGCTGGAACGCCGCCGCCTCGCGGACCCCCGCCGCCCCGTCGTAGCAGACGCGCACGGCCGCCCCGCACAGCATCAGCAGCGCGGCCAGGGTGTCGGCCGCGTCGCGGTTGTCGTCCACGATCAGCACCTTGAGCCGCAGCGCGGGGAGGCCCGTCCGGCGCGGGACGGCCTGGGTGGCGAAGGTGATGACAGGGGGCTCGACGGCCGGAGGGGTGACGGGCACGTGACATCCTCGGAAGCACGGCGGGGTGACGGACCGCCCTCGCCCTCCGTGTCAGGGAAAACCTTTCACTATGCACGCAGGATGCCCGACATATCAATGAGCCCGGATTACACAGCTGTTGGGGTCCGGGTGGTTCAATGGGTCCATCCGGGACAGGACTTGCGTCGTGTGATGGCAGTCCGGTTCCCGTCCGGTAAAGAGGAATGCCCGAAACCTTCGTTACGGAACCCGACGGCGGTGCCACGCGGCGCGGTCGCGGTCGCCGTTGCGCTCCAGCAGGTCGGCGAGTTCGATCCGCAGCCGCGGGGTTGTGGTGCCGATCGACGCCGTTGTTTCGAGCAGCCGCACGCCCTCGTCGCGGTTCCCTCGGGCCAGCTCGGTCCGCGCCAGGTAGCTCCAGTCCGCGGCCGTGCGGCGGAGGCGGGTCAGTTCGCGGAAGCGCTCCGCCGCGGCGGCGTGGTCCCCGCGACGGAAGGCGTCGTCGGCCAGGAGGAACAGCGCGTCGCCGCGGCGCTCGGGGTCGAGGTCGGCGTCCTTGAGCGCGGCCTCGGCGTACACGCGGGCGTCGAGCTGGCCGAGGCGGTAGCCGGTGACCGCCAGCGCCGCCGCCACCGACCCGTCACGGGCGCCGGCGTCCCACGCCTCGGCCAGGAGGTCGCGGGAGCGCTGCGTGAAGCCGCGCGCCGCGGCCCCGATCTCGGCGTGCGCCCCGCCCTTCGCGTACGCCAATCCCAGCGCCCGCTTACGGTCCGCGGCGCTCAACCGCGACAGGTCGTGGAACGGCTCCAGCGCCTCGGCGGGCGCCCCGCGCGGCGGCGGCGCCTTGGCCGGGTGGACGCCGATGCGGTGGTGGCTGAACGCGACGTGCGGCACCTCCGTGGCGCCGGTCGGCATGTGGCAGCGGACGCAGCCGTTCTCCGGGTCCGCGGCCGTCCGCGCCGCGGGCGGCGACTTGCACGCCGCTTCGGCGTGGCACGTCAGGCACACGCCGCGGAAGTGGGCGGCGCGGCCGGCGGGTTCGGGGACCGCGTGCGGGTTGTGGCACGTCGCGCACGTCAGCGAGTCGGAGCGCTGGTGGCACTTGCTCTGGTGCAGCTGCTCGACGTGGCCGGTGACCGTCATACCGCGGGCGGGGTCGGCGAGGCGGTAGACGAGGTGGAAGTCTTCGAGCGGCAGCCCGGGGCGGAAGTCGGCGAGCGAGCGGCCGCGCGGCGATACGACCGTGTCGCCGGCGAGGTGGCACTGCTGGCACACCGCTTCCGCCCGCTTGCGCGGCAGCCGCCGGGGGTTCACGACGGTGAGGTCGCCGGGGCCGTCGCGGGCCGGGTACTCGCCGGGCGTGTCCTGCCAGTGCGAGACGTGGAGCGCCCCGGGGCCGTGGCAGCGCTCGCAGCCGACGGCCGCCTCGACGACGCGGAAGCGGTGGACGCTGCGGTCCAGCGGCTCGACGCGGCCCATGTGGCACTGGAGGCAGTGGAGCCCGACCGGCCGCTCGAAGCCCTTGTGGCCGGCGTGGTCGTACCCCGGCGACATGCCCCACGCCCGCCGGGCCGCGTACCACGTCACCGGGGACTCGACCAGGAAGCCGTCGGCGTCGCAGGCGAACGTCTGGGCGTGCCGCCCGGAGCCGATGGCGTAGACCGCCGGCAGGTCGGTGAGGCCGACGTCGGCGCGGGCGGGGTCGAGCAGGAACTCGCGGTGCCGGGTGCCCTTCACCTCGAACCGCCGGCCGGACGCGGCGTGTTCCACCATACCGTCAGGTGGTCCGCTGGAGCCGACCGCGGACGACGACCGACTCATGCCGGTTTTCAGGTAGTTCGCGTGGTCCCTGTCGTGGCAGCCGACGCACACCGCCGAGCCGACGTAGGCGACTCCGGGACGTGTGTTGAGGTATGGGCTCTCGGGGGCCGTCGGAGGCTGATCCGGTTCGCCGCTCGGCCGCGGGCGGAGCCAAACCCACCACGCCGCCGCGGCGACGACCGCGACCGCGGCGACGAACCCGACGACCCGGCGGAGCGGGGTGCGCATCGGGCTCAACATACGGGCGGCGGCGGGCGCGAAGAAGCCCCGCCGGGGCGGGGCTGGTGGGTGCGGGTGGATGGTTGGTGTTTAGCATCCTGGCTCTCCCGCAGAGTTGGTGGAGGTCCTTTCTCTCGTGTGCCGAGGTGTTTTCGGTTTCGGCGGGGTGGGTCACCCCTTGTGTCGCACCCGAGCCCGGAGCAGCTTCATCCCGGCTCGGCCGAACATCTGCCGTTTAATCCCTTTCAGCCGGCCGACCTGGCCTTCCACCTGGCCATTACTCCACGGCTCCGTCATCGCCGCCTGCCCGGCCGCCGAGTCCGAGAGCAAGCTGTCCGCCAGGTTCCTCAAGTCGGGATCGCCCAACACGACCACCTTCGCCGCCCAATCGGCCAACGTCGTCGCTTGCTTCTGATGGATCATCGCCATCAACTCCTCGGCGGCCCCCACCGCCGCATGAACCGCCGCATTCCGCTCGCGGAGGTACTTCAGCACGCGGGTCGAGTGACGGTCCTCCTTCGGGTTCACCACCCGGAACGACAACCGCCGCGCCGACGGCGTCTTTCGCCCCGGCGGTCGCGTGTTCGCATCCCGCTGCCCCGCACGGACGCTGCGACCAGTCAACCGGATCCGGTAGCGGCGGACCGCGTCGTACCCGCCTGTGTAGCCCTTCCCCTGCGACGCCCGATAGAGGTCGCTGATGGTGCGGTTCCCGGCCGCCACCCACTCGGCGATGAACGCGGCGAACGGGTCGAGGGCGGTCACGGTCGGGCGCCCGGGGGACCAGTCCGGGCAGCGGTCCACGCGCCGATACCGGAGCACCACCTTGACGTCCAAACCCAGCCGCCGCGCCACCCCCCGACACGACACGCCCTCGGCCAGCAACGCCTTCACCCGTCGGAACCGCTCCTCCCGCTCCCGCCGCTTCTCCGCCCGGCGTCGCTCCGTCGCGGTCGTGGGACTCGCCTCCGGTTCCGGGGGCGGCGTCACCTCGGCTTCCTCCGCGGTCGAGGCCGGCCGGGTCGGCGGCTCGGTGGTCGGCGCGTTCACCGTGGGAGGGGTCGGGTTGTTCACCTCCGCGTTCGCGGCGCGGACCTCCGGGCCGACGCGGGGGAGGATCTTCTCCACCGCCTCCCGCACGTTCCGCAGCAGGTGGAACCGGTCGGCCACCTGCTTGGCCTGGGGGGCGGCGGCGGTGGCGGTCTGGATGTAGGCCGGCCAGCGGTCGCGGGTGATCACTTCGACCTGCGGGTTGGCCGCCAGCCACACCTTCACCGCCTCGCCGTCGCGGCCGGGGAGCAGGTCGATCACGGTTCCCCGTTCGAGGTCGATGACGATCGTGCCGTACGAGTGCCCCTGCGGGTGGCCCAGTCGTCGATGCCGACGTACCGCGGCCGGGGCGTCGGCTCGTCCGGGGCGTCCTCGACCCGCCGGAGGATGGTGTCCGGGCTGGTCGGCAGGCCGAGTTCGGCGGCCAGGCGGGCGCCGGCCTCGCCACCCAGAGCGAGGCCGAGGTGCCGGTGGGCGTCGGCCAGTTCGCCGGTGGTGTGGGCGTGCGGCGTGGTCAACTCCGGCAGCCGCTCGCAGAACACCCGCCGCGGGCAGTCGGCCCGGCGGCAGACGAACTTGCGGGCGGTGACGAGCAAGCGAACCGGCCGGCCGAGGCAAGATCGATCGTAGAGGGTGCGTCGGTAGCGGCCGTGAACGGTGGTTGACGCCGACCGGCACCGCGGACAGGGTGCGGCGCGCCTCTACTGGCTCGACCGCCGGCTCGAACTCGAACCGGAGTGGAGCGAACGGGCAACCGATGCTGCCGATGCCCTGACCGCACTCGGAAAGCTGTGGGCGAGGGTTTGCGGCCGGGTTGACAAGTATCCGAACGAAGCCGCACTTGAACACGCCTTCATCCAGCCGGTGTTTGAAGCCCTCGGATGGAAGCCCCAATACCAAGTCGGGCTGAAAGGCCGGAAGCCCGATTACGCTCTCTTCCTGTCGGACTCCGACCTCGACGCGGCACTCGCGGCCGATCCGAAGTCCGACGCCAATTGGGATCACGCCGCGGTCGTGGCGGACGCCAAGCACTGGGACTTGCCGCTCGCCAAAAAGGTCGGGACCGGGGCAAAGAAGGAATATCCGCCGGAACAGATCGAGTGGTACCTGGACCGTAGCCGGAAGCCGTTCGGCATCCTCACCAACGGCCGGCTCTGGCGCCTCGTACCGCGTGAGATCGGCCCACACCAGAGGCGGTTTCAGACGTACTACGAGGCGGACCTCGCCGCCATCCTGACAGACCACGCCGCCAGTGGCGGAAGCAGCTACACCGCCGCCGAAGACTTCCGCCGGTTCTTCCTGTTCTTCGGCCCCGCCGGGCACACCGCGGCAGGCGACCGGACGCCGCTCATCCGCCGGGCCGTCGAAGGGAGCTCGGAATACCGGCTCAACGTCAGTGAAACCCTCGAGGGGCAGGCGTTCGAGGCGTTGCGGGTGTGCATCGAAGGGTTCCTGGCACACGAGCCGAACCAGCTCGACCCGGGCACCGACTTGGAATCCTGCCGGACGAACGGGTTCACGCTCCTTTGCCGGCTGCTGTTCATCCTGTTCGCCGAAGACCGGCGGTTGCTCCCCTACCGGGTCAACCGGACCTATACGAACAACCGCTCTCTCGGCCGCGTGCGCGACGACATCGCCGAACGGCTGGATAAGGCCGCCCGCGGGCAGAGTGACGACTTCTCACGGACCGAAACCGGGCTCTGGGACGACCTTACAGGCCTCTTCGACCTCATCGATAAGGGGAAGCCGATCTACGGCGTGCCCGCCTACAAACGCGGGCTCTTCAACCCGGACATGCAGCCGTTTCTCTCCCGCCGGGCGGTGCCCGACTGGCACCTCGCCCGGGTCGTTGACCAACTCGGCCGCGCGCTCGACTCCGGCGACCGGGTGCGGGTGGACTACCGCGACCTCGCCATTCAGCATCTCGGCGGCATTTACGAAGGGTTGCTCGAACAGCGCCCGACGCGGGCGACCGTCGGCATGGTCGTCTACACGCGCAAGGCGAAGGGGGTGATCGAAGAGAAGTACGTCGCCTCGACCGAGCCGCCGCCCGAGGGGTATGTCGCCGCCAACCCGCCCGTCGTCTACGCCCCCGGGTCGGTGTACCTCCTCAACGACAAGGCCGACCGACGGGCGTTCGGCAGCTACTACACCCCGGACCACATCGTCCGCCACATCATCGGCCAGACGCTCGACCCGGTTTGCGACCAGATCACACGCGATACCGTAGCCGACATCGACGCCACGCGCGCCGCGAACGCCCCGGCCGGCGTGGTCGAAGAGCTGGACGGCAGCTTCCCGGAACGGCTCCTCAAACTCCGGGTGCTCGACCCGTCAATGGGGTCCGGGCACTTTCTCATCGCCGCGTGCCAGTACGATGCCGAGCAGATCGCCACCAACCCGTACACCCCACCCGGGCCGGACACCGGCACCGCCGACGACACCCTCGCGTTTTGGAAGCGGGCGGTTGTCGAGAACTGCCTGTACGGGGTAGACCTGAACCCGCTCGCGGTCGAACTCGCCCGGCTGGCGATGTGGCTGGAAACCGTCGCCCGCGACCGCCCGCTCACCTTCCTCGACCACCACCTCAAGCACGGGAATAGTCTGATCGGCGCCCGCCTCGCCGACCTACCCGCACTCGCCGGAACCGGCGACCTGATTGGCGCCGCGCTCACCCCGGCGTTCGGCCGCCGACTCCCGGCCCTGATCGAGCCGTTGGCGGAAATTCGCAACACCCCGTCCGACACGCTCGTCACGGTGAAGCAGAAGGAAAAGAGCTACACCGCCTACCTGCGCGCCGTCGAGCCGTTCCGCCGGCTGGCCGACCTGTGGACGGCCGACGCCGCCGGGCGGCCGGTCGATCCGGCCCTGTACGGTGAGGCCGCCGACACCACCGACAAGCCGGTGAAGTTCCGCGAGGTTGCCGCCTGCGAGGCGTTCGTCGGACCGGCCACCTACGCCGCCAAGCTCGCCGCGTCCCATTGGGACTTGGCGTTCCCCGAAGTGTTCTGCGGGGCGGACGGCGCCGGGTTCGATGCGGTAATCGGCAACCCGCCTTACGAAGTGCTATCGGAGCTGGAATCCGGGATCGACCCGACTGACCTGAAGACATTCGTCAACGCGGTGCCCGCGTACCGCCCGGCGATCCGCGGCAAGCACAACCTGTACAAGCTGTTCATCTGCCGTGCCCTGGACGTGCTCCGCGTCGGCGGACGGCTCGGGTTCATCGTGCCCATGCCGCTCCTCGGCGGCGACCAGGCCGCGGGGTTGCGGAAGCACATGGCCGCCGCCGGCGGGTTCACCGCCATCGACGCGTTCCCCCAGAAGGACGACGCCTCCCGCCGCGTCTTCGACGACGCCAAGCTCTCGACCGTGGTGTTCACCTACCGCAAAGACCCGGCCGCCGCCGCCGAGCGATTCCCCTGCCGATACCACAGCGCCGACGTGGTGGAGGACATCCCCGCCGGCATACTCCACCCGACGACCGCCGACCTCGCCGAGTACGACCCCGAAAACCTGACCATCGTGAGCTGCGACCAGGCCGATTGGGACATCGCAGTACGCTTGATGAAGTCCGGGCGAATGACGCGCCTGGGCCCACACTGCACGTCCTATCAAGGCGAGGTGAACGAGACGGCGGACAGGGGCCGAAGCATCTCCTACACACCAAGCGGCGATCCGCTCGTTCTCCGCGGTGCGAACGTTTGCCAGTACCTTCTGCGGGACGCCTCGCAGGGGGAGCAAGTCTTTCTGAACGTCAGGAACTTCCTCGAAGGCAAGAAGGAAGGGTCGAAAGCCTTTGCACACCGCCAGCGGAGAATCGGGTTCCAGCGGAAGTCTCGGCAAAACAACTTCCGGCGGCGTTGTCGAGCAGAACCAAGTCCTCACCTTCCATCACCAGCGCGGTAATCCGCTTCTGCAACTCCTCCCGGTCGTTCGTGTAGTTCATCACGGAAAACCGCCGGCCGGTGAGTATGAGTGCCGCCACGTCGGCAAGTAGCCCCTTCCCCACGCCGCGCACGTTGCCGTCGATGAGGAAGAACGGCGCCGGCCCGGCGAACGCGAACCGCACGAGCGGGGTGAGCAGCCCTGCGACCCACGCGGCGCGGTGCGCCGGCGTCTGGAACGGGAAGTTGGCGAGCGGGTCGAGTAGCGTCTCGACCGCGGCCGCCACGTCGGCGGCGTTCGGCGCGTCGGGCACTTCGACCGCCAACCCCGGCGGGAGGCAGGCGAGCAGCCGATACCGCGGGTGATAACCGTTCGCGGAAAGGATGCTGCCGTCGGGGAGGAGTACCGGGTGCGTCACGACCGCGTCGAAGCGGCGCACGCTCGGCCAGTCGCCGTGGTCGTGAACCGCCCCGACGCACCAATCCGGCGGATGCGCGGGCACGATTTCCTCGTTCTCGCCCCGGCCGCGCACGACGCACTAGATCACGCTGGCTGAATCGGCCTTCCATCACGACGGGATTTTCGTCATCCTCGCAGGGTATCCCAGATTGACACCCGTGCGGAGCCGGTCATGCCAGGGAAGGCAGCCAAGGTGGTC
>Ga0105048_10010948_pt1 | contig 14343 bp, 14 predicted proteins | sample MAT05_FD_78382 | JGI IMG/M metagenome (GOLD analysis project Ga0105048, IMG submission 78382) | Freshwater microbial communities from Lake Fryxell liftoff mats and glacier meltwater in Antarctica - MAT-05 | ecosystem: Environmental > Aquatic > Freshwater > Ice > Liftoff microbial mat | place...
GCCGGAGCTTTATAGCAATTGTGCCAACATCTTAAATAAGGCAGTGGGTCGACAACTAAACTCTGTAGAATGTTGTCTTTTGATCGATCAAGCGGCAGTTACGATCGTTGCGGGAAATATCCGGCGCTCAGCGGGAATGAGGCAGTTCAATTCTGAGGATGAATTAGGGGCTAGTGCTAAAGATAATTTGTGGAGTCAAGATGAGCAGGGTAACTGGAGGATCGATCCAGAAAAAGATGCTTTAAGAATGGCTAATCATACCCGTATTTTCCATACTAAACCGACTGAAGAAGAGTGTATCAATGCTGTTCGTAAGCAATTTTATTCTGGAGAAGGGGCGATCCAATGGGCTGGGGAAGCGATCGCTCGTGCTAATGCAGATTTGTTTATAGAGCCAAGTCTGAAAATTGAATTTATTACAGCTTATAACCAAGGGAAAGCTAAAGATTGGCTACAGGAAAATCATCCTAATATTGCCGAAGAGGAATTGCTACATCGCTTATCTCGCATGGCTTTGAATCCCTGTGGTGAAATAATCGGATCGAACTTTCATTGTAACTTGGCAGAGATTCATCTTAATCAAATTGATCCCAAGAACTCCAAGGAACAGGAAGAAGCTTTCTCGGCTGGAGCTTTGTCTGTAGCGGTTTTATTACATCATCAATTCCAAGAATCCCGCTATCAATATAGTCGAGAATTGGATCCGATCGTAGGGGTATCTTTTACAGGTTTATTTGACTTTTTTGTTCATGCTTTTGGCGCAGATTGGCTGAATTGGTGGACTGAAGGTAGACCCGATACAGTTCAAGGCTTAGAATTTAAGCAACAAGAACAGGAATACCTAAGTAGATGGCGAGAAATTGTCCATCAAAAAGTGTGGGAATACTGCGATCGCCATAACCTCAAACGCCCTAACCGTTGTACTACCGTGCAACCTGCCGGGACCAAAAGTCTACTCACTGGCTCTTCTCCCGGTTGGCATCCCCCCAAGGCGCAACGCTTTATTCGCCGGATCACCTTCAGGAAAGATGACCCCGTAGCTCTAGCTTGCATGGACTATGGTTACGCGATTATTCCTTCCCAAGCCGACAAAGATGATCTGGGAAATTTACTGAACGATCCCTTTGACCCTCGATGTACTGAATGGCTAGTAGAGATTCCTGTTGCTGTATCTTGGGCAGATTTACCCGGAGTAGATGCGGTAGATATTAGTCAATTCTCAGCTTTGGCGCAGATGGATTTTTATATGCAGGTGCAGAAGTTCTACACTCGCCATAACACCAGCGCTACGATCGAACTCCGAGAGCCAGAGGTGGAAATCTTAGGGAAGCGTATCTACGAAGCAATTCGAGATGATGAGGGCTATATTTCTGCGGCTCTCCTCGCCCGTTTCGATGACCACCAAACTTTCCCTCGGTTGCCCTTTGAACCTATTGATAAAGAGACTTACGATCGCCTCCTCCGGGAAGTTAAATCTCGCAGCAAAACCGAGGACTTCTACGCTGCTCTCATGAGTTATGACTTAGGGCAACCCGTAAACGATATGGGAGAAGTTGGCCCCGCTGGGTGTGATTCCGACAAGTGCCTGATGCCAGAACAAAAGCCCAGCTAGAAGGATCCCCCCTGCCCCCCTTAGAAAGGGGGGTAATTTCCTTAAAAAGGGGGGTAATTTTTAGAATATTTCTCTTAACAAATAGTAACTTCACTTGATATTTGCTAATCTGAAAGCAGGAATTGGGAATCTTTCCAAGCGTAAGTATTCAACTGGGGGCAAGTAATAATGGCGGTGGTGAAGTATACAGGAACTGATGTAGGAACTAACTCAATAGATCACCCACAAGATCAGGCAAAAGATCAGGTTAAAGATCAAGTTGATAATCAGATACAAAACCCTGCGATCGCTCCAGAAACTAATCTAGAAGTTGGGACTGTAGCGATCCCCAAATCCGTCCCGAAGGAATATTTAGACCCCACAGGAGGTTTTAATCCTAATGTGCAATTATTCTTGGTCTCGATCGCTATCCTAGTTACTTCCACCTGTGGTTATTGGCTCTGGGATTGGCGGAGCTGGTGCTGCTTCTGGCTCAACGTTGTTGCCCTCCATATTGCTGGCACAGTGATTCATGATGCTTCCCATAATTCTGCTCATACCAATAAAATTATTAACGCCATTCTTGGTCATGGCAGTGCCTTGATGCTGAGTTTTGCCTTCCCTGTGTTCACCAGAGTCCACCTGCAACACCACGCCCATGTTAACGATCCCAAGCAGGATCCAGACCATTACGTTTCTACTGGTGGCCCCTTGTTATTGATCGCACCTCGCTTTTTTTATCACGAAGTATTTTTCTTCAAACATCGCTTGTGGCGGAAGTGGGAATTGCTGGAATGGTTCCTAAGTCGCTTGTTTGTAGTAGCGATCGTCTATGCCTCCTTCCAGTACAACTTTTTTCCCTTTGTAGTCAACTACTGGTTCTCCCCAGCTCTAGTTGTAGGAATTACTTTGGGTTTATTTTTTGATTACTTCCCTCATCGACCCCATAACGATCAAGGGCGTTGGCAAAATGCTAGGGTTTATCCAAATCCCCTACTTAATCTTTTGATCTTGGGACAAAATTACCATCTAGTTCACCACCTCTGGCCCTCGATCCCTTGGTATCACTACCAAAATGCCTACTACGTGATGCAACCCCTGTTGGATGCGAAGGAATGCAAGCAAACTTTAGGTATTTTTCAGGGCAGGGATTTTTGGCAGTTTCTCTACGATGTATTTATCGGCATTCGCATCCATAGAAAAGAGCAGCAAGAAAAAGTAACCTAATCAAAAAGTGAAATATTATGGGTAAATTTTTCCAGAAACCTAACGAAACCGAAGCCGATCGCACTCCTCCCGGACAATACCTAACTAAGGGTTTTCCGGTGTTGACTTATGGAAATACTCCAGCGATCGATCGCTCTACTTGGCAGCTCAAGATTTGGGGATTAGCTCAAGAAAAAATATTTACTTGGGACGATATTATGAGTTTGCCCCAGCACGATTTCACCATAGATTTTCACTGTGTTACTCGTTGGTCGCGCCTAGATTCTCAATGGCGGGGAGTAAAAGTTACAGATTTGATGGAATTGATAGAGCTTGATCCCCAAGCTGCCCATATTATGGAACACTGCTACGGCGGTTACACCACAAATATCGCCCTAGGAGATTTTTTGCGGGAGGAAAACTTCTTTGCTCATACTTTATTCGGTGAGCCATTGCCTCCAGATCACGGTGCGCCCCTCCGCTTAGTTGTTCCTCATCTTTATGCTTGGAAAAGTGCTAAATGGCTCAATGGTTTGGAGTTTCTGGCAGAAGAAAAATTAGGATTCTGGGAAAGGAATGGATATCATACTCGTGGGGAACCTTGGGCTGAGGAGCGGTATAGTGGTTAATCTAAAATCTTGAATAGGAGGGAATAGATGAATAAATACTTTCAATTTGAGGCGGATTTTGTTGATTCTCTGCGCTGTATTCCTATGGCAGTACGGTATAAGTTGGATACTTGTGGAGTGAAGTTGAAACTACAGCACTGGAGCGAGTTTAGTCTCGCAGAAAAGCAGTCTTTAATGGATTTACCCTGTACGATCGCCCCTGATATCCAACAATATCGATCGCACCTCCATAACCTAGTTCAAAATCATACGGGGGAACTTCCGGGAGATGTGGCAGTAAGTGATTTTCCTGAGTGGCAAAATATAGAAACTATTCCTGAATCTGTGGAAACTCAAAGCCAAATTGTGGGGATTAAACTCACCTTGGCTCAGTGGGAAAATTTCTCACCCATTGAAAGATTTGTCTTAATTAAATTGAGTCGATCGCACCATGAGAATAAAAATTTCCTCCCAGCGATCGAGGAGTTTAATCTTCAAGGAGTTTAAGGATAGCCGCGAGCCATGAAACGACTCATTTTAAATTGGTATGGGTAATATAAAAATGGAGATTAGGAGTTTCTCTAGACCAAGCTCCCCAAAAGTATTATGACTTTTTATCAGAAAGACTCAGTTTTAGAAGATATAGGAACTCAAGTTCTAGAAGCCCTATGGCAGCAATTTCCCCAGCTTGCCCGGAACCAAATTGCTATGACTTGGTTAGTGTATGACCCCTCGATTCCCGTAAATACTGGCGGGGCGATCGCCTCGGAGGAGTTTTGGAGCTATCCGATTCGGGGATTTAGTTATCGAGGTTTGGAGTTATTTTATCCCGCCAGTGTGGTGAAGCTATTTTATTTGGTAGCAGTACAGGAATGGCTAGAGAAGGGCATGATCGCCAGTAGTGTAGAACTAGAGCGGGCGATCCGCGACATGATTGTAGACTCTAGCAATGATGCCACCAGCTTGATAGTAGATGTGTTGACAGGAACCACCAGCGGCCCAGAATTACCCCCGGAACCCTTCAAGACTTGGCAGGGACAACGCAATATTGTTAATCGTTATTTTCAATCTTGGGGTTGGGAAGAATTGCAAGGGATTAATGCCAATCAAAAGACTTGGGGTGATGGAGCTTATGGTCGAGAAAGAGCCTTTTTGGGAGAATATCGAGAAAATTGTAATCATCTAACTACGGATGCTACGGCAAGATTAATGCATGGTATTGTAGGCGGGGTGGCGGTTTCGGGGGGGCGATCGCAAACCATGCTCAACCTAATGCAACGCAGTCTAGACCCAAAAAACCTCAAAGAAGACCCCGAAAATCAGGTGCAGGGTTTTCTCGGAGAAGGTTTACCAATAGGAGCTAAAATCTGGTCTAAAGCTGGTTATATGAGCAAAGTCCGCCATGATGCCGCCTATATAGAGCTACCAGAATGTTTGCCCTATACTTTAGTAGTTTTTACTGAAGGGATTCCTAATAGTAAGAATGAGTTGCTCCTCCCATTTCTATCTCAGCAGGTTGCCAAAAGTGTAGTTCTAAAAAAGTAATGATTTTTTTGTAATAATGTCCCCCGCGCTGTGGGGGACATCCTCCCCAGTTCAGAAAAATAGGAAGAATCTATGGATATCACTGTTGCGATCCCTACCTATAACGGTGCTACCCGATTACCAGAAGTTTTTGCACAACTCCAGAAACAAGTAGGCACGGAGAATATTGAGTGGGAAATTCTGGTGGTGGATAACAATAGTGCTGATAATACCCCAGAAGTTATTGCTCACTATCAAAGGATCCTGCCCCAGATGCGATCGTGCCTAGAACCCAAACAAGGGGCTGGCTTTGCTCGCCATCGGGCTTTTTGGGAGGCTCGGGGGGAATTAGTTGCCTTTTTAGATGATGATACAATTCCCGATCGCACCTGGGTTAAAGCTGTGATGGAATTTGCCCACATTCATCCCCACACGGGAGCTTATGGCAGTCAAGTTCATGCTGATTATGCCGTCCCGCCTCCACCGAATTTTTCCCGGATCGCGCCCTTTCTAGCCATTACCGAACGAGGCTCCCGACCCTTGCTCTATGCTAAAAACAATAAACTCCTGCCGCCCTCCGCAGGTTTAGTTGTTAGAAGCAGGATATGGAAACAATACGTCCCTAAGGAGATGATCCTCTCAGGAAGGATCGAGGGTAATATGCTGACTAGTGAAGATTTGGAGATGTTGAGTTATATTCAAGCCAGCCCTTGGGAGATTTGGTACAATCCAGCGATGGAGATTACTCATAAAATTCCTGCTTCTCGTTTGCAGAGGAACTATTTAATTCCCTTTTTGCGGGGTATTGGTCGCAGTCGTTATGTGACCCGGACGATCTCCACTACAGGTTTCAAGAAGTATTTTATGACTTGTGCTTACTTTGCTAATGATCTCAAAAAAATCCTGTGGCACCTCCTAAAGTACAGAACTAAAGTAAGAACAGACCTAGTAGCTGCCTGTGAGCTAGAATTACTGACTAGCAGTTTAATTAGTCCCTTGTTCTTAGCTTGGAAGGGCTATTTACATAAAAAGTAAGGAATAAAAACCTTAGCATCGATGATTAAAGATTTTAAAGATTTTTATGATTAAAGACTTTACCGTAGCTATTCCTACCTACAACGGAGCCGAGCGAGTCCCCAAGGTATTAGATAAACTGCGATCGCAACTCCAAGCTACCTCCCTCAATTGGGAAATTATCGTAGTAGATAATAACAGCACAGATGCTACGGCAGAAGTAGTTCGGAATTATCAAAAAAACTGGGATTTTCCCTACGAATTAAAATACATTCTGGAACCAAAACAAGGAGCTACTTTTGCTAGACATCGAGCTATTCAAGAAGCAACTAGTGAGATAATTGGTTTTCTGGACGATGATAATTTACCCAGAGAAAATTGGGTAATTAAGGCTTATAAATTCGGGATAGAACACCCAGAAATTGGCGCATTTAATGGCAAAATTCATGGTAAATATCAAACGCCGCCGCCCCCTAATTTTGAGAGAATCCAAGCCTACCTTGCGATCCGCGATCATGGGGAAACAGCCCACTCCTTTGCTCCAGAAAGAATTCATTTACCCCCTGGTGCAGGGCTAGTTATCAGAAAACAAGCATGGTTAGAATGTGTCCCCAGTAACCCTCAAGTATTAGGAAATACAGCGGGTAAAATGGCCCGAGGCGAAGATTACGAACCCCTTTTATATATGCACAAAGCTGGTTGGAAAATTTGGTACGAACCCAGCCTAGAAATAGACCACGAAATTCCTGCTTGGCGCTTAGAAAGAAAATATTTGATAAGTTTATCGGCAAGTTGTGGTTTAGCTACTTATAACTTGGCTATTATTACTGCTGGAAAAAAGCAAAAAATAGTCCTCTTTTTTAGAATTATTTACGGAAATTTTAAGCGGATTATGAAACATTTACTTAAGTATAATCTAGCCGGAAAAAGAGATTTAGTTAGTGACTGCGAGCTTGAGTTTCTTTGGGGTTGTATGGTGAGTCCTTTTTATCGATTTTAATATTCTCTAATTCTGAAAATTTAATTAGATATGAGCCTAAACCTATCCAATGCAATTAGTATTAAACACCGACTAGAAGATTCTCTAGCTCAACTGGGAGAGATCAAAGAATGTGTTTTGTTAAATTATCCCGATTATCCGAATGTGGGCGATCATTTAATTGGTTTAGGGACGATTATTTATCTCCTCAAACATCGCCAAGTCAAAATTAATTATTTATCTGCGATCGGCAATCATTCTTCCGACCTAATGGATAGTAAATTAGGTGAGGCAACTATCTTGTTACAAGGAGGAGGAAACCTAGGAGATTTGTGGTACGAGCAGCAAACATTTCGGGAGGAAATTATTCAACAATATCCTCGCCAGCGGATTATTATTCTGCCCCAAACCATCCATTTTCAAGACCCAGAGAAATTATCCCAAGCAGCAAAAATTTTTAATCATCATCCAGATTTAACTATCTTAGTGCGCGATCATTATAGTTATGATCTAGCAATTACTCACTTTAATGGTTGTAAAATTCTTCTCTGTCCAGACATGGCGTTTATGTTAGCGGATCTACCCGGATTAAGATTTTTTAGAGCTAACTGGCAGCGCAAGCACAAGATTCTTTATCATTGTCGAGACGATCAAGAAATAGTTGCAGAATTAAGCTCTCAGGTTTTGCAGTTACCCAATTTAATTGTTGAAGATTGGCTGCCTCCAGATAATTATTTAGAGCGATCGCAAATCACTACAGCTTCTCCTTGGTATTGGCGTTTACCCGGAACAGTAAGACTTTATCGAGAAGTTTGGCAGCATAGATTATCTCGGACTATGGGCTGGTTATCGAAAGAGATTTGGGATAATAATCATCCCTATAATTCCATTTTGGCAACCGTAGATAATCCAGCTATGGTACAAATTTCTTGGGATTATTTGCATCGATCGATTTATCAACTAAATCCTTATCCAGTCATAATTACTAACCGCTTGCATGGGCATATTCTCTGTATTTTATTAGAAATTCCCCATATTTTCTTACCCAATTCCTACGGGAAAAATCAAAATTGGCACGAAACTTGGACAAAAGAAATATCTTTTTGTCATTATGCAGATAATTCTCTAGCTATTACCCAAGCCCTCCAAGAATTATGCCCCAAATATCTGTAATTATTCCCGCTTATAATTGCGAAAAAACCATTCAAGAAACGATCGCTTCAGTATTAAATCAAACTTTCTCTGACTTAGAAATAATAGTAATTAATGATGGTTCTAGCGATCGCACTCTAGAAGTTATTCAGCAAATTTGCGATCCTAGAATTACTGTTTATTCCTATCCCAATAGTGGTCCCGCTACTAGTCGCAATCGAGGAATTCTTAAAGCTCAAGGAAACTATTTATCCTTCCTTGATGGGGACGATCTCTGGACTCAAGATAAGTTAATAGGGCAATACCAAGCTCTCCAAGACTTCCCAACCGCCGCAGTTGCCTATAGTGGAACCGATTGGATCGATGCCCAAGGCAGTTTCTTACATCATGCTTCGGCTCTTAATCCTAGTGGTAATGTTTATGCTTATGCTTTGCTCTACAACTTATTTGGTTCTGGATCGAATTTTTTAGTGCGTAGAGAAGCCTTATGGGCAGTACAGGAATCGGATCAAGAATCTAACTGTTTCTTTGATGAATTTACCAAACCATCCGAGGATTGGGATTTATGTATTAGATTAGCTAAAAAGTATGAGTTTATTTATATAAATTCGGTGCAGATTTTGTACCGGCGATCGCTCAATTCTCTCTCTAGTCAACTCGATCAACAAGAACAAGGAACAACAAGAGCGTTACGCAAAGCTTTTAGTCATGCCCCAGAAAATCTTCAATATTTAAAACGATCTAGCTTAACCAATATTTACCGCTATATTACTTATAAATCTTTAGAGGGTTTTCCAACTTACCAGCGGGGTTGGCAAGGCTTAAAAGTATTGATCAAACTATTAGCTTATGATCTTACATCTCTAAAACAAAAAGTAACGTGGAAAGTGCTGGCAAGAATATTAATAATGCTTCTTTTGCCTGCTAGGTGGGGGCTATTTCTCCTTAATAAGTTTAAGGCTCTAGCAAAAGTTGATCATTTTCTTAGCTATACTAAAATTCATCTCTAATTTATTCAGTAGGGCTAAAAGTTATGCCAAAAATCTCTGTAGTAATTCCTGTTCATAATGGAGAGAAAACTATTCAAGAAACTATAAATTCAATTTTAGATCAGACTTTTACAGATTTTGAACTAATTATTATTAACGATGGTTCTAGCGATCGCACTGTCGAAATAATCGGAAACAATCCAGATTCTCGAATTAAATTGTATTCTTATCCAAATAAAGGATTATCTGCTAGTCGTAATCGCGGTATCCAGCGATCGCAAGGAGATTATATTTCTTTTATTGATGCTGATGATCTATGGACAAAAGACAAATTAGCATCTCAATATCATGCTTTACAAGCTACACCTACTGCTGCTATTGCTTATAGTGGAACTAGCCGTATGGATGAACATAGTAAGATTTTGTACAATATTGGTTTAGCAAATTTGCGGGGTAAGGTGTATAGCTATTTATTATTAAGAGATATTGTGGGTTCTGGTTCCAATCCTCTAATCCAGCGACAAGCTATGCTAGATCTATTAGCTACAGGAGGTTTTGATGAATCTCTTAAAGCAGCAGAAGATTGGGATTTTTGGATTAAATTAAGTGCTAAGTATGAATTTATTGATGTGCCATTACACCAAATATTATATCGGCGATCGCCCCAATCTATGTCTAGTCAACTAACTCGCCAAGAACAAGAAACTCTCAAGGTAATTAACAATGCTTTTACTCAAGCTCCAGCTAATTTGCAATATCTTAAAAAGCCTAGTTTAATCAATGTTTATATCTGTCTAACTTACAAATGTGTAGAAGAATCTCCTACCCAGAAAAGAGGACAGGAAGGTTTGAAATTATTTACAAAATTATTTTTTCAACTAATAACTTATAACCTTAGCCCCTTATATAGAATAGTTACTTGGAAAGTTTTTATTAGGCTTTTAATTATCACAATATTTCCGCCTAAGTATGCTACTAAAGTTTTGAATCGATTGCCTCAACTATACGATGTCAGTATTTTTTTTAATGCCATGATACTCCATCCTTAGCCATACTTTAATCTATGCCTAAAATCTCAGTAATTATTCCTGTTTTCAATGGAGCAAAGACCATTATTAAAACTATTCAATCAGTTCTAGATCAAACTTTTAAAGATTTAGAATTGATTATCATTGATGATGGTTCTACAGACGAAACTTTGGGGGCGATCCAGAATCTATTAGCAAGTATTCAAGATTCTAGATTGCAAGTTTATTCTTTCCCTAATGCTGGTGTTTCTGCTGCCCGAAATCAAGGGATTAGTTATACTCAGGGAGAATATATTTCCTTTATTGATGCTGATGATTTATGGACGAAAGATAAGTTAACAGCTCAACATCAAGCTCTCCAAAATAATCCTCGCCTTAAGGTTGCTTATAGTTGGACAGATTGGATTGATGAAGACGATCGCTTCCTCCGCCCCGCCGCTCATCTCAGTTTTGCAGGAGATATTTATAGCAATTTATTGATTATTGATTTTATGGGCTGCGGTTCTAATCCTTTGATCTTAAAAGAAGCTCTCCTAGAAGTAGGAGGCTTTGATCCGACACTCCAGGGTGGTGAAGATTGGGATCTATGGATTAGACTGGCTGCAAAGTACGAGTTTGTTTGTGTGCGATCGCCCCAAATTCTCTACCGTCAAGTTGCAACTTCCGTATCTAAAAATATTGATTTAATGGAAAAAGATTGCCTCAAGGTAATTAATAAATCCTTTCAGGCAGCACCAATTAATTTACAGCACCTCAAGTTTTATTCTCTGGGCAACCTCTACAAAGGGATGCTCTATCGAATTTTGTCAGCAGGGCTAGATAGAAATAATATTATGAGCGTGCTAAAATATCTCTACCAATCTATCAAGAATGATCCTAGTTTTATTAAAGCCAAGGTGATTTGGAAGATAGGATTACAGATATTACTGGTGTTGCTATTACCAAAGAAAGTTTATAAAAAAATATTAGATAAATTCAGCTTTCTAGGAAATATTAATGCTATTCATGGTTATATGAAAATAAATCCCTATGTTTAATCTTTTACTCGTCTCTCACGGCAGTCGAGATCCTCGACCTCAGGTGGCAGTCACTGCCTTAGCAGAACTACTTTTAGATCAGTTGCCAGATTCTCATATTGGTACAGCTACCCTAGAGCTAGGATCGCAGCCTCTCCATCAACAAATCAAAGACTTTGTAGATCATCTCCCTAATAATTTACCTGATAATTCTCGGCGATCGCTACAAGTTTTACCTTTATTTTTGTTGCCCGGAACCCATGTCATGGATGATATTCCCGCAGAAATTGACCTAGCTCTATCTTTAATTAACATTCCTTGTGATATTCATGTTTTACCTCACTTAGGAAGTCATGGAGGCATGTTTGAACTCTTAGTCCATCAACGACAAGTATGTTTAGACGAAACTTCCTTAGAAGTATGGATATTGTTAGCTCATGGCAGTAAGTATAGTCACGCTCATCAATCTACCAAAGAACTAGCTTTACAATTAAATGCGATCCCTGCTTATTGGGCTGTAGCTCCGAGCCTAGAAACTCAAGTAGAAATGTTAATTAATCAAGGCTGTAAATCTGTAGGTATTTTGCCTTATTTTCTATTTTCTGGAGGAATAACTGATGCGATCGCCAGAAAAGTTGATAATTTACAAGAGCAGTTTCCCCACGTCAAACTTAAACTAGCTGATCCCCTTAATACAACCCCTCTACTAGCAGAAATGGTTGTGGCTATGATTTCAGAAGAGTTTAGTAAACAAAAATAACCATAGAAATACTTCAAAATTAGCTTAATTAGCTTGCTTATGGAGTTCAAACCTTGTCTAATACTAAATTTGGTATCGTTAAGTTGGTATAAGTATGTACTACAGGATTTTTGGATCGAGATCACACACTATAGCAATAAAAATCACCTAATCTCCAAGTGAGGATCACTACTATTCTAGGGATAATCTTCGATACTCTTTTTATCTGAGAATAAAAAATTCCTAAAGCTATGGTTCCTCAAGTTAGATTAATTCCCGGAGCAGTTTCCGACCTATTTGCCCAAACTAGTGTTACGGGGAAAGTTACTGTGGCCGATCGCTACGGGTTAATGGCAGCGATGCTAGAAGACGAAATATCTGAAGATGAACGAAGATCAATTGACCGAATATTTTATGCTATCAACCGGGGTAGAGTCAAGGTGGTTGATGAACTTTCTTGTGTAAATTTCGAGATTGAAGATAGTAAGCTAAGTTATTCAGTAGTAGATTTTTTAATTACTCAATAACCCTAGTTTAATTACTAACTCTGGCTGACTTCAGAGTGAGTTCATCCAGCTACGAGTTCCAAAATGACAGCAAGATTTTCTGGCAATTTTAACAGCAGCAGCAAGAGCAGAAATAAAATCCAATCCGTTTAATAAATAGTAGCAAAAAGCCCCGTGGTAAATATCTCCAGCCCCCAAAGTATCTACTACTAAAGTTTGGGGGATTTTTATTTTTCCGGTTTGATAGTTTACTGGGTATTGGTCTCCATTAACTAATTCATGCTCGGATGGATTATTTTGATTTTTATCTTTTTTAACTAATTTATTGTTGATTTCAGTGTTGATTAAATAAATAATTGATTCTGCTCCTTTAGTGATCGCTACATGTTTGATTTTTTGATTAGTTAAATAAGCTATGACATCAGATTGATTAGCACAGTTGGGAGGATGAAAATTACTAGAGCAAATAGCATAATCTATAGAGGGTAACAGCTTTTCTAGTCCCTGTTTCCAACTACCACCATCAAGAACTGTAGGAATACCTAAAGATTGAGCTGTTTTAGCGATCGCCAACCCCACCTCTAACTGATGCCCATCTATCAACACAAGGCCCATACCTACAAGCATTCCCGCCAAATTTTCTGGAGATAAGTTTTCGATTCCCGCCTGATTTTTGCTGGCATTAAGGGAAATAACTGCGCGATCGCCCGTTCCCTGAGTAATAATCACCGAAGAGATGGGCGGTACAATGGTAGAGTCTGGTAATAGGTCAATTATCTCCACCTGCTGCTGACTAAGTTCTGCCCTAATTATGGCAGCCAAAGGATCGCACCCCAAAACCCCACAAACTTTAGCCGGATTTCCTAGATGGGCAAAAGTGACTGCCGCATTAGTAGCGGGGCCACCCGCAGCAACAGTAAAGTCAGCAGCAACTATTTTTTGATTACTCCTCGGAAATTCTGGAGCTAGATACAAAAAATCTAAAGTGATTAAACCCACAAATAAGCCAGATTGAGCCATGATAGTTCTGTTATCCCTCAAGCAATGAGGCTAAATAGAGCCAAAGAAAAGCCAAAGAATTTATGTCCTCAGAGCCAGACAGTCTATCAGCCCCTTCATCTTTCCGTACTTCTTCCCAAAGCTCAGAGCCGGGAACCCTTTATGTGGTGGCTACTCCAATTGGTAATCTTGATGATATGACATTTCGGGCGGTGCAGATATTGCAGACGGTCGATCGCATTGCTGCCGAAGATACTCGCCATACGGGGAGACTCTTGCAACATTTTCAAGTTAAGACCCCTCAAATTAGTTACCACGAACATAATCAGCACCAACGAGTAGGGGAGATGGTGGAGAAATTACAACAGGGTGGATCCCTTGCTCTAGTGACAGATGCAGGGATGCCCTGTATTTCTGACCCCGGCTATGAGTTGGTTAGAGCCTGTGTAGCAGCCCAAATTCCTGTAGTGCCAATTCCCGGATGTAGTGCAGTGATCACAGCTCTGAGTGCAGCGGGATTGCCCACCGATCGCTTTGTATTTGAAGGATTTTTACCCGTCAAGGGGCAAGATCGAGCTACAAGATTAAGTGCCCTGACAGCGGAAGTCCGCACGATCGTCCTCTACGAATCTCCCCATCGTCTCCAGCAAACCTTGCAAGACCTAGCTCATACCTTGGGGAAGGATCGCCCCATAGTTTTGGCACGAGAATTAACTAAGCTCCACGAAGAATTTTGGCGGGGGAGTTTAGAAGCTGCGATCGCCCTCTATGAGATCCGGGAACCTAGGGGAGAATTTACCCTAGTAGTTGGTGGGTTTGTAGCTCCTGCGGTGAATTTATCCCCGGCGGTGCTTAAAGATGAACTTAGGGATTTGATTCTGGGTGGGATGACGCGATCGCAAGCCAGCCGACATCTTGCCAAGCTCACCTCCATTCCCCGGCAGCAGTTATACCAAATTGCGCTTCAGTTAACAGTGAGTAGTGAGTAGTGA
>Ga0105048_10010949_pt1 | contig 14343 bp, 11 predicted proteins | sample MAT05_FD_78382 | JGI IMG/M metagenome (GOLD analysis project Ga0105048, IMG submission 78382) | Freshwater microbial communities from Lake Fryxell liftoff mats and glacier meltwater in Antarctica - MAT-05 | ecosystem: Environmental > Aquatic > Freshwater > Ice > Liftoff microbial mat | place...
AGGTGGTCCCGCCGACCATCAACCTGACGCACCCGGACCCGGACTGCGATTTGGATTATGTGCCACTCACGGCACAGGACGCGCGGGTGCGGTACGGGGTCAGCACCAGCTTCGGGTTCGGCGGGCAGAACGGCGCGCTCGTCATGGGCGCGGCGTGAGGGGTCACGTCGCGGTCGCCACTTCCGGCGGATGTTCGAGCAGGTACGCGCGGAGCGCGGCGTTCACCGCCGCCTCGTCCGGGAACGCCTTCGCCACGTCGTCCGCCAGGCGTACTACGCGGAGCGGTTCCCGGTCGCGCGCGGCGTACTTGCCCCGCACGACGCCCTTCATCGCGCGGAAGTCGTACTCCGGCCGCAGCTCGTCGGCGTCAGGGGAAGTTGCCATCCTCGTAGTCCCTCCGTTCGGCCCGGCTTGCTTCGCGGGCGCTGATGATTCGGATCTTCTCGCCCCGGTCGGTGTGGGACACGATCACCGTCCGGACGTTCGCGGACAGGCCCATCGTGATGAAACGGTCTTCCTCGTCCGAGTGATCCGGGTCGTAACCCGTCAGCGACAGCGGGTCGGTGAACACCGAAGTCGCCTCGCCGTGCTTCCGCTCGTTCGCGGTGGCCTTATCTTCGTCCCACTCGAAGTCCATTCCCGTCCCTCACCAACTGGGTGAAGCCAATTGCATTCTCCCAACAGGGCAAAACGTGGTCAAGGTGGCCGCCCGATTCGCTCGCCATTCGGCCGAATTCGTTATCAGTCATCGAGCATCGCCCTGGAAACGCGGGTGCGGTACGGGGTCAGCACCAGCTTCGGGTTCGGCGGGCAGAACGGCGCGCTCGTCGTGGGCGCGGCGTGAGGGGGCGGCATTCACTTCTTGACGGGCGGGTTCGGCCGGCGGGTGACGGTCAACTTGGCGTTCGCCTTCGCCATGTTCTGGAACTTGGCCTCTTCGCGGTCGCCATAGAGGACCGCACGGGCGACCTCCGGGGACCGCTTCAACAGTTGCCAGTTCCGCAACTGCCCGTCGTCCTCCGTCAGCCCGAAAGCGGCGATCGCCTCGGCCGCCGACTTGCGGTCGGCGAACACCGCCACCTCCGCCGTGAACGACGACTTCGGGTTCACCCCCTTGTGGAACCACGGCAGGGGCTGCGATCCGGACGCCCAGGTGAGCACGCGGAGCGGCAAGGTGAAGATGTCAAGCAGCGCCCCCCCGGCCTGCAATGCGCCGCCGACCTTGTCCGGCTTCTCGGCGATGAGGACGACGACGTAGGCGGTGTCCGGCTTGCCGCCGAGCGACCGCTCGACGGCCTTCTCCAGTTGAGCTTTCACGGCCGGGTTGGGTTTCGGCTGTGCGAACGCGGCGGGGACGACCGCGAACAGGGCCACCACGGCGAAGGAGTGACGGAACATGGCAACCTCAGGGAGAGTGAGGAAGAGGAGTCGGTCTGACCACCGTTGGACGCCGGGGCGGAGTGATCTCGCCCGCCGGATGGGAATAGAATACCACCCGCCTTCCGCCTCCGACACGGGAAACGATCATGGCGTTCCGCGACTTCACCCTGGAAGACGTGGGCCGCAAGTTGGGGATCACGACCGCGCCGGCGGTGCTGTTCCCGAACCTGCAACCGGTCCCGCCGCCGCAGTGGCTACTGGACGGGTTCGCCCGCCACACGATCCTGTCGCGGGCCACGGAACAGGCCCGACGGGAGTCGATCATCGCGCCGACCCTGGACGCCGCGCGGACCGTGTCCGGCGGCAAACTTGCCATCTTCTCCGCGCCGACGTCCAACGTGGACGCCAGCCGGGGGTTGAACGGTGCTGGCCGAGTACGAGGCGGTGGTCGCCCGCCGCCCCAACTGAATCCGAGCCGGACGCGTGAGCGACGGTCTTCAACAATCACCGTCGCTCACGCGTCCGGCTCCGAACGCTTCCTCACGAAGACCGTCGCTCACGCGTCCGGCTCCGAACGCTTCCTCACGAAGACCGTCGCTCACGCGTCCGGCTCCGACAGGCCGTTCACCCCTCGTCCTTCATGCCGATGCCCCACTCGATGAGCGACAGCAGGCCGTCGTTCAACAGGGTCATTTCCTTGCTGCTGAGCGGGTGGTGGCCCAGCAGCAGCGATTGCAGGTACAGCATCTGGATGCTGCGGTGCAGGATGGCCCGGTCCTTCACTGTCGTCAGCCGACGGACCAGCGGGTTGTCGAAGTTGAAGCAGATGTGGGCGAACGCCGCCTGCGGGCGGTCCTTCCGGCTCAGGTTGTCCAGCACCCCGCTCCACAACGGATTGGCGATCTCCTTCGACTGCTCCAAACTCCGGAAGAACCGCCCCTCCTGGTTGGTCGTGTACAGCGCCGGCAGCTCCGTCGGCTTGTACTTCTTCACGTCCGGCTCGCAACGGAACGACTTCAACACCGACTCCGCCGCCCGCAGGAAGTCGGCCGTCGCCTCCTGCTCGGCCAAATCCAAGTCGTCGAAACTCTGGCTCAGGGCGGTCGGGTCGATCTGCTCGGTCGTCACGTCCAACAGGTGTTCGGCCTTCGCCAGCAGTTCGGCGTTGTAGATGAATCCGCCGTTGATGACCGTGAACCCGTGCGCCCGCGCCACCTGCGACACCTGCCGGAACTGGTCCACCGTCGGGACGTACCGCACCACGTCGTTCTGCTTGCGGTACTCGGCGAACGTCATGTCCCCCTGGCTGGTCTCGAACGTCAGCCACGGCATGACCATCTTGTAGAACTCGTCGTCCTGGGTGGCCAACCCCTTGATGGCCACGTCGTGCAGGGCGATGATGCGGTCCAGCTTGCGGGGGTCTTTCTCGGACAGTTCCATCAGGTACGTCCGCAGGCAGTCGCCCAGGGTGTCCCGGCAGGTCTGAAGTTTGTCGTCTTCGTAGAAACTCTCCCGGCTGGCGGTCGGCCGCAGGTCGGTGGCGTTGACGGCCGCCTTCACGAAGAACGCCCAGTCCGGCAGCAGGTTCTCGACGTTCTCGCTCAGCAGCATGTTCTTCAGGTATACCCGGTGCGCCCGCTTGCTGGTGAGAGTGGCCGAGTGGCTCAGCACATACGCGACGCCTTCCACCCCGCCGACGGCCGACTTGAGCGGCACGCAGTCGAGGAAGTCGGACTCGAACACCTCCCGGCCGAAGTCCATGTACGCCCGGTAGCGGTCGCGGTCGTTCTCGTACTCGTGCCGCCACGGCGCGCCCCGCTCGTTCACCACTACGTCGGTCTTGCCGTGCAGCACATGGATGGGGAACGGCAGCAGGCCGCCGAAGTGCCGGGCCAGCGCCTTCACCGCGACCGGGTCGAAATGCTCGGCCGCCTCCGGCTTGGCGGTCAGCCAGACTTGCGTGCCGGGGGCCAGGTCGCGGTCGATCTCCTTCAGGGTGTAGGTGCCGTCCGGCTTGGCCTTCCACTCGATGGCCGGCGTGCCGCCCTTCGCGCTCTTCGAGTACACCGTGATGGCGTCGGACACGACGAAGCAGGACAGGATGCCGATGCCGAACTGGCCGATGAAGTCGGTCGGCCGCTCGCCCTCGGCCGCCCGCTTGGAGCTAAGCCCGATGGTGGCCAGGAAGGTGTGCACCTCGTCCGGCGTCAGCCCGATGCCGTTGTCGGACATCATCACGGTGGGCGGCTTGCCGGGCGTCGAGTGGATCTCCATGCGGATGTCGCCGACGTGCGCCGGGTCCAACTGCTGGCGGGCGGTGATGGCGTCGGTGGCGTTCTGCATCAACTCCCGGACGAACACCTCCGGCCCGCTGTACAGGTGGTTCGACAGCAAGTCGATGATGCCGCGGAGGTTGATCTGGAATTTGTGTTCCACGGGGCGCGTCCTTCGGGGCGGGGATGAGAGCCGAGAGGGGATTATACCGACGGCGGTTCGCGGCGGAACGGGGTTCTTCGTGTCGGGTTGCGGCCGGCGAGTCGGTGAACGAGGTGAGGCCGGCGGGAAGGGCGAACCCTTCCCGCCGGCCTCGTGCTGTCGCGGTCGCACCCACGACTACCGGGGGCGGTACTTGGCCAACTCCCGGCGGGCCGGGCCTTGCACCCGCAGCAGGGCGTCGCCGATGTCGCGGGCGTTCGGGCGGCTCCGCCGCTCCAGCGCGGCCCCGGCGGTGAAGTTGTCGGCGGCGGACTGCCCCTGCGCCAGTTGCGCCAGGCCGAGGAAGTAGTGGTAGCGGGCGTCGGCGGCCCCGCTCGCGGCCGCTTTCAGGTCTTGCTCGGCGTCGGCGTACCGGCCGGCGAAATACGCGGACACCCCGGCCGAGTACGCGGCGGCCGCTTTCTCCTGGGACACCACGTCCGCCGACACCAGAGGGCCGGCGACGGAGGCGCTGGCCTTGGCGTCGGCCAACTGCCGGGCGAACTCGGCTTCCTTCGCGGCCAACTGGTCCGCGGCGGCCTTGGCGTCGGCCTGGGCTTTCGCGGTCGCCTGGGCGGCGGCGAGGGCCTTCGCCTGCATCGCCTCCAGTTTGGCCTCGGCGATCTTCGCTTCGGCCTGAGCCTTCGCGGTCACGACCTTCGCGTCGGCGGTCGCTTTCTCCGCGGCCAGTTTCGCCTTGTCGTCGGCTTCCTTCAGGGCGAGTTCGGCGGCCTTCATCGCTTTGGCCGCGTCCGCCTTGGCGGTGTCGGCGGCTTTGTCGGCCAGGGTCATCGCGTCCTTGGCCGCTTTCTGGGCGATGGCCAGGTCCGTCTCGGCTTTCTTGGCGGCGGCTTGCGCGGCGTCCAACTCCTTCCTGGCGGCGGCGAGCGCCTCGGCGGCTTTGGCCCCGTCCCCGCTCATGGCGGCGGCGGTCGCCTTCTTGGCGGCGTCGGGCAACTTGGCCAGCGCGGTCGCCGGGTCCGCGTCGGCGGGGATTAGCTTGGCCGCTTTGAACTCCTTCACCAACCCGGACAAGGCGTCGTCGGTAGCCTTCGCCTTCTTCTCGGCGTCCGCCAACTCGTTCGCCTTGTCCTCGGCCGCTTTCATCGCCTTGTCCGCGTCCGCCTTGGCTTTCGCCAGATCGCCGGTGGCGGACTTCAACGAGGCTTGGCTGGCGGCGAGTTCCTTCTTGGCGGCGGCCAGGGCCTCGGCCGCTTTGGCGGCGTCCCCGGATTGGGCGGCGGCGGCCGCGCCGCGGGCGGCGTCGGGCAACTTGGCGAGGGCGGTCTCGGCGTCGGCGTCGGCCGGGATCAGTTTGGCCGCTTTGAACTCCTTCACCAGCCCGGACAGCACGTCTTCGCTCGACTTCGCTTTCGCCTGCGCGTCGGCCACGTCCTTGTTGAGGGCGGTCAAGCCGTTCATGGCGGCGGTCAGTTTCGCCATCGCCCTCGTCAGTTCGATCTTGGCGGTATTCAGCGCGCGGTCGGCGTTGTCGCGCTCGTCCGCCACCGCCTTCAACTTCGTCTCGGCGACGATCTGCTTGGCGACGGCGGCTTGAAAGGCGGTGTCGGCCTTGTCGGCCAGCTTCTGGGCGGCGGCGAGTTTGTCCGTCGCCTCTTGCGCCGCCGTCTGGGCGGCCGTCAGTTGGGTGGCGACCCCGGCCCGATCCGCTACGGCCTTGTCAAGACTCTGTTGCAGGGCGACGAGTTTGCGGCCGTCGGCCGGGGGGGGCGCGCCGGTGCCGACGAGCGGCTTGGGCGTTTCCTCCCCGCCGGGCAGAATGCCCGCCTGAGACAGGCCGAAGACGCCACCGCCGCCGAGCAGCAGGCCGAGCGCGCCGCCGCCGATCCAGGCTCCGGCGCGGGACTTCTTCTTCTCGCCGGTCGGCTTGGCGGTCGCCCGCTTCGGCGCGATCGGCTCGTCGTCATCGTCCTCGTCGTCGTCGTCCGGGTCCAAGTCGTAGTCCGAATCGACGGCCGTGGCGGCGACCGCCTTGCGGGGCGGGGTAAACGCCTTCGGGCCGACGGGCATCCCGACGGCGGTGATGTCGAGTGACGACTTGGAGGCCGGCTTCGCCGCCGTTCTCACTTCCTCGTCCAGCCAGCCGTCGAGGTCGTCGGCCGGCTCCGGGTCGGCGAGAGTGCGTTGCACGTCGGCGTCGTCCCCGTCGGCCGGGTCGTGGCGGAGGCTCCGCACCTGCGCGCCCAACCCCTTCAGTGCGTCCCAGTCCACCGTGCCGGCCGGGTCGCCGTCGGCGTCCGGGCGCGGCATGGGGAGGGACAGTTGGTCGCCGTCGTCGCCGTCGTCGCCCTCGGCCGGGTCGTGACGGAGGGTGCGCATCTGCGCACCCAGCCCCTTCATCGCGTCCCAGTCCACCGTGCCGGCCGGGTCTTCGTTCTCGGCGGGTACGGTCGAGGCGTCGTCCGACTCGTCCCAGATGCTGGCGGCGGTCAACTCGGCGTCCGCGTCCGCGTCGGCGGACAGGGTGGGCAGGTCGATCCGCGAACTCTGGACGGTGGCCGAACGGCCGAAGATGCTCGAGCCGGACTCCATCTCTTCCAACCCGTCGGGGTCGTGCAGGTTCACCCCGGACGTTGAGGCGTGCCCGCCGGCGCGCGGCACCTCCGGAGCGGCGGGTTCGGGCACCTGCCCCAGGTTCACCCCGGACGCCAGCCAGCCGGACCCTTCCGCCCTGACCTCGGTGTTCATCCCGGACAGGATGGACGAGTCGGAGTCGGCCGGGGAGAGTTTGACCTCTTCTTCCAGCGAGTCCCAGGCGGTCGGGTCGCCCGGAGGCGGCGGGACGTCCGGCGGTGCGTCCGCGTCGTCGAAGTCGAACAGGTCGGCTTCGGAGAGCTCCGTCACGTCCTCGGCCGATTCCGGCGGTGGGACATCCGGGCGGTCGGGTCGGTCGTGCGGGTCGGTCGGTTTCTTAGCCATCGACCACTCTCCGATTCGGGTCGGGATGGGACGCCAGGGGCGACATTGCGGTTGGCGGAGGATAGGGGATATTGTCACCGGAACGGGGCGGATGTGAACCGCAAATCGGGAAAATCCGCCCGACTCCGCCGCCGGCAACCGCTACCCCCGCGCCATTTTACCGCCCGCTGGCTCTGGCGCGCTCCGGAACCGCCACACTCCGCCTCATTTCCCCGTGAACCCGGCATATGCCTGGGCCACCTGGCCGGCTTTGGCATCGCCAGTGTGGGCGTAAATGGCGTACCGTAGCGGCAACTTCTCGCCCTTCTTGAGCGTCGCCAGGTCGGTCTTGCCCTTCTGGCCGGGGTAGCCGGACTTGCCGCGGGCGAACGGGTTGGCGGCCATCAGCCCGTAGGCGCGGGTGTGCCAGTACGCGCGGTACATGTTCGTCGGCGCGTCGAACACGGCGATGCCGGCGGCCGCGCCCCCGACCTTGCCGGAGTAGTCGTGCCAGTCGGCGGCTTTGCCCCACACGGGTAAGTTGTCCTTGGTACCGGCCCCCACTTTCACCCCGTCGGCCGACGCGACCGTGCCGCCGTCCTTCAAGCTGGTGCGAAACGAGTCCGGCACGCGGACGCCCATCGACCCCTCCTTCGTGTCGCCGAATTGGATGTCGCACGCGCTCGCCGTCAGCACCACGTCGAGCGCGATGAGGTAGCCGGCCTCCACCTTGGAAACGGTGATGGTCCGCGACTCGTCGAGGATTTTCACCCCGTCGGCCGTCCGCCACTCGTTCCGCGTGGGCACCCGCACGGCCGTCGAAGACACCGCCTTCGGCTCGCCCACTTCGACGCACGCGATGACGCCGTGCCCCTTGCCCTCGGACCAGAAGTCCACCCCTTCCACGCGCTTATCGGCCGACTTCACTTTCAACGCCATCCCCACCGGGATCACGTCGCCGTGGCAGAACCAGGCCGACTTCTGGTGAACGTGGTCGGTGGTCTCGCCTTTCTCGCCCTTCGCCAGCGGCCATGCCCGCGTCACCGGCACCCCGCCGGGCGCGTTCACCGGCCAGAAGTACGGCTTCGCCACCGTCGTGCCGGTGTGGTACGTCGTGACGAGTTCCTTGCCGAAGTGGAAGGTGACGGCGTCCTTCGACACTTTGGCGGTGAGTTCGTCGGCGAACGCGGGGCCGGCGAACAGCAACAGCAGCGAGGCGAGGCGGCGCATGGGAGGGGTTCCAGTCGGGGGAAAGGCGGGATCGGCACCGGAGCCTACTATCCCGCCCGCGCGGGCCGGCGTCAAGGAGGGGGTGCCGTTCTCGAGCCGCGCCAAGGCCGCGGTTCGCACTCCCGCCGCGAAGTGTGGCTTGGGCTACTTCCCGGCTTCGGCCTTCATGTGGCAGTTCTTGTACTTCTTGCCGCTGCCGCACGGGCACGGGTCGTTGCGGCCCACCTTCGCCCCGATGTTGCGGATCGTCTCCACCCGCTTCTGCTGCTCGCCGCCGCCGCTGGTCGTCTGCTCGCTGGCCTGCTCCATCGCCATCTGCGCCGACCGCGCCTGCATGGCGGATTGGGCCGACTGATGCACCGACCGCGCGCCCGCCCACATGGCCGCGTCCACCTGCTCTTCGCCCACGTCCTCCACGCGGAACACCGCCTCGCTCAGCCGGTCCCGCACCCCCACCCACATTTCATCGAACAGCTTCATCCCCTCCCGCTTGTACACGATCTTCGGGTCTTCCTGGGCGTACCCGGCCAGTCCGACCGTGCTGCGGAGGTGGTCCATCGTCAACAGGTGCGCCTTCCACGAGCCGTCCAGTTGTTCGAGCAGCAGGCTCCGCTCGGTCTGGTGCATCTCCGGCCGGTACTTGGTGTCGAAGGCGTTCAAGAGCGTATGCAGCACTTCCGTCGGGGTGCGGCCGGTGAGTTTCACGGCGTCCAGTTCCAGCGCGAGTTCGGCCTCGGCCCACGTCGTCAGTTCCTCGGCGTCGGCGGCCTCGGCGGCCTTCGCCCCGCTCAGCGCGTCATCGACTTTCGCCACGATGTCCGCGTGGTCCCACTTCGGCTGCGCCGACCGGCTGACGGCCAGCAGCATCTCCTTGATCTTCGACCGCGTCTCGGTGCGGATGACTTCCTCCGAGATGCCACCGGCACCGGGGAAGCGGGTGAGCGACCAGCGGAACAGTTGGTCGCGGTCGGGGCGGCGGTCGGCCCGCGTCTTCTCCGGCAGGTACGACGCCGTGCCCACTTGCACCGGGAATTCGGCGTCCTTCTGGCGGTAATGGTCGCGGACCTTCGCCCGCAGGAACGGGTCCAGTTCGCCCGGCTCCTTGCCCTGAAGTTGGTCCAGCGGGACGATCAGGGTGAACTTCTGCCGCGCCCAGTCGGCCAAGGACTCGGCCCCGTAGTGCGGCTCCAGGAACCGCGCCCCGCCGGACAGGTCCACCTTCTCGATGGCCTGATACGCCTCCCCGATCAGGTACTCGCCCATGTCGTCGCGGCCCACCTTCTTCAAGTCCTTGTCGGTGGCGGTCAGCTTGAACCGGGCGTTCACGGCGCGGGTGAACTCCTGCCATTTCCAGTCCTTCGGGTCTTCGTCCGGGTTCAGGTTCTCGTCGATGATCTCGGTGATGTACGTCTGCGCCAGGGTGGCCGCGCGGTCCTTGGCGGTGCGGGCCGCGTCCTCGAAGGCGGACCCGCGGAAGTCGGCCGCCTCGAACTCGACGCCGAACTCCCCGGCCGCGTAGGTGGCGAAGCTGGCCGCCCCGTAGGTGTCGTCGGTGTACCGCTCGACGGCCGCCCCGACCTGCTCGTCGATCATGTCCAGAATCAGGTGCCGCGGGTTGCCGCCGTCCAGGATGCCTTGCCGGGTGCCGTAGGTCTTCTTCCGCTGGAAGTCCATCACCTCGTCGTATTCGAGCAGGTTCTTCCGCTGGTCGAAGTGGTAGTCCTCCACCTTCTTCTGGGCGTTGGCGATCTGCCGGGTGAGCATCCCGGACTCCAGCGCCTCGCCGTCCTTCAGGCCGAACCAACTGCTGGACATGAGCGCCCGCAGCCGGTCGCCGCCGAACAGCCGCATGAGTTCGTCTTCGAGGGACAGGAAGAAGCGGCTGCTGCCGGGGTCGCCCTGCCGCCCGGCCCGGCCGCGCAACTGGTTGTCGATCCGCCGCGACTCGTGCCGCTCGGTGCCGACGATGTGCAGCCCGCCCAACTCGGCCACCTTGCGGCCCTCCTCCTTCATCTTCTCGCGGGCCTCGATCTCGGCGATGGTGCTGGCCCACACGTCGTTCGGGACTTCCAGCCGGGTCGCGTAGAGGGGCCGGCCGTCGCCGTCTTTCAGTTGCTTGAGCCGCGCCCACGCCAGGGTTTCGCTGTTCCCGCCGAGGATGATGTCGGTGCCCCGGCCGGCCATGTTGGTCGAGATGGTGACGACATTCAGCCGCCCCGCCTGCGAGACGATCTCGGCCTCCCGCGACACGTTCTCCGGCTTGGCGTTGAGCAACTCGTGTTTGATGCCCCGCCGCTTGAGCAGCCCCGACAGCCGCTCGCTCTTGGCCACGTCGGTGGTGCCGATCAGGATGGGCCGGCCGGACTTGTGGATCTCGGCGATCTCATCGACCACGGCGTCCCACTTCTCGCCGTCCGTCTTGTACACCAAGTCCGGCATTTCCTTGCGCAACAGCGGCTTGTTGGTGGGCACCTGCACCACGTCCAGCTTGTAAATCTTCCAGAACTCGTTCGCCTCGGTCATGGCGGTGCCGGTCATGCCGGACAGCTTGCCGTACAACTTGAAGAAGTTCTGCAGCGTGACGGTGGCGAGGGTCTGCGTCTCCTGCTTGATTTGCACCCCCTGCCGACGGTGCTTCGCCTCGACCGCCTGGTGCAGTCCGTCGCTCCACTGCCGGCCGAACATGGCGCGGCCGGTGAACTCGTCGATGATGATGATGCCGAGCTGGTTGTTCTCGCGGGGGTCGGCCGCGATCATGTAATGCCGGTCGATTTGATACATGTGCGTGGCGCGCAAGGCGTTGTCAATCAAGTGCGGCCATTCCATGTTGCCGGCGGTGTAGAAGCTCTCCACCCCGGCCAGCTTCTCCGCCTCGCGGACGCCGGCGTCGGTCAGGTGACACGTCCGCTCTTTTTCCTTGATTTCGAAGTAAGTCCCCTTCGGCGGCGGGTTCTGCGGGTCGATGCGGGTGCCCTCCGCCGGCACCACGGCCGGCAGCCCGTCGCCCTCCGTGCCTTTCAATTGCACCTGCCCCTTGGCGGCCATTTCCTGGCGGGCCTTCCGCTCCATCTCGGTCAATTTGCGGGCGATGTCGTCGGACCGCTCGTAGTTCTTGATGTCCGTATACGCCGGGCCGGAGATGATGAGCGGGGTGCGGGCCTCGTCAATGAGGATGTTGTCCACTTCGTCAATGATGGCGTAACTCAGCGGGGTCCGCTGGCACTGGCGGAAGTAGGCGTTGTAGGTGTCGTCGTCGAAGCGGGCCGGCTTCATGTTGTCCCGCAGGTAGTCGAACCCGAATTCGCTGCTGGTGCCGTAGGTGATGTCGCAGGCGTAGGCGTGACGCTTGGCGTCGCCGTCTTGGTCGCTCTGGATGAAGGCGGCCGTCACCCCCAGGGCGTTGTAGATGGGCAGCATCCACTCGCAGTCCCGGCGGGCGAGGTAGTCGTTCACCGTGACCACATGGACGCCCAGGCCGGCAATCGCGTTCAGGTACGCCGGCAGGGTGGCCACCAGGGTTTTCCCTTCGCCCGTCGTCATCTCGGCGATGGCCCCGTGCCCCGTCTGGTACCCGTGCAGGATGGCCCCGCCGACGATCTGCACGTCGTAATGCCGCATCCCCTTCGTGCGGCGGGCGGCATCCCGACACGCGGCGAACGCCTCCGGCAGCAGTTGGTCCAGCTTCTCGCCCTTGGCCAGCCGCTCGCGGAACACGACGGTCAACCCCTTCAACTCGTCGTCCGTCAGGGCCTTCATCTTGTCTTCGAGGGCGTTCACCTTTTCCAGGGCGCTGCCGGGAATGGCGGTGTGCTGGGCGGCCCCTTTCGGCCGGTGGTAGCCGATGGCCTTCACCGCGCGGTCGTTGGACGAGCCGCCCAGCAGGCGGGTGACAAGCCCCATGCTCTTCTCGATGGCACCGTTGAAGGCGTCGCCGATCCGTTCCAGGATGCTGGGCTTGAGGGTCGTATCGGTCGCCATGAACGGGGGCCTCGGAAAACGGGCGAAAAACCAGACGGTCACTCTAAGATGGGGCGAAATGCCGGTCAATACGGACCCGCCGGCGCGGGAGGCTCCGCCCCCGTGGGAACGGACGGCTCGCGCACGGATTCTCGCCGGACGGGATTTACTTCAGCCGCGCCGCGCACTCGGCCGCCAACCGGTCCCGCTCGTCGACGGTCCCGACCGTGGCGGTGACGTGCCCCACCTTCCGCCGCGGCTTCGGCTCCTTCCCGTACCAGTGCAGGTGCGTGTTCGGCATTCTCAGCACGTCCGCGAAGTCCGGCCGGAACCCGATCAGGTTGAACATGGCCGAATGGCCGACGGCGGCGGTACTTCCCAGCGGCAGCCCGCACACCGCGCGGACGTGGTTTTCAAACTGGCTCGTCACCGCCCCTTCGGTGGTCCAGTGGCCGGAGTTGTGGACGCGCGGGGCCATTTCGTTCGCCAGCAACCGGGGGCCGTCCTGGAACCACTCGATGGCCAGCACGCCGACGTAATCCAGCTCGGTCAGCACCCGATGGGCGAAGTCGCACGCGCGTTCGGTCAGTTCCTCGCCGGTGCCGGTCGCAGGGGCCAGACTGCGGTACAGCATCCCCTCACGGTGCTCGTTCTCGACCAGCGGATAAAAGGCGGTGGACCCGTCCCGCCCGCGCACGGCGATGATCGAAAGCTCGCGGTCGAACGGCACGAACCCTTCCAGAATGAGAGGCCGGCCGCCGAGTTGCGCCCACGCGGTTTCCACGTCGGCCGGCGTGCGGAGGACGAATTGCCCCTTGCCGTCGTACCCGAACCGGCGAGTTTTCAGCACCGACGGCAGGCCGATGTCGCGGACGGCGGCGTCGAACTGTTCGCGGCTTTGGATGTCGGCGAACGGCGGCGTCGGGATGCCGAGGGTTTGGAAAAAGGTCTTCTCGACGATGCGGTCCTGCGACACTTCCAAGGCTTTTGGAGGGGGAAACACCGGCACGCGCTCGGCCAGCCAGCGGGCCGATTCGACCGGCACGTTCTCGAACTCGTAGGTGACGACATCGCTCCGCTTGGCGAGTTCGTACAGCGCGACGAGGTCGTCGTACTCGCCGCGGACGTGGCCGGCCGCCACCGCCGCGCACGGGTCGGCGGCCGGATCGAGGACGGTACTGGTGATGCCGAGCGGGTGGGCGGCGAGGGCGATCATCCGCCCCAACTGCCCGCCGCCGAGGATGCCGATTCGCATGAAGACAGGTTACTCGTTCGGCAGCAGGTTGCCATCGGTGTCGAAAGTCTGAGCGGTGTCGTGGATCCGCTTCGCCGCTGTACGTTCATCGGCCGTCCAACCCCGCCATTTGTCACCACGCACCTCTTGCATGGCGATGAGGCCGAGCAACTCTTCGGCTGAAGTCGCCGAGAAGTAAGCGCCGTCTTGCTCCGCCTGGTAATCCGGCATGAACTCCTCCCAATGTAGGACGGGCTTGTCCAGTTTGGTGTATTCAAGACAGACGCGGTATCCCTTCGCCAATGCCGCCATTAAGCATGGGTAGTTCGTGTTACCCGCGATGCGAATGGAAACCCGCCGCTGCCCACACTGGTCGATGAATAGGGGCGGTTCGGACACGACAGCATCGGGTGAAACATCGTCTTCGGTTAGTCGCGGAACGAAGGTGCCGATCACTTTGCCCTTCGCGTCCACGACCTGCACGGGAACAAGTCGGGAGCGGAAAATCGCTTCGAGGTTTGCCGACAGGGGCACCTGTTCCACTTTTCACCTCCGTAGAGCTTTGGGTCGATTCTATCCCGCCGGGTCGGGCTTCTCAAGCACCTCCGCCGTCTGTTGCGCCCGGAACGCGATTAGCCGCTCCCGCACCTCCGGGTACTTGTTCGCCAAAATCGCGGCCGCCAGCAGGGCGGCGTTGGTCGCGCCGGCCTTGCCAATCGCCAGCGTGCCGACCGGGATGCCGGCCGGCATCTGCACGATGCTGAGCAGGGCGTCCTGCCCGCGCAGCAGGCTCGCCTCGTGCGCCACCGGCACGCCGAGGACCGGCAGGTGCGTCTTCGCCGCGCACATGCCCGGCAGGTGCGCGGCCCCCCCGGCCCCGGCGATAATGACTTCCAGCCCGCGAACCGCCGCCGAACTCGCGTACTCGAACAGCTTGTCCGGCGTGCGATGCGCGGACACCACCTCGCACTCGTGCGGGATGCCGAGGGCGGCGAGCGTGTCGGCGGCGTGCCGCATCACGTCCCAGTCGGAACGCGAACCCATGATGACGCCGACCAGCGGGGTGGTGGGGAGTTGCATTAGGGCTTCACCACCAGGATTCGGTCACCGTCCACGCCGGGCATAAAACTCCCCGGCTCGTAGCGATC
>Ga0105048_10010950_pt1 | contig 14342 bp, 9 predicted proteins | sample MAT05_FD_78382 | JGI IMG/M metagenome (GOLD analysis project Ga0105048, IMG submission 78382) | Freshwater microbial communities from Lake Fryxell liftoff mats and glacier meltwater in Antarctica - MAT-05 | ecosystem: Environmental > Aquatic > Freshwater > Ice > Liftoff microbial mat | place...
GGCAACGTGCCGGTCCAGCGCGGCGTGGTACGCCTTGTAGACGGTCGCGAAGCCGCCCCGCCCGATGACCCCGATTACTCGGTAGGCGTGGTTGCGCCCGAACGACTCGGGGAGCGGTCTGCTGCTCATAGCGCAGCCAACCGGTGCGGCGCGGCCTGCCCGGGCCGCTCACACACCAGTCTGGATGATCCTGCGCCGCGCAACCTGATCATCGTCATCGCCAATTGGAACGGCTGGAACACCACGCCATCCTGTCCAGGGTTCGTCCTTGCGAGCCAGGAACCGCTGATAGGGCTACGCGCGGCGTTCGGCCGACGACCTGCTGACGCCGTGCTGCCGATGGTGCCGCCCCCAGCCCGTCGTAGCCGTCCACGCCAACCTTGCTCGTCCATGATAGCCGAACGCAGGCAACACGCTGACCCGCCTGCGGACGCAAACGTCGCGTCTCTATTAGGGGGGATACGAGGCGCTGCTGGCTGTCCTGTTGGCAACACTCGGCCTGTTTGCAGATCAACGTGCTGGGGTACTGACGATCTGTCATGCGCGGCCCGTGCGGCAGCCCGAGACCCATTCGGACTAGTGCGTTGTGGCCATTCCCTGTCGCGCATGTCTTTGTCTGCGTGTTCCCCAGCGTTACGAGTACACGACAGGGAGTGTCGCAGCACAGATGGCCGGGGGGATCGCCGGCTCGCAGGAGGTCGAAGTGGCCCAGATCGTCTCGTCGGCACGGTTATGGCCGGCGCGGTCAGAAGAGGCCGGTCGTCGGCCCGCACCTGCGGGCGACCGTAACACACGCACGCGCAGATTTTATCTCGGCGTCGCGTTCGCGTTCGCCATATTGACGTACCTGGCTGTCCAGCTCATCCAGGCTGGAGGTGCCATGCTCAATGCGGCAGCCACCGCTACCGATCCGCTGGCTGGCAGCATGCTGGTTCACGCGACAAGCCTGGTGGCCTGGGTGGGAGCCTGCATGCTGGCCGGTCTGGTGGCGCACCACTACTTCTCCAGTCTGGGGACGACGCTGCACGCCGAGCATCGGCGCGGCGAGAAGCTGGCGCTGGTCTCTGATGTCAGCGGGGCCATGACGGGACCTTTGCCGCCCACGGACATCGCCACCAAGTTCTTGCAGCGCATCCGCAAGGTCGTGCCAGACGCGACGACGGCGGCCGTGTTCCTGTATGACGAGGCCGCCGAGTCGCTGACCGGGCTGGCTGCTGACGGCCCGTTGGCCGACGAGCTCGGCGGCGCAAACGTCTTCAACAGCATGCTCCCGGAGGCGATCCGCACGCCGATCCTCAAGGGCCGGCCGGTCGTGGACTACGACGTGCTGGTGGACACGGCCACGGTCGGGGGTACGGACGCCTGGGCGTTGTTCTCGCGGCACCTGCCGGCGCTGCGTCAGGCGCGCACCTTCGCGCTGCTGCCGCTCGTCTCCCGCAATCGGCTGATCGGCGTGCTGATGCTGCGCGACGACCGCATCAGTGCGGTGGACGTGGAGTTGCTGCAACTACTGACGGTGCTGACGCACTTCCTGGGCGGGGCGCTGCACAACGCGCTCTCCGTCTCCGAGGCCGAGGCCCGCGCCGAACGCGCCGCGCTCATCAATCGTGTCGTGCGCCACGCCCACGCCGGCGACGACGACAAGACGATGATGGCGAACACGCTGGCCGAACTGGCAACCGCCATGAAAGTCTCGATGGCTGTGGTGCAACTCGGGAAGTCTGCCGACGATCTCCGTGTCACCTACGAGTGGACCGCATCCGGCGAGACGCCTATCGGCATCGGCAGCCAGATGGACCTACCAATTGCTCGCCTGGCCGTCCGCGACGACCGCACGGTCTCCGTCATGGACCTGCGCACCGATGTGCGCCTGAACGACAAAGACCTCGGCCACCCGGAGGACCACCTACGGACCGGCGCGGTCGCCGCATTGGCGACGCCGATCAGCCTGGGCGGCATGCTCGTGGGCGTGCTGATGCTCCAGATGAACGACACGCCGCGCACCTGGAACGGCGACGACATCCGGCTCATCGAGGGCGTGGCGCGCGAGTTGCGCGTGGCGCTGGAGACGGCTCGCCTGCTGGAAGCCCGCACCCGCGAGTCCGACCAGTTGATGGCGCTCCACCGCGCTTCCACCGAACTTGCCACCCACACCGACACCCACACCGTCATTCAGTCGATCCTGCGGAACGCGGTGACGCTGCTGGGCGGCGGCAGCGGCTCGTTCTTCCGCTGGGACCCGGAGGCGGGTGTGCTGCGGCGGGTCCAGACGTGGCAGACGCCGGATGTGGACTCGAATGCCGAGTTCCGCCCGGGCGAGGGGTTGGCCGGACTGGCATTCTCCGAAGCGAAGCCGGTCATCATCAACGACTATCAGTCGTCCGACATGGCACGCCGCCGAGGCCGCGACCGTGGCCTGCGCGCTGGCCTGGGCGTCCCCTTGATTCCGAGCGGCAAGCCGCTGGGCGTGCTGCTGATCTCGTCGTACGACGACCACACGCAGTTCAGCGCCGACGACGCCCGCCTGCTGGACTTGTTCGGGGACCAGGCGGCAGCCGCGCTGATCTCGGCGGAAGCCTTCGAGGAGCAGGGCAAGGCCGTCGCTGAGCTGGAGCGGATCAACAAGGTCAAGAGCGAGTTCGTGGCGATCGTCTCCCACGAGTTCCGGACGCCGTTGACGGGCATCCAGGGCTTCAGCGAAATGATGCGCGACGAAGACCTGACGATGGCCGAATTGAAAGAGTACGCCACCGACATCAACAAGGACGCCCGCCGCTTGAACCGGCTGGTAAACGAAATGCTCGACCTGAGCCGCATGGAGTCGGGGCGCATCCAGCTCAGCCTGGAGCCAATCGACCTGAACGCCATCGTGAAGGACGTGTCGGCCACCATGCAAGCGACCGCGCCGAAGCACGCCTTCTCGCTGCGCCTCGACGCCACGCTGCCGAAGCTGATGGCCGACCGCGACAAGATCACCCAGGTCGTGACGAACCTGGCGAACAACGCCATCAAGTACGCACCGGACGGCGGCGAGATCGTCATGATGACCCGCGCCGAGGGGAATGTCGCGCACCTGATGGTGGCCGACAACGGCGTGGGCATGCCAAAGGACTTGCTGGAGTTCGTGTTCGAGCCGTACTCGCGCGTCGAGCACGGGCCGTCGCGCTCCATCCGGGGGACGGGCCTCGGCCTGCCCATCGCCCGGCAGATCATCAAGCTACACGGCGGCCGTGTCTGGGCCGACAGCATCGAAGGCAAGGGCTCGACGTTCCACTGCCTCATTCCGGTTGGCGCCGCTGCGCGCGCCGCCTAGCCACGACGAGGAGATACTCATGGACCAACAGAAAATCCTGTTCGTGGACGACGAGGAGCAGATTCGCCGCCTCCTCAGCTCCTTCCTGACACGGCGCGGCTACCTCGTGAAGACGGCGGTTGATGGGCAGGAAGCCCTGGAGATGCTCGAAGCCGAGACGCCCGATCTCGTCATTACCGACGTGAACATGCCGAACGTGGACGGCGTTGAACTGACGCGTCGGCTGCGGGCACACCCCCGCCTGAGCCAGATGCCGGTCATCATGTTGTCGGCGAAGGTGCAGACCGACGAGATCCTGGCGGGCTACGCCGAGGGCGCGGACGAGTACGTGCCGAAGCCCATCGAGATGCGGATTCTGGCCGCCAAGGTCGAGTCGCTGCTGCGGCGCGTTGCGGCGGCCCAGCCGGTCCAACAGATTGTCACGGTGGTCAACGGCGCGCCGCCGGAGCCGCCGGCCAAGCAAGTCATCGTGTTCATGCACGGCAAGGGCGGCGTCGGGACGACCACGCTGGCCGTCAACGCGGCGGTGGCGCTGGCGACGAACGCCGGCAAGTCCGTCGCCTTGCTAGACCTGGATCTTGCCTACGGGAACGCCGCCCGGATGCTCGGCCTGGAGGCGGAGCGCACGCTGGCCGACCTTGCGGCAGACGACCGCGTGACCCTGACCGCGTTGCAGGAAACGACGCTGACCCACCAGAGCGGCGTCAAGGTGGTGGTGGGCTGCGACCAGCCGGAGCACGCCGCCACGGTGAGCGGGTTATTGGTGCGCTGGACCGTCGAGCAGTTGTTGGAACAGTCCGACATCGTGCTGATCGACACGGCGACCTGGCTCTCTGAGGCCACGCTGTCAGTGCTGCCGGAGGCGACATCCGTCTGGGTCGTCACCACGCCGCGACTGGTGGCTCTAGAGGCAACGGCCAACTGCCTGGGCGTGCTGGAGCGGCTCAACGTCGGGCGCGATCGGGCGCGGCTGGTGCTGAACAACACCGCGACGCGCGGCCTCAAGCCGGAGGTGGTGGCGCGCCGCCTGGAGCGGCCGGTTGACCTGAACATCCCGATGATGGCGTCGTTTGCGGATGCGGCGCGGGCGCTCAAGCCACTAGACAAGGGGCAGTCGGATCAGGTCGGGGCCATCGTGGCGCGCGACCTTGCGACGCAGCTCATCAGCGGAGCCATCAGCGCGTCGTCTGCCGCCTGATCCTCACCGTCACACGCAATCGCCCCCGCCGCCGGCATGGCTCCCCCTCTCCCGCTTGCGAGAGAGGGGGCAGGGGGTGAGGGTAGAGCCGATGCCCGCAACGTTGCGCCGACCGGCGCAACGTTGGCCCATCACCGCACGTACTGGCGCACCGCCTCCTCTAAGTCCTCCAGGTCGAACGGCTTGCGCACGAATGCATCCGCGCCCGTATCGTTCACGACGCGCGCGTCTATCGAGCTGATGAGGATGAACGGCGGGGCCGGCGTAAGCTCGCGCTTGACCCAGCGGCACAACTCCCGCCCGCCCATCACCGGCATCATCACGTCGGAGATCACGAGGTCGGGCGGGTGGAGCGTCACTAGCGCTATCGCCTCGCGTCCGTTAATCGCCTCCATGACCTGATACCCCAGGTCACGCAGGATCCATGACAGCAACTCCCGAATCGGAGCCTCGTCTTCAACGATCAGGATAGTGGTCACGTTCGGCTCCCCATGCCCCGTGCCCGTCCGTCCTGGCTGAGGCTGCCCGCAAATTCCGCTCGGATCGCTCCTGGCGGGGCGGCCCCCTGCATACGCATGCCGTGTCCGGCTTCGAAGGTGTACTCGTGCACCTGATGGTCGTGGTCCGAGAAGCGCATGTGCATAATTGAGAACAGTCGTCGAAGCTGTCCGTCAGTTTCTACTGCTCGTAGCAGCAGCAAGTTCTCGGCCATGACGGGCAGCATCTGCCATCGCGGGTGCCGCACGGCCAAGCGCGGCACTGTGCGGGTACGATGCCGGGGCGCGGCACGGCGGCCGGTGCAGCAGTTGGCCGCCAGCGGACACGCTCGGGTACGACGGGGTAGCTCCGTTCCGCCGCGCGCATGGGAGGAAGCAGATGGACGTTCGATGGGGCTTTATCGGAGCCGGCAACGTCACCGAATCGAAGGCGTCGCCCATCGGGGCGTTCACCCAGGACAGATCGCGCGTCGTGGCCGTGACGCGGCAGAACGCCGGCCGCGCCCAGGCTTACGCCGAGGCGAACGGCGTCGCACGGGCCTACGCCACGGTTGCCGACCTGTGCGCCGACCAGGACATCAACGCGGTCTTCGTCTGCACGCCCCACCACCTGCACAAGCAGCATGTGTTGGCGGCGATTGCAGCCGGTAAGCACGTGCTGTGTGAGAAGCCGCTGACCATCACGACGGAGGACGGCGCGGAACTGGTGGAGGCGGCCCGGCAGGCCGGCGTGATCCTGGCGGTTGCCTACTACCGCCGCTTCTACCCAGTGATGGAGATGCTGCGGGCCGTCGTGCGCTCCAACCGGCTGGGCCTGCTCACATCGGCACAGATGGTCTGCCGGGCGTACTCGTTGCCGCCGCGCCCGCCGGCCGGCCTGACCGTGCGTGGCGGGTGGCGCACCCAGGTGGCGCAGGCCGGCGGCGGCACCTTGACCGATGTCGGCTCGCACCGGCTGGATTTGCTGTTCTGGCTGTTGGGCGACGCCGCGTCCGTGTCGGCCACGACCGAGCGCATCGAGACCTGGAACGAGGGTGAGGATCAGGCGAATGTCGCGATCAGGTTCGCCAACAAGGTGAGCGGCAGCCTGGATCAAAGCTGGTGCAGCCGCTCCCCGCGCGACTCGATCACCATCTACGGCACGGAGGGTATCGCCACGGTGCCGAATCTGGAAGGCACTGAGCTGCACCTGCAGATCGGTGACGAGACGACGACGTTGGATGTTGGGGTGCGGTCGGCGCACACGCACCGCCCGCTGGTCGAGGACTTTGTGGCGGTGTTGACGGGTGGCGGCCAGGTGCGCTGCACCGGCGCGGACGCCCTCCGCACCACCCAGATCATCGAACTGGCGTATCAGGCAGCCCGCGAGCGCCGCGTGCTGGAGGTGCCGCGCCTCGCTTCGTCGCCGCCGCCCGAGGGGGGCCACCCGTAGTCTGGCCCGAGTTCTGGCCCGGGCAACACACGCCGGCGCGAGACGCCGCCGGCCGGCGCGGCTACCATATCGGGGAGCCACTCGGATCGTCGTGTACGCCCGCGCTGCGCGAACGTACATGGCGACACTCGGACGTTGGGAGCATTCTGCGTGAAGATTCAGAAGATCACGCCGTTTCTGGTTGAGCGGAGCCTGCTGGTGCGGGTCTACACCGACGAGGGGATCGTCGGGACGGGCGAAGCGGGCCTGTGGGCGCACCACGATCTGGTATATGAGGCGATCAAGCAACTGAGCGAGTACTACGTCGGCAAGGACGCCGGCCTGATCGAGCACCATTATCAAGTGGTGTCGCGGGACACCCACTTCCAGGGGGCGGTCCTCAGCGCGGCGATGAGCAGCATCGACATGGCGCTCTGGGACATCCTCGGCAAGGCGCTTGGGAAGCCCGTCCACCAGTTGCTCGGCGGCAAACTCCGCGACAAGGTGAAGGTGTTCGCCAACATCGGGGGCAACACCCTTGATGAGCGCGCCCGGCAGGCCCAGGACTTCGTGGCGCAGGGCTACACGTCGCTGCGGACCATCCCGATGTTCGACGGATGGGAGCAGCGCCCCCCATCGCAGACGATCACCGACGCGTTGGAAATCGTGCGGGCGATCCGCGAGGCGGTTGGCTACGGCATCGACCTGGGCGTCGAGATCCACCGGAACTTCACAAAGGCCGAGATCGTCGTGTTCGGCAACGCGGTGCTGCCGTACCGGCTCTTGTACATCGAAGACCCGCTGGCCCCCGAGAGCACGGACTCACTGCGCTACGTGGCCGCCCACATCAATGTGCCGATTGCCGCTGGCGAGCGCTCGTACAACCTGTACCAGTTCAAGGAGGTCATCGACACCGGAGCGGTGGCACTGATCCGGCCGGACCTGTCGCTGGCGGGCGGCTTCACCCAGGTGAAGAAGATCGCAGCGCTGGCAGAAGCCGCCTTCGTCGGCGTCTTCCCGCACCTGATGGGCAGCCCGATCAACATGGCGGCCTACGTGCAGCTTGACGCCGCCATCCCGAACTACTTCTTGCAGGAGGCCTACCCCGCCGCCGACACGCTGAACGACATCCTTGAGGAGCCGTTGGTGCGCGACGGCGGCTACGTGGTAGTGCCAGACCGCCCGGGCATCGGCCTGGAGATCCGCGAGGAGAAGTTGAAGGACCACCCGTACCGGCCGTACACCACGCGCGGCTGGTTCAAGGAAGACGGCTCGGTCGCCCACTAGGGTGCAGGTGTCGGGTTGTAGGTGCGAGGTTTTGGGCGGTAGGTGATAGGGTCTGGGGCCGGGATCGTCCCCACATCACCCATCCCCTATCGCCCACCACCAACGGAGTGAGGGAGCAGATGGGCAGATTACAAGATAAGGTGGCGCTGATCACGGGCAGCGCCCACGGCATCGGGCGGGGCATCGCGCTGGCGTACGCGCGTGAGGGTGCCAAAATCATTGTCAACGATCTGGACCAAGACCCGAGTATCGGGCACGCGGAAGAGGTCGCGAAGCTCATCAGCGAGGCCGGCGGCGACGTTGAAGTGTTCCTGGGGGACGCCAGCAACACGCCGGACATGCAGCGCGTTGTCGAATCGACCATCAAGCGGTACGGGCGCATCGACATCCTGGTCAACAACGCCAACCCCGGCCGCCGCGACCCCGGTGCCTCGCGCGCCTACATCGACGCGTCAGAGGACCAGCTGTACCAGGGCTTTTACCTGCCGTTTAAGGCCGCGTTCGTGAACACGCAACTTGCCGCGAAGCAGATGATCGCGCAGGGCACCGGCGGGCAGGTTATCACCATCACGTCGGTACACCAGGAACGCGCCTGGGGTTGGGACTCCGTCTACGGCTCGATGAAGGCGGCATTGCGGCGGCTGGTGATGAGCCAGGCGCGCGAACTGGCACCGTACAAGATCCGCGTGAACGCCATTGCGCCGGGCTTCATCGACAACCGGCTGCACGTCGGCGAGCGCGGCGAACAGTACGACAGCTTCAACATCCGCGCCGAGACCGAAATCCTACTCGGTCCGGGCACGCCGTCCGACATCGCGGGCGCGGCCGTCTACCTGGCGTCAGACGACGCGCGCTACGTCACGGGCACCTGCATCCTGGTTGATGGCGGCATGCTGCTCCCGCCGATCACCGAGATCTAGCACGATTGGGGGAGCGATACTCGTATGAAGCCGCATCTCGTCTACGTGGGCACTTACACGCGGTCAGGGCAGGCCGAAGGCATCTACACCTTCGAGCAGGACCCCGCGACCGGCAAGCTGACCCAGCTACACATCACCCCAGACTATGACCCGTCGTTCCTGGCGTTCGACCCGTCCCAGAATTTCCTGTTCGCCGTCAACGAGTACCGCGTGGCGGCCGGCGAGGGTGACGGCAAGGTGGCCTCGTACGCCATCGACCAGGACACCGGCGCACTGACGTTCATCAGTCGCCAGACGACCCACGGCGGCGAGCCGTGCCACCTGATGACCGACACGACCGGCCGGGTGCTGGTCGTGGCGAACCATGAGAACGGCACCGTCGCGGTGTTCCCGCTGGACAGCGACGGCCGCCTGTCACCGGCCAGCGACCTACAGCGCCACGAAGGCTCCGGCCCCGGCCCGTCCCAGCAGGGTCCACACGCCCATTTCGTGACCTACGACCCGCCGAAGCAGCGCGTCCTGGTCTGCGATAAGGGCATCGACAAGGTGATGATCTACCAACTGGACGTGGAAGCCGGGAAGTTGTCGCCAGCCGACCCGCCGTTCGCTCGGCTGCACAGTGGGGCAGCCCCGCGTCACATTGCGTTCCACCCGAATGGCCGCTTCGCCTACGTCAACGGCGAGGCCGACCTGACGATCACGGCGTTCACCTACGATGCCGAGACTGGTACGCTGGACGAACTGCACTCCCTCTCGACGTTGCCTGCGGGTACGGTGGTCGAGCGGATGTCTACGGCGCAGATCCTGGTGGGGCCGGGCGGCAAGTTCGTCTACGTCTCGAATCGTGGGCACAACACCATCGCCATCTTCGCGATTGACCAGGAGACGGGACGGCTGACGGCGGCGGGCCACGTCGCGACCGGCGGCGAGACGCCGCGCAACTTCGCCATCGACCCGTCCGGTACATATCTGTACGCGGCCAACCAGAACAGCAACACCATCGTGCAGTTCCGCATCGACCACGAGACGGGACAGCTCACCCCGACCGGTGATACGACGGCGGTCGGCGGCCCGGTCTGCATCCTCTTCGCGTAGGCTGCTTCTCGGTGCGTGGGGCGGGCGAACGGGCCGCCCGCAAACCCAGAGCATGGGGCGGGCACATTTCCCGCCCATCTCCCTGCGCCAGCCGCGCCGACAGCGCGGTCTGTATCGGCAGCGTCACATTTTCATCAGCTTTCCTGTATTGAAGCCATGTCCACATCCCCATCGGCGGCGTTTTCACGATCTACTAGGTGCGGGGACCCGACGGGTGCCGGCGCTGCGCCAACACGCCCCGGTGTAATGCGGTGGGCCCCGGCTGATCGGAACGAAGGCATGGGGATACAGCGGCTGACAGTAGCGTCTCTCCTGATGGCCGTCGCCGTGGCCGTGTACGGTGGCGTGCTCGTCTTCCGGCCGTTCGAAACGAGCGTCATCGAACCGTTTGCTGACCTGGGAATGCTCCTCGCGAGCGGCGCGGCCACCATCTGCGCGGCGCTTGCTGCTGCGCGGGAGTTGCCCGGCCGGGCGCGCACGTCGTGGGCCTTCATTGCGCTAGGCCTGGGCTGCTGGGCCGTGGGCGATGCCGTCTGGGCCGCCTATCCGTTCATCACTGGCGGGCAAGCGCCCACGGTGTCGCTGGCTGACCTGTTCTACCTGCCGATGATGCCGCTGTGCTTCTACGGCATTCTGCTCCGCCCGGCCGACCGTTCTGACGCGGTCAATCGCTGGCTGCTCGCCTTTGACGTGACCGTCGTGGCCGGTGCGGTCGCAACGGTTACATGGGCGCTGGTGCTGGCCCCGATGTTCGCGACGGCCGGCACGTCGGTCAGCGAACAACTGGTGTCCGCCGCGTATCCCATCGGCGACGCCGTCATCGTCTGCTGCATCGTGCTGATGGTGCTGCGACAGCGCAGGCTCTCCCGGCCGACGGTGCTGCTGGCGGCCGGCTGGTGCGCCTCGGCCGTGGCCGACTGGATTGGCTACCTGCCGACCGACGACGTGTCCTACGTCACCGGCGATCCGGTTGGCACGTTCTGGTTCGCCGGGCTGCTGCTGCTCGGTCTGGCCGCGCTCGACGACCGTCAGCATGTGCCGGCCCCGCACGCCAGCCCGCCCGATGTCGGGCACCCCTGGCGGCTGGCGCTCCCCAGTGCCCTGGCGGCGGTGGCCGGTGCCGTCGTCTGGCTGGTGCCCGCACTTGCAGAGAAACGCCCGGTCCCGATTGCGGAAGTGGCGTTGGCGCTGACGTTCGTAGCCCTGCTGGTGCGCTACGTGCTCGGCAACCGCGAGACGGCCCGCGCCTATCTGCACGAGCAGCAACGCGGGCGCGAATTCCAGGAGCTTGCACGGCGGGCCAACGAGTTGGCGGTCGCGGCGCAGGCAGCGGACCGTGCCAAAGGCGAATTTCTGGCGACCATGAGCCACGAGATCCGGACGCCCATGAATGGCATCATCGGCATGACCGGCCTGCTGCTGGACACGCGCCTTGATGATGAGCAGCGCGACTGTGCCGAAGAGGTCCGTTCTAGTGCCGAGGCGCTGCTTGGGATCATCAACGATATCCTCGACTTCTCGAAGATCGAGGCCGGCAAGCTGGATCTTGAGCGGCACGATGTCGACCTGCTGCGCCTGGTCGAGGACGCCGTGAGCCTCGTGGCGGAGGCCGCACGGCGCAAGGGCATCGAGATCACCGCGCAGATCGACGCCGACGTCCCTGCTGCCATCCGTGGTGATGGTGGCAGGCTGCGTCAGGTGCTGCTGAACCTCATTGGCAACGCCGTCAAGTTCACCGAGTCCGGCCACGTCGTCGTGCAGGTGTCGCGCGCTGCTGGTGACGCGCCGGCGCTGCGCGTGAGCATCCGCGACTCTGGCGTCGGCATCGTACCGGAGGTACTCGGGCTGCTGTTCCGGCCGTTCGTCCAGGCTGATAGCTCCACCACGCGCCGCTTCGGCGGGACCGGATTGGGCCTCGCGATCTGCAAGCGGCTGGTGGCACTGATGGGCGGGGAGATCGGTGCGGAGAGCGAGCCGGGCGTCGGTAGCACGTTCTGGTTCACCGTGCCCGCTGAGGCCGCCCTGAACCCTGTCCTGACGCCAGTCTCGCCGTTGTCGTTGTACGGCCGCCGCGTCCTGATCGTGGACGATTTCGCAGTAAACCGCACGGTACTCATGCGGCAATTGGCGGCGGCCGGCCTCGACTGTTCAAGCGTCCGTTCAGCCCGTGAGGGGCACCAACTTCTCAGGACGGCGGAAGCGCGCGGCGAGCCGTTCGCCCTGGCTATCCTCGATCAGTGCATGCCCGAGATGGACGGCATCACCCTGGCCCGCGCCATCACCGCCGATCCGGCCCTTGTCGGGACACGCCTCGTCATCCTGTCATCCTGGGGGGATCGGCCGGCGGCGACGGTGCTGGACCAGGCCGGCATCGTCGCGTGGCTGCAAAAGCCGGTGCGCCGCCAGCACCTGGTGGAGACGCTGGCGCGTGTGCTGGAGATGCCCCTGCTGGACCGCACGCCGCCCGCACCCGCCGATGCAGCCGACATGCCCGCGTCGGGTGATACGCGGGCCGGCCACGATGCGACGGGCACCGTCGTGGATGCGCCCCCGGTGCGCCGTCGCCTGCTAGTTGCCGAAGATAACCCGGTGAATCAGAAGGTGGCACAGCGCCTCCTCGATCGGCTCGGCTACGAGGTTGATACGGTGAGTGACGGCGGCGCGGCAATTGAAGCGGTCCAGCGCGTGCGCTATGCAGCGGTGTTGATGGACTGTCAGATGCCCGGCGTTGACGGCTTTGAGGCAACGGCCGAGATTCGACGACGGGAAGCGGCCGGCTCGCGGCTGCCGATCATTGCAGTGACGGCAGCCGCGATGCAGGGCGACCGAGAGCGATGCCTCGCGGCGGGGATGGACGGGTACATCGCCAAGCCGTTCCAGCCCGGCGACCTGCGCACGGTGCTGGACGAGGTGTGGGCGGCTGCGGGCGATGCCACCCCAACGCCCCTCACCCCTTGAGCGGACTTCCTCGGCATGCATGTTCTGTAGATTCCACTGTGGTTTCAGTTCGAGACGCCGCGCCGGCCCGCTGGTCAGGCGAGCGCCTCAACGGACCGGCCCGAGCGGAGCGTCCAAGTCGTCCTTTTGCAGGATGTGCACGTCCAGTCGGTCCACGCGCATCGAGCGCCGCGAGGTTGCCAACACCACCGGAACCACCAGTTCGCCCGTAGATGCCGGGGCCGCGACGACAGGCTTGACAGCGGTCAGTCCTTGAATGCCGGCATCACCTCGGTTGCCAGGAGCCTCAACTCCTCCATGATGTGCTCGTGCGGCATACCGGGGAAGAACAGCCGGCAGATCAGGTGATCCACGCCGAACGTCTCGCGGAAGTGCTGGATCTTGGCGATGCACTGCTCCGGCGTCCCCACGATGAAGCGGTCCCGACCGATCTCGTCGAGCACGTCCACGCGCGTGGCGTCGGACGCCCCGATCAGCGGGTGGCTCCAGGTGCCGCCGCCGTACTCGTCGCGGTAGTTCACCATCAGGTGGCGCTCGGCCAACTCGCGGGCGCGCTCCTCAGTGGCCGCGATGACGACTTCGCGGGTGAGGGGGGCCGGCACGGCGGCCGGGTCTTTGCCGACCGCGCGTAGCTCCGTGTGGTACTGGTCGCGCGCAGACAGGAGCTTCTCCAGCTTCGCGGTCGGCCCCGGAATCCAGCCGTCAGCAAGGCGCGCGGCCCGGCGCATCCCTAGCGGCCCCCACGCCCCCAGCCAGATCGGGATGCCGCCGGCCTGCACCGGCTTCGGCTCCAGGCGGGCGTTCTGCAACTGGAAGAACTTACCCTCAAAGGTGACGCTCTCCTCGGTCCACAGGCGGCGCATGATTGTCACCTGCTCAACAAAGCGGGCGCCGCGCGTTTCTGGCACCACGCTGAACAGGGCCAACTCGTCCGGGCGGTAGCCAATCGCCACGCCCAGCGTCAGCCGTCCGTTCGAGATCACGTCCACCATCGCGGCATCTTCGGCCGCCTTGACGGGGTGGTGGAACGGTAGCACGACCACGTCCGTGCCAAGCTCGATGCGGCTGGTACGGGCCGCGAACCCCGCCAGCACCATGAGCGGCGACGGCCAATAGTGATTCTTGACGCCGTGGTGCTCTTCCATCCACACCGAGTCGAAGCCAAGCTCTTCGCCCAGCACGACCTCATCGAGCGCCTCGCGGTAGTAGTGACCGCCCTCGGTCGGGATGAATCCGAACTTCACGGCACAACTCCTCGGCCCTGCGCGCGAAGGCAGGCCAAACACGCAGTACGCAGTTCACGAGGATGCTACGAGTCGAAGACATGCCCGTCAAGGCAGGCCAGCCTGGGAGCGAACATCCTGCTGGCAACGCACCGCTACCCGCTCGCCGACGTTGCCGACGCCTTCGAGACGGTCCGCACCGGGCGCGATGGCGCCGTGAAAGTCATCGTCGAGATCGATTGGCAGGTACGAGGGCAGGGGCCGGCCACCCAGGCCAGCCCCACTGCCACCTCGTCTGCTCCCGACTTGTCTGCTGGTCTAGCCCCAATACCAGTAAGTTAAGGCCCGCTAACCAAGAAGCGGCCCGTCGGATGAGATCGTCCTCGCGCACTGACTAGGAAGAGTGTGCTGGAAACGTCGTGGCCGAAAGTGCCGTGTGA
>Ga0105048_10010951_pt1 | contig 14342 bp, 13 predicted proteins | sample MAT05_FD_78382 | JGI IMG/M metagenome (GOLD analysis project Ga0105048, IMG submission 78382) | Freshwater microbial communities from Lake Fryxell liftoff mats and glacier meltwater in Antarctica - MAT-05 | ecosystem: Environmental > Aquatic > Freshwater > Ice > Liftoff microbial mat | place...
CGCAATTGTGGTCCACTGGTGGTCAAGCTTTCAACACAGATCATCAATAATCGACAACGGTCATGGAACACTGTACCGCACTTCGACTTCCAAACACCGTCAGTTTCATTCGGCAGGAAAGTCGCCCCATCAGAAAACTCAAGCACATACTGCATGAATTGTCTATGGTGACGAGGTGGAAAACGCTTGCCATGATTATCCCGCACAGGGATAAAAAATTGCACTTCGATCATCTGGTTCCCCGCAAAGCGACACCAGACACAACTATACTATTACGGGACTCCTGCAGAAGCAATATTGAAATTTGCTTCTGCCTGGCGAACCCCTGAGTAACCCAGGATTATATGGATACCTGAAGCATTAACCCTTCAACATGTCATCGTGCCGCATTCCCGAGGGTGGCAGGTCGGCTTTGCGGCAATTGGCGAGGGCGGCGCGAGCACCGGCGATCTGGTCCGCATCGTTATCTTCCCACTCGATGTTCACTGCACCATCGAAGCCGACGCGGTTCAACTCAATGAAGATATCTTCAAGGCTGTTGGCATCGCGGGCGGTGCCAGCGGTGACGAAGTTCCAGCCGTTGGTCCAGTGGCCCATCGGGCGGTGGCCGCCAAGTCGGCCGGCGCGGCAATGTTCCTTCGCCACCCACACGCCCTTGACGTGCGCCGAGTGAATGTACTCGCCGAACTCGCGGATGAATTGCACCACCGATACGTTCTGCCATTCCATGTGCGAGCCATCGAGATTGAAGCCGACCACTCCTTCGTAGCCAGCCTTCACCATGTGGTTGATGTAATCGCTGGCACTTTCGAGATCGCCCATCGCGCGTTCGCTCGGGTGGCATTCGAGGTCGAAGGTCACGCCATACTTCTTGCACATGTCCCAGATCGGCCCGAAGCGTTCGACCAGCAGTTCCAGCGACACCTTGCGGACATCGGCGATCGGGAAGCCGTCCATCGACTCCGGCAGCGGCGGAAAGAGGAACCAGTGGCTCCAACAGTTGGCGGGGCTGCCAACGAAGCCGGGCAAGCAGACCTTGCGGCCTTGCAATTTGCTGAGATGTCCGGCGAGTCGGACCGCCGCCATCAAGTCGCGGGCGGCTTCCTCGTGAACGAGTTTCGCCACCTCAGAAGGCACGAAGTAGGGATCGGTCCGTGGCGGATTGTTGCCGGCCGTGCGCCAGGCTTTGTAGGCTTGGCGTGCTGCACCGTTGGAATTGCAGAAGTTCAGCGTCTTGGCGCTCGGTTCGTCACCGAGAACCTGCCCTTGCAAGTGCGTGGCGATGGTGAAGATTTCCAGGCCGTGCGTCTTGGCCATGGTGACGCGTTCCTGGGCGTAGTGCGAAGCACCTTCGTCCGTATCGCATCGCCGCAGGTCGAGTTCCCACGCTGCCTCTTCCCAGCCGTCGAAGCCGGCCTGCTGCACGAACTTCACCCAGTCCGCGTACGGAAGGTTGCCGAACTGCCCGCGAACCAGGCCAATTTGGTGGTAGCTGCCCTTGCCGGATTTGTGTGTTGGTGTCTGGTGAAAGCCCATCGGGAGAGACTCCGCATGTCGATGTGGAAGGTAGGAAAGCCGTTAGGAAAAGGTATGCATGGCGGAACGTGCGGACAAGCAGGCCGAATAAAACTGGCTATTCCGACTTCTTGCGTTTGGACTTGGGCAATACTGCCAACAAAGGCGTGATCAACTGCTCATAGAGTACGAACAGGAATTCAACTCGTTCGCGATCGGTATGGAATGCTGCCTTGCGGTAACATGCTTCGACGGCCTTGTCCAATTCAGTATGTGCTTTCTGCAACGCTGGCGGCATGGTGAGCGGATCATAAAGATCCGCAAGACTCGATTCCGGGTATTTCGCTCGTGCATCCAAGACAGCTTGGGCCTTGGTCTCGACCGCGAGTGTTTGCTTTTCCGTGGGCGATTGAGGCCAGGGAAAGTTGTTGTAGACAAGGGAATTGGAGTACCGAAGGTCAGACTTTAACCGTCCACAGACAACTCGAATCCAAGACATATGCAAAGATGAAACGAGTACGCCAAAATGGAAGTTCGTTGCATTCGGTACAAATTGAATTGTGTTACTACAAATTGTTGTTGCTGGAAGGTAGGCCATCGGAATATATGGTCTACTCACCCGAGAATTTAGCCCGCCAGCCAAGATGTGCTAAGTACATGACAGTCGAACGTTAAGCGTTAGGTACTGTGAGGCTATCGGGAAAGACACTCACTTCATGAGTTCACGTTCGACTCGTTCTACTAAATCCTTCGCCTGGCATTCGCGGTCGCCGATGGTGAAGGATTCGTCCTTTTCCAGCCAGGCTCGCACCTTCTTCTCGGCGGCGACGGCGGTGCTGTGCGTCTTACCACCGAAGTGCTTGGCGATCTCGCCGTAGGTCGCGGCGGTGTGTTTGCGGCAAAGGTAGATCGCAACCATACGCGGATGGCTGACCGCCCAGGAGCGTGCAGTCGATTGCAACGCACCGGCTGGCAATCGCAACGTCGAACAAATGGCGGCATCCACATCGGCCACGGCAACTGTGCGAACCGAGTGGCGAAGTAAATCGCCGAGTGCTTCACGCACGAGGCTCGCGTTGACTGTTTTACCCGTGACGCGGGCATAGTGTCGGACGCTGTGGACCGCACCTTCGAGTTCGCGGACGTTGCCTCGCAGATTGCTGGCGATGAGTTCTAATGCCGCATCCGGAATCATTGGCGTGTAGATGCTCGCCTTTTTTCTCAGTATCGCCAATCGCGTATCCGCGTCCGGCGGTTGCAGCGGCCAAACGGCACCCGCCAGTAAACGATCGACGAGTTCCGGCATCAGGTCATCCGCGAGTCGCGGGTGGCAATCCGTGGTTATAACTACTTGCCTGCCATCGGAGACAAGGGCGTCGAGCGTTTGCACGAACTCGCGCTGGGTGCCGGGCTTCGTGGCGAGGAAGTGCAGGTCGTCGATCAGCAATGCCGAGCACTCGCGGAACTGCCTGCGAAACTGGGCGTGCTTCTCGTAGCGGCTGGCCTGCACGAAGCGGGTGGTGAACTCCTCGGCCGTGATGAAGCAAGGGCGGATATCTGGCATCGCCTTGCGGAGGCCGACGTACACGCCTTCAAGCAAATGCGTCTTACCAGTGCCAACGGGGCCGTAGATGACGAGCGGATTCGCGGACTCGCCAGGCTCTTCAACAGTGCTGATTGCGGCAGCGTGGGCCACGCGATTGCTTGGCCCGCATACGAAGTCCGACAGGTGTCGCCAGCGGCGTGTGGCGTGCTTGCCGTTCGTATCATCGGTTGGCTTGGCAGGCTTCGCTCGCGATGCCTCGGGTGGCGACAACTCCGTGCCAAAGAGCGTTTCACGCGTCCTGGGTGACTTGGCTTCGACTGGTTGCGATTTATCGCTCGGTGTTGTGGAAGGTGTCGCGACTTCGGGCTGAAACCGGGCGGTATCGATCTCGTAGCGGATGGCGGGTTGGAAACCGAGAACCTCCGCCGCAGCGGCTAGCACGACATCGCGATACGATTCTCGCAGCCAAACCTGGTAATACTCCGAGGGAACCGCCACCACTACGTCGCCAGCATCCGCAAGCAGGAACGCCGTATGGTGACGGAACCACATCTCGAATCGGGTGACCCCGATCCGTTCCGCGAGTGTCGCTTCCATACGAGCGGCGAATACGTCCGAAGACGTAGTCGTGCCGGGGTGTTCCTTCACTACAGGCTCCGATTGTCGGCAGTGCCGAACATGCCCTTCAGCGGCACAACGCGAAACGGACGAGATCCCCTTCGTCGAAGTACCAAATATGCGCATCCTGCGAGACAAATCCACACACGTCGACGCGATTGACGCCTCCGAACCGGGTGCCGGTCGGACGTAACCTCCGCCCCAGCAAGTACCATTCGTGTGTGTCACATTTGTGGCGATTGATCGGATTTTTTTAAGCCCCTTGCCGAGCCGCTTTACTCCGCATGGAGTCACCGATCGTTCAATTGCTCAGGATGCCAGAGAAAGACCACCTGCTTCCGCACAACTCGGAAGCCCGACGCCCGATACAGCTGAACAGCTGGTCTGTTTCTGGCATCGACGCAAAGTTGCAAGCAGTCAAGATTGGCTGCTTCAGCGCGCTTGAACAAGAAGCGAATCGTCGATCGCGCTACACCCTGGCGGCGAGCAGCAGGCAAGACGCCCAGGTACGTCAATTCGCGACCCGATGGGGCAACACCTGCACTTAACAACAAGACCGCCAGCGGCTCGCCAGCAGCGTTAGACGCGAGCCACCAATCTGGTAGCTCGGGTTGGCCATCGAACAAACCAGCCATCACATCTTCCGCACTGCGATCGAGGCCCGATTCGGGTACATCCAAGCTGTCTTCGTAAGTAGCCAACAACGCCTGGGTAAAGTGCGCAGCATCGACCTTGGCGAGAGGTGTGAAGGTGAGTCGATGGTCACCAAACCGCTCGAGTGGCGCATCAAATGGTGCTTCTCGCTGCATCTGCAAAAGTGTCGTCACTCGACGAAAGCCATGCCGCACCAGCGGTTCCGCCAGAGACACGTCCGCGAGTGAAAACAGTGCCTGGGCGAAGGCCATACCTTGTTGTCGAAAGGAATCGCAGGCGGCGCGAACGAGGGCTTCCGCAATCTCTTCCGTTGCTTCCGATTCAAGAATTGTCGGAGGTAAGATCGAACCAATCCGGCCTGGCATGCACTGAGCCAGCACCACACCCACGATGCGACGTTCCGGCTGCCGACGGGCGACAAAGACCCCACCAGGATCGATCGTCCCTGCGGTCAGGTGAGCGAGTAAATTTTCGTGGCCCGCTACCCTGGCGGCCTCGGCGAGGTCTTCAAACGCTAATGGCGTGACGTGAACGGGCAATGGAACCACCAAAAGTGTGACCGCATTTAACCGCAAGGCGGAGCCGAGCGCTGATTCAGTATCGGCGCTAGGCTCCGCCTCGTAGGTAAATATTACTTCTTCTTCGCCGCTGGCTTCTTCTTGGCCGCTGGCTTCTTGGTAACCGGCGTGGCGACCGGCGGCTTGGCGGCAGGCTTGCTCGCGGCAGTGCTTTTCTTACCACCGAAGATGGCGTCGTAGCCATCGCCGAAACCTTTGCCTTCACCCAACCCGATGCGAACGATACTCACGGACGGATCCCCCGATTGTGGAAATGTGGCCGCCGCGAATCTTGCGGCACCACGAATCCATACTCTAGCGCGCAGGGCGGTTGCAGTCACGAGACTAAATCTGATATATTCGTCACAGGCACCCCCTCCACCAGAGTATCCGTCATGTTGAACCGCAGTAAACTGTCGATTGTCGGCCTCGGATTAGTCGTCGTCATTGCCGGGGTCGGTGTCTGTTCGGCACTGCAAAAAGAGTACAAGAGCGGCGTCATCTGGCAGGAACCCGCGATCGTCACGCCAGCGGAAACACCGGGCGGCCCACCAAGCGATGCCATCGTTCTCTTCGATGGTAAGGATCTCTCAAAGTGGGTGGGCGGCGCCGACTGGAAGATCGAAAACGGTTACGCCACCGTGCAGAAACGAGACATCTCAACGAAGGATTCGTTCGGCGACTGCCAGCTCCACGTCGAGTTCGCCACGCCAGAGAAAGTGGTCGGCAGCGGTCAAGGCCGTGGCAACAGTGGCATCTTCCTTATGAACCATTACGAAGTACAAGTGCTCGACTCGTTCGACAGCAAAACCTATATCGATGGCCAGTGTGGCTCGATTTACAAGCAGACGCCGCCCATGGTGAACGTCTGCCGCAAGCCGGGCGAATGGCAAACTTACGATATCGTCTTCGAGGCACCCAAGTTCGATGAGTCCGGCAAAGTGACGAAGCCTGCCATCATCACGGTGTTCCAGAACGGCGTGCTGGTGCAAAATCACTTCGCACTCGATGGCAGCACGAACTTTGACAAACCAGCTGCGTATGTAAAACACGCCGAGCGCTTGCCGATCCGCCTGCAGAACCACAACAACCCGGTGAAGTTCCGCAACATCTGGATTCGCGAAATCAAGCCGATGGTCGGCAAGAAGCCCGAACCAAAAGACCCCAAGGAATAAGTCCGCCCACGACACGCTCCCGGTTTCAGTGGTTCCATACATGAGCAAGAAAATCGACTGGCTGTATCACCGGAAGGGATGCATCACTTGCAAGCGGGCGGAGGAATACCGCACCACTGCGGGCACGCCCGTGACGGAAGTGGTCAGCGCCAACAAGACCAAATATGGCCCGACCGAGGCGTTGGCTCTCCTCGTGGGGATCGAGAAGATCGTCGCGGCAAAAGGGAAAAAGATTGACACGCTGGAATTGAAGAAGAACCCACCCGACGACGCAACCATCCTGGCGCTGCTGATCGGCCCGACCGGCAACCTGCGAGCACCCACCGCCCGCGTCGGCAAGACACTCCTCGTCGGCTTCAACGAGGATGTCTACGAGCAATACCTCGGATGATTTCTTGGTAGGTGCCGCGAGCCGAGCGGGACAAGACTTCGGATTTGCTTAGACAGTTGTTTCGAGTGCCGCTCGGCTCGCGGCACCTAGAAGATGAAACCATGCTCGATTGCATCATCATTGGGCAAGGGCTGGCCGGGACGGCGCTGGCATGGCAACTGGTCTGGCGTGGTGCGTCGGTTCTGATTCTAGATCGTGAAGCGGCAGTCACATCATCGCGGGTGGCAGCAGGGCTGATCACACCGATCACTGGCAAGCGGCTGGCGAAGACCCCGCGACTCGATGAGCACTTCCCCGCTGCGATCGAATTCTATCGTCGAGTGGAAGCCGAGACCGGCGTGTTAGCGTACCACCCGCGACGGGTCGTGCGGCTGTTCATTTCCACTGAAGAACAGACTGTGTATGTAAATCGACAACACACCGAGTTCCTCGGTTGGGTGTCGCTGATTGCGCCAACTCTTGATGACGCCATATATACTGCCCCGCTCGGTTGCTATGAGATGTCCCCAGCGGGCCAACTCATGACAACGACATATCTGGATGCGTCCCGTGAATGGTTCCGCAATCGCGGAATGTATGGGTTCGCCAATATCGATGTGAATACAGATCTTGCACCCGGCATGGATGCGATCCGTTTGCCAGCGCTAGGCCTCGCTGCGAAACAACTGGTCATTTGCGAAGGCTACCCAACGCTTGCAAATAAATGGTTTCCGGAGGTGCGCTTCGAGGCGGCGAAAGGTGAAATCCTGACCCTGCGGATACCGGGATTGGTCGAAGATCGCATCATAAATCGTGGTGGCACCTGGCTGGCACCGATCGATGGTGGCCTCTACCGCGCTGGTAGCACCTACGACCGCGACAATCTCGATTCCTTGCCGACCTTGGCGGGTCGCGAGGAGATTCTGCGAAAGCTCGCGTCGTTCTTGCGACTCCCTATCGAGGTGGTCGATCACCAAGCGGGCGTGCGACCCATCACTGCCGAGCGAATGCCCGTCACTCGACGCCATCCGCAATTTCCTCGGTTGGGCTACTTCAACGGGCTGCATTCCAAAGGCTCATTACTCGCACCTCTAACCGCGAAAGAGTTTGTGGCGGCTCAATTCATGTGACGCGCGAACATGCACTAAAACTGCGAGTACTTTGCTGATCGTGTGCTAGGGTTGAGTAGCGGCGGAATATCCGACCGCAGGTGCGTCGTTCGGCGTCCAGGTAACTCATGAATCCGAATCTTCTATCACCAGAAAACCTTCGCTTCATCCTGCCGTTGGCCGTGGGCTTGGGTGTTGGAGTTATCATTCTGCTGTTCTTCCGAAGTCGGAAGAAGTCGGCCGAACTGGTGCCGCCAACTTCGAGTGCTAATATGCGCTCGTCTCAATGGGTCGCCCAGACGCAGTCGCTTTCGAATCGCAGGAATTCCACCCGCCGTGATGGGGCGCCCGTGAAAGTGGTGGTTTCCTCGCCAGCTTTCAAAAATGGCACGAACACTGGCTATGTCCTCGATCGCTCGACGGGTGGTCTGCGAATCGCCTTACAAGCTGGCATGGCACCTGGTAGCACGGTGCAAATCCGGGCCCATCATGCCCCTGAAAGCACACCTTGGGTGACTGCTATTGTGCGGAATTGCCACGATACCGGCGAACATTATGAACTGGGTTGCGAATTCGACAAAACGCCACCGTGGAATGTGCTATTGCTGTTCGGATGATCATTTTGCCGCGAGGCGTAGCCAACCGCTGATCTTACATTGCGTTTGGCTACGCCTCGAGGCTAAATGCCAGTCAATTTCGGTCCACTAACCAGCTGCTGGGTCGATGCTTGCTCAACACCAAAGACTTTGCGAATGCGATCCAGGATTTCTTTTCTCACCTTCTGGATGGCCGTCGGCGATAAATCCGTCAGAGTAATACAGCCACCCGCCCGGCGTTCATGGCCGCCAGCGTTACCCCAATTACCGACTACTTCACGCAGCAATTCGCCAGCTCGTGCGTGCGGTTGCGCCGAGCGGACGGAAAGTATCAGCTGTCGGCCGTAAACACCGGCGCAAAGTGCCCAATCTACCTGTTCACAACGAACCAGGAAGTCGACGACCTCGGCGGCTTGCTCTGGCAGCTGCATCGGATCGACCCAGGTAAATGTGACACGGTCGAGCAACACGGCGTTTTGTAGGGCCAAAGCGAGGCATTCAAAGTGCGATCGTGGCAACCGAGCGTAGCGGATTTGCGACAGTAAGTCCTTATCCGCCAATGGGTAAAGTATACCGATTGCATCGTCGTCAATGGCGCTGCCATCGCGGGGGAAGCCGGACAACTCGGTTTCAATACCGTACATCAACGCGGTGGCAACCTTCACAGGAATCTCGACCCGCTGTTCCATTAAATATCGTGTGACTAAAGTGCAGGTGGCGCCAACATCTGGGCGCAAGTCGATAAATGGCACGGCGTTCAGGTCGCCAGGCGTGACGTGGTGATCGACTACTGCATAGAGATTAGCAGGTTTGCCGCAAGTGTGGCGTCCGGTGCCGGGCTGGCTGTCCACCATCACGGCCATGTCGCCAGGGCGGAACGTAAAGCCTTCAATGGGTTGGAGTTCGAGTTGAAGCAGATCGATCATGGCCCGGTTTTCGGCCCGACCGACACAGCCATCCTGCGTCAGCACGCATGGCTTGCCGAGTCGGCTTTCGACCAAATGGGCCAAACCTAGCATACTGCCCAGACTATCTGGATCGGGGTGAATATGCGAAAGGAACACGACCCGTTCCGCAGCGGCCAGCCCGCCAAGGAATCGGTCGGAACGCCTTGCCGGACCTGGCTTTCTGTCAGGTGGAGGCATTCCGTTCGTGTGTGGTAAACCGGAAATAATCGTATCGGCGCTGGTACGCGCCATAGGTGTGCCCTGAAGCGGTGTCCCGCCAGCCGTGGCAGGGATGCGGCTGTGTAACCACAACCGGTCCATCATGGACTACCCTATTCTTAGCCTACCCGCATCGACCTGCCAAGACGAGCAACGTGAGATCGACCGCGTTCATAGCACAAGTTTAACCAGATGCTGATCTTCGTCAACCGGTTGGCTTACGAGAAAATTGCTCAATCTCATTTAGCCGCGAGGCGGAGCCGAGCACTCCCTCCGGTCGCGGCTACCACATCAGCCAACTCTTGAAGTTGAAGCGACCAGCCCAGCTTGCTACACCAACTGTAGCTCCACCCGGTAACGGTTGACTTCCGTGTCGTATCGCACTTTCAAACGTCTGCTCGGCGAGACCAGCCTGGAACGCAAGTGCCGCTGGCTTCTAGGTAGTGGCACGCTGTTGCTCATGTCCGCCAGCTTCTTCTTCTACGCCCACCAGACAGAAGGCCTCGCTTACGATCAACTGACGCATACCGGTCGCACGCTCATCTCGCCAATCGTGGCCCGCACCCATGTGCGGCAAAACAAGGAACTCCTCGATGGCATGGACGAGTTTCAGCGGCTCTCCGAACAGACCTGGCCCGACAAGTTGAAAGGCTATTCCTACCGCATGATCCTGACGGACGCGACACGGCCCAATCGTCGGCCCGATGCAGACGACCAGGCTGTCTTGCGGGCGTTCCGCGAGGATCCGAACCGCAATGAAGACACCCGACCGCTGCCGAACGAGTCCGCGTTCGTTTATTACGGTGCCATTCGCGCGGGTCAGTCGTGTGTCGCTTGCCATCGTGAAGCCAATCGGATGGAGGAGCTGATTGGCGAAGGTCCGGATGCTCGTAAAACCGCTGAGGAACTGGCCAACCCGAAGCTCCAACCGGGCGACCTGATGGGCGTCGTTTCCGTGCGCCTGTCCACGGAGATGATCGAAGCCGGCTTTCACAAGAATCGAGCACTTCTCATCACCATCGCAGTCGTGACCACGCTGCTCATCCTGGCTGGTGGCTACCTCATCATTCGCTATGTGATTGTGAAGCCAGTTAAACATCTCAAGCAAGTCTCTGAGGCGATTGCTGCCGGGCAGACCTCGGTTCGCAGCAACATCCAGACTGGCGACGAATTTGAAGACTTATCGATCGCCTACAATCGCATGTTGACGAACTTGATCCAGATGCAGAATCGCAACCGGACGTTGATCGCGGACCTCGACAAGAAAGTCGACCAGTTGGCCCGCGCCAACGTGGAACTTTTCCAGTCCAACAAGACCAAATCGGACTTCCTGTCGACGATGTCGCACGAATTGCGAACGCCGTTGAACCACGTGATCGGTTTCAGCGAGACGCTGCTTCAAGCCGAGAACCTGACGGAAAAGCAGCATCGTTACGCGGCCAACATCCATACCGCAGGGCAGCTCCTGCTCACGCTCATCAACGATGTGCTCGATCTGGCGAAAACGGAAGCTGGCGAGATGCGGCCCCGTCCGACGCTGCTGGAAATCTCCGCGTTATGCGAACAGGTCGCCGTCTTATTCCGGCCGCAAGCGGAGAAGAAGAACATCGAGTTGCTGGTGACTTACCCACCGGAGATGCCACAGGCGCGCCAGGACGCGGGCAAACTCCGTCAGATCCTTTCAAACCTGCTGAGCAACGCGGTGAAGTTCACGCCGGAAGGGGGCCGCATCACGCTGTCGGCATTCGTCGCGGCGGATCGCTTGACGCTGATGGTCGCGGATACCGGCGTGGGCATCGTCGCCGAGGAACAGGAAGTCGTATTCCAAAAGTTTCGTCAGGCGTCGAACCCGCTGACGCGGGAGCAGACGGGCACGGGCCTGGGATTGTCGATTGTCCGCGAGATGGCGAAGCTACTCGGCGGCGATGTGACATTGCAAAGCGACCTCGGCCGCGGCAGCACCTTCCTGGTAACCGTGCCGCTCACACTGCCCGACGACCCCATGGCCGCCTTCGAGCCGCCATCAGACGTGATCCACTGAGTTGGCGGCTTATTTCACCCACATCAATTCGTGATGCCTTTCGTGATGCCCATGAACACATCTTCCAGGTTGATCTCTTCCTCACGGAAGGTCTTCAACTTGAACTGCATAGAGATGAGTCGTTCGGGGACGAAGCTGCCTTCGTCTTCGCCATCGCGGAGGGTCACCTTGAACGCTGTGCCGTCTTTGAGCATCTCAATCAGTTCGACTTCTGGGTAGCCTTCGACCGCTTTGGCAGCAAGTTCGTTCTTGCCCTCGCCGACAGCGACGATGTAAACCCGCTTCTGTCGAACTTGTCGGATGGCTTCTTCCGTGGTGCCGTTGAAGAGCAGTTTGCCGCGTTCGATGATGCCGATCTTATTGCAGATGTCCGCCAACTCCGGCAGGATGTGCGACGAGACCATGATGGTCTTGTTCATGCCGCGAAGCTCCTTGATGAGTTCGCGCATTTCGATCCGTGCCCGCGGGTCGAGGCCGGACGCCGGTTCGTCGAGCAGTAGCACCTGCGGTTCGTGCAGTAGCACGCGAGCCAGGCCAAGGCGTTGCGTCATGCCGCGGCTCAGGCTGGTCACGAGTGCATCGCGCTTGTAACCGAGGTCGACGAGGTCGAGCACCTGGTCGACTTTCTTGCGTCGCTCGGCACCCTTGATGCGGTACGCGGCGGCGAAGAACTCCAGGTATTCCGTCACCTTCATGTCGTCGTAGACGCCGAAGAAGTCCGGCATGTAGCCGATGCTGCGGCGGATCTCCTTCGACCCCGTGTAAATGGAATAGCCGCAGACGCTGGCCTCGCCCCAACTCGGATTCAAGAGCGTGGCAAGGATGCGCATAGTGGTCGTCTTACCGGCACCGTTCGGGCCGATGAAACCGAACACGTCGCCCTGTTCGAGCTTCAGCGTCAGCCGATCGAGGGCGTAGAGTTCGCCATATTTCTTGGTCAGGTCGCGGCATTCAATCATGATGGAGAACTCTTGTTGTTACCCTCGCCCCTTGGGCAAGGGGAACCAATTCAGCGTTTGATCGGGATGAAGAAGCGGACGTAGGTTTCTTGCTTGACGCTGCCGGGCCAGGGGTCGCGGGGCTTTTCGCCGTTCGGCCAGCCGTGCAACCAGAGCTTGGTGGGCGATGGCGATGCGGGGTCGGTCATGAATTCCTCGCCGGGGCCGCTGACCGGTCGAAGACGGACGATCAACATCACTTCGTCTTGGTTCGCTTCCGAGAGACGCCACGATTGATCGAGGCCACGTAGCGAGGAATTCTGGACGCCACGCGAATCGACCGATGCTTCATGGAAGAGCACACCCCAGAGCTTGAAGTCGGTTCCGAAATTTGGCGTCGGGTTGGCCTTCGCCGTCGAAGGTGTACGAGACCGGGACGGTGTTTGCTGGTAGGGATCTTCTGCGACTTCGACGGATCGAAACCACGGCTCGTCGCGCAGCAAGTCCCGGCGGTAAGCATCGTCCGACTTGGCAATGAAAGTCAGCGGCGTACCGACTGGCAACGCGGGAATCTTGGTGAACTCGCCGCGATAAACGAACGCGGCCTCGACCACATCCGTCAGTGGCAGGTTGATGGTAACACTGCCCCCAATTGAGGTACTTCGCGCGGAGGGATGCACCAGCGCTGACTCAATCGGAGCATGAGCCTTGTCGAAGGTGCCAGCCCACTGCGCGGCGAACGATTTCGTCGACCACACCAGCGTAGGCACCCCGGTGAGGCCGTTTGCCGCGCCGTTATCGCCTGTCGGGTCGATGCGGTAAGAGTATTCCCGACGGCTGATGCTGCTCTGCCCGGACTTGCCGCCGCCGAGCCAGTCGACCATTGCGGTTGACGCACGCCCGGTTTCCGGCCCGACCCACGGCTGCTTTGGTTCGATCGCCAGCGTGTAGTATTCGGTACGCGGACTGAAGATCGTGAACCAGGTGTGGCCGTAGACGCGGCCGCCGCCATCGGGATCCAAGACGACATCGACCACGTCTATCTTGTTAGTCTTGGTATCCTTACCCTTCACCGAATAAGCAGTGTAATAAGCGGCCACGCTGACGGTGAGCACGATCAGCGGGAAGGTAATCCAGGTGAGTTCGAGCCTGCCAAATATCTTCTTTAACAACAGGTACTCGATTGGGCCAATCAGCAGCGTGTACAGCAGGATGAAGAGCGCGACCCAACCGAAAGAGATGACCGGCACGCCGGAGAAAGTGTCGACGTAAGCGCGAATGCCAGCGGTCGCGCCGTCTTCGGATTCCGACGAGTTATAGCCTGGCATGGCAAGATTCTTCTCGCCGCGATTCCCTTCATATGCCTTCTTTTGGCCCGCCGTTTCGAGCATCCACTCCCAGAAGAATCCGCGTGTGTCATCCTTCATCAGCGAGAACGCCTCGTCGTCTAGGTCGAACGCTGCCAGAGTAATTTTGCCCATGCCATATGCCCGCTGCACCATCAGCGGCAGCTTGTCGTTCGTCTCGCTTGACGGCATCACGATTACGTAAGGATGCTCGGGGTTCGATGACAGGTGAACGATCGGAATGGGGTCGGGCTTCTTGGATTCACCTTTCTTTTCGACAATCCCAGGGCGTATCAATTCGTCTTTGAAAGAGATGTTCTGAGTTTTCCAATTGATCGTCAACGACTTCACCGATTCCGTGCCGGTGATGGTCGCAGGCAGCATTTTTGTGAAGGCCGCCATCTGGCGCAGGTCGTTGCTCTTCTTACCGACGCTGATGAGCAGGCTGCCGCCACGGCGAACCCATTCGAGTAAAGCTTCCCGGCGGTTCGTGTATGGCCGAGATTTGTCTGCATCGAACAACTCTTGCAGGAAAGCGATGGGCGTGTTGCCGGTCGGCAGCACGATCAGGTCCGCAGCTTCGTAACCGAACCAGTGGTCCGGCATGGTCGGGACGTTATCGAATCGGGCCAGTTGGACACGGCCACCACGCAGGCCTTTGGTCTCTGGCTGGTCGTCGTCCCGGTTGCGAATTTGCGGCAGTTTGAAGCC
>Ga0105048_10010953_pt1 | contig 14340 bp, 14 predicted proteins | sample MAT05_FD_78382 | JGI IMG/M metagenome (GOLD analysis project Ga0105048, IMG submission 78382) | Freshwater microbial communities from Lake Fryxell liftoff mats and glacier meltwater in Antarctica - MAT-05 | ecosystem: Environmental > Aquatic > Freshwater > Ice > Liftoff microbial mat | place...
AATTTCCTTCTTTATTTACACTCTCTTTTAAGAGCTTTGGAAATGTTTCCAAAGCTTTTTTTATAAAAATTCACAAATTGAGAAGCGATCCGTAAATGTGGCAACAAGTCAAATACAAACAAAGGTGCGGAATGACAATTTTGTCCTAATTAAATCGAACACGAATTATATGCAAGATATACAGATTAGTGAACCCAGTTAAAGATTTGCCACTTTATTAACACGAGAATTAATACGAGATTTCGGTTGTTTATTGTGACTTTGGAATATAGACTTTACAAATTCGGTTTAGATTTGCTATTCTAGGTAGTCGCAGCTAAAATTTAAATGCGCCAAATTACAGCATAATTAGAACAATACTTTTGCTACCTGAATAAGCATGACTCAAATAATCGTTGGTGAAAATGAAGGGATTGAATCGGCTTTACGTCGATTTAAGAAAAAGATCCAAAAGGCTGGCTTATTAGCGGATATTCGTCGCTGTCAGTATCACGAAACCGCAGGCGAAAAACGCAAGCGTAAAGCCGAGAATGCTAAGCGCCGTGGTCGTTTCCGTCGTCGTGATGTCTAAATAAATCTAAGTAAAAAAGGATTGTGCATTGCACAATCCTTTTTTTTATTAGTAACCCACACCTAACAATTTATTTTCACGCCGAAATAAGCCAGGTGACATTACATTTGTACCGTTTACCCACACGCCTAGACGATCGCTTTGCGCCTTTGCCTCAATTGCTTCATAATCTGGGCAATCTTTTTCTTGCAGGCGATCATAATGGGCAAGCCCCATCGACACCATCACCTTATTAGCATTTTGACCACCCGCTAAAACTTCGCCTGTATAACGCCCGAACTTATCTTTTTTAAAGACTTTGATATAAACTTCTTCATCGTCCAGAATATTTTGCAATACTTTGCGAGCATGTTGCCCTTCATCTTGGAGCAGTTCTGGTGCATCAATACAGGCAAGATGAACTTTAGTTTTGATGCCTCGCTCAACAATTGTAATATTGTCGCCATCAAAAACTTTTACTCGCATTGGTGCAGCCCATGTTGGTTGGGTAGCGATCGCCATACAAGCCAGATTAATAAATAGGATTAAGATTAGCTGCTGAGATTTATTAGCAAGAAAACGAGTATTAGCAAGAAAACGAGCAAAAGACATTTAGGTTTTACATTTAGGTTTTACATTTAGGTTTTACATTTAGGTTTTACGTTTAGGTTTTAAGTGGCAGCGATCGCAAATTCACCGCGACATTTTGCACCACCTTCGGCGATCGCTAACTCATGCAGTGTAAATTCATTTCCGAGTTTATGCACAAGCATTTCTAGTAAATCGCGAATTTCTGCATCAGTTTTGACTGAGGGGATATCACAAGCGATCGCATCGAGAAAAACTGGTGACTTGAGGCAACTTTGCAAATCTGCGGGGGAAAGATCTACATCCATCGTGACGCAAATCGGATCAAGTAGACGCAAAGTCTCACCTCTGAGGATTTGACCAATATTCAGATGAATTGCTTCAGCATATAAGTCAATATAGGTAATTGCTAGCCCTTGATATTTTACATTTACCCCAATGACAGTTGCTTTAGGAATATCACCGCTTAAAATTTGACGACTTTTACCTGCAATCTCAATTTTGAGGTTTTCGATATGCTCGACCTGCGATCGTAACCATAGTTTAATGATAGGAATTAATACAGAACTAACAACGGACATGAGTTGAACCTAAATTAAACCTTTTGGGGGTAATGGCAGTCTAAACCTACAAGTTGATAGCCATACGATATTGCCTCAATAAGTATAGATGTTCCTATGGATGTTGATAGTAGATGTTCAAAACGGTAGCTACAGATATCGAAGAACCTCGTTTCACTGATCCTGATCTAAGCCTTGTGCAAGCTTGCTTGCAGGGCGATACACATGGCTTTAAGCAGTTGTATCAACGTCACCATCATAAAGTGCGCTCAACGCTATATCAGCTTTGTGGCTCTGACTGTTTGGATGATTTGGTACAAGACGTTTTTTTGCGAGCGTGGAAAGGGTTAGGTAAATTTCGACAGTCTGCTCAGTTTTCGACATGGCTCTATCGCATCGCATTTAATGTCGCAAGCGATCGCCGTAAAGCTCTAGCGAAAATGCGATCGCGTAATGTTACCGTCGAAAATGAGCAACTCGAAAATCTCGCTGATAATGCGATCGCTCGTGAAGGGTATTCGCAACCGAGGCTAACCCAAATGCACTATCAAGACATTATGCAACGTGGTTTAGCTAAGCTAAGTGAAGATCATCGAGCTGTATTGGTATTACATGATCTTGAAGAAATGCCACAAAAAGATATCGCAGAAATTTTGTCTATTCCTGTCGGTACGGTGAAATCGCGATTATTTCATGCCCGTAGTGCCATCAGAAAGTTTTTAGAAGCGCAAGGAGTTGAGTTATGAAAAATGAATATTCTCAAGAAAACTTTGAAGAAAACCCTAACGAATATCTTGATAAGTCTTTAATTACTTTTCTTAAGCAAAATAAGCCGATTGCACCTCCTCCTGCGTCAAATTTTGAGCAACAATTATTTACTGAAATTAGTAAATATCCTCAGAAATCGCCATTATTTACTAAGAATTCGGCTGATTTGCGGCGTTGGTGGCTATGGGCTTTGCTGATTCCCGCCGCGATCGCCACAGGGGTTACTTTTAACTGGGTTACCAATCGATCACAGTTGCAAGTCGCTAGTATTAATAACCTCAATCAAATGAGTGAAGTTGATCAAGCGGCGATCGAGCAGTCGTTGATTAGCAGTTGGAATGTAACCGATGATGTAGTTTTACAGCCCCCAAATACGGCAACAACTTTAACGGATACGCAACTTTTGCTGGAGCTATCTCCGCTTGAGTACGAATAATTTTGACTAGCTAAAAAACTTAAAATTTCAGTCATTAAAAAATATATGTTCAAATCAAAGATATTTCGCTATTTTGCAATTACTGCCGCAGTAGTTGTAACCAGTGGTGCTGTGTTATCTAGCAGCACAATTATGTCGCCGATCGCAAATTCGCAATCGCAATTATCAAATCCAAATAAGTTATCAGAATTACCCAATCTAGACAAGCTTGCCGAGCGTCCAAATAGTCCTGATCTGCCTTCGGGAAGAATGCTAAAACAGTTAAATTTATCGCCTGAGCAATTCCAAAAACTCAAGTCAATTCGCGATCGCGCTCCAAATCGGATGCGTGAGCTTGCTCAGCAATCTCGTCAGGCAAATAAGGAATTACGAGATTTGTTAGTTAGTACGGAAAGCAGCGATGCGATTAGAGCAAAACATACCCAAGTGATAAGCCTACAACAAGAATTACAAAAGCAACATTTCGAGAGAATGTTATCAATGCGCGAAATCTTAACGCCCCAGCAGAGATTGCAACTAAATGAAATCATGCAAAAAAATCGCCCCAACCACAAGAAAGACCGTATTCAAAATCGTATGGAAAAGCGTATAGAAAATTTTCGCGATCGCCAGTCACTTTAATCCAAAAGCTAAATTCTAGAAATCACAAGCTTAGTTTGCGTATACCTTTTGTCTGAATAAGGCGTTTCATGGCAAGCCAAATTACAGCAATATAAAGAGTTTAGGCTAAGAAATTATTAAATATATTTGCTGAGCTTATAAACTGCTCTTAATATGAAATGTAAGTACTACCAATATTTCTGTTGATTTTTGTAAAAATTTGCGAAGAAATTTTGAATTTGTTGGACTCGCATGATCGACTTTTTATCTTCTTCTAAATCAAAACAAGCGACTGAAACCCTTGCTAAGGTTGATTCTCAAAGCACTAGCCGATTGATAGAGCCAATTGTCTTGATTCGGCGAATGGCTTTTGGCATTGCGATCGCTACTTGGATGGTAATGGCGATCGGTAGTGCAACTCGCGTGATGAATGCAGGATTGGCTTGTCCTGATTGGCCATTGTGTTATGGGACAGTGTTACCAACTGAGCAGATGAACCTCCAAGTTTTTTTAGAATGGTTCCATCGCCTTGTTGCTTCCAGCGTTGGGTTTGCGACAATTGTTTTGTTTAGTATAAGTTGGTACTTTCGTAAAGATTTGCCAAAATGGCTACCTTGGGCAATCTCAGGATCATTATCTCTAGTGATTTTTCAGGGGATTTTGGGCGGATTGACAGTTACCCAACTATTACGGTTTGACATTGTTACTGCTCATTTGGGAACAGGATTATTGTTTTTTTCTAGTTTGCTAGCGATCGCTACATCTCTAAGCAACTATACCGCGTCTAAGATCAAACCCGTAGTTCTTGTAGAGGGACGCAGGGCAAAGCCCCGCTTCGGGTTTTTCTTTTTGTCCATGTCGAAAACTTCGGTTTTCAACATGGACAAGGTATATCAATTAGATGATCGTGAAGTGATAAATATTTCACAACAAAAAACTAGCAAAATTGCATGGTTAGGTTTGTCGGCAACGGGCTTGGTTTATTTGCAAAGTATTCTCGGAGCATTGGTAGCTTCACAATGGGCTTTACATCAATGTTTTGCTACTCAAGATATGTGCATAGTTTTAAATACTCATTTAATCGGGGTTATTCCTGCCACTCTTGTGAGCATGGCAGTTGTGATTACCGCTTGGCTAAATAAGGCGATCGCCCCCATCCTACGTCGTTTAGCTTTAATTGCTGGGTTGTTGCTAATTGCTCAAGTGGCGATCGGTTATGCTACATACAAACTCCATTTACAAGTTGAGCCACTTACTATTGCTCATCAAGCCACAGGTTCGGCATTGTTGGCAAGTCTCGTTTGCTTTACTGTGTTAGCATTCGCAACCACCAGACAAGCTCAAACACCAGAACAAAATCAAGCGCAACCTGCGATTCGCTAAACGTGAAAACAACGTATAAAACTGCGAAATATTTTAGGAGTAAAGCGCAAATGCAAGAAACAGCGATCCCAGAAAGTATCTTTGCTGAATCTAATCAATTAAAAAAATCAAGTCGGAACTGGCGCGATGTCATTCAAGACTACATAGCACTAACTAAACCACGGATTATTATCCTATTGTTAATTACCACCGCAGGCGCGATGTGGATCGCATCAGAAGGGAAAGTTAATGCTTTTTTGATGTTGATTACAGTCTTAGGGGGGGCGATCGCTGCTGCTTCAGCAAATGCAATTAACTGTATATATGATCGCGATATTGATGCAAAAATGGAGCGCACCAGTTGGCGTCCACTTCCAGCAGGTCGGATTCAGCCCCGCGATGCTCTGATCTTTGCGATCGCTCTGGCGGTGATCTCATTCACGATGTTGACAGTTTATGCCAATCTTTTAGCGGCTTGCTTAGCGATGTCGGGGATTGCTACCTATGTAGGTGTTTACACGATTTGGCTCAAGCGTTCTAGTACTCAAAACATCGTTATTGGTGGTGCAGCAGGAGCAATTCCACCTCTAGTTGGTTGGGCGGCTGTAACTGGTGAACTAAGTTGGGCATCATGGGTGCTATTTGCAATTATTTTTGTCTGGACTCCACCGCACTTTTGGGCCTTGGCACTGATGATTCGTGATGAATATGCCAAGGTGGGAGTACCAATGTTGCCTGTAATTAAGGGAGAAAAGGTAACTGCTAATCAGATTTTGTTATATACGCTGTTGTTAGTTCCTGTATCACTATTGCTAGTTTATCCTTTAAATGTCATGGGTCTAGTTTATGCAGTGTCAGCAGTTGGACTTGGGTGCATATTCATTTACAAGGCGACACAGTTATTAGAGCAGCCAAGCGATCGCGCGGTGGCGCGTTCTGTTTTCAAATATTCGATTCTCTATTTAGCATTTCTATGTGTAGCGATGGGAGTTGATAGCTTACCAATCGCCCATATTTCTGGAGAACAGGCGATCGCCTTTCTACGAATGCAAAATAGCATCTAAAAAATAAAAGCCTCGCAATGCGAGGCTTTTATTTTTTAATTGGTAATTTTATACTTTTACAGGTTCACGGACAGACTGAAGAAATTGAATTAATTCTTGGATAACTGGAGCTTTACGAAGAGTTTCAAGATTTTCGTTTGCTAATTGCTCGATCAGTTGAGATTGACTGTGATAGCTCTCAGATTGAGCAAGTAATTTCTCCAAAGTTTTACGCGGTTGGAAAGTAGCCCAAATCATCGTCTCTTGTGTAATTTCTTGAACTAGTAATCGCGAAAGTAACAAACTATCCTGAAAGAAAATAGTCTCCATTTCTGGCGTAGCAAGTATTACTTTAACTAGAGTATTAATAGATACACTTTCAACGGTTTCCTGAATACTGGCACTGCGTTCTTTTACTAGGTCTGGATCTACCAAATCTGCATCCAAAACAAGAACTACTGGTACTTGTCTGCGAACAATTAGCGAACGAGCAAGGGACTCAGCAGCATACAAGCCACCAGCAGGAACTACTTCAATATTTTGCAGTAATTCTTTGGGCAGGATTACTTTAAGTAACTTGGCATCGAAATCACCTTCACAAACAATGTAAGCAATCATGACGGAATTCCTCTCTCTGTAACGCTGTAATCAGTTAGTGCAAATTCTATGCAAAATTGAAATTTAAGGATTAATAACTCACAGATCACTTCTTGCTCTAAAGCATATTTTATTTCTTCCCCACTCCACAAAAGAATTGTTTGAGGTAGACAGAAACATGAAAGATTACGGGCTGGTTTAGTAAACCCTGTGCGACTAAACACTGCTCCAATTGTACTTGCAGGGCGACGTAAAAGTTGATTACGAAGTTTAGCAATAGGAGCAAAATCCACGTCCACTTTATCTTGAAAGTCTTTACTCTCAACTAAACAAGACAGTCCATCGCAATGAATAACACCATCAATTTGCTCAACTTCTTGCTCAAAAAGTTTTACGCTGTAGGGGTATCTAACTTTTGCGCCATCAAGTTGAAATACTCGTAACACCAAGTATTCAAAAGCTTTACCTGCATCCCATAGTGGAGTATCACGAGACTCGATTTGCTTCCATAAGTTTCTCAATTCATCCCAGTGTAAAGATGTAATCATTTCTTCATATTGTTTTGCAGAAGTCAATTTTTATACTCCAAACAATTAAACTAGCGACGATCGCTAATTTCTATGGCTTTAAGCTGACTGGACAATTGGGCTTCTCAGCACTTTCTACAGGAGCAGGATCGGGCGGTAATAGCGCGACAATATGCGGAACTGGACGCGGCTCATATGCCATAACTGACTTGCCACGATATGCAAGCGCTGCACTTGCACCAGAGTCGAGCATCACTACATCTTGCAACCCAGCCTTTGCCAAAATTTTGCCCAAGCTGACGGAATCAATCATTTCCATCGTTACACCGATCGTAGGTCTGCCAGAACGATCAATTCCCCAAAAAGCGCGATCGCGACTAGCATCAAAGCCGTAAAGCTTACCAAAAGATGCTGCCGATTGCGGTTTGCCATCCCGCACTAGCCAACCCGCCGATACAAACGCATCAGTTACATCTGCTAACTCAGCTTTAATACTTTCTAATGAATTATGCTTAGCGGCATTGAAAGGAATAAATTTGATTGTTGTAGGACTAATCAAGACGAGTGGACGACCATTGAGAAGCGGATTTTCGCCTTTATTGCCAGTATTGAAAAGCCCTGCATTACTCGAAAACTGACTCATCACGGGACCAATCATCGTGTTGCCATCAATGCGTTCTAAAGAGAAAAAGCCACCGTCAACAGCAGCGATCGCATTAGGAGTCGTTGCTAAAATTTCGGCAACCTGCGCGCGCTTATCGGCATGAGCGGTGACAGCTCGACCACCTTGGACAAGCGTAATTGGCAAGCCATCAATTGTGACTTTACGTTTCTCAACAGGAGCAGTGAAATTTATGGCGCCATTACTGATTGTTGGTAAAAGTGAAACTTGACTTCCAGAAGTTCCACTTGAGGACTGCTTGATCGCTTCATTAAAGCGCGATTGTCCAAAGCGCATGATTGCCAGCAAATCTTCCGACTCATTTGCAGCGCGCTCTTGGCGCGGATCGAGACTCATGGAGAGTGCGGCTTTATAACCAACATTCTTTACTTTGTCTTTAGCCCGTTCTGTAAAATCTCCTTCAGGATAAGTAAAGTAATCAATAGAAACTCCTAATTCTTTTTCGAGCACTTTCTTTGAGTCTGACACTTCTCGTTCAATTTCAGCATCACTTAGGTTCTTCATATTCAAGTGATTAACGGTATGAGAAGCAACAGTGATCAGCCCGCTTTTTTGCATTTCTCTCAAATTGTCCCATGTGGCTTTGGGCTTCTGTCCTGCCGTACCGACAAAGCGCGTATGCACTGACCACACCGCAGGATAGTTGTATTTTTTGAGCAATGGAAATGCGTATTTATACTGACCCAGATAATTATCGTCAAAGGTTAGCAATACAGGCTTTTCTGGCAATTGAGCGCCTGTACGCAAATGATTGACCATTCTATCCATCGTGATTGGCGTATATCCACCTTCTTGAAGAGTTTGGAAGTGTTTTTCGAGATCTTCTGGTGTGACATCCCAATCAACATCTTTAATAGCGGTGATGTCGTGATACATGATGATTGGGATTTTAGCCGCACGGGCGCGATCGCTAATTTGTGGAAATGGGGCAGGAGTAAAACTAGCAATCAAATCAGCATTAACGGTGCTGCTTAAATTTGATAAAATTGGTAACGGATCGTTGGCGATCGCATTAATTGATCTGACTTGATAAAGTGAAGCGGTTACCGAGTCGAGAGCATTGTATTGGCAAAAGGATGATGAACCGCTATTTACATTTACAGAACTTGCAGTACTCGTATTTACAGTACTCGTATTTACAGTTGCTTCATTAGCAGCTAAGTTGGCAGGGGATGAACGATAGGTCACCAATCGGGAGGCGATCGCCGCACCCATACCTGAACCAAGGGCAGCTAATGCAATCACGATCCAAATCGTATTCATGTTGCTGCTCTTATTGTTGTTTCCCCTGCTCATAAAGATTTATAAATTTTTTGATATTACTACAGGCTTATTTAAACAGACAGTCATCAAGTAAACAAGTACTTGATGTGATTTAGATAGTTATATCAAGTAGATAACCCTTATTTACAGCCTGTTGAGGTTTTGAGTAATACAGAAAATTTTTTGAAAGTGCCGCTTCGCGGCACTTTCAAAAAATTTTCTGGGTTTTATAACAGCGCAAAGCGCTGTACCAGTTACTTCAGAATAGGATACATACGTGCTTAAAAACATCTAAGCCCAGCCAGCGATTTGATAAATAAATAATCCAATATATTCTTTTATGGTATTGGTTGTATTTTTAAGTGCATCTACACTAGGTAATAGATCAAGCACTGCTGCCCAACCTTTGCTATTTTCATTGTTCACGGTTAAGAAGTCAGTTGGTGCGGGAATGCTCTCAAAGCCGACTTTGCGAAAAATCTCCATTGATCGCGGAATATGTAGGGCGGATGTTACCAGCAAGATTTTGTTTATCCCCTTTTGAGAAAGGATTTGCTTTGTATTCACTGCATTATCGCGAGTATTAAAAGATTGTGATTCTTGAATAATTGCGTTGCTCGGCACACCGATTACTTCAGCGATCGCTGCCATATCTTCCGACTCAGGATTACCGCCCTCACCTAGCCATTCAGCTCGACCACCTGTCACCACCAGTAATGGTGCTTTACCTTGTTTATAAAGCAATGAGCCATAGAATATGCGATCGCCTGCTTCATTTACCTCATACCAAGGGCGCGGCGATATGCGCGGACGAGTGCCGCCGCCTAAAACGACGATCGCCTCAGCTTGAGGCAATTCCCCACTAGGCAGATATTGCCATTCCAGCGATCGCACTAGCCATTTAGAAAAAATTTCATTACTACTTAACAACAAAATTATTAGAGCAAAGCCCAAAAGAATTGAGGCAATCCGATTTTTTCTAAATAAATTTATGCCCTTGCTAGCGGTACTAGCATTTCGCGATCGCTTCGATCTCCATAACAAACTCATTAATGCGATCGCAACTAATAAACTTGATAAACCAAGCGGATAAAAGAAAAGTGGTAAAAGTTTGGATAAAAATAGCGCCACAGTTAAAAAAACCTAGGAATACTCACGGAATTACACACGAAATTCAATTTATATAGACTATTCCTAATTTGGAGACTAGGTTTTGTCTATATAAATTTTGTTTAAATTATGATTTAAACCCATCTAAGATGGGAACTGTAGTTTTTCGGCTTTAAAAGGTAAGCTAGTTCTTTATGTTGGGCTTTTGCCTCTGAGCTTTGGTCTCTTCAAGTCAATCCTCTTAAACTCAAAAAGCATGGACGTATGCCTAAAAGCATTTTTCGGGTTAGATTCGATTCCTTGCGCCACACCATTCTCAATTTATCCCTCCATTATGACGATTTTGCCCCTCCCTTAGTTTTTCGTCCTGTATTTAGATAGATTTGATATACTTGAGCCAATCAAGGCGAATTTCTCGAATTTTTTTGTTGAGATCAATTTTATGATTCTCCAAATACCACCAATCAAAATCGAACCAATTATTACTTGGGAACCCTTGCCCACCGATTTTGTTTTACCTGACGATCCTGTGGAAAATATTCAACAACCAACTCTGGCGGCGACTCTTACCGATGCATTAGGAGCCGCAAGATTAATTCAATCAGAAATGCTGATCGCCTCTAACTTTGGACTAGTCGCTACCGTAAATAACAAAACCATTGTCAAAGCTCCTGATTGGTTTTATGTGCCTAAAGTTTACCCTGTTATAAAGGGAACTGTGCGTCGTAGTTATACTCAGAACCTAGAAGGTGAGCCTGTTAGCATTGTCATGGAGTTTCTATCTGAGACAGAAGGCGGCGAACTCTCAGTTAGAGCAACTCCTCCTTATGGCAAGCTTTATTTTTATCAACAAATTCTCCAAGTACCAACTTACGTTACCTACGACCCTTATGCTCCTAGTCTAGAAGTACGCTTTTTACAAAATAAAAGTCAAAATGAACGCTATGTCATACAGGAAGCAAATGATCAAGGACAAGTATGGATTCCAGAGCTAGAATTATTTTTAGGGATTTGGGCAGGGGAGCGGCTAGGACAGTCTATGAATTGGTTACGTTGGTGGGATCGCTCAGGTAACTTACTGCTATGGAGTGCTGAACAGTCAGAACAAGAACATCTTCGGGCTGAACAAGAAAATTTTCGGGCTGAACAAGAACGTCTTCGCGCCGAGAAGTTAGCCACTAAGTTGCGTGAACTTGGTATAGATCCTGACACTTTAACTTAGATTAGCTCCTGTAGCGATCGCCATATAAATCTATAAAATACTCTATAAAATACGAGGGCACAGAGCACTTCCCCTACTTTTTACGCAAAAAATCAAGATTGGCTTGTAAGATCGATGTTGCCAGTTAAAGATTTGTTGCACCCTAACTATGACCGCAAATATCACCACACCCAAATTTTCTCCAGCCGAAATTAAGTCTGAGGGCTTGACCCTAGATGAATATCAGATGATTTGCGATCGCCTCAGTCGTGAACCCAACAAAGCCGAATTGGGGATGTTTGGCGTGATGTGGTCAGAGCATTGCTGCTACAAAAATTCGCGTCCCCTACTCAAACAATTTCCGACCACAGGCGATCGCATTCTGGTTGGGCCTGGTGAAAATGCGGGCGTAGTTAAGATTACTGATGAGATTGCGATCAGTTTCAAAATCGAAAGCCATAATCGTCCCTCTGCAGTCGAGCCATACCAAGGTGCAGCTACAGGTGTGGGAGGCATTTTGCGCGATATTTTTACGATGGGAGCGCGTCCTGTCGCTATTCTCAACTCGCTACGATTTGGCGAACTTTCTGATCCTTGGGTTCGCAGTCGTGTCAATGGCATCGTTAGCGGGATCGCAGGTTATGGTAACTGTATTGGCGTTCCCACCATCGGTGGCGAAATCTATTTTGATAAAGCATACAATCGCAATCCGCTTGTAAATGCGATGGCGATCGGAATTATGGAAACCACCGAAATCGTCAAATCAGGTGCTTCAGGTCTTGGCAACCCTGTTATATATGTTGGTTCCACGACTGGACGCGATGGCATGAAGGGAGCGAGTTTTGCCAGTGCCGAGATTTCGGACAAGTCAGAGCAGAGCCGTTCTGCGGTACAAGTAGGCGATCCATTTCTTGAGAAGGCACTAGTGGAAGCTTGTTTGGAAGCTTTTAAAACGGGTGCAGTGGTGGCGGCTCAAGACATGGGCGCAGCGGGTTTGACCTGTTCTACTTCCGAAATGTCAGCCAAAGGCGGCGTCGGCATAGTTCTCGATCTAGACAAAATTCCTGCCAGAGAAACGGGGATGACTCCCTACGAATATCTGCTTTCAGAGTCACAAGAACGGATGTTGTTTGTTGCTCACAAAGGTAGGGAACAAGAACTAATTGATATTTTTGAGCGTTGGGGACTTCATGCTGTTGTTGCTGGCGAGGTTCTAAAAGAACCGATTGTACGGATTCTTTGGCATGGTGAAATCGCTGCGGAGATTCCTGCGACTGCGTTAGCTGATAATACGCCAATCTATCATCGTCAACTTGCGGACACGCCTGAATATGCGAAGAAAGCTTGGGCATGGGATGAGCAAGCCGCGATCGCCTCTTTCAAATCTATTTCACCAAATGATGCACTTTTGCAATTACTTGATACTCCTGCGATCGCATCCAAAGCATGGATATATCGCCAATACGATCACCAAGTCCAAAATAATACCGTAATCTTCCCTGGTGGAGCCGATGCAGCGGTGATTCGCTTACGCAGTCAAGGCTTTGGGGTGGGAGATTTAGACAAAACCCAATGCCAGATTGATTCTCTCGTAGGTGTCGCTGCCACCGTCGATTGCAATGCGCGTTATGTGTATCTCGATCCTTACGAAGGCGCAAAACTAGCAGTTGCCGAGGCAGCACGTAACTTGTCCTGCGTTGGTTCTGAACCTCTATCGGTTACTGACAACTTAAACTTTGGTAGCCCCGAACACGCGATCGGGTATTGGCAACTACACGAGGCATGTCGCGGCATTGCCGATGCTTGTCGCGAGTTACAAACTCCCGTCACAGGCGGCAATGTCTCGCTCTACAACGAAACTATTGATGCAGAAGGAAACTCTCAACCGATTTATCCTACGCCTGTGATCGGTATGGTTGGCTTAGTGGAAGATGTAACTAAGGTTTGCGGTCAGGGTTGGCAATCCGTAGGCGATGCAATTTATCTAATCGGTAGCGATCGCGCTAGCCTTGCAGGTTCGGAATATCTCGCCTCATTAATTGGTGAAGTGACAGGCAGACCGCAGCCTGTAGATTTCGAGCTAGAACGCAAAGTTCAACTTGCTTGTCGTCAAGGCATTGCTCAAGGGTTAATTCAGTCAGCCCATGATTGCTCTGAAGGTGGCTTAGCAGTTGCGATCGCGGAATCATGTATTTCTGGAAAACTCACAGCTCAGATTCAGTTAACAAATCCTGAAGGCTATAATCTCACTCAAATTCTATTTGGTGAAGGCGCGAGTCGGATCGTGGTCTCTGTCAAAGATCGCGATCGCACCACATGGGAAGCTTATCTCACCAGTCAATTAGGCAATAATTGGCAGCATATCGGCAAGGTGATCGATGCGGATAGTAATTTAGAGATAGTTGTTAAAGGCGAGAAGGCGATCGCATTGTCTCTGTCTGAAATCACCAAGAGCTTTAACGAGGCAATTCCTAAACGGATGGGACATGCTTTATAGGCTAGTCCTAAAAAGGAAAGGCTGAAAGAAAATTGAGTAGATAAGTCATTTCATAGATAACGTGAGTTCGGGATAAGGATAAGAAAAAAAAGGCAGGAACCGATAAGCTGAAAACAACTAAAACACTTTTAGCGAAGTAACTCCCATGAGTAATAGTTTAGAAGCACTATTCTGCTACGTCGATGGTTTTTGCTAAAAGTGGACTAGTTCTTTGGTTTTAAATTGCACTTACTAGTTAGTGAGTGCAGTGAGTTGCTCAATATTACCCCTAGCCATGTTGATGAGTGTAAGCCTATCCCTGATTTGCTCAAATCAATGTTTGGAAAAATATTTGCTGACCGTGATTATGCATCTCAATCGTTAGCGACTTAACTGTTCCAAGACTTTGGTTTAGAATTAGTCACCTCAATACGGCTTCCCCATATCGACTTTAAACGGGTGTGACCAGAATTTGATGTAGGTAATTTAGAGAGAGAATCCATAGCGATTGATTTTAGACCAGAATTGCTGCCACCGCCCTTTGGTATAACTCAAAGTTCTTAAGCTCAGAACGATA
>Ga0105048_10010954_pt1 | contig 14339 bp, 13 predicted proteins | sample MAT05_FD_78382 | JGI IMG/M metagenome (GOLD analysis project Ga0105048, IMG submission 78382) | Freshwater microbial communities from Lake Fryxell liftoff mats and glacier meltwater in Antarctica - MAT-05 | ecosystem: Environmental > Aquatic > Freshwater > Ice > Liftoff microbial mat | place...
ATCACGCACTATCACACCGACCATGTGGGCGGCATTACGACGCTGATGGACAAGATGAAAGTTGTGAACCTGATCAGCCACGGCACCAACACTGAGACGGGCAAGGGCGCGGCACAGTTGAGCAAGCAATATGAGGAAGCCAAGTCGAAGACCAAGGAATTGATCGTGAAGCCGGGTGACCGCATTCCGCTGGCTGGGCTTGATATTGAAGTGATCACGGCTCGCGGCGATGTGATGGGCAAAGCGTCTTCATTGGCCCGTGGCGCTGGGGACAATGCGCTTTGCGGCGTGGCAAGCAAGAAGGAAGACGATGCCACGGAGAATGGGCGGAGCATTGGTTTTCTATTGAAGTTTGGTGAATTCCGCTTTCTCGACTTGGCCGACCTGACCTGGAATAAGGAAATGGAAGTGGCCTGCCCTCTGAACAAAGTTGGCAAGGTGGATCTCTACCTGACGAATCATCACGGGGTCTGGGCGAGCAATAACCCGGCACTGGTGCACGCGCTTGAATCGAAGGCGATGATCATGAACAACGGCGATAAGAAGGGCGGCGATGCCGCGGCGATCGACAGTATGCGCGCCGCACCGGGCCTCAAGAATTTCTGGCAGTTGCACTATTCGATCAATGCCGGCAAAGATCACAACGTCGAAGACCCGTACATTGCGAACCTGACTTCGCCGGGTGGCTTTCATCTTGAGGTGACGGCAAAGATGGACGGCCACTTCACGATCCTGAATCAGCGGAACAAGTTCACCAAGAGTTACTAGGGTGCTGAATACCTCGTCCGCGTATTTCGTCTTTCTCGCGGGCGTTTTCATCTGCTATTGGGCTGCTGCCCGCTGGCGCCTGCCAACACTGGCCGTAGTGCTGGGGGCCAACTACTTCTTCTACGCCCGTTGGGATCTTTTCTATCTGACGCTGATTCCGCTGGCAAGCCTGGTGGACTATGTGTGCGGGCTGGGGATGCAATCGAGCAAGCGCGTCTGGTGGCGGAGAACCTTGCTTGGCCTGAGTTTGGTGACCAATCTTGGGATTTTGGTTGCCTTTAAGTACATGCCGGGCTGGGACAAGAACTGGAAGTGGGTTTTTCCGCTTGGGTTGAGCTTTTATTGTTTTCAGGCGTTGAGCTATACGCTCGACGTTTACCGGCGGGACGCGAAGGCTACTTCAAGTTTGCTCGCGCACTTTACGGCGGTGAGCTTCTTTCCGACAATTCTGGCCGGCCCGATCACCCGTGTGTCGAATCTGATTCCTCAACTGGAGAAGCCGAAGAAACTAAGCGCTACCGATGGCGGGCGGGCGTTGTTTTTAATTGGCCTGGGAGCTATGAAAAAGCTGCTGGTGGCCGATTATCTGGCAGAGAACCTGGTGAACCGAATCTTTGATTTTCCGAAACTTTATAGCGGCCTCGAAGTTCTCGCTGCCGTGTATGGTTATGCGTTGCAACTTTACTTCGACTTTTCGGGATACAGCGATATCGCGATCGGGAGCGCTTTGCTTTTAGGACTTAAGATCCCGCAGAACTTCAATATGCCTTATGCGGCGACCAATATCGCAGACTTTTGGCGGCGATGGCATATCAGCCTGTCGAGCTGGCTGCGGGACTATGTCTACTTTTCGTTTCCGGGCTTGCGGGGTAAGGTGATGCCTTATGTTGCCTTGACGCTGACAATGGTGATTGGCGGATTCTGGCATGGGGCGACCTGGAATTTTGTGATTTGGGGGGCACTGCATGGGCTTGGCCTGGCACTTTGCCGTGGGTGGCAGAGTTGGCGTGGGGCGTCAAAGTGGGATCATCCAATAAGCAGGGCGCTGGCCTGTTTCTGGACCGTGCAGTTTGTTTGTCTGGGCTGGGTTTTCTTTAGGGCAGCTAGCCTTGAGAATGCCTTTGAGATGCTGGGCCAGATTGGGAGCCTGACCTGGTCTGCGGCGAACCTGAGCGGGACGATTCTGCTGATCGCCGCGATTGCCATTGCGGGGCACTATGCACCGAAGAAGTGGCTCGATACGTCAGAGAATTTGTTTGCCCGCGCGCCGTTCTTTGCACAGGCGGTTCTTTTGTTGTTGCTGGCTTTAAGCATCAGGTATGTGGCGGCAACAGGCAGCGCGCCTTTTGTCTACACGCAGTTTTAAGAGGAGTAATGGAGTTTCCGAGAAAGACATTCTGGACGGTGGTGACCATGATTTGCATGGTGGCCGGGCTTGCGTATTCCCCGGAGCTCCAGAATTATCGTCTTCTCGATTGGGATTCAGTCAAGCGGGTGGGGGATTTCGTGCCTAGGCGTGCGATGCCTTTGGAGGCTGTGGCTGAAGCTGTCTTGAAGCCGGGCCGCGATTTTGAGGAGAAGGTAGTGAAAGGGCAGGTGGAGCCGCTGAGCGACCCGGCCAATAGCCTCGCAGCCTTTTATGAAGCGATTGAGCGGGTGGAGAGCGGTGAGCCGGGGGCCAAGGTCAGGCTGGCGCATTACGGGGACTCGCCGACGACAGCCGACCTGATCACGGCCGATGTGCGGAGCTTGTTGCAGAAGCGCTTTGGCGATGCCGGGCATGGCTTTTACCTCATGGCGAAGCCGTGGGCCTGGTATGGGCATCGAGGGGTGGATAGCGATTCCAGTGGTTGGGAAATTGAGGCTTCGAACCTGGTGTCCAAGAAGGACGGTTATTACGGCTATGGCGGGGTGAGCTTTCGTGGAGGGCCTGAATCGCGGGCGCGCTTCCGATTGAAAGAGGCAGGTACGACGCGGGTGGAGTTGGGATTCAAGCAGGTTGCCGGTGGGGGCAATATTGTTCTCGAAGCTTGCGGTGAAAGGGTGGGCGACAAGTCTACGGCGGGAGAAGAGGGCGATGGGTACGCCGAGTTTGCGGTGCCCGAGAAGTGCCGGGATTTGACGGTTCGGGTTGAGGGCGGGGCGGTAAGACTTTACGGAATCGAGTTTCTGAAGGCATCACCGGGCGTTGTTTACGACAGCCTTGGTTTGAATGGGGCCTACATCAGCGTTCTTTCGAAGTTTTTGAAGGCCGATCACTGGCAGACGCAATTGCAACATTATGCGCCGGATGTCGTGGTGATCAACTACGGCACCAACGAGAGTGTATTTGCGGCTTTTGTGGACAAGGTTTTTGAGAAGGAATTGCGCGAGGCGATCCGGCGGATTCGGGTGGCGTTGCCGGGTAAAGGGATTTTGGTGATGAGCCCGATGGATCGCGGGGAGCGCAACGCGACGGGGCAGATTGAAACCGTGCCGGCTTTGCAGAGGCTGGTTGAGATCGAGAGCCGGGTGGCAAAAGAAGAGGGTGTAGCTTTCTTTAATACCTTTGAGGCGATGGGGGGTAAGGGAACCATGGCGAAATGGTACAGTTCTCAGCCACGGCTGGTGGGGGCGGATTTCATTCACCCGATGCCGGGGGGGGCGAAGATTATCGGGAATTTGCTCTATAAGGCGATGCTGGACGGTTATAACCGCTACAAGACGGCAAAAAGGGCTCCTGCGCTCGCTCAGAACCTTTAAGCATTGTAAAGACCGTAACTTAGTGGGGCTGGTGCGCGTTCTAATGAGTGAATGCCCCGCACAGTCTGTTCCAAATCCGCTCTGGCTGCCCTGGCGCTGAGTCTGGCAAGTGGACTCAGTGCATACCAAGATCCCCCTGTTGTGTTTAAGAGTGATGTTTCACTCGTTCGCGTCGATGTTCAGGTATTGGGCGCGACTGGCCAGATTATTGGTAAGTTGCAGCGAGAAGACTTTGAGCTGCGGGAATCGGGTCAGGTTCGCCAGATTGTCAATTTTGGACGGGAGAATCTGCCGCTCGACCTGATCCTGCTGCTCGATGTGAGCGGCAGCATGAGGCCGCACGTGGAGCGGATTGCAAATGCGGCGCATGAGGCGTTGAGTGTATTGGGGAATGAAGACCGGGTGGCGATTCTCGTGTTTGACCGCAGTACCCGGACGAGCATGCCCTTTAATCAGAATCATGACGAGATCGTTCGCGGTTTTGAGCGGTTGCTGGAGCGTGAGCACTTCAATGGCGGAACCGACATTACGCGCGCCATGTACGACGCGACAAAGTTTATGCAGAAGAATGCTCGTGCTGGTGCGCGACGCGGGATTGTTATCCTGACGGACGATCGCACCGAATTCAATGCCGATGAGTTTGGAGTGGAGCGGGCGCTGGAGGATGCCAATACGGTGATGAGCGCGTTGATTGCGCCTGATGCGATTGGCGGGATGGGGCAGCGGTATCCGGGTACTTCGCGGCGTGGCGGAGGTGTTGGTGGTGGCTATCCGGGCGGCAATGGTGGCGGCGGTTTGGGTGGACTGGGTGGAATCATTTTTGGCGGCGGTGGTATCCCAGGAACCCGCCGGAACCCGGGTGGCGGCGGTAACGGGCCCGTCGTGATCGGCAATGGCCGGTTGAAATCAGCGGGAACTGAAGAAATTGCCCGTGCTTCGGGCGGGGACAGCATGACCGTAGATAATGCGTCGGCATTGACGGATACGCTGGATCGGATTCGACAGAGCTATGCGCTGTACTTTAATGCGCCTGAGGGCGTGAAGCAGGGTGAGAAGCGGAATGTGCAGATTGCACTGACGGGTTCGGCGACGCGTCGTTACCAGAATTCGGAATTGCGGTACCGGCCTACTTATGTGGTGTCGGAGGGCAGCACGACCAGTGGGCCGAGCACCAGCAATGACGATACTCCAACCGTGACGAGACGGAATCCGGGTACGAATGATGCTGTGACTGACAGGACGCCGACGCGGGCGGATGATTCGGTGCAGGATACGATCAAGCCGCGGCGGCGGGTGGCGGTGGACGAGCCGGGCAGCAGCTCGGGTGGATTCCGGCGGGTGGGTAGTGCGCCGGCCCCTAAGGAGCCTGAAGTAGAAGCGCCACCTGCGAAGGAGGCTCAGCCGAAGCCTGCGCCGGTGAAGGTGGAAGTGAAGCCAGAAGAGGCAAAGCCTACCGAGGAAGGTAAGCCAGGCGGCTTTCGGCGGATTAAGCCTGGCGAGAAGCCCTAGCGCATCTCGCGGTTGCAGGCGATTCGCTACATATTCACCACTCCCGGCAGGCCGATCTTCATCTTCGATAGAATATTGAAATTGAGATCCGGTTCAAAATTCGTCGCACAATCACCCTGTCCGCTTTGTACTTCTTTTGAAGCACTCTGGATCTCAGGCCTGGATCGACATGCAAAGTCACTTACCACTGTGGCTTGCCGCCAATGCGGCATCTACCGCACAGATCCACTCCCTTCCATAGAGGATCTCAAACGGTTCCACGAGATGGACTACCGAAACGACTACAAGGGTATACGTCAGCCCAAGGCCAAGAACGTCTATCGTTCCGCTCGATTGGCCCTGACCCGGTTGCGGCGCTTGAGAGCCCACTTAGCCCCTCAGTGCAAAGTGCTCGATGTAGGCTCGGGCTCAGGCGAGTTTGTCTGTGCGCTCAACGCCGCTGGCTACACTGCGACTGGTATTGAAGCCGACCCGGTCTACGCCGAGTTCGCTCGCCGCGAATATGGGGCAGACCTTCGCACTGGGGGGGTGCTTGAAGTCGATATCGCCAGTGGCAGCTTCGACGCCATCAGCCTTTTTCATGTTCTTGAGCACCAGCCAGACCCTCTGGCGGTTCTGCGCCGCCTCCAAAACTGGTTGGTCCCTGGTGGTTGTTTGATCCTCGAAGTCCCCAATCTCGATTCCGTTCATCAACACCCAGCAGCCCGCTTCCATCAAGCTCATGTAGTGGGCTTCACGGTCGAAAGTCTGCGTTTCGCCGCATCGAAGGCCGGCTTCCAGATCGCAGAAATGAGCATTGATTCCTTTGATCGCAATCTTTTTGCTCGCCTTGTCAAAGGAGAGGCTGCCATGGGCGCTATGAGTCCTTCGATTCAGCCAACGCCGCTACTCAGCAATACCCTTACGGGCCTACTCTATTACGCGCGTCCCTCAACTTACATACGTACCGGCCTGCGGCTGCTAGGCTTCGCACGGGAATTCCTGGCTGTGGGTGCTCATACCAACACCAAGGCCATGATTCAAGCCAATGCACGCACCTAGACCAATTTTTGGCCGAATTTAGCCGAAGCTGTGCCGGACTTGGGCAAGGGGAGTTGAAGGGTGGGAATCGCGCAGTTCTTTTGGAGATGGGCCGCATGGGCGGATTGGCTTGGCAAGTAAATACACGTTGGGGCTGGAAGGTTGCTTGCGATTCAAGCGTTTCCGACTAAGGTCTTTTAGGCCAATAGCCGTCGCGGGTCTGAACGGTGGGGCCCTTTTGTTTTGTGGTGAGCTGAATTTTGCGGAAGGCAGGGTAGCCGACGGGGATGTCCGAGACGTAGCCGATGCTGTACTGGCTTCTTAACTCTTGCTCGATGGCGGCGAAGATCTGGTCGATCGATTGCTTCTTTGTGACCTCGAAGGCGCCGGCGCCGGTTTCTTTTGACAGTCGGCTCATTACTGCCCGGCCGTTAGGCACTCCGAAGCCTCCGCTGTAGAAACCCGAATCGGTGAAGTAGATCGTGTAAACCAGGGTGTCGGCGCGGAGGGCGGCTTCGATTGCCATTGGGAGGGTGTGGTCGCTTGAGGAATCGACGCCGTCTGAGAGGACGATCAGGGCCTTGCGGCCGGATTCCATTTTCATGAGTTCTGCGCCTGAGGCTACCGCGTCGAAGAGGGAGGTGCCGGAACCGCCGGAGGCGTGGAGTTCTTTGCGGGTAGGCGTATCGATGTCGTTGAGCGTGGTTTCGAGTTGCGAGCGGCTGGTGCTGAAGCCGAGGCGGACGCGGGCGAGGGTATCGAACTGGATCAGGAAGATTTTGTCGAGCTTCTCTCGCAAGACCGTGTCGAGGAAACGGTAAGCGGCAGCGCGTTCTGCGGGGATTACTTTTTCCTGGCTCATGCTGGTGTCGATCAGGAGACCTAGACGGAGGGGCAGGTCAGATTGCTGGGCGAAGTAGGTAATTTTTTGGGGTTTGTTGGTTTCAGCGAGCAGGAAATCTTCCTGCTTCAGGGTCTGGATCAGGTTGCCCTGCTTGTCGCGGACAGTGGCGAGGAGGTTGATGACATTGACACCAGTGGAGAAGGTGACCTCCTGCGCTAGCAGAGCCGAGGATTGGAGGAGGAGGGCACGGCGGGACAACATCTGCCTCTATGATGCCCGAGTTTGAGAAGATTGAGATGAATCATGCTGCGCGGACTCACAGTTGCGGCTCTTGCGCTTGGCCTTGCCGGTTGGGGAGCGGGGGCGACTAAGAAAAAGACTGCAGTGAAGAAGTCGGTGAGTGCGGCTGCAGCCAAGACCAAGAAGAAAACCGTCGCGGCCAAGCGGAGGCCGGTTGCGCCCAAGCCGCCTGTTGTTAGCGCCAAGGTCAAAGAAGCTTCGAAAGAATATGTGGCCGACGCGATGGATGCGATTGCGGCGGCGGCGGTAGAGAACTCTGCGGCGCTTGTGCCTTTCTTTGAGCAGCTTTGGCAGTTAGAGCAAACAGGTGGGGCGGCAAAGACCTTGCATGTGTTGCAGTATGGGGATTCACACACGGCTAGCGATGATTGGGCGAATCAATTGCGGACGATGTTTCAATTGCGCTTTGGCAATGGGGGTGCAGGATATAGCGTTGCAGGGCGGCCTTTCCAGGGCTATCGCCGATTTGATGTGAAGACCTGGCAGAGTACTCGCTGGGAAACCGAGGGGCTGCTTACTAAAGGAACCGACGGATATTACGGATTGGGTGGGACATCGATCACTACCGAGCGGGCGGGAGAGATGATTTATCTCGATGCGGACGGGGACAAGGCTGAGCTGTATTACTTGAAGCAACCGGGTGGTGGGAGTTTTAGGGTTTTTGTGGATGGTGCCGAGGCTGCGACTGTCGATACGAATGGGCCACTTGGGCCTGGGTATTGGAATATGAGTGTGCCGGAGGGGTTGAAGCGGTTTACGGTGGAGACGGTTACAAGTGCGCCGGTGAAGTTGTTTGGGTGGGTGACCGAGCGCAATCGCGGCTTGACCTGGGAGACGCTGGGGATCAATGGTGCGCAGGCGAATGTAAGTTTGCGTTGGGAAGAAGGGCAACTGCGTGAGCATCTGGAGAAACGAAATCCGGGGCTGATTGTCTTTGCTTATGGAACGAATGAGGCTGGGCAGAGAGACTGGACGGCGGATAGTTACAGGGCGATGTTTCGCGAAGTGTTGTTGCGGTACCGGGCGATGGCGCCGGGGGCGAGTTTTCTGGTTGTAGGCCCGCCAGACCGGGCGCAGCGTGTGAACCGCGTATGGGGCCCGCTGCCGAAGCTGGACATGATTAGCGAAGTGCAGCGCGAGGTTGCGCTGGAAGTTGGAGCCGCGTTCTGGGATCTACGAGAGCGGATGGGCGGCAATGGCGCGATGAAGCGCTGGGTTTATGCCGGGTTTGCTCAAGGTGATTTTGTACACTTGACGGGCCCGGGTTACCGGTTGGTGGGCGAGACCCTGTATAAGGATCTGATCGCACACTATGAGGAATTCAGGAAGATCCGTCAGAAGATCTTCAGCGAGGGGAATGGGAACAACGATGAAGCAAAAGAGAATTACTGAGATCCTGTCAGAGATTGCGGGCAAGCCTATCACTATTGGTAGCGATGAGAGCCTCTTTGACAGCGGGTTGCTGGACAGCTTTGGGCTGACCGATTTGATTACCAAGCTTGAAAAGGAATACGACATCAGTGTTCCGGATGGCGATTTGAATCCGCGCAAGTTCGACACGATCGACCGGATCACCGAATACGTGGAGGCGAGGGCTTAAGTCATGGCGTTTCTGCGCGGGTTTGGGAAGTATCTGCCCGAGCGAGTGGTTGGCAATGTCGAGATGGGTGCGCTGCTGGGTGCAGAGCCCGACTGGATTCGAGAGATGTCTGGTATCGAAATGCGCCGCTTTGCGCGTGAGGATGAGAGCGTTGCTTCGATGGCGGTGGCGGCTGGCGTTGATGCTCTTGAGAAGAGTGGCGCGGCGGCGGCGGAGCTGGGGCTGATTCTTGTGTCGAGCGGGACTGCCGAGCGGCGATTCCCGGGGCCGGCGAGTGAGGTACAGTTTCGCCTCGGTGCGCCGCAGGCGATCGCGATGGATGTGCCGATGGCGAGTGCCGGGGCTTTGTTTGCGATGGCTCAGGCTTTCGAGTGGGCTCCTCGTGTGGGTAAGGTGTTGGTGGTGGCGGCAGAGAAGATGAGCGTGCCAGTGATGGCCGAGCCTCGGGAGAAAGGCACGGCGATGCTGTTTGGGGATGGCGCTGGAGCCTGTGTTGTGGATCGCGATCAGGGATTCGCGAGGATGGTGGATTTTGAGCTTGGCACAGATGGGTCTGCGGCTGGAGAGTTGAAGCTGGAGTTTGGATCGCCGGTGCATATGAATGGACGGATGGTGATTCTGCATGCAGCGCGCAAGGTGCCGGCGGCGATTGCCACGTTGCTCGCGCGGCGTGGGGTGGCGGCAACGGATGTGCGCGTGTTTTTGATGCATCAGGCGAATGCGAATTTGCTCTCGAAGATTGCGCAGACAGTGGGCGTGGATGTGTCGAAGTTTTATAACAACATTGCGCGATATGGGAATACGAGCTCGGCCTCGATGCTGATTGCTGCGAGCGAGTGGGATGGTGGATGGGATGGGTCTGTTGTGTTTGCGGCCTTTGGAGCGGGTTTTCATTGGGGAGCCATGATGGTGGAAGGAACATAAGAATGCCAGAACTGATTGCAGGACCAAAGACGATTCCGGTGCCGGGAGGCAAGCGGATCGATGAGTATGTGGGCCGGGTGAACTCGAAAGAAGAGCGTCTGAGCGTGGCTCATATGCGCAGCCCGGGCGGGTGGAGCGAGCCGGGGCAGACGCCGCAGTTTGACGAGTGGACGGTGGTGTTGCGCGGGACGATGCGCGTGGAGCACAAGGATGGGGTGATGGAAGTGAATGCGGGGCAGGCCGTGAAGACTTCGGCAGGCGAATGGATTCGTTATTCGACGCCCGGGGCTGAGGGTTGCGAGTACATTGCGATCTGTCTTCCCGCCTTCGGCATCGACACCGTTCTTCGAGATGAGTAGAGTGGAAGCATGAAGCACAAACTGCTGTACGGACTCGGCGCGTTGTCGCTGACGGTGCTGGTGGGCCTGCTGGTGTGGCAGGGCAGCTTCAGCCTGGGCGACGTCACGCCGGATGGGCCGCAGCAGGTTACGATTTTCTGGGCCGTTTCGACCGTGGTGTTTTTGCTGACGGTGCTGATCGGATTTCTGCTCTTTCGCAGCTTCATCAAGATTTATCTGGAGCGGCAGCAGAATCGGGAGGGGTCGCGGCTGCGCACCAAAATGCTGGTGGCGGCGCTTGGGATTACGATTCTGCCGGTTTTCTTTTTTGCTGTGTTTAGCGTTTATGTTTTGAACCGGAATTTGGACAAGTGGTTTAGCCGGCCGGCGGTCAATGCGAATACGACGCTGGTTGGGATGACAATGGCGCTGGAGCGGGGGGCTGAGGGTGAGGCCAAGGCTCAGGCTGAGTTGTTGGCAAGCCGACCTGAGGTAGCTGAGTATGCTCGGGGCGACAAGAGTCTGATGCCAGTGTTGCAGCAGTTTTGTCTCGCCAAGGAAATCGCCGAGGCGCAATTGGAAGCCAAGGACGGAGGGCGATTACCGCTTTGTTCGACGAATCGTACATCGACGCGATTCCCGATGGCCAAGGCAGTTATTGAGGGCGGGCTGGGAACGGTTTGGGTGCGCGGGCATCTGGAGGCAAATGCCGAGGGCGAGCACCAGAAGCTGCTCGATAGCATTGCGCAGTATGACCAGTTGAAGGTAAGCCGCAAGGAGCTTTGGCAGTTCTATTTGCTGCTGCTCGCTCTACTTTGTTTGTTTATTTTGTTTCTGTCTACATGGGCAGTGTTGTTGCTGGCGCGGCAGATCAGCTTGCCAATTGCTGCATTGTTGAAGGGCGCTGAGGAAGTGCGTAAGGGGAACTTGGCCTACCGGGTGGAGACCAATGCAACGGATGAGTTAGCGACGCTGGTGCGCGGCTTCAACAATATGACGCAGGGTCTTGAGGCAAACGACAAAGAGCTGGAGCGGCGGCGAAGATTTACCGAAGCGATTCTTGAGAATATTCCAACTGGTGTGGTGTCGGTGAGTAGTGAAGGCCGAGTATTGCGGGTAAACCGCGCAATGCGGCAGATCATCCCCGAGATTGAAGCTGAACAAACTTTGCGCCTCGACGATTTGTTCCCCAAAGAAGAAGCGGCTGAGTTGCGTTACATGATGAAGCGGGCGCGGCGTACGGGCATTGCGATGCGGCAATTTGATTTTGTGAAGGAAGGCCGGAGGCTGCATCTGGGTGTGACGGTGTCGACGGTAGAAGAGAGTCCCGGGTCTCCGTTTGTCTTGGTGATTGAAGATACGAGCGAGTTGTTGCGGGCACAGAAGCAGGCGGCCTGGCATGAGGTGGCACGGCGCGTGGCGCATGAGATCAAAAACCCGCTGACACCGATTGCGCTCAGTGCAGAGCGGATTGCGCGGCAACTGGACAAGGTGGCGATTGCGCCTGAGAATGCGCGGATTTTGCGGGAATGCTCGCTAATGATTAGCCGCGAGGTGGAGAGTGTGCGGGCGCTGGTCGATGAGTTTTCGCAATTTGCACGGTTTCCGGCTGCGCAGATGGTGCCCCTGTCGATCAATTCAATTGTTGAGAATGCCATGCAGGTCTTTGCCGGCAGGCTGGAGGGAATTGAGGTTCGTGTAGTGCTCGGGGCTTCGTTGCCACTTGTGAATATAGACGCGGAACAGTTGAAACGGGTGGTGGTGAATCTGGTGGACAACGCAGCAGAGGCGATGCAGGATGCTCTGATCAAGCGTCTCTATGTGGGGACGCATGATTTGGGTAACGAAAGTGTCGAGTTGGTGGTCTCCGACAGTGGTGGAGGAGTGTCGGCCGATGATCGAGAGAAATTGTTCCTGCCTTATTTTTCGACAAAGGGTCGCGGCACCGGATTGGGGCTGGCGATTGTGAATCATATTCTGAGTGAGCACCATGCGCAGATTCGCGTTGAAGACAATCAGCCGACAGGTGCGCGGTTTGTAGTGGAGATTCCGGCCTGGACTGCACCAGAGGCCGATGCGCCGAGTGAGATACAGGTGGAGGCGCGGGCTTGAAGCATATACAAATTCTGGTAGTGGACGACGAGCAGGGGATTCAGGAATCGCTGCGTGGCGTGCTTGAGGATGAGGGATATAGCGTGCACGCGGTAGGGCGGGGCGAGGATGCGCTGGCTGAGTTGCAGAGGCGCAGCTACGAGGCGGTATTGCTGGATGTTTGGCTGCCGGGGATTGACGGGCTGGAGACGCTCGCGCAGATCCAGAAGATGCCATTGAGCGAGCGCCCAAATGTAGTTATGATTAGCGGCCATGGCAACATTGAGACGGCAGTGAAGGCGACCAAAATGGGGGCTTTTGACTTTCTGGAGAAGCCGCTGACGATCGAGAAAGTGACGGTTACGATCCAGAATGCGCTGAAGCAGCGGAAGCTCGAAGTAGAGGTGGAGCGGCTGAAGGGTGCAAGTGGCGAGGAGCGGCGGATTTTGGGTGAGAGCGTCCCAATGCGTGCATTGCGGCAGCAGCTTGAGTTGATGGCCAAGACGAATGGGCGTGTATTGATTTATGGCGAGAGCGGCAGCGGCAAGGAGTTGGTGGCGCATGCAATCCACCGCTATTCGCCTCGCACGCAGGGCCCCTTTGTTGAAGTGAATTGCGCGGCGATTCCTGAAGACCTGATCGAGAGCGAGTTGTTTGGGCATCGCAAGGGGAGTTTTGCCGGAGCGGCAGATGACAAGATCGGCAAGTTTGAGAAGGCAGACGGCGGGACTTTGTTTCTCGATGAAGTAGGCGATATGAGTTTGAAGACGCAGGCGAAGGTCTTGCGCGTGCTGGATGAGGGGCGCTTTGAGCCGCTTGGGGCCGAGGAGAGCATTCGCTCGGATGTGCGCGTGATTGCGGCTACCAACAAGAATCTTGAGGACGAGATTGAGCGCGGGAATTTTCGTGAGGATCTGTTTTACCGCCTGAATGTGATTCCGTTTCATGTGCCGCCGCTGCGGGAGCGAGTAGAAGATATTCGTCTGCTGGCCGATCATTTTCTGCATGAGTTTACGACCGATTATGGGCGCAAGGCTAAGGAATTGACACCAGAGGCTTATCGCGTGCTCGATGAATACGCCTGGCCCGGGAATGTGCGGGAGTTGAAGAATCTGATGGAGCGGATTGTGATCATGAATCCGCAGACCCGGGTGGAGGCGCGGCAGATTCCTCTGAATGCGAACAAGCGGAATGTGCTGGAGCGACCGCAGGAGCGCTTTGGGAGTTTACAGGAAGTGCGTGAGGCGGCAGAGCGTGATTACATCTTCAAGAAGCTGGATGAAACTGGTGGGAATGTGACGAAGACTGCGGATTTGTTGGGGCTGGAGCGGAGTCATCTGTACCGGAAGATGAAGGCGCTTGGGATTGGGCCTAAAGAAACATGACGAATTTCGAACCTTGTGCGGCTGAGGTGATGCGGCGTTTTGCGCGTGCATCGGGTGGAGAAATGATTGAGGTTGGTGGCGGGGTGGCCGGTTTTCTGGATTCGGATTCGCCCGTCAATGCCGTGAAGGGAATGGATGGCAAGGTGGGGCGGCCTGAACTGGACCGGGTGGTGGAGTTCTACTCTGATCGCAGGAAAGATGCGGTGGTGGAGCTAGCGCCCTGGGTGGAGGCGGCTTGTTTGAGCGATCTTGCCGATCTGAGCTTTGAACGGGTTGGTATAGAGAATTTGATGGCGCGGCAGAGTGAGGATCTGGGGGAGGAGATCGGTGTGGTGATGGATGTGGAGTCTTGTGCCCGGGTGCTTTGTCTGTCTTTCTTTGGGGAGATCAACGAGACTGGCATGGCAATGGGGCGGATGGCGTTTGGTGGGGCGGGGGTCTTTAGCGCCGGACATTGGGAGGAAGGCGAGCTAGTTGCGGCGGGGCAATTGATTTATCTTGCTGGGGCAGGATTGTTGGCTGGGGACGGCACGGTTGAGGCTTGGCGGGGGCGCGGGTTGCAGCAAAAGTTGATTCGGGCGCGCTTGCAGCACGCTTTTGACGATGGGGTGGAGTGGGTGCATTGTGAGGTGGCGCAGGAGAGCGGGTCGCAGCGGAACTATGCGAGGTGCGGGTTTGCTCCGGTTTATGCGCGAGTGCATTATTTGAAACGCTTTGCTTGATCGTGAGTCGTGTGTATTATGAAGCCTATGAGTAGATTTCTTTCGTGCGCAATTTTAGTAGCGGCAGCGAGTACCTCGCTGTTTGCACAACCGGTG
>Ga0105048_10010955_pt1 | contig 14338 bp, 6 predicted proteins | sample MAT05_FD_78382 | JGI IMG/M metagenome (GOLD analysis project Ga0105048, IMG submission 78382) | Freshwater microbial communities from Lake Fryxell liftoff mats and glacier meltwater in Antarctica - MAT-05 | ecosystem: Environmental > Aquatic > Freshwater > Ice > Liftoff microbial mat | place...
CCGGACGTGAACCCTCGCGGGAACAGCGGGTACACCGCCATGCATGCGGCTGCCGAGAACGGACATTTGGAGGTGATCCGGTTTTTGGCAAGTCGCGAGGCCGAACTCACCCCTGCAATCGTGTCCGGCGAGACACCAATGGATTTGGCTGAGCTTGCCGGGCAGCACGCGACGGTCGAACTGTTGCGGTCGCCGGGGGCAAAGCACTCTGTATCAGCCGCGGTAGCGAACCAAAGTAGCATTTCGGCTTAATGCGATCCGTTGTCCACACAGCGGCCCCGGTTGCTGCGCTAAGTCGATGGGTATGTAGAGTTGCGAAAAAGGTGCTGGACGCGGTATTATCGTCGTAGGGAATTCAGTTGTAGGAGGCGGAGAATGGACGAGCAAATCCGGCCATCTTATGAAGATCTGGCACACGAGAATGAAGAACTGCGAAGCGCAATTTACTCCATGATGGAAGCGTACATTTCCCAAGATGAAGACGAGATGGCGAGATCGATGGAGAGTGCGGGAAGTTTCGATCATCTGCTTGCGGAGATGGAACAACTGACCGAAGAATAGTCGCCGAGACAGTCCCATGGAATCGCCCTCTCGAATCGTCTTTGTCGACCCATTCCGGCAACAAGTCGCGGAGTTGGCGACCTCCGCACGCCACAGATGACGGCTTTGGAAACTCAAGTCGGCGCTGGACGAAGTGAATCAACTGCTTATCGCAAAAGCGGATCAGATGGGCGACCCTCTGTTCCGCTTTCGGGGCCTTGACTTGGAAATGAGGCAGGTGGTCCGCCAGTCGTACTGGTTTCTCTTTGGCGTCAAACTCGATAAGAGAACGGTATTTTTGAAACAGATCAAGAGAACCGGCGAACCATGACTGAACTCTCCCCCAAACCACTCCTCACTCGCCGCGGCTTTCTCCCCGGCAGCGCTTCCGGGTTGCTCACCGCCCGGATTTTCGCCGCCCAACCGCGAAAGTCCGACTTCTCCTTTGCCCTCGTCACCGACACGCACCTGGGCAAATCGCCCGGGTACATCAAACGCATGCAGGATGCTGTCGCGGAAGTAAACGCTTCGCCGGCTCAGTTCACCGTCTTCTGCGGTGATCTCGTTGATTCGGGCCAGCTCGAAGAGCGGCAGAAGCTGTACCCGGAATGGGTCGAGATGGCGAAGGGGCTCAAGAAGGAGTTCCGCGCCGTGCCCGGCAACCATGACCCGATCGAAATGTTCAAGAAGCACGTGAACAAGGACGCCGAGAACGTCATCGACTTCAAGAACTACCGGATCCTCACGTTCGCGGATGCCGAACCGAACCCGGGGCATCTGGGCGTCGTCACGCCGGAACAACTCAAGTGGTTGCAGGCAAGGGTTGACGAAGCGAACAAGAAGGATCAGCGCGTGATCCTCGTCGCCCACGTGATCCATCACGAAAACAAGCATCCTGACGTCGGCTGGTACATCAAGACCGGCCGGGCCGAGTTCGGCAAGTTTCTCGAGGCAAACAAGAGTATCGTCGCCTTCTTCGGCGGCCACTTCCACTGTGGCATGCGCGGCTGGAGCGACACGTATCACGGCATCCACGAAGTGATCCTGCCGTGCTTGTCCTACAACAACAACCGCAAACTGGAAGCCGCGCCGGGCTTTGCCGTCAACGAGTTTCGGCCCGCATGGGTCCAGGCAGATGTCTTCGGCGATCAGCTTCTCCTGAAGTACAAGCCGGTCGGCGCGGAAGTAGCCGTCGAAAAATCGCTGGCACTCAAGTAACCTGTCGATATGCCGACGCTGCGATTTCCGGATCATCATGCTCTGATGCAACTGCTGGCCGACGGGGCGCTGCCGCCGGCCGTCCGCAATGGCACGGTATCGTCGGCCACGGATGCCGATGGACGAATCTGGATCAGGTTTCGTGCGATACTCTCCAAGCGCGCTGTTGTCGCACTGACCCAGCGACGGATCGATCTTGTCGACGCGAAGGAAGCTCCGCCACTGCGGTCGCTGTCGTGCTGGCCACAGGCGGTGCCACTTGTGCGCATTCCGGACACGGCATCCGGCCAGACCCGCCTGCGTGCTTGTATTCCTTCGTCGCTGCTTCCATCATTGACGGCCGATCTGGGGCACGCCGATTGGTCGCTGCGATTCGATGGCGACCATGTGTCGATCGACGCGCGCGGACCCATCGCCACCACCATCGCCCGTTGGCGGGACCGGGCGGACGATACCATTGACCTGCTGGTCGAACAGGCACCGCGCGTGTGGATAACGGCTGGATGGACACACCCCTGCCTGGGTCAGTTTGAAGCAGGCGACGGTCAGCGGCTTGTTCTCAGACCAGGTCAGCCATGGCAGACGGAAGTGGAACACGCCACTGGCACCAGAACCAAACACCTGACCATGACTGGCGAAGCAATCGCCGCGCGGAGCGCACGGCTGCCAAAGCTGACGATCACGCCGCGCTGGAGGCCATTGCCGGGAGTATTGCCCCCAGGGCTCTGGATTATTGATCGCGAAGCGGTCCCCCTGATCCGGGAACTGGCAGAATCGCAGGATGTGGGCACGCTTGCACGACTGCAGGTTGCATGGGCACGCGGCGACACCGGGCCGATCGCGGTGCTGCGTTTTGCCGACAGCCATCGGCCGCTGGTGCTGCCGGCCGCTTTTCCTGCCGGTCATCAATCACTGCAGCGGCTTCCCAACCTTTACGTGCCATGCGGGAGTCGGCTATCGCCATTACCCCGCCGTGATCGGTTGCGCACCTGGCTGGCACCGGACGAGGCGCGAGTCTACTGGCTGAACCGCGGCGAGGACGATCGGCCGTTGGTCGCTTCACTCCCGCTTTCGGCTTTCGGCCCGCTGCTGGACTCGATCGACTACCACACGGAATGCACGGTGGATGAGTATACATCACCCGCCATCGAGCAAGTCTTCACGTTCGGCCAGTTCCGCGAACGGCAGACGATTGCCGTCCGACCGTTGCAACCGCTGCCACAGATGCGACTGCCTGCCCCGTTGCCTGAAGAACGCGACGAGCCGACCGCGCCGGGGTTGCTTTCACGGTTGAAGTCACTGTTCACCGGCGAACGCGGGACAAAGCCGCCGACGGCCGCGCCGGAGGAAGTTGATGTCCCGCCGCCGCCCGTCGATCGGGTAGCCGATCCGCCGGCCAAGCTCCGCGAAAGCCATGAACGCCTGCGCGAAGCGGAACGCGAGTTTGTTGGCCGCATGGCATCGCTGACGGCTGCGGAGCGCACTGCCATCTGGCCGAAACTTGCCGGCATGTACGCTCAAACAAACAACATGACCGAAGCGGCGGTCTGCTGGCTGAACTCGGTCTGGGAACAAACGCCGCCGACGCCGGCTGCCGCCTGGGGTTGGCTGAAGGCCGAGGCATCGTTGGCGCGCTGGAGCCCCGAAGGCAATGAAAACGGTGAGTGGCTCGATACACCGATCACGCCGCCGCGTGCACGGGCGCTGGCTTCCTGGATCGTCTGGGCGTCGCTGCAGGATGATGTTCCCGCGCACCTGCTTGCTCAATCTGCCCGATACCAGACACACCTGGAACGATGCGAAGAACACTTGGCCGTGAAGGCCGCGTGGCTGGCCCGGTCGGCGTTGGCCCGAATTCATCAGGGGGACCTGCTTGCACTCGCGCGCACGCGCGATCATCTCTGCGCCCGACTCTTCTCGTCGGGCCTGAGCCTTGATCGCGATGTGCCGACGTTTGTCCGCTTCGCCGAATCGGCATCTCCCGATCGGTTTGCCGGGGTCGGTAAGTGGTTGGCCGAGCGCCGCCCGGCCGTGCGGCAATGGATCGCCCGCCTGGGGGCCGCCGTTGACCCCGCCACTGGTCCGTTGCAACCGATCGCCTCCTTCGGTCTCGAGGCGGAGGTGCAGTTCACGAGTGCCTACGCGGACATGATGATCGCCTGGGGCCTGGCCCGTCTCGGGGAGAAAAGCGAAAGCCAGCGCCTTCGCGATGAAGCGGTCGCCGCCCTGGATTCGCGCGACCCGGTTCATGCGTTCCTGCGTGATGCCTTTGATCGACGCATCTCGCAGGCACGCGACGGTTCTCACGGAAGCGGTCAACTTCCCGATGACCTTCGACAGCGGCTTGATGAACTCGCGCCGGATGACCGGTACCGCGTTGATCGCCTTCGACAGCATTCTCGAATCCTCGGACCCGGTGAAGAGATCAACGCGTTCTGGGCATCGAGCTTCCGCCACTATTCCCACTGGGACCAGTTGCGGCGACAGTTGCACGAACTGCCCGGTTTGGCCATCGACGAGATGAATGCCCGTGTCCGCGTGCTGCTGCCCAGGTCGGCGGAGCGCGGCTCGGTGCTGTTGCCGATCATTCTGCCTGCCGTCCTCGACTTGATCACCCGACTCGAGCCGGACTTGGCTACGCGAACACTCGATCTGCTCCCGGCCGCGTTGGATCGACTGGCGGACAAGCCGGCACGTCTCCTGGCACTGCTCGATCAGGGTCTTCGAGCCGCCGCCGCGCTCGATCATGGTGAAGTCGTGCAGGATCTTGCCCGGCGTTTCAGCGACCATGTTGATGCCCAGCGCGGGCCGCTGGCTGCTGGCGATCTTCCGGGGATCACGGGGCAGATGTTTCGCTGCCTGCGTCGGCTCGGATTAAAGTCTCTGGCCGAGGAAATCCTGACCAGGCTGCATCATCGATTGATGAACGAGGAGAGCATCCCGCAGTTGCGTGCCCGGCACGGGAATGCCTGGCCCGGATTGCTGCATATGCTGCTGCATGTGGCTGCCGGTTGCTACTATTGCGGCCGTGATGTGGAAGGACATCGAATTATTGATGAAGCTCGCTATGACCTGTACCAGTCGCCCATGAATGTCCGTGAGCGCACGCCGATTGCGATGACCTACGCCGCGACGCTGGGCCAAATTCCGGTTCGGCTGGCGCTGAGCCGGTTCGACGAACTGTTTCAACGGCTTCGCAAGGTGTCCATCAACTCATGGAACTCGCACTATACCCTGACGCCGTTGCAACTGATCGACACCACGGTGCTTGCCGTCGTGGACGAAGACTTCACCCTCGGCCCAGCGGTTCGCGGCTTTGTTGATGATGAAGAGCATCGTATCCGCCGTCGGCTTTCGACCGAGATCGGCGACCTGATGAGGCAGCAGGGCGTGGCCAGTTGACAGGAGATTGGATGATGCCGGCAACCAGGAACGCGGACGAAGCCACCCTGCCGGAACTGCAGGCGGAAGCCGAGGAACTGCGCACGCGCATCAACCGCTTTCGTACGTCGTTGGGCCGGTTCTTCGTGCAGAAACAGGAGATCATCGACCTGATGGTGATTGCCGCCATCGCGCAGGAACCTCTTCTGCTCGTGGGCCCGCCGGGCACTGCCAAGTCGGACCTCGTCGTGAAGTTCAAGGACGCACTTGGCATCGATGAGGGAGACTACTTTGAATACATGCTGACTCGCTTCACGGAGCCGTCCGAAATCATCGGCGCGATCGACATTCAGGAACTGCGTGAGGGCCGGCATATTCGCCGCAAGCAGGGCAAGTTGCCGACAGCGCGAATGGCGTTCCTCGATGAGATCTTCAAATCGAACTCCGCCATTCTGAATATCCTGCTGTCGATCATCAACGAGCGCAAGTTCTACCAGGACGGCGTCCCCGAACCGGTTCCGTTGCGTGTGCTGTTCGCGGCCACGAACGAAGTCCCCGAACAGGGAGAACTGGCGGCACTGAAAGATCGCTTCGTCCTGAAGGTGATGAGCGACTCCGTGGCGGAATCGCATTTCCAGGAGTTGATCGACGCCGGCCTGCAGTCGGAATCGCATCGTTCACTCAACCGCAAGCCCTGGGCCGAGGGGCTGTGCACGCTCGACGATTTCGTGAAGGCGAACCGCTATCTGACGTACATGTTCGCCCGCCGCAGCGACGGGCCCGGCGGCGAAGAGCAGACCGATCGCACGCTCTTCTTCCCGGATGACGTGTTTCGCGAGTATCAGCGGCTGGTGAAAACACTGATGCGCGAAGACCGAATCTTCATCTCGGATCGCAAACTCGTGAAGCTGTACAAGTTGCTCCGGGCACGGGCGTGGTTGTTCGCCGGCGGTACCGTCAGCCGCGGCGACCTCGGGTTGCTGGCGTACTTGGGCGAATCGTTGGCAGAGATTGAGAGTCTGAGGCGGAAAGTACCGGAGCTGTTGGGAGAGTAGCCCGGTTGCTCCGCAACCGGTGCGTCATCAATCTCTGCAGGCCGGTTGCGGAGCAACCGGACTACCTTACCGGGAACGGCGGCACGTCGGGCAGCTTGCGTTCGTCCTTCTTCAACTTCTCCAGGATCACTTCGACGCCTTTGAGCAGTTGTTCGTCGGTTCCGGCGAACTCCTTCGCGGGGTCGTTGTCCTGTTCGATGTCCGGATCGATACCGTAGTTTTCAATGATCCACTTTTTGCCTTCGATGTCGTACCTGGAGAATTCGGGCTTCATCAGGGTGCCGCCATCAACCAGGGGCAGTGACCCGCGAATGCCGACCACGCCACCCCAACTCCGTTTGCCGATCACCGGGCCCAGCTTGTATTGTTTGAACCGCCAGGGGAACAGGTCGCCGTCGGAAGCTGAAAACTCGTTGATCAGACAGACCAATGGGCCGTAGAAGGTGCCCTCCGGGTTGATCTGCGGTGGGCCGTTGCGGGCGATGCCAACCATGGCAATCTCTCGGCGGAGGCGCTCGATCAGCATCGGCGAGACGTTGCCGCCGCCGTTGCCTCGCATGTCGATCACCAGGGCCTTCTTCGTGATCTGCGGGTAGAAGTGCTTGATGAATTCATTGAGGCCATTCGCGAGCATATCGGGTACATGGATGTAGCCGACCTTGCCGCCGGTCGCGTCGCTGACCTTCTTTGTGTTCGTTTCAACCCAGTCGTGATAGTAGAGTCCTGACTCATCCGCGATCGGTGTGACGACGACCGTGCGTGCCCCTTTGGCGTTCGGCTCTTTATTGATCTTCAGCGTGATCGGCTTGCCGACGGTGTTCAGCAGCAGTTCGTAGATGTTGCCGACTTCGTTGGTCGGTGTGCCATTGACCGCGACAATGTAGTCGCCGTCATTCACATCAACGCCGACCTCCGCGAGCGGCGCCCGCAGGCCGCGATCCCACGTAGCGCCCTTCAGGATTTTCGTGATCTGGTAGTACTTCGTGGTCGGGTCGCGACGGAGTTGGGCTCCCAGCAGGCCCGTCTGAATCCGCCGCACGTTCGGCACATCGCCACCGCCGACATACGCATGCCCGGCGTTCAGTTCGCTGATCATCTCGCCGATGACGTAAGTCAGGTCGGCACGATGCTGCACATGCGGCAGCAGCACTTCGTACTTCTTCTTCACCGCGGGCCAATCCACGCCATGCAGATTGGGGTCGTAGAAGAAGTCACGCATCTGCCGCCAGCATTCGCCGTAGATCTGCTTCCATTCCGCCTGGCGGTCCAACCGCATCTCCATGCCGGAGAGGTCAAGCGCCTTGCTGATCTCGATGGTGCCCGACTTCGGCAGATCGATGATGCCGTACTGTCCGCTCTTGCTGACGATCATCTTTTTCTGATCGTGGGAAATCTCGTAGCCGTTCACGGCGCCAAGGTTAGTTTCCTTCTGCGCGATCATGTCGAAGAGATAAAGCGAACCGCCGCGCAGGTAATAGAGAGCACTGCCGGCTGACTGCAATCCCCGGTAGTTTGATGCGGGAACCGGCAGACTCAGGATTCGATCCTTGATACCGGCCACATCCACCTTGATCGGTGCCCCCACGTCGGGCTTGGCCGGCGCCGGAGGCATGTCGCCCACTTCGTCCTGCTTCGGCTTGAACGGGTTCTGGGTGTCCTTCGCCAGGGTAACGAAGTAGATGCGGGCCATGTCCGAGTAGGAATGGTTCCACTCCGTCGCGCTGTAGGTCGGGTGGAAGTCGCGATCGGAAACGAAATAGAGGTATTTACCGTCGGCACTGAAGGCCGGTTGGTACGAGCGGGACCAGCCGTCGGTCACTTCCCAAGTTTTGTCCTGATCGACGGAGTAGAGATGGATCTTGTCCATTCCGTCGATCTCGTCCTGCGCCCAGGCGATCCATTTTGAATCGGGCGACCAGGCATGGTCGCGAATCTCCCATGCTTTTGCCTGAGTGATTGTGGTCACCTTGCGCGTAGTTACATCGACATATTGCAAGCGGAACTTTTTGTCGCTCCAGAGGATCTTCTTGCCGTCGGGCGACCACGAAATGGCGTACTTGTAGGTGTCGGCATCGTTAGTCAGCTGCTTCGCGGCCTCGCTGCCGTCCTGCGGATGCACCCAGATCTCATCCTCACCCGACGCATCCGAGATGAACGCGACCGACTTGCCATCCGGTGACCAGATGGCATCGCGCTCATGCACGCCGCTGGTGCCCGTCAGGTTCCGCGTCAGGCCGGACGTGGCCGGTACGGTGAAGACTTCACCGCGGGCACCAAACAGCGCCCGCTTGCCATCCGGGGCGATGCCGTAGCTGCTGACACTTTTGCTCAGGTCCTTGATCCCGCCCCGGCCGGTGAGCAGATCTTCCTCAATCCGCACCGGGATCTTCTCGACCTTCTCTGTTGCAAGGTCCATCTTGTAGATCCAGCCGCCGTTCTCGAAGACGATTGCCTTGTCTCCCCTCGAGGGGAACTTGATGTCGAACTCCTTGAACTCGGTCACCTGCTTCAGCGCCTTGGTCTTCGTGTCGTATGACCAGAGGTTGAAGCGTTTCGCCTCGTCGCGATCGGAGAGGAAGTAGATCTTCGTGCCGGCCCACATCGGGATGATGTCCGACGCATCGTTCTTCGTCAGTTGCTCGGTCTGCTTCGTCTTGAAGTCATACGTCCAGATCTCGTCGGCCATGCCGCCACGATAGCGCTTCCAGGTACGGAACTCGCGAAAGATGCGGTTATAGACGAGCTTCGAATCATCCGGCGAATAACTGCCGAATCCGCCGCGCGGCAGCGGCAGTTCCTCCGGCGATCCCCCGGCGGTGTCGACCGTGTAGAGCTTGCCGACGAAGTCGTTGAAGCTCGTCCCCCGGCTTCGATAGAGGATCTCTTTCCCGTTGTTCTTCCAGCCCATGACGATGTTGTTCGGTCCCATGCGGTCGGCCACGTCGTCGCGGCCCAACGTGGCCGTATAGGTCAATCGCTTCGGCACGCCGCCTTGGGCGGGGATGAGATAGACTTCCGTGTTGCCGTCATACTGCCCGGTGAACGCGATCGACTTGCCGTCAGGTGAGAAGCGGGCGAACATCTCGAACCCGTCATGCCCAGTCAAACGCCGGGCGGTGCCGCCCGCCGTCGGGACGGTATAAAGGTTGCCCGCGTAGGTGAACACCACTTGGTTGCCATGGATGGCCGGGAATCGCAACAGGCGCGCTTCGTCCAGGGCGAATGCGTACGACGGCAGCATGAGAACGATGAGGCAAAGCAATCGGCAGATCATGATGTGCAATACTCCGGTGACACCTGTTGATACGGCAGGCGCGACAGCGAAGTTCATATTCGGGCTTTTAACCCGCGGAAGCAATACAAACATCGCAGATTGCGCAGTTATCCCAGAATGCGCAATCTTTACGGCCGTATTCTGTACGCATCTCGACAACACTACGGGCGATTAACGACGAAACACTGGCAGCCGCAGCGTCAGATATGCCGACGCGCCCACCATATTGTACAGTGGTGAAATGAGCACATTCGAATCGGCCCCGACGCTGGCCCAGGAGCAGATGTCCCAGTTGAAAAGTGCCCGGAAGCGGTGGTAAGCGAAAAAGTTGTTGTCATAACCCATTCCGTACTGGAGTGAGTAGTAGCAGACGTTCGCATGCGAGAAGTAATCGCGCCCCAGGTAGTGCGTCCATTCAATGCGGTTCTCCAGGTACGAGAACGCCTGCGGTGAGAAGTAGGGGTGTACGGCACGCACGATGTCGCCCGGATTCGGCGGAAAGAAGAACGTCTGGTCCGCGAAGCCCTGGAAGTCGAGCCGGGTGACGAACTTCAACTGCTTCGGCAGGAAGTTCAGCAGCACTTCGTTGAACAGCGTGAACTGATTCAGTGTGTTCTTGTCGGAATAGACGCCGACGAGATACTGTCCGCCGAAGTCCCAACGGCGTGACGGCCGGACATCACCCCCCATGCGGACGCCACCGCGGTATATATCCTGCGCCAGCGAACCGGAACTCTCGGCTATGTTCTCCAGAAACCCGGAAAAGTAGACGCGGAACAGGTCGCACGGTTCGTACCAGGCCCCGGTGTCGAACGTCACCCGGTCGCTGAACCCGCCCGGGCCGAACGTTTCGAGATTGGCCTGTGCGTGCAGCAGGAGGTTCGCCTGCGGCTTCTGCTGCAATCGCACCGAAAGGACGTTGCCATCCACAGCCGGGTAATTGACCGCATCGTAATTGATTCGCGAGAACCCGACCTGCAGGTACTCGTTCTCATCTCCGAACGGGATGCGGGCCGCGGCAGTGTACCGGTATCGGTCGATCGAAGCCGTGCCGTCGCGGCCACGCTGGCTGAAGAAGTCCTGATTCAGCAGCAACTGCGGCTCAAGTTCAAGGCTGGCGCGCTCCATCGCGATCGCGCCGTCACGGTGCCGGGGATCGACCGCCAGCAACTCGCCATACATCCCGATTGCTTTGCGCGTGTGCTTCAACTCGCTGTAGACCTGGCCCAGATCGAACAGCCCTTCCGTATTGCCCGGTTCCTCGGCAATCAACTGCCGGTAGACCGGCATCGACTGATAGTTCCGCCAGCCCTTGAGCGACTTGGCCTTCGCTTCCAATTCGGTCTCCTGCGTCGACGTCGTCCAGGCAGCGGCATCAAGCGCGAATCGCTGACCCGGCGATGGTGCGTTGGATTCGGTCGTTGTCGTGGCCGACACTCGCGTGATCTCGCCGTGCAGGACATCGAACGGCACGCGAGGCTTGGCGACCGACTGCAGGTTCGGCATCGTGTTCGGGGCAGACGGATCGGCCCTGGGCGTGTCCGGCAGCGGTGGCTTCGGCAGATCGCGGTACGCCCCTGCAGCGCGATTGAATTGATGATCTGAGTAAAGGACGCGTGCCCGTTCCAATCGGGGCAGTGTGAACTCCGGGTCGATGGCGATCAGTCTGCTGTACACGTCGGCCGACTTTTCGAACTTCTGGGCGATCGCCAGCGTGCGGGCCAATGCTTCCAGCCCGCGCACGTTGTTCGGCGAAAGTCGCAACACGCTGTCCGCCATTTGAATCGCTTCGTCGAAATGGCCGTTGAAGGAGGCCTGACGCTGGCGGATATCCGCGAGGCGGATCAGCACGGCCAGGTTGCCGCTGTCGCCGCGCAGCGCCTGCACGCACAGGTCTCCAGCGATACCGTCGTCAACATCCGCGACGAATTGGTCTGCCAGCTGCAATCGCGCCCGCGGGTCGCCGAGGTAGTTGACGGCCATTTCGATCACAGCGTCCATCTGCTCGACCGAGCCCAGCTTCATGCGTGCACGGGCCAGGCCATAGAACGCGGGGATCACGCGCCCGGCGGGGCGGTTCAACAGCGATTCGTACTCGGTGGCTGCCTCGGCCAGCTTGCTTTGATCGAGTAGCACCTTGCCCATTGCCAGGCGAACCTCGACGATGCCGGCTTCATTGCGAGTCTCCTGCCGCAGGTACTCGCGGCAGAGCAATTCCGCCTCGGCACATTGCCCGGCTTTTCCGAGTACTCGCGCCAGCGTTGCCCGGGCTGTCGGGTCGTTCGGGAAATCACGCATCGCCAATCGGCCCAGTTCGATCGCTTCGCCGAACTTGCGTTGAACCATCAGGGTGGTGACAATCCCCAACCGGGCCGGGCGGTACTGAGCGGCTTCCGGCGGGATCTTCGCGTACTCCGCCTTGGCTTTCTCATCCTCACGCATGAACTCGTAAAGTCGCGCCAGCGCGAGGCGCGATTCGTTGTCGGTGTCGTCCTTCTCGATGAACGTGCGGTAAAGCTGCTTCGCCTGAGCATATTCACCGACCAGCTGGTGGTACTCCGCCCATGCGAGCAGAAACAATCGCTGAGCGGCATTTGACGGCTGAACGGTCGACAGGATACGGAACGCCTCACGAGGCAGCATCTGGGCGATTGCCACGCGTGCGATGCCGATCTGCGCGAATGAATTGGTGGGCTCGGCCGCCAGCACCTGACCGTACACTTGTGCTGCCGGTTCGAGATCGCCCGACTGATACAGCGACTCCGCCAGTTCCAGCCGCGGGGCGATTGTGTTCGGCTTGCGTGTCGCCAGGTCGGCAATCAGTTCGGCGACTTTGGGGCGGTTGGCGAGTCGGGCTTGTGCACGGATCAGGTACGAAAGTACTTCGAGATCGTCCGGGAACTTTTCACGAAGCGGTTCAAGGAACGCGACTGCGTCCTCAGGCTTGTGCAGATCGACCAGCAGACCGCCATAGGATCGCGGTACTCGTGCATCGCCCGGGTTCTGTCGGCCGATGTGTTTCTCGAAAACTTGAAACGCCCGCGTGAAGTCGCCATCGAATGCCAGCGCCCTCGCCAGCTTCACCGCGTACTCGAGGTTCGACGGTGAGCGTTCCAACGCCTGCTGCAACAGCGCCGCCGCCTTTCGGAATTCCTTCAGTTGCAGGTAGGCATCCGCGAGCGGAACCAGCAGCGACGTGCTGTTCGGCTCGTCCGCCAGCAGCGTCCGGTACTGCTCGATGGCGGCCTTGACGCGATCGACCTGCACCAGGATGCCGGCATACTCGCGGCGAACTTCGCGGTCGTTCGGGTCGAGTGCGAGATACTCCTCGAAGCGTTGAACTGCTTCACCCGGCACGCCTCTCGCCACCGCGTTGCGGGCGGCGCTCAGCAGCAGGGCCGCACGCGGGTCGGTCGATCGCGGTGTCTGCTTCACGCTCAGCGGGGGCGGCAGCGTCGGCGTCTCGGGCTCGACGCGCATCGGTGGGACTTCCAACGCCGGCTGATGATTCACTGTTCGGATCGGTCCGCTGCCTTTGGGCCGCCAGCCGTTGGTGGCGTCGAGCGGTTTGAGTGCCGGGACGCTTGCATCCTTGGGTCGCCAGCCGGCATCGCGCAGCGCATGCGGTGGAATGGCTGGGACTGCCTCCGGGTCAAGATTCAGCAACGGTGGCGGCTGCGACTGCGCGCCCAACGGCCGAGCCCGGATGGCAAGCAGGGAACCTGCCGTGAGTACGGCAACAGCGCACCAGTTCAACCATCGACGTCCGATCATGGCCTCCCCTTCGGAATCAGCGATTCCGTAGAAGAAGGCTGCACCTGTACCGACACGCTGTGCGACTGGGCATCACGCGCATCGGCGGACATGATGGCGGTCAGTTTCTGCTCGCCGGCCGTTTGGGCCATGACGACGAGTTTGAAGGATCGCTGATCGTTCGGCTTCAGGTCGCCGACGTCCCAGATGATGCAGTTGCCGTCGGCCACATGCTGGCCGCCGTCACTGGCGGACGCAAAGCCGAGTCCGGCCGGGAGTTGGGCGACCAGACGTACGCGTTTGTTCAATTCGCTGGCGTTGTTCTGAACGTGGAACGTGACGAGGGTCGGCGAACGCAACGGCACCTGCGCCTGGGCGGAGACCTGCAGCGTCAGCCGCGTCGGCCGGGCCTGGATCAGGAACTCGCGTTCAGTGACGGCTCCCTGCCCGATCTGCACGCGGACCTTGCCGCGCAGTTCGCCGTACTGCGTCGGGATCACTTCGAGCGGGATCGTGCGTGTCTGCCCGGGCTCGATGGTTCCGAGCGGGTTTTCCAGTTCCTTGCCCAGCGCATGCGTCAGGCCGGTGGCGAACGAGGCTTGCAGGACAACGTCCCGCGCGGGGCGATTGTTGACGTTGGCGATGCCGATGCGCAGCGTAGCGGGCACGCCGACGGTCGCGTTCTCCGGCGCGACGATGGTGATGCGGGCGGCGTGCTGCCGGGCGGGAGCTTCGATAACGCTATCCGTGTTGATGCGGCTGACCGCGCGCAGGCTGACTTTCAATGGGACATCCGCAAGGTCGGGCAGCGGCTCCCACTGCAGCCGGAACTCGCGGGCTTCCCCGGCTTTCAAGGCACCGACGGTCCAGACGTAACGCTCGGCATCACGCGCGGGCAGGATGCTGGCTGCTTTGAGCCGATAGCCGCGAGGCGTGGGGGCGAAGACCTGCACCTCGTCGGCCGGCTGGCTGGTTCGATTGAGGATGCGCACGGCAATCGTCGTCGTGTCGTCGTTGTCTTCCGTTTCGATAATGCGCTGCTGGACTTCGATGATGGCATCGGCGCGCAGCGAGAGCGGGCAGCCAAATACGGCCGCGAGCATGATGCATGCCCCGC
>Ga0105048_10010956_pt1 | contig 14338 bp, 9 predicted proteins | sample MAT05_FD_78382 | JGI IMG/M metagenome (GOLD analysis project Ga0105048, IMG submission 78382) | Freshwater microbial communities from Lake Fryxell liftoff mats and glacier meltwater in Antarctica - MAT-05 | ecosystem: Environmental > Aquatic > Freshwater > Ice > Liftoff microbial mat | place...
CGCACCCGAAAACTCTTCCATCGCCCACGCCTCCATCGTTGCCCTTTCGTAGAAAAGACAACTCGAAAGCAAGGGGTATACCCGTTTGCTCGTGCCGAAGAAAGAATTTATCGACAAATTCACATCGTGATTCTATGCGTAATGGGTTGTGTGTAAGGGCATGGGTTGAAACGCCAGGGAAGGCCAATCGGCCAGAATTCAGTCCGATGACTGCAATATTGTCGGCAACGGCTATTTCTACCGGAACAGCTCTCCATAACGGCCAGGACCTGCCGTTCACAGTTGCTCCGAAGCTGTCGCTCAAAGGTCTGCTCGGCTCTGATACCTGCCGGAATGGTTTTCAGAAGCTCGTCGGCCTCCATCGCCGATTGGCGTTTCAGGCTACCGCGGGATGCCTAACCGGTTCGTTGGGACTTTGAAAAGCGAGCGTTGAACGTTTCCAGGATTGATTAAAGAATCAGCGCTCACGCCCAATAGGCATTGCTTTCAAAGCCTATAGTTGCCAACAATCTGCTGCAAATTGTTGGCGACCCGGTCAAGATTCTGCGCGGTATCGGCGCTATTGCCCGCCGCCGCGCTGCTTTCCTCCGACATCTGTGCAATATGTTCTACCTGCTGGGCGATATTGTTCATCGCTGTGGCTTGCTCCCGGATCGCCGAAGCAATCTCTTCCACCATGCCCACCGCGCCGCGACTTCCTTCGCCAATCAGCCGGATGGCCTCATTGGCTTGCTGTGCACTTTTTACGCCTTTGGTCACCTTGCCGACCACGCCTTCCATGCTCGCTACCGCATCACTGGCGCTCGTTCGCATGGTATTGATCGTCCCCGAAATTTCCGTAGTGGAAATCGCGGTGCGTTCAGCAAGTTTTCGAACTTCATCGGCGACCACGGCAAATCCTCGCCCTTGTTCGCCCGCTCTGGCCGCTTCGATGGCCGCATTCAATGCCAGCAGATTCGTCTGGTCAGCGACTTCCTTGATCACCGCAACCACCTTGGAGATCTCCTGGCTATGTTTTTCAAGCCCATGAATACGCTCGGCCGCCTCGCTTACGGTTACTGCAACGTCCTGGATATCACTCACTGTCTGAGTGATCACCGTCTCACCCGATACGGCCAGTGTTCCGGACTCGCGTGAAATCCGGTTGGCTTCCTGCGCCCGGTCTCCAACGTGGTTGATGCTGACGGTCAGTTCTTCCACGGTTGCCGCCATGTCCGAAGCTGCTTCACTTTGCTGGTGAGATGCCGTAGCCACTTCGGTCGAGGTGGCGTTTAGCTGGTTTGCCGCCGAGGCAACGGAATTTGCACCCTCAGCGATTGTTTTCAGGTTGCCTTGCAGCTTATTGATGAGCCTGTTTATCGCGGTGGAAAGCGCGGAAATCTCGTCCTTGCCGATCACCTCGATACTGACCGTAAAGTCCAGCTCACCTTCAATTTGCTTCACGGCACTTTGCATCGCGGTCAACGAGCGATTGATTCGCCTGATTGTAAGAAAGCTGATTACAGCAACAAGAAGTGATGCTCCGAGGATTGCTGTTAAAGATAGGTAAAAGCCTCGTTGGGCGGTAGCCTTGCTTTCCTCGGCACGAACGTCCGTGTTCTTGGCATTGACGGCAATGTGCTCGTCAACAAGCGCCGCCATCTTCATTCTGCTGGCCGTCATGGAGGCCGCAATACCCTGCGCGCCCTGCGTATCGTTCGCCCGGGACTTCTCCAGCAACGGGGGTAGCAAACCCATGTATTCGGCGAATGCAACGCGTTCGGCTTTGGCCAGTTCTTTTCCTTTCGCCGACCGGGCCACCGCCTCATATGCAGTCATGCTCTTATCAAACGCATTCTTTGCGTGTTCAATGGCTTTTTCGTATTCCACCTTCTGCTCCGGTTTGCTGCTTACCATGTGCCGAAAGATGGCAATGGCCATCGCCTGTTGGTGGCTCTTGACCTCCAATACGCTGCGCATGCCTGGTGTACCGCGGGTATTTACATCATCCAAGACGTCATTAAGACTGTTCGCTACGTAGATGCCTGTTGCGCCAATGAGGACCATCAATACAACAGAACTGACGGCCATGACGGTCAGTTTTTGCGAAATCTTCATCTGTTTCTCCTCTTTGGGTATCCGGATTGTCTGGTGGACGACGATGCCGTCACCCAGCTAGCTTCGCGCTCGCCAGTCTATTGAGGCTGCCCTTGTAGCTAACCTTGTCGCTTAGACCCTTGTAGCTTATACACTGGCTGGTCTCGATGCGACATCTCCCCTGCGTACGCCGGAAGAGATCCGGAGATGCGAATGAAATTATTCATTGGTCCAAGCCGCTACAAACGGCAATTGTCCGGCGGCAAGATGCGCCGAAGTGCTACGACATGAATGCGTCGATCTATGTTCGGCGGCGTGCGCCGCCGTTTGAAGCAGCAACTTTGTTCAACCCGGATACCCGGCTATACGTGATGCCCGAGGAACGATCGATTGATATCGACTCGGGACTCGATTTCAAGTTTGTTGAATATCTGATGTCAGCGGTAAAGTCGGTCAACAATCCTAACGAATAACTTTTGCATTGAAGAAACTGAATCGACTATGAATAATGAACTGATATTGGCGGTACATTCCGGTCACAACGCTTCGGCCGCATTGATGCGTAATGGCGTAATCACGACTGCAACGTTGGAGGAACGCTTTTGCCGCCAGAAAAACTATGTTGGTTATCCTTGGCAGGCTATTGAATATTGCCTGAAAAAGGAAGGACTCTCGGGCGAAGACCTGTCGCGTGTTGCCTACACCTCTATGGCGATAGGGGCATCGGTGTTTTTGAAAGCAAAAACATCGTCCAAATTCTCAATCCGGGATTACATCGACTATTATGGAGAACGTTTCTACGAGCGGCGGATACGAGGTGAAGACTGCCTCGACTACCTTCATTGGTTGAACGACGATGATAAGTTCAACGAGGATAAGCAGTATTACGATTTTTCGTATCTGAATGATGAAGTCATGCTTGACCCAATAAGGGATGCTGAATTGCTTCGCTTCGAGCAGGCCCGTTTGTTGAGCCATCAGCTTGGCATATCTCCAGAAAAAATCGAATTCATCGACCACCACACTTGCCACGCTTACTACGCCTATTTTGGATCGCCATTCAGAAATGAGGACTGTATCGTAATCACACTCGATGGCGATGGAGATGGCCGGAACCAAACGGTATGGAAGGTTAGTCAGGAAAAATTCTCGCTGCTTGCCGAATCAAACCAAAACGATATTGGTCGAATCTACACGATGGCAACGCTAATCCTCGCGATGCGACCGGATGAGCATGAGTTTAAAGTTATGGGACTGGCACCCTATGCTAAGGCGTCATACGTTGAACGTGCCATGAGTGTTCTCGACAACATCAGCGCAATCGAAGGCATGCGGATCGTTTCAAAAGATCGGCCAAAAGATCTTTATGCGTACCTAAATAGCGCATGGAGGGATCATCGATTCGACAGCATTGCCGGTGCCGTGCAGACTTATACTGAAAACACGGTCTGTGAGCTAGTGAGAAACATAGCAAGCGAGACAGGAATAAGACGCTTTGTCATCGGAGGCGGGATTGCGATGAACATAAAGATGAACAAGGAAATTTCAGAACTAGATGAAGTCGAATCGCTATTTGTCTGCGGATCATCGGGAGACGAAAGTTTGAGCGTCGGAGGTTGTTATTACCTTAACTCAGAGCCAAAGGGTAATCGTCCGATTTCAAACCTTTACCTAGGATATGACATTAGTGACGAAATTGCTGGATTTGATGCTGATCAATACGCAGGGCGCTTTACGGTGTCCCATGATGTGAATTTCAATCAAGTTGCCAGCCTCATCGCTAAAGGGGAAATCGTCGCGGTGATAAGAGGCCGGTCTGAATTTGGTGCGCGCGCACTCGGCAACCGCAGTATCTTGGCGAATCCGAGCCAATGTGGAACCGTACAGAAAATCAATGAGGCCATCAAGAACCGTGACTTCTGGATGCCGTTTGCGCTTTCGATTCTTGAAGAGAAACAAGACGAATACATTTTCAATCCGAAGCGACTTCATTCTCCATTTATGGCCATTAGTCTAGATGTGCGTCCAGAAAAGTTTTCTTCCATCGAGGCAGGTACTCATCCCTACGATCGAACCGTACGTCCCCAGTTCGTGTCGCACGAAGAAGCGCCGGAATACCACAGTCTGATCAGCGCATTTGAGCGTCTTACAGGAATTCCGGCTTTACTCAATACCAGTTTCAATCTACACGGCGAACCGATCGTCGACACCATTGGTGACGCTATCCGGACGTTTGATCTGTCAGGCCTCGACCATCTGCTGATCGACGACAGAATTCTTCTATCGAAACGTCACAAGCCTGTTGCGTAATCAAACCAAGATAAGGTACGAACATGTTGCGTGACAAAATTATCGGGCCCACTCTCGTCTTTTGGATGGACGAAATGGCCCCGGTTGCCGGGACGAATCTGATGAACTGCCTGACCACCCTGGACGACCCGCGCCGACCGAGCAATAGAACCCTGCATGATTTTCAGGAAGCTATCATGATCGCGATTTGCGCCATGCACCTCGGATGCTGACAACTTTGAAGATATCACCTTGTGGGGCCGTCTCAGCAAGCCTTCCGATCTGGAGCAGCGTTACTATTTTAGTTCGCGGGAACTCACGGCCAGGATCTGGCCAGCGCGGTGCGCGCACATTGGGGAATGAGAACCGATTTCACTGGATGCTCGATGTAAATTTTGGTGAGGATGGTAGCCAGGTCAGAAAAGACAACGCCCCACAGAATCTGTCCTTGCTCAAAAAGATCGTGCTAAACCTGATTCGCTCTGATACCACCGACAAAGTCAAAACCAGCCTGCGCCAAAAGCGCAAACGGGCTGCATGGGATGCGATATCAGAATGCGCATGCTGGGCTTCAGCCCGTTATGATGTTAGAGTGCGAAAGCCCTGCCCCTTGAAGCTCGGCAACGTAAGGGTGACTATTTGGCGAGTTCCCGTTCGACGGCCGTTTACTCATCCGGAAGCGGTCGTTTTCATCCCGAAATAATCTGTGAAAACAAACGAGATTCCGGTGGGTAAATAAAATTTACTTCATAAGAAAATGGTCGTAAAGTCGTGACCACTACAGCCGTTCAGCATGCTTGCAGACATTATTATGCCAACAGGGGGAATGAAAATGATTACACTTGAGCAGATGCGTGTGAGTACACGGCTAGTTGTAGCCGGTGTTGCCGTTTTTCTCGGTTTAACGTTGATTACAGGCTATTCTCTTATTCAACTGAAACGTGACGCGCTTGCCGCTCACAGCGAGAGAATCAAGGACTTGGTCGAATCGTCCAGAGGGATTATCGGAAACTATCAGAAGCTGGAAGCCGACAAAAAAATCACCCGAGAAGAAGCGCAACTGCAAGCAAAAGAGGCATTGCGTACGCTTCGTTTTGGCTCTAATGACTATTATTTTCTCTACGATTTCGAGGGGCGAGCCGTCATGGTGGCGGGCAACCCGAAAATCGAGGGGCAAGTCATGCTCGGCAAGACGGATGCCGGCGGCTTCAAACTGTGGGACGCTTTCGTGGAGAAAGGCAAGGCTGGTTCCGGTTACGTTGACTATGTCTTTCCGCGCGCCGGCCAAACCGAATCAAAGCCCAAACGCGGCTACCTAATCGGCATTCCGGAATGGAAATGGATTGTTGGCACCGGCGTCTATGTCGATGACGTCGATGACGCGGTCAGAAAGGCTGCAATTGGCTACATCCTGATTGCGCTGACGACCCTGATGATCGTCGCGATCATCGCATTTTTTGTCGCCCGCAGCATCGTCAGACAGTTGGGCGGTGAACCAACAGTGGCGATTGAACTGATGTCACGCGCCGCCGCAGGCGATTTGACAGTTGATGTTCAGTCTGCGTCAAAAGGCAGCATTCTTGATTCGGCTGGGCAGATGGTTCGCTCAATCCGGAAAATGGTAATGGAGATTAGCAATTCCTCCTCCTTACTCAAGCAGGGAGCGGAACGCATTAGCACCGCCTCCCGTGAAGTTGCCATTGCCTCTGAGAAGCAGTCCGAGGCGACTTCGTCGATGGCCGCAGCAATCGAAGAAATGACCGTCAGCATCAACCACATCTCCGATAGTGCGAAAGATACGCAAGAGAATTCCTTGGCTTCGGTTGCTTTGTCTGAAGAGGCTTCAGCCGAATACAGCTGGCCAGTCATGAGATTAACGAGATTGCTGCGAGTGTCAATAATGCCTCGGCGCGCATTCGCAAACTTGAAGAACGCGCCAACCAGATTTCCTCAATAGCTGGGGTGATCAAGGATATAGCCGGGCAGACTAACTTGCTGGCACTCAATGCAGCCATTGAGGCTGCCCGTGCCGGTGAGACAGGCAGAGGCTTTGCCGTCGTTGCCGACGAAGTCAGGAAACTGGCAGAACGAACAGCCAAGGCCACCGTTGAAATCGAAGGGATGATTTCTGGCGTCCAATCAGATACCGTCGAAGTTGTCGGCGTAATGGATGCTGCACTGCCTCAGGTCGTGGCTGGGGTAAAGGCTTCAGAGGGAGCGGCTAATTCCCTGAGTCAAATCAAGGAGGGCGCACAGCTTACCTTGACCCGAGTGCGTGAAGTGGCTGAATCGACCAAAGAGCAAAGCATCGCCAGTGACAATATTGCACAGCGGGTTGAAGAAATTGCCTCGATGGTTGAGGAAACAACAGCCGCAATGAAGTCGACCGCCGAAACGGCGGTGGATATGGAAAAAATTGCTAGCGAACTGAATGTGCTGGTGAGTCGTTTCCGTTGTTGAGTCAGATGGAATTGGCGTGCGCGTTCGTCAGGTCGAAAACCGGAGGCATTCCCGTTACGTAAGCTACGACTGATTGCCCGTCGCCCAGTGGAGGCTTTCGGCGCATTGGATTTCAGGCTACAACGGGACTGGTGAATCTGTGCCTGATGGAAACTCCACGCCTTGCTGATGGATTGGTGAGTTTTTGCGGTCAGCAGCGCCAGCGCCAGGTAATTCCCCGCCGTTCGACCTCCTGCCGAATGTCTTCCAGCGCCTGATCGACGAGCGCCTCGGCGCCCTCGACGCCGAGTTCGAGATGGCGGCGCTGGCCGTCTTCGCCGATTGACGGCAGGCTGAACAGGCGCAGCGTCGGGTAATCGACGACGATACGCTCCATCAGATCGAGCAGCGCACTCTCGTAGGCATTCGCCCCGGTCAGCAGGAATGCCTTATCGACCATCGGATTGCGGTTGAAATACTGCGCGTAGAAGGTATCGAGCGCCCACTCGGCCATCGGATGCGCCATCTGCGGAAAACCGGGCAGAAAGTAATGGTCGCGCACGGAAAAGCCGGCGATCCGGTTGAACGGGTTGGGGACGATATCGACGCCGCGCGGAAATACGCCGAGCGTCAGCCGCCTTTCGTTGGTGTCGGCGCCAAAGCGCGCGCGGATCTCGCGTTCGGCGTCCGGATGCAGGTGCAGCTCGACGTCGAGCGCTTGGGCAGCCGCCTGCCGCGTGTGATCGTCGGGCGTGTTGCCGATGCCGCCGAAGACAAAGACGACGTCGCCCGAGGCGAAGGTACGGCGCAGCGTCGCGGCGATGCGCGAGCGCTCGTCGCCGAGGTATTCGGCCCACGCCAGACGCAGGCCACGCTGGGCGAGCAGGCCGATGATCTTGTTGAAATGCTGATCGACGCGCTTGCCCGAGAGAATCTCGTCGCCGATGATGAGTGCGCCAAAGTTCATGGTTGTTCTCCGATCGATTTAGAACCCACCGCAGAGACGCAAAGGCGCAGAGAGAGGCAAGAGGAAAGCAGGCCGGGGGTCGTTCCCCAGGTCTTTACTCAGCGTTCCTCGGCGCCTCTGCGCCTCTGCGGTGGACGTTGCATTTTTTCAAGGGTCACTGACCACGGCCCCTCGGCGCAGGCGGCGCAGCGCCTCGAGGCAGTAATGGACGTAGGCCAGCGCCGCCAGCGAGGCGGCGAGCAGGCCGAGCAAAGGCACGTGGGCGAGCAGCGCCATGACGAGGCCGAGGCCGAACAACGGGCTCGCCCGGCGCGCGCGCAGTTCGCGCCATTCGGCAGCCGTGGCGTGCTCGGCGAGCGCGTCGTAGGCAAAGGTGCGCCGGTTGAGCCAGGCCATCCAGACGAACGGCAGGACGAGGCCGAGTCCGGGCACCAGCCACAGCGGCAGCGTCAGCACCCAGCCGACGGTAAACACCAGCGCCGCCCACAGGCTGTTCCAGACCGAGGCGACGAAACTGTCGCCGCCCTGACGCGCGAGGTCGGGATAGTCGCTGGCGGCGACGTGCTTGAGCAGCAGCGGCATGACGACGATCGCCGCGAGGGCGACGGCCAGCACATAGCTGGCCGAGAGAATCAGCAACCAGCCGCCGAGCGCGGCCAGCACTTTCGCCAGCCACAGCACGCCCCAGTCGGTAAGCCAGGTCATCGGCGGCTGCGCGATGAAGCTCGTCATTAGGCGCTCGAGCAGAAAGACCGAGAGCGCGATCATGACGATCAGGGCGAGCGCGGCCGGCGTCAGGATATAGGCCCAGACGCGGCCGCCGGCGAGCGTCGCGACGCTGCGGCGCAGGGCAATAATTATTTCCGACATTGAGACCTCCGAAACGGCGATAAACGACGAAGAACACGAAGAGAAGCAATGAATGGTTTTGGCATCGGAATGCGATCGACATATTCCGCTTGATATATTGCAGCAGACCCAATTCTTGCCCTACGGAAAAGTGGGCTCCGATCATCAATCCGCCGCTTCTGGTCGTGCCGAACATTAATCTGCGCCTCCGGCTCTGTCGCCGACGCATCTCTTACGTCCATCAATACCCCCACTCCTGATGCGCCAGAGGCAAGCTGTTCAGCATCTCTCGATACCGGCGCCAGTGCGGCATGTGGGTGTCCATCAACCCCATGAAGCGGTCGTTGTGATGGCGCTCCACGAGATGTGTGAGTTCGTGTGCCACGATGTATTCAAGGCACTGTAAGGGCTTCTTGGCGAGATCGGTGTTGAGGCGGATATTTTGCCGGCCGGGGCTACAACTTCCCCATTTCGTTTTCATTTTTTGCACGAAGAACTTGCCGGCCTTTACGCCAATAATGCGTTCCCATTTAGCGCACAAGGGCGGCATGACGGACTTGACCTGCTCGCGATACCAGGCGTCGAGAATCGCCTGCTTCCTCGCGTAGCTGGTTACAGGACGGACTTGAAGAATCATCTTGCTGTGCTTGAGCTCAACGCTCGGCGCGGCTTCCTTCTCAACGATCTTGAGCAGGTAGCGTTTTCCCCAAACGTAGTGGCTCTCGCGGTCAAGGTATTCGCGGGGCGTTTCGCGTTCCTGCTCGCGCAGCTTTTTCTGCTGAAGCTTGATCCACGCCAGCTTGGTGATGGCGAACACGCGGATGGTGTCGAGGTCCATGCGCAAGGGCGCGGCGATGCGCACCTTGCCAGCAGGGGGGAGCACGCTCAAATGGATATTTTTGATGTCTTTTTGCACCACGTCGACGGCAATGTCGCCGAGATGAATCTGCGTGGCCATCAGTATTCCGTCTGCCGCCGGATGACGAGGAAAAGGCGTTCGACCTCCTCAAAGTTGTGCAGTATCTCGTACAAAGCGGCCTTGATGACGTTTTCCCGGGCCTGATTTCCGCGCCAGCCGTCGGGGCGGACGTGTTTGATGGCGTTGTCAATTTTCAGCGCCAGGTTAAGAAACTCGTTGTCTCCAGCATTGCCATAGGTCGCAGACGGCTGAGCGAGAAGATGCGCGCCAGGTGAAGCCGCCTGCTGTTTGAGCAGGTTGTAAAGGGCGCGGCGGCCGGGCGTACTCAATTCGGCCGGGGTGTCCTCAGCCAGCCCGGCCTCAACCCGCTTCGCCAGTTCAGCGATTTGCTTGAGGTATTCCTCGTACTCGATGGCATTGGCTTTGCGCGCGGCGATGATCTCGTCGAGCAGCGCCGACATCTTGGCGTAATAGGCCGGGTCGTTCAGGTGTTCCTTGATGATCTTGCTGCGCACGTTGTTCTCGATCGTCTCGGCGACGGCTTCCTTGTTGCCTTTGAGTCCGCTCGGCAAACTGTTGATCGCATTCGCAATGCCGGACTTGACGATCAGTTCGAGGAGCGGCATATCGCCGAAGGGCGAGATTGTCCGCGGTTCGCTGGCCTCGATGTAGGTGTCGATGAGGTGGCGCATGTCGGCCTCGTAGGCTTTCATGTCCAGCTTTTCGTCGGCGGCGTTGCGGATGATCTCGCGCAGCTTCAGATAACGATCAATCGCCTGTTTGATGCGCTGGACGTCGATGTCGCTGTAACCAGCCTTGCCGAGGTCATCGGAGATATTGGCGTAGGCGCGCACCAGCGCCACCATCGCTTTATAGAATGCGGCGCGTTGCGTCTCGTGCGCCTTCAGGTCTTCGGGGATTTCTGTGTTGCCGCAGAAGTAGTGGATGTGCTCCAGCTCACCCTTGGGCGGCGCCACCGGTTCGCAGAGCAGCGCCACGGCTTCCAGCGCGTTGTCCAGCCGCTCGCGGCCCTTGCTCATGCGGTCTTGCAGCAGCACATCGGGGGCGACACCGCCAGCGCTTCGGTCGAGTTCGGAGGTATAGACGGCAATCGCGTTTTCGACCTTCTTGAACAAGTCCTTGTAGTCGACGATATAGCCGAAGTCCTTGTCGTCGCCGTCGAGGCGATTGGTGCGGCAGATCGCCTGAAACAAGCCGTGGTCCTGCATTTTCTTGTCGATGTAGAGATAGGTGCAGCCCGGCGCGTCGAAGCCGGTGAGCAGCTTGTCGACGACGACCAGCAGCTTCATGTTGGCCGGCTGCTCCTTGAACAACTGCTTGGCGTGGTCTTCGTAGGTTTCGGTTTTCGACTTGCCGGGCAGCGCCGAATTTTCCAAAAGCGCGTTTTGCAGCAGGCTCATGTAGGTGTTGTAGATGAACTGCTTGTCGGTCTCGCTATTGGCGCCGGTCTCTTCGAGCGTGATGTCCTGCGCCTGCGGGTTGTACGAGGTGACGACCGCGCACTTGCCCTTGAACACGGTTTTCTGGAACAGCTCGAAATACTTGCACGCCTCGTAGATGCTCGAGGCAACAAGGATGGCGTTGCCGCGCTGATTGGACAGGCGGGGCTTGACGCCAAAGTCGAAAACAATGTCAGTCACTACCCGATCCATGCGCGACTTCGAGCTGAGGACGTTCTGCATGGTGCCCCACTGCTCGCGCAGCGCCGCTTTTTGCCAGTCGTTCAAACCCTTGGTTTTGGCGTCGAACCAGGCGTCGATCTTGTCGCTCGAACCAAGCTTCTGGTCGATGTCGCGCGCCTCGTAAACGAGATCGAGCACCACCTGATCCTCAACCGCCTCGCTGAACTTGTAGGTATGGATGTAGCCGCCGAACACTTCGTTGCTGGTCTGCTTGTCCTGTTTGAGCAGCGGCGTACCGGTAAAGCCGACGAAGACCGCATCATTGTTGTCACTGCGCATCAACGCCTTCATCGTGCGGTGCAGCTTGCCGCTCTGGGTGCGGTGGCACTCATCGACGAACACGAAAATCTCGCCGACCGTCGGGCAGCGTTGGGATTCGAGTTCCTTGATGAACTGCTCGAAGTCATCGACGTTCTTCTTGCCGAACTTGTGCACCAATGAGCAGAGCAGACGCGGTGCGGCTTGGCCGAGCTGCGTCATCAAGTCGCGCCCGCTACTGGCACGGGTCATCGGGTAACCGGCGGCAATGAAAACGCCTTCGATCTGCTTATCCAGTTCGTCGCGGTCGGTGACGATCACGACACGGGCGTTGGGCTTGTTCTCCAGAATCCACTTCGCCAGCAGCACCATGACGATGCTCTTGCCGCTGCCCTGCGTGTGCCAGATGATGCCGCCCTCGCGGCGATGAACATGTGCCTGCGCCGCCTTGATGCCGAAATACTGGTGCACGCGCGGCAACTTCTTGACGCCGCCATCGAAGAGCACGAAATCGTGCATCAACTCGATTAGCCGCGCCTTGTTGCACATCTTCAGCAGGTACTTGTCGAGCTTGAAGCGGCTGTTGTCGGCCTCGTCTTCTTTCCAGTTCAGGAAATACTTTTCTTCGGTCTTGATGGTGCCGTATTGCAGCCCCTCGGAATCACTACCGGCGAAGATGAATTGCACGGTGCTGAAGAACCATTCGTTGAATTCCGGCTGCTGGTTGGAAATGTTCTGCCGGATGCCGTTGCCGATGGAAACGCGGCTGTTCTTCAACTCCACCACACCGACGGCGATCCCGTTGACGTAAAGCACCAGATCGGGCCGGCGCTCGAAATTGCCGCGCAGCGTCACTTCCTCGGCAACGGCGAAATCGTTTTGTTCAGGGTCGCTCCAGTCGATCAGCCACACCGTTTCGGTGTTCTCGCCCGCCGCTGCTTGCACCTGCACGCCGTAGCGCAGCAGGCTATAGACTGCTTTGTTGTTGTCGTAGAGGCTGCGATTCGGGTTGCTTGCCTCGGCATGCAGCCGGTCGAGGGCGCGGCTGATCTGCGCCGTGCTGTAACCGCGCTTGGCGAGGGTGGCGCTGAGTAGCGTAACTTCGATGTTGCTGTTGCTCGGGCGGTCGGTCCAATCGCCGAGCGTGCGGTAACCCAGCTCGTCGCGGAACAGGGCGACGACACGGTTCTGCGTGACGCGTTCTGGCTGGCCGATGGTGCTCATTTCAACACCTCCCACCGGCCACCCTTTTTCGGGCCGACAAACCGCAGTTTCTGTTCCTTGACCAGCTTTGCGGCCGCCCGCTCGACAGCGCTCGCCGACTTGCCAATCGCCGCCGCCAATTCAGCCAAGGTCATTTCCGGTCGCGTTTCCAGCATCGCGAGAATTTGCCCCGGCGTCTTTACCAGCGTTTGTACCGGCGCTTCTACCGGCGCTTCTACCGGCATTTCCGCCGAAACCGCTTGCGCAGCAACCGCCGCCTTGTCGCCCAAGGCCGTGTTCAAGTGCGCCGGGTTCGCCTTGAAAGTCAGCATCAGTCCCGACATGCTGGCATCGAACAAGGGCGCGGGGGCGTCGTGATTCGCACACTCGCGCAGCATTTTCTCGATACCGCGCCCCCAGGACTCGACATAGCCGGCACGGAAGAACGCTGCTGCGAGCAAGGGGTTGAACGGATTCGACGGGTGCTTGCCCAGCAATTTTTCCAGCGTCCAGCGCTCGGGCAACTGGCCCGGATTCCAGAGCACGATCTGATGCTCGTACACGCTGATCTGGATCGGGATGCCGCAGCCGTAGTCCTTATGCATCACCGCATTGAGCAAGGCCTCGCGCAGCGCAGGCATGGGAAACAGAAAGGTTTCCAGCCGCTGCAAACCCTGATAGCTGATGTACGCCTTGAGATATTTAGCGCGCAAGGTTTCCAGCGTTTTTTCCACCTGAGCGAACAGGTCGCCGTGAATTTCGTCCTGATAGCGCAGGTCGTCGTCGGTGACGAAAAAGCCCAGCTTGATGTAAGCACCCGGCACAAAACGTTCTGGGTCCTTGCCAAACAGCAAGGCAGCGGCCCGCTTCAGGAGTTGGCCATCGTCCAGTTGCAAGCTGGCCAGCAAGACGGTGTCGCTGTCCGCCAGCACCTGCTCATCGACGCGCCCGCTTTTCGCCGCCTTGTCGCGGAACCTTTGCAGGGCGGCAGGATTGAGGTCATTCACCGTCAGGCGCGGCAGCGGCACGCCATCCCAATGCAACCCTTGCTTCTTGAGCAGAAAACGCGACAAGGCCGCGCCCTTCAGCTCCTGCTTGGTGCTGCCGCTACGATAGTGGTATTCGCCTTTGTAGCTGATGGGACCGGGGTAAGGCTCCACCACGATCTCCAGCAACTCCTTGCCGTCTTCTTCCACCAGATTCACATCGACCATGATGCCCAGCACATCACGCACCTTGTTCGGAATATATTCCATCAGCCTGGCCGCATCCGGCACACCCACAGCCTGCCCGGCATCGTTGCGGCCGATCATCAGCACGCCGCCGTCGGCATTGGCAAAACCGCAAATCCAGCGCAGATACTCGTCGCGCCAGGACTGCTTCCATTCGCTGCGCTGGTTCTCTTTCATGGCAGGCGAATCTCCCCGGTGAGCAGCTTGTGCATCATGCCTTGCTTGATGGCGCGGGTTTTGGCGAGTTGAGTTTCCAGTTCGGCGAGTTCGGCGTCCATGTCGGAGAGAATGGTGGCGATGGCGGTTTGCTCGGCTTTCGTGTCGGGTACTCGCACCTCGAAATCTGCAAGCTGAGTTTTGCCGATTTCTAAAAAGGTGCTGCCGCCGCATAGGCTGATGAAAC
>Ga0105048_10010958_pt1 | contig 14337 bp, 6 predicted proteins | sample MAT05_FD_78382 | JGI IMG/M metagenome (GOLD analysis project Ga0105048, IMG submission 78382) | Freshwater microbial communities from Lake Fryxell liftoff mats and glacier meltwater in Antarctica - MAT-05 | ecosystem: Environmental > Aquatic > Freshwater > Ice > Liftoff microbial mat | place...
AACATGGTCGTGATGGTCGGACCGACGCCGCCGGAGTAACCGTCACCGTTCAGGGTGATTGTGTTGACCCAGGGTAAGGACGTGTTTGGGTCGATGCCCGTGGTATTGCCGAATGCGAAATAGTTGGTGCCCGTGAAGCTGGTCGTATCGAAGTTCGTCAATGTACCGCCCGATTGGACTGTGACAGTGTAGGCGGTGGTGTTATTGATTACAAAGCGGGGGCTGGTTGTTTGGAAGAGGCCGTTCGCGACGACGATATTCGAGATGTTCGTTGCGCCGCTACTCTGAATGGACAGCGTACCGCCGCCGGTGATGGTGAGGGTGTTGCCGGCGCCGCTGATCCCGTTCGTCGTTTTGCCGAACACGAAGCCGGGATCGACCTGGATGGTGCCGCCGCTCGCCCCAATGGCGAAGGGCTGGGCGTTGGTCTGGTCGGCGGTCACCCGGTAGGTCCCGCCGTTGATCGTGACGACCGCTGCGGCGTTGCCGGTGGTGGCCAGGGCACCCACGCTCAGAGTGCCGGCGGTAATGCTGATGGCCCCGGTTTGCGTGTTCGTGCCGGTGAGCGTGACGGTGTTCGTGTTGATCTTGGAGATGGCGACCGAGCCGCTCAGGTTGCCCGCGAGCGTGAAGTCGTCCGAGCGGTTGAAGGCAAGGGTTCCGCTGCCATTCACAGCCCCCGCGATCGAGCCGGTGGTGCCGTTGTTGCCGAGTTGAACCGTGCCGGCCGAGATCGTCGTGGTGCCCGTGATTGTATTCGTGCCGGTGAGGGTGAGTGTGCCGGCGCCGAGCTTGGACAGCGCCCCGGCCCCGGAGATGACCCCGCCGTAAGTGATCGCATCGGACCGGTTGAATGCCAGGGTGCCCGCGTTCACGACATTCCCGTCAAGCGAGCCGGTCGTCCCGTTGTTGCCGATTTGGAGCGTACCGGCGGTGATCGTCGTGCCGCCGGTGTAGGCGGCGTCGCCGGTCAGCGTGACCGTCCCGGTGCCGAGCTTGGTCAAGCCGCCGCCGCCGCTGAAGTTGCCGCCGTTTAGATAGCTCGCGGTCGTGCTCAGCGTCAACAAGCCACCGTCGATCACCGTGTTGCCGGTCGAAGTGTACGCCCCGGTCAGCGTCAGGGTGTTTGTCCCGTTCTTGGTCAGCAGGCCCGTCCCGGAGATCGCCCCGCCGAACGAGATGTTGTCGGAACGGTTAAACGCCACGGCAGCGTTGTTCACCAGTGCGCCGGTCCCGAGCGACCCGGTCGTCCCGCCGTTGCCGATTTGCAGCAAGCCGCCTGACACCGTTGTCGTGCCGGTGTAGGTGTTGTCCGTCAAGAGGGTGAGGCTGCTCGTGCCAAGCTTAATGAGGACACCGTTACCGGTGATCGAACCGATGCCCTGGAACGTGTAAGCGTTCGTCGAATTATCGATGGTGACCATCAGCGGTTGGACCGCGTCGGTGATGTCAACGATGTATGGCGGTCCCGCAGCCGTGTCGTCGAAACGAACCGCGTCGTTGTTGATGAAGTTGGTGGGGTCACCGTTGTTCGGCCCGACGCCCACGACTTTGAAATTCAACGTGCCGCCGACATTGACCGCACTGCCGACGTTCCAGACATTATTAATCCCGGCAGTGTAGGTGATCGTGTCGGCACCGGTCACATTCAGGTCGATCGAGGTGTTCAACACGTTGTACACCAGATTCCCGGCGGTGCGTCCCGGCAAAGCGGAGAGTGTGAAGCCGGAGTTGATCGGAGTTGCGTTGTTGTAGTCAATCACGGTGAACGAGCCGACGGACAAGGTCGAGGAGTTCGTCAGCGTGAGGGTGTGGGTGCCGCCGTTGAGGGTCAAGCCGTCGATGGCAGTCACGTTGATGAGCGGAACGCCCGGGTTGTCGGACGCAAGGTTGAACCGCAGTGTCGTTCCCCCGGCGGCGAGGTCGAGCGTCTGGGTGGTGAGCGTAGTGGGTGTCGAGCCGTTCGTAATCCCCAACGTCGTGCCGTTGGCGAGCGTCGTAGCGTTGGCCGTGGCGAACGGGGTGACGTTGAGCGTCCCGGCCGTTACCGTCGTGTTGCCGCTGTAAGAGAGCGTGCCCGTAAGAGTCGTGGTGTTGTTCGCGAGCTTGGTAACGCCACCGGTGCCGGAGATGGTGCCGGCGAAGGTGACGGCATCCGATCGATTGAAGGCCAAGGTGCCGTTGGTCGTCACGTTGCCGGGGAGTACCCCGATAATGCCGTTGGCCCCGATTTGGAGGGTGCTGTTGGCGGCGATGGTGGTCCCGCCAGTGTACGTATTCGTCCCGGTGAGGATAAGCGTACCGCCGGTGCCGAGTTGGGAGACGGCCCCGGTGCCGCTGATGATCCCGCTGTAGGTCACCGAGTCGGTTCGGTTGAAGGCGAGCGTGCCGTTGTTCGTGAAGTTCGTCGCGGTCGGGAGCGAACCGACGGCGGTGCCGTCGCCGATCTGCACGGTGCCTTCGAGGATCGAAAGCGCTCCCGAGATGGTGTTTGTCCCGGTGAGGACGAGCGTGCCAGTGCCGAGCTTGCCCCAAGCGGCGGTGCCGGAGATCACGCCGGAGATGCCAGCCGTGTTGCCCAAGGAGCTGATCGTGTTGTTCGCCGTGCCGATCAAAATGTTATTCGGAAGCGTGAATGCCCCGTTAAGCCGAAGGTTGCCGCCGGTGGTGAGCACCGTGTTGGAGTTTGTGGCGAGAGTGAGCGCGGCGGTGCCGAGGGCGTTGGCCGAGCTGAGGATGAGAGACCCGCGGTTGAGGCGGACGATACCGGCGGTGATGCCGGAGTTGTTGCCGGACAACTCGAACGTCGTGGTCGAGTCGCCCGAGTTCGGGCTGTCGAGCTGGAGGATGGTGTTCGCGTTGCCGCCGCTGATGTCCCCGCTGAGGATCAAAGCACCGCCGGCGGTGCCGGTTTTTTGCAGGGCGTAAAAGCCGGTCGAAGTCGGGCTCGGCAGGACGATGTTGTTGGCGATTGTGAACGAGGCGGCGGTGCCGGCCGCGAGAAACGGAGGACTGCCGGAGGCGTATGTCGCGGTGTTCTGGGCACCGGTCCCGACGGTGAGCGCGCCGGTGCCCAAGCCGCCGGCGATCGCGACGATGATTCTGCCGCCGGTCAGCGTCGTGCCGCCGGAGTAGGTGTTCACGCCTGACAAGGTGAGGATGCCGGCCCCTTGCTTGGTCAACGCGCCAGTCCCGACGATGATGCCGGAGAGCGTGAGATTCGCGGCCGCTGTCGTCACCCTCACGATGCCGCCGCCGGCGTTGAGGGTGATTGCTTGAGCCTTGGCAGCGGCCGGGGTAGCACCTTGGTACTCGATCGCCCCGACCGTGCTGTTGACCGTGGCCCCGCCGAGAGTGATCGGCTTAGTCGTCGTGAAGTTGGCGTCAGCCACATAGGCGATCGTGCCTTCAAGGATGTTCAGTGCCGCGGTGCCGGTCAACGTTGCGCTCCCGCCGATCGTCACCGTCCCGGTGGTGGTCTTGTTGGTGATCGCCGTCCCGGAGAAACCAGATACCGTCCCGTTGATCGCTCCGGACCGCCAGTCTTGCGCCGTGGTTCCGCCCGAGGCGGGGCTAAACCCGTTCAATGTGAGCGTGCCGCCGTTCAGGTTGAAACCGCCGAGCGACTCGCCCTCCTGCCAGTTTGCAACGCCACCCGTATTCAGTGTGATGTATGTCGAGTTGGGTAGGTTGGGGTCTCCAACCCCGAGCTCCCCGAATTGATACGTCCCGCCATTGTTGACCACGATAGACACAGGGTTGAAGTTGAACGTCCCGCTTAACAAGGCCGAGGTAATGAACGTTCCTTGATTCACCGTGAGTGTTCCGGAAAAGGTGCTGTTGCTCTGCTGGTTGATCGTGCCGGAACCGGTCTTGGTGATATTCCCGGCCCCGCTGATAACATTGGTCAGGATGACGGTATCCGTGTTGTTGAACGCCAAAGTGCCAGTGACGGCGATGCCGGCGGTTCCGAGGGTTCCGAGGTTGCCCCCGTTGCCGAGTTGCAATGTGCCCGCGTTGACGGACGTGGTGCCAGTGAAGGTGTTCGCGCCGGTCAGAATCAGTGTGCCCGCGCCGGCCTTCGCCAACGTGGTACCGGAAAGTACGGAGCTGATCGTGGCCGAGTCGGCCACATTTGTCACAGTGATCGTCGGCGTAGTGCCGCCGAGCGTGATCGTGTTACTCGTGATCGTATAGCCTGACGAATTGAACGTCAGGCCGTTCGCCGTGATGGGGCTGCCGAGCGTGACGGTGACGGTGCCGGCGGTGCCGCCGAAAATTGCCACGCTGGTGTTGGTATTGCCCCACAAGACGTTGTTGGCGCCCGCATCTGTGGTCCAGTTCCCGTTTGTCAGGTTCCAGTCGCCCGTGCCGCCCGTGATCGTACCGTTGCCGACACCGACAGTGCCGGGGGTGATATCCCACGTAAAAGACTGTGCCAGCAAGTTATTGCCGGACAACGGGAGGGCCAGGGTGATTCCCAAAGCAAGGTATCGAAGCATTCTTACTCTCATCTCTTCAAGAACTCAAATTGTTCTGGCTCGGGAGAATAGAGAGCTTATCGATGACCTGAATGATTAGTGTTGTGGAAGCGTGAATAATCGATGAAGAAGACGATCCTCAATGGTTGGCCGTGCAACGGTCAGCTGGCTGCTATCCAGCCCGTGGGCAATTTGGATAAATAGATGGGGAAGTTCATTATCGCGATAACAAACGTGCCTGCCCGCTGTTCCGCTACCGCAGATACCCCCCGCGCCTCCATCAAGAACAAGAAAAGAGAACAGGCGCGTCTATGGAGCGGAACCTGAAAAGTGAAGGGAACGCCCGGTTCCGGGGGCGTGCGCACCGCTTCCGCTTGATCGAAACGGCTATTGAGCACCACGGCCAGAAAAGTCCGTTCGTCGAAACCGAGCCGGGCGAAGGACTCCGTCAATGTCGTCTTACTGTTGAAATATGGCAATCAAAATCTCGCGGCTTGGCGGGGCCATTCAGCGACATGAGGTTCGTTCATTGGTACGATTGAGCGGTGGAGGTTGATAATTGCTTGATCACTTGAATGTCATTTCTTCCGGAAATGTTCGTTTCTTCCGGAAATGTTCGTTTCTTCCGGACATGTTTGTCTCTTCTGGACATGTTCGTTTCTTCTGGGGAGGGGTGTCTCCATATTCGCCAGAAGAATTTGGGGTTCGCTTCAGCAAATTTACCGGCCTGAACGGGAGACGGCGTCGATCGCCTGATCGCGGGCTGTGTGGCTGCCGGCACAAAAGTGAGGTCGCCGTGATTCAGTTTTTCCCATGAAGGCCCGTAATCATTCGTGAAATGGGAATGTTATGAGGTCATGGCCTACGCGCCCCTCCCAATTCAGAACCCATCGCCCAGCATTCACACATCATCCGAGCGCTGAAGAAACCGAATGGTGATCATGGCCGTTCCCAGACCGCTCGTAGTTTCTTGGCCTCCGCCCCGTAGGTTTGCGAGACCACAATGCCGCTGGCCTGCGAGGTGTAAAAGACACGACCGTTCGAAACGACGGCGCCCAGGCATTCGCGCGAGTCCACCGCGGGACCCGTCGAGACCAATTTGCCGTCGGCGGAGAGGTCGATCATGTCCATGTTGGCGCCCAGGACATACGACCCGGACATGGTGAATCGGCAGCAGGCGTAGTTGTGATCGACGCCGCCGACCACCTTGCCCGTCATCCGGTCGAACACGTTGCCGCGGCCGCGCAGGGCGTTGGAGAAGATGAACTTTTCGCCCACCGTGACGACGTTGAGCGCGGACGTGATCGGGTCGGACTTCCAGACAAGGTCGCCGTTCTTGGCGTCGAGGCACCAGACGAAACGGTCACCGCTGAATTCATTGGGCTTATTGTTGCCGCCGAGGTACAGTCGGCCGTCTCGCGCGGAGACAGTACACTTGGCGGTGACATAATACTTGGTCGTCTTCCAGATGACATTGCCCGTCTTCGGGTCGAGGCAAGCGGTCAGGCCGTTGTTCTCCTCCGGCAGTCCGCGCGCGGCCTTCTCCTTCGCTGAGTAGCCGAAAAAGGTTGAGTAGAACAGTTTGCCGTCCAGCAGGCAGAGCCCGCAGTCGTTGCCGCCCCGACCGTACTCCGAAAAGTCCTTCTCCCAGACCACCTTGCCGGTGTCCAGGTCCCACGCCCAGATGCGCGGATGGTTGTCCTTCGCATAGTAAGGATTGTCGTTCGAGTAGATCCAGGCGCTGGTCTCCTTGCCATCCTTCGAAGGCTCGGGAGTGCCCTTGAACGTGAACGGCTTCTCGGTCCCCTGGAAGGAGTACTGGCCGGAACCAGAGGCATAGATCGCGAGGTTGCCGTGCACGACCGGTGGGAACTGCCGGCTCCAGCTTGGCGAGCCGGTGAAACGGGACTCCCACAAGAACTTGCCGGTGGAGGCGTCGAGGCAGCGCATGACCGACTGCTTGATGCCTGCCTGAGGGACGATCAGCTTGCCGTTGACGTACAGGGGGGACGTGAAAGACAGGTAAACGTCAGGCCAGTAGCGGCGCCACAGTAGCCGGCCGGTGTCCTGCTCCACGGCCATAACCTGCCCTTCCGCCGTATGAGTGTACAAGCGACCGCCGCCGCAGACCGGGAGATGCTTCACGGTCCCCTCCAGGCGGCGGGCCCACCGCATCCTCAGCGGCGGTTCCATGCCCTGCACGTTGGCGTTCGTCCCCGCGAAGTCGCCGTAGTTCGTGTACCAGTCGTACTTGGAGTCCGCGAGTGGGCCGGTGATGGGACTGCGGATGCGCGTGATTTCCAGGTCCTTCGCCGGCAGCGCCGCCTTGCCGTCCGGCGCCAGGACGTAGAGGTAGCCATCCTCGCACGGCACGAACACACGACCGGCGGCGACGGCGACCGGGGCGGTGATGGGCGCGCCGAACGCCGTGGCAAACGACCAAGGCTCCCCACCAGCCAGCGGGACGACGTAAACCTTGCCGTCCAGGCCGCCGTAGATGACATGTTCGCGCGTCAGCACGGGAGGGCAGATGGAGGCCGCGGTGCACAGTACGTCCGGCTTCTTCTCGCCAGCACGGTGCCGGCACAGGCCGAAACCCTGCTCGGGCCGCACCCGGTAGACGTCGGTTCCACGGACGCTCACCGAGGCGAAACTCAGCAAGCCGGGCAGGTGGATGGCCGTCTCGGTTCCCTTGACAAAGTCCGTCTGCACCTTGCCATCGGCGAGGCGCAGGATTTCGACCCGGCCCGCATTGTCGCGGCGGTGCCACTGGACGTAGACGTTGCCTGCTTCATCGGCGCTCTGGCCGAACGTGGCGGGATATTCCGAACCGTCGTAAGCGGGAATGATGCCGAGCGAGCGCAAGGACGGCTTGTCGCCGGCGTCTTCCAGGAAAACGGTGCGTCCGCCCGCGGGGACGACAACGGTTTTGCCGAGCAGGCAGAGATCGCGTGAACAGACGAAATGGTCGCGCCAGGTGACGCGCTTCGGGCGTTCCTTCAGCCAGGCCTCGCCGCTCCAGCGGTCGCCGTCGAACTTGATGACTTCCTTGACGAAGTCCCAGGTCCAGACCAATTCGCCGTCGGCTTTGACGGCGTAGACGCGCGCACCCAGGGTCGCGAAATAGACTCGATCGGCGCCGGCCGCGGGCGACGAAAAGATCGGCTCTTTGCAGTCGATCTCACGGACCACGGCCCCTGTGTCCCGATCGAGGACGTAGTAGTAGCCAGCCGTCGTTCCGACATGCACGTATTTTCCGACCACCGCGGGCGCGGCGACGTTGTTGCAGTTCCCCGGCCCGCCGCGTGTCGCAAATCGCCAGATCTCTTTGAGCGTTCGAGCGTCAATGGCCAGGACGACGCCCGACCCGTCCACCACGAAGACCTTGCCGTCGGAGACAACGGGGGCCGCATAAATACCGTCAGTCAGGGGAATCGCGCCGGCCAGACCCAGCGGCGTCTTCACCTCCGCGAAGGGCGCGTTTCCGGACCGGAAGGCGTCGCCCTGGAGTTGGGGCCAGTCGTCGCCTGCGCGGACGGCCGAGGCCGATAGGACCAACGGGATCACAAGTGCGAGTAATTTCATTTCGACCATCTCCAACTGGGCGATTCGGTTCTCCCTCGATTATTCTCAACTGAGGTTAACAAGCTGGAGGATCATTGGCAACTGTTCACTGGGGAATATTGGCCGGCGGCTAAAGGGGACCCGGCGATTGGAAGAGGCGGTGCCCAAAGGATTAGGGGGCGTTAAGATCAGGGCCGTGTCTGATTCCGTGCCACGTAGCGAGCGGGGCAATGGCGCTGAATTTCAAGCCGATCCGCTAACCGGCCGCGTCCTCGCGATGCCAGCAAAGCTGCTCCAGATCCAGTACAAAGGAACTCGGATGCGGGTCGTACTCCTCCTCGCCGTGGAGCAGGCTGACGATCGTGCCGAAGCCAGATCGGACTGGCTTTGCGAACATCGGCTCGTAGCTCCAAACTGGCCGTCTAGAATCGGGACTGCCGCTGCAAAGCTGGCCAGCTAGAATGCCCTGATGATCGAAGCCATCGACTCCATTCTGCTTGCCGTGCCGAACCTTGATGGGGCATGCCGTCCCTACGAGGGCCTCGGGTTGTTCCTGTCACCAGCCCAAGATGGCCGACGTTCCCTGCAAGTAGGCAACGCTGGCAACCTCGTGTCGGTCGAGTTCGTTATCCCATACGACGGCCCGTTGGCTGAACCGATTCGTCGTGCTCTTGATTCATGTCGTCCGCTGTTCGCCGTAGTGCTCCGAACGACCGACCCCAGCGTCATCCTGGCGAGGCTCGCCCAGCGAGGAATCCACGCCACGCGGATCGACGACGATCAGACTTGGCTTCCGCTCCACGAACTTGCCGGCACCGATTTGATCCTGCTTCGGTCAAGCCGAAGTGGTCATCCCAATGCGGCCCTGATGGCCCACGCGATGCCGCTGAGGCGGCTCGACCACTTGGCGGTCGTTACCCACGACCTGGATGTGAAGACGCGATTCTGGGCCGACGCTTTAGGTATCCCGGTAGCCGGCGAAGTCACGACGCCGACAATGGTCATCCGCCAGTTTCGTCTCGGTGACGCCATGTTGGAGCTACTCGGGCCGGCATCGCCCGACAGTCCGCTGACGAAGAGGCCGCCTGGTCTGATCAGCATGGCAAGTTGGGAAGTAGAGGACCTGAATGCGTTGGTCGGCCACGCGAGGAACCACGGTTTCACGATCTCCGACCCGGCGGCCGGGCCGTTGCCGGGCACCCGGGTCGCTACGGTGCAGGGAGCCGAGCTTGCGGGCGTGAACATGCAACTGCTGGAGTATGTATGACGGTGGGACAGGACATTGGGCTTCACGCAGCCATTTGCCATCACCTGATGCCGAGGCCACCCGGCAGATGATCGCGGCCGTCCGGACCAAGTCGGATCGACCGTTCCAGGTCAACGTGTTCTGCCATCGGCCGGCTACCCCGGATACCGATCGGGAGACGGCGTGGCTCGTCCGGCTCGGACCCGAGTTCGCCCGATACGAGGCGAAACCGCCGGCCCGACTGACGGAAATCTATCAGACCTTTCTGACGGACGACGCCAAGCTCGCGGTTCTGCTGGCGGAACGCCCTGTGATCGTCAGTTTCCACTTCGGCCTGCCTGCCCGCGATCGGGGGGCTCCACTGGCGCGGGCGATGGGGGCAGGGCAGTTGATAGAGCGGTTGCGCAGGGAGATGGAGGAGGTTTTGGCGGAGCGGCTCTAGGACAACGAAAAAACAGCTTGAACAAGATCTTGTGTGCTCAGGTCTCACACGCTGATTTGCTCGTTGCGGTGGCGTGTTAATGGGACTACCTACAATGGGCAGCGATAGCCGCCCTTCACCTGGCAACCCCGAGCCATTGCTGCTAGAATTTCAAAGCGATTCGGTACTCGTGCAACGCCTTTCCCCAGGGCTGTCACAAGTTTAAAAACTTACCTCACCGGACACTTCCGACACCGATGTGCAGAAATAGCCGCCTAATTCTAATCGTGACCGCCTTCCTTGGCTTTGGCGGCAACGCCAGTGCTCAGTTGCCGGTCGCGGTCAACACGTTCATCGAGAAACGATGCCTGGAATGCCACGACGGGACTACGAAGAAAGGCGGACTCGACCTTTCGACACTGAAGGCCGACAGCGGCGACAAAGCCATCTTTGACAAGTGGGTGAGGATTCACGATCGTGTGCATGCCGGCGAGATGCCTCCCCCCAAGAAGGAGCCGCTGCCGGCGAAGGAACGAGAGGCGATGATCGACGGCCTGGCCAAATGGCTGTCGAGCGCGGATCAGAAGCGGCAACGAGAAGCAGGGCGCGTGCCGTTGCGGCGATTGAACCGCACCGAGTACGAAAACACCATGCGTGACCTATTCGCCATGCCCGGCCTGGAAGTGAAAGACCTGTTGCCCGAAGACGGCACGCTCTCCGGATTCGACAAGGCCAGCACCGCCTTGGACGTATCGGCCGTTCAACTTCGCAAGTATCTCGAAGCCGCTGACTATGTGCTCGACGCGGCCATCGTCCATCAGGATCGGCCCATGGTCTTCAAACAGCGTGTTCGGCTCATCGGCGGCTTGTCGCAGTTTGGCGAAAGCATGTTTCCGATGAAGGATCGCAAGGTTGATCTCGACTTGGTCCGAAAGATCCGCGATCCCTTGAAACCCGAGAACAGCCTCAAACTTTCCGAACGATTGCCCTACATCGAAGCGATGGAATCGCTCGGCACCATTACCCACGCCCGTCCCTCGTACGAACCGAATGTCGGCAATTTCTCACCGTATCACGCGGGCTTCTATCGCATCAGGATGTCGGTTTGGAGTTTCGACTATAAGCGCGGCGAGGTCATGCCGGCATCCCGGCAGCAGTCGTTCGCGCTGACCGCCAACGGTCGACTACTCGGTTACTTCGACGCTCCGTCGTTGAAGTCACAGGAACACGAAATCGTTGTCTGGCTCAACGCGGCCGAACGATTGCAACTGAACCCGGCCAACCTCTGGCCGAATTACAGCAACCCGTTCGGCTACGCCGGCGCTGCGGTGGCGGTTGACTGGGTGGATGTGGAAGGCCCTCTCAACGACACCTGGCCGCCCGCAAGCCATCGAGCACTATTCGGCGCCTTGCCCCTGGCCCCGCTTTCGACGGAGAAGGGCCGCCCGCTGCCGCATGTTCCCGCTCCTCCCGTACGACATCCTGGAAGCCGGCCCAACCATGTCGATGCCAAAGAGTTCCAAAAGAATCAGCCGGTCTGGACTGCCGCCGCGTCCCGACCTCGGGACGATGCCGAACGCCTGCTCCGCGACTTCTTGCCGCGCGCGTTTCGCCGGCCCGTGGCTGACGAGGAACTCGCGGTTTACGTTAAAATCGCCCGCGCTCGCATCGACGAGGGCGATTTCTTCGAGTCGGCCATGCGGACCAGTTTCCGCATCGCCCTGTGCTCTCCCGATTTCCTCTACCACCAGGAACCGGCCGTCGGCAAAGATCCGACGGTCATCGACGCGCACGCGCTCGCCTGCCGGCTGTCGTACTTGCTGTGGAACTCGAAACCGGACAACGTTCTCGAACAGACGGCGGCGCAGAATAAACTTGGCGGCAAGCTTCTGACTGACCAAGCGGAGCGCATGTTGGCCGACCCGCGCTCGGAGCGATTCATCAACGATTTTCTCGACCAGTGGCTCGATTTGCGCAAGATCGATTTCACGACGCCCGATACGTCGCTCTACCCGGAATTCCGGCCCGACGTGCGTGATGCGATGTTGGCCGAATCCCGCGCCTACTTCCGCGCCATGATCGACAAGGACCTGGGCATTGCCCATGTCGTCGACTCGGATTTTCTCATGATCAATCAACGGCTGGCCGAACTGTACGGCATCCCAGGCGTTGTCGGCAGTGCGATTCGTTCGGTCCCGAAGCCAAAGGACTGCATGAGAGGCGGCTTTCTCACACAAGGCGCGATCCTCAAGGTCACCGCGAATGGGACTAGCACCTCGCCCGTGCAACGCGGCGTCTGGGTTGTGGATCGTCTCTATGGCCGGCCGCCCCAGCCGCCTCCTCCGGACATCGCGGCCGTGGATCCCGATCTGAACGGGACGACTACGATTCGCGAGCAATTGGCGAAGCATCGCTCCAGCGCGAGTTGCGCCGGTTGCCACGCCAAATTCGATCCGCATGGTTTCGCTCTGGAAAATTTCGACGTGATCGGCCGATCGCGCACGCGCTATCGGCACATGGGTGAACAGGGGGATTCGCCGGATGTCGCGGAGTTCATCGGCTTTCCGGGCAACGGGAATTTCGAGAAGTCGATTCGCTTCCACTATGGCCTGCCGGTCGATGCGTCAGGTGAAACCGCGGATGGCAAAGCGTTCAAGAACGTAAGCGAACTGCGAGCCATTCTGCTCGCGGACAACGAGGCGCTGGCCCGGAACTTCGTGGAGCGATTGATCTTGTACGGGACGGGAGCGCCCGTGAGTTTCGCCGACCGCGCGCAGGTAGAACAGATTCTGAAGGCCAGTCGCGACGGCGGTTACGGTGTGCGGAGCCTGTTGTTGCGCGTGATTCAATCACCGCTATTCCGTCGCCATTAAAGTAAGATGTTTCATACGTCATGATTCAAAAGAGAATTTTAATGAGCCGCAAACTGCCAACCGTCACACCGGCCATCCTCAATCGCCGTACCTTCCTGCGCGGCGCTGGAGTCGCGCTCGGACTGCCGTTCCTCGACGCCATGACGCCAAAGTTGGTTCGGGCCGCCGACGCCGTCGAGCAGACGCCGCGGCGATTGGTGGCGATCCAGACCGCCCAGGGGATCATGCCACATCTTTTCTTTCCGGAACGCGGCGGCCGGGACTACGAATTGTCGCCCTATCTGAAGCTCCTCGAGGCCCAACGCAACGACTTCACGGTCTTCTCGGGAATGTCCCATCCGGGCGTCGATGGCGGCCACGCCAATGAAAAGTCGTTCCTGACGGCGGCGCCTCATCCCGCTGGCGCGTCGTTTCGCAACACCGTCTCGCTAGATCAGGTTGTCGCGGAACGTCTTGGGCATCAGACGCGCATTCCAAGCCTGGTCCTGAGCGTCGCCAACGGTGGCAACTTCAGCATGTCGTTCACGGCTTCGGGCGTACAGATTCCCCCAGAACAGAGTGTCGCCGCACTGTATCGGCGGCTCTTTGTCCAGGGAACGCCTGCCGAAGTCGCCGCGCGTGTCGAGGAATTGCGGACCGGTCGAAGCCTGCTTGACACGGTTCGTGAACGCGCGGCCCGTCTTGAAAAGACGGTCGGCGCCGCTGATCGTCAACGACTCGATCAATACTTTACCGCCATTCGGGAACTCGAGGCTCAAATGGTTCAAGCGGCCGAGTGGGAACGCAAACCCAAGCCGGTTGTCGCCATGCCGATCCCAGTTGACGTGAAGGAACCGGCCGAACTACTTTCACGCCTGAAGACGATGCTCGCCCTCGTCAAATTGGCCATCGAAACCGACTCGACGCGGGTCGTGGGTCTTTTCATCAACCCACTCGGCATTCTCGGTGTGAACGGCGTCACCCACGAAACGCATTCGCTGACGCATCACGGGAATCGACCCGAAATGATCGCCGAACTGCAGCGAATCGAAGAGGCCCAGTTGGTCATCCTCCGCGACTTCTTGAAGAGTCTCGGCGAGACCCGCGAATCGGGCGCACGGCTGCTCGATCGCACGGCCGTGCTATATGGGGCGTGTATGGGCAACGCCAACGGGCATACGAACAAGAACTGGCCGATGCTCCTCGCCGGAGGAGGTTTCCGCCACGGCCAGCACCTGGCCTTCGACCGGGATCAGAATCAACCGCTCAGCAACCTCTTTGTGTCCGTGCTCCAACGGATGGCACTGCCGATCGATCGTTTCGCATCGAGTACGGGCACATTGAGGGGACTGGAAGCCGCCTGACACGCGCTTGTGTTGTCGATAGACGCCGCAACCTGAATAGCTGCAGTCGGGAACTTGTTGTCTGCAACGAGTATTGCGTCATGGAATGAGGAGTTTGTGCCCCATCGACACTCATCACCCCGAAGCACTTCCCCGATTGTATGCCGTTTGGCGTCGCAAAATGCTTCTCGGTGTACTACTCGCCACGGCCATCGGGTTCGCCACGCACGGTCCAACAGTTGAGATCCGGTTCGAATACGGAGAGGAACGGCCATCACCCTGGATCGTGGTGGGAGAGGTCGCTCTGTTACTGTGCGCTGTGGGTCCAGGGCTGGTGGGGGCCTGTCTCGCCTTGGGCGCCCTCGGTTCGTGGCGGCGACCGCGACGCTCGAGCCGGCTGACGAGGGGGGCCTGGATCTTACTAGTACTC
>Ga0105048_10010962_pt1 | contig 14335 bp, 13 predicted proteins | sample MAT05_FD_78382 | JGI IMG/M metagenome (GOLD analysis project Ga0105048, IMG submission 78382) | Freshwater microbial communities from Lake Fryxell liftoff mats and glacier meltwater in Antarctica - MAT-05 | ecosystem: Environmental > Aquatic > Freshwater > Ice > Liftoff microbial mat | place...
CGGCCTGGCGCCCGACCGCTGGCCCACGCCGTCGTTTTGCAGCATCGCCGCGGTGGGCTTTGCGCTCAGCGCGTCGGTGATCGCGGTCGGCCGCGGTCAGGCCAGCCACGCCGATGCGCGTGAGCGCGCCTTGTCCACACTGCGCTTTTTTCGCGACGCACCGCAAGGCGCCGCCGCACGCGGCATGGCCGGCCACCACGGGTTTTTCTACCATTTCCTGGACATGCGGACCGGTGAACGATTCGCCGACTGCGAGCTGTCCACCGTCGACACCGCGCTGCTGCTGGCCGGCGTGCTGCACGTGGCACGGTTTTTTGGCGGCAACGACGCGGCCGAGGTCGAGATCCGCCGCGCCGCCGAGGCGATCAGCGAGCGGGTGGACTGGCGCTGGGCCCAGCACCGGCCGCCGTCCATCAGCCACGGCTGGACGCCCGAGCACGGCTTTATCGCCAGCGACTGGAAGGGCTACAACGAGGCGATGCTGGTCTACCTGCTGGCCCTCGGCAGCCCGCGTGGCAAACGGCATGTGGTGGACGTGGACGCCTGGGCCGAATGGACCAGCACCTACAGCCGCGGCTGGCAGACCTTCCACGGCCAGACGCATCTGCACTTCGGGCCGCTGTTCGGCCACCAATACACCCATTGCTGGGTCGACTTTCGCGGCATCACCGACGCCTGGCTGCGGCAGACCGCCAGCGCTGACCGGCGCGACGCCCAGCTCGACTACTTCGAGAACAGCCGCCGCGCCACCCTGGCCCAACGCGCCTACGCCCAGGCCAACCCGCTGGGCTGGAAGGGCTACGGCGGCGACATCTGGGGCATCACCGCCTGCGACGGCCCGGCCGATGTGGTGCGGCCTTACCGGGGCGAGCAGCGCCGCTTCTACAGTTACACCGGGCGCGGCGCGGGCGGCCACGACAGCCATGACGACGGCACGCTGGCGCCTACCGCCGCGCTGGCCTCGCTGCCATTTGCGCCCGAGACCGTGCTACCGGCCTTGCGTGCGCTGCGCGAGCAGTACGGCGCCGCCATCTACGGCCGCTACGGCTTCATTGACAGCTTCAACCCCAGCTTCGACTACCGGGACACGCCGCTCAAGCACGGCAAGATCGTGCCCGGCCTGGGCTGGGTCGATACCGACTACCTGGGCATCGACCAGGGCCCGATCGCGTTGATGGCCGCCAACCACCGGCGCGACGAGGTCTGGCGCTTGATGCGCGCCGAGCCCCAGTTGCAACTGGGGCTGCAGCGGGCGGGATTCCGGGGCGGCTGGTTGTAGGCTGGCGCCGCGCCGCCCTACCGCGCCCGTCTCGCCAGATGACCATGCCCAAAGCGCTCACCCCAACCCCGCCAGCCCGCCGCCAGGCCCTGCGCGTCGGCGCGGCGACGCTGGCGGCGCTGGCCGCACCCGCACTGGTGGGCTGCACCCCCAAGTCGGCCGGCCCGCTGCGCTTTTGGGCCATGGGCCGCGAGGGCGAGGTGGTGGGCGAGCTGCTGACCGACTTCTACACCCAGCATCCCGATATCCAGGTGCGGCTCGACACCCTGCCCTGGAACGCCGCGCACGAAAAACTGCTGACCGCCTTTGCCGGCGACGCCACGCCCGACCTGGCCCAGCTCGGCAACACCTGGGTGCCCGAATTTGCCGCGCTCGGTGCACTGCAGCCGCTCAACGCCTGGGTGGCCGCCACGCCCGCGCTGCAGCCCGCCGACTGGTTTGCCGGCATCTGGCAGACCAATGTGGTGGACGGCCAGCTGCTGGGCCTGCCCTGGTATGTGGACACCCGCCTGCTGTTTTACCGGCGTGATCTGTTCGAGCGCGCCGGCATCACCCAGCCGCCCGCCACCTGGTCAACGCTGGTGGCGGCGCTGGCAGCGCTGCAGCAAAGCGGCATAAAGCACCCGCTGCTGCTGCCACTCAATGAGTTCGAACCCCTGTTGGCTCTGGCCCTGCAGCAGGGCGACCCGCTGCTGCGTGAGGGTGGGCGCTGGGGCAACTTCCGCTCGGCCGGCTTCCAGCGGGCACTGGGCTTTTTTCTGGCGCGTTTCGAGACCGGCCAGGCACCGCCGATCAACAACACCCAGATCGCCAACCTGTGGCAAGAGTTTGGCCGCGGCACCTTTGCCGCCTACATCTCCGGCCCGTGGAACATCGGCGAGCTGAACCGGCGGCTGGGGCTGCATCGCAGGGCCGACTGGGCGACTGCGCCGCTGCCAGCGCCGGACGAGCAGGCCGTCGCGCAGCCCGGGGCTGCGGCCCGGCCGGGCGCGTCCACCGCCGGCGGGTCCAGCCTGGTGGTCTTCAAAAAATCACCCCGCCAGGCCCAGGCGCTGACCCTGCTGGCCTGGCTGGCGCAACCCGCCGTGCAGCAGCGCTTCCATGCGCTGACCGGCAACCTGCCGCCGCGCCGCAGCACCTGGGCCCGGCCCGGCTTGGACGGCGTGGCGCTGGCCGACGAGGACAAAACCCGCGCCTTTGGCGTCCAGCTGGAAAACGTGCAACCGGCACCGGCTGTACCCGAGTGGGAGCGCATCGCGCAAGAGATGCAGCAACGGGCCCAGCGTGCGGTGTTCGAGCGCCAAAGTCCACTGCAGATGGCCACGGCGCTGGATGCGAGGGTGGACCTCTTCCTGGAAAAGCGCCGCTGGATGCTGGCACGGCGGGCCAAGGCATGAGCCGCCGCACGCTGGCCAAACAGCTGGTCGCCTGGAGCTTCTGTGCCCCGGCGCTGGCCATCATCGGCTTGTTTTTTGGGCTGCCGGTGGTGATCGGTCTGGGCTTGAGCTTCAGCGACTTCGACCTGTACGCGCTGGCCGACTGGCACAACCTGCGCTGGGCCGGGCTGGACAACTACCTCAAAGTGCTGAGCCTGCCGCTGTTCTGGCGCGCACTGGGCAACACGCTGGAGTTCGTGGTGTTGGGCGTGCCGCTGTCGATCGCGCTGTCGCTGGGCTGCGCACTGCTGCTGCAGTCGCCGCTGGCGCGCTTCAAGCCGTTTTTCCGGACGGTGCTGTTTGCGCCGGTGGTCACCACGTTGGTGGCTGTCGCGCTGGTCTGGCGCTATTTGTTCCACACCCGCTACGGCCTGATCAACGTCGGCCTGGGCCAGCTCGGCATCGACCCCGTCGACTGGCTGGGCGACCCGCACTGGGCGATGCCGGCCATCATCGTGCTGGCGGTCTGGAAGAACTTCGGCGTCAACATGATCATCTTCATCGCCGCGCTGCAGGCCATTCCCGACGAGTTGTACGAGGCGGCACGGCTGGACGGCGCCAGGCGATTTGCCCAGCTGCGCTACATCACGCTGCCGATGCTGGGGCCCACGCTGCTGATGGTCAGCGTGCTGACGTTGGCGGGCTACTTCCAGCTGTTTGCCGAGCCCTATGTGATGACCCAAGGCGGGCCGCTGCAGAGCACGGTGTCGGTGCTGTACCTGATGTACGAGGAGGGCTTCCGCTGGTGGAACCTGGGCCAGGCCTCGGCCGTGGCCTTTGTGCTGTTTGTGCTGATGGCCGCCGCCACCCAAGGCCTGGCGCGGCTGGGCCGGCGCGGTGAAGCGGCGGCGTCGGCATGAGCTTGAAAATCAACCCGCTCGCGCTCTGGGTCAATGCCGCGCTGCTGCTGGCGGCGCTGTTTGCCGCAGCGCCGCTGCTGTGGATGCTGAGCATGTCGTTCATGCACCCGGGCGAGGCCAACGCCCTGCCGCCGCCGTTGCTGCCGGCCGCACCCACGCTGGCCAACTACCGGCAGCTGTCAACGCAGACCGGCATCGGACGCTACCTGTTCAACAGCTTCGTGGTGGCCAGTGCGGTCACGGCGGGCTCGCTGGTGTTCAACCTGATGGCGGGCTATGCGTTTGCCAAGCTCAGGTTCAAGGGCCGGGACCGGACATTTCAGGCGCTGATGGCCGCGCTGGTGATCCCCGGCCAGGTGGCGATGATGCCGCTGTTTTTGATGCTCAAGAGCCTGGGCCTGGTCAACAGCTGGGCCGGCGTGATCCTGCCCAGCCTGGCGGGGGTGTTCGGCATCTACCTGGTGCGCCAGTACGCGCGCAGCCTGCCCGACGCGCTGCTGGAGGCCGCCCGCATGGACGGCGCCGGTGAGTGGCTGATCTTCTGGCGCATCGTGCTGCCGATGCTCAAACCCGTGATCGTGACACTGGCGGTGTTTGGCTTTCTCGGCAGCTGGAACGACTTCATGTGGCCGCTGATCGTGCTGACCGATGCCAGCCTGCACACCCTGCCGGTGGCGCTGGCCGCACTGGCCAGCGAGCATGTGGTGGACGGTGAACTGATGATGGCCGGCGCAGTGGTCACGGTGTTGCCGGTGCTGCTGCTGTTCCTGTTGCTGCAAAAGCACTACCTGCAAGGCCTGATGGCGGGCAGCGTGAAATGACGGCGGTGGTGAATGCGACGGTCGTTGTGGCGGACGTTTTGGCGGCCGTTTCGGCGGCGATTTCGGCGAGGGTTGCAGCGGCAGCGACGACGTTTGCGGCCCTGTGTCTGCTGGCCGGGCCGGCGCTGGCGCAGTCCACCAGCGAGACCCAGCTGCTCGACGACTTCAAGGACGCCAGCCGCTGGCAGGCCAGCGCGTCGGACCAGGTAACGGCGCGCATCGCCCCCGATGACCAGGGCGGGCTGTGCCTGCACTACGACTTTGGCCGGGTCTCGGGTTACGCCGTGGCGCGGCGGGCGCTGCCACTGGACCTGCCGGCGCACTACGGCTTCACGCTGCGGCTGCGCGGCGCGGGCCCGGCCAATCATTTCCAGGTGAAATGGGTGGACGCCAGCGGCGACAACGTCTGGTGGCGCAACCTGCCCAACTACACACCACCGGCCGCCGCGCAAGACCTCAAGATCCGCCAGCGCCAGATCGAGTTTGCCTGGGGTCCGACCGACGAAAAACTGCTGCGCAGCCCTGCCGCGATGGAGCTGGTGGTGGCCAGCGGCCAGGGCGGCGGCGCCGGCAAATTGTGCTTCGAGCGGCTGACGTTGCAGCGCCTGCCCGCACCCGGACCGGTGGCTGAAGCGGTGTTGCGCCATAGCGGAGAAGGCAACACCGCCGGCAGCACGCTGGACCTGGGCGCGGTGCGAGAGATCAACGGCCTGCTGTGGCGCCGGGCCGACGTCCTGCCGGCAGCCCCGCGCCGGGCTGACCTGCAACTCAGCGACGACGGCCGGCACTGGCGCACGGTGCAGCGCCTGCGCAGCAGCCAGCGTGTGATGCAGGCGCTGTGGCTGCCCGAGCAGGAGGCGCGCTACCTGCGGCTTCGCGGCGCCGCGGTGGCCAGCCTGCAAGCCTTCTCGCCCAGCGACTGGCCCGACCGCAACGCCATGCTCAAGGCCGTGGCCGCGCTGGCGCCGCGCAGCCAGCATCCACGTTCGCTGCACGGTGAACAGAACTACTGGACGCTGGTGGGCGTGGACGGCGGCGGCGCCAGCGCGGCGCTGATCTCGGAGGACGGTGAGATCGAGCCGCGCCGCGGCGGGCCGTCGCTGGCACCGCTGGTGATCGACGGCCAGGGCCGCCGCTTCGGCTGGGCCGAGGTGCAGGCCGACGGCCGCAGCAGCACCACCCTGCGCGAAGGCCATTTGCCGCTGCCGCAGGTGCAATGGACCCACCCCCGTTTTGGCCTGGCCATCGAGACTGGCGCCGACGGTGTCCGCCAGCAGGCCCAGCTGATCGCGCGCTACACGCTGCACAACCCGACCGCCCAGCGCCAGCGCCTGACGCTGGTGCTGGCAGTGCGGCCCTGGCAGGTCAACCCGCCACAGCAGTTCCTCAACACGCCTGGCGGCGTGACTGAGATCGGCCGCCTGGGCTGGCAAGGGCAAACGCTGCAGGTCAACGGCCGACCCTTTCTGCAGGCGCTGGACTCGCCAGCGCAGGTGCGTGCCGCCGCGTTTGACCAGGCCGATGTGCTGGACAGCAGCCCGCAACAGCCCGTCACCCAGCCCGTCACCCAGCCCGGCACCCAGCCCATTACGCAGCCTGTCACGCTGACCGACCCGCAAGGCCTGGCCAGCGCCCGGCTGGACTGGCCGCTGGACTTGGGCGCGGGCGAGCGCCAGACCATCACCATCACGCTGCCGCTGGCCGGCACAGCCATCCCGCCCGCCGACAGCCGTGCAGCCGACGCCCAACTCGACGCCGTGGCCGCCGCCTGGCGCATCCGGCTGAACCGTGTGCAGTTCACGCTGCCGCCGCAGGCCCAGGTGCTGCACAACAGCCTGCGGGCGGCGCTGTCGCACATCCTGATGTCGCGTGACGGCCCGGCGCTGCAGCCCGGCACCCGCAGTTACGCCCGCAGCTGGGTGCGCGACGGCGCGATGATGGTGGCCGGCCTGCTGCGCCTGGGCGAGGTGGACGCGGCACGCGAGTTTGTCGACTGGTATGCCGGCCAGTTGTTTGCCAGCGGCAAGGTGCCTTGCTGTGTCGATGCCCGCGGCGCTGACCCGGTGGCCGAGAACGACAGCCACGGCCAGTTCGTCTTTGCCGTGGCCGAGCTGTGGCGCCACTCGGCCCAGGGCCCGCAAGACCGCGCCTGGCTGGCGCGTCGCTGGCCGCAGGTAGACGCAGCGGCGCGCTACATGGAGCTGCTGCGCCAGTCCGAGCGCACCCCCGCCAACCACCAGCCTGGCCGCGAGGCCTTCTGGGGGCTGATGCCGGCGTCGATCAGCCACGAGGGCTACTCGGCCAAGCCGATGCACAGCTACTGGGACAACTTCTGGGCGCTGACCGGCTGGCGCGACGCCGCCCTGCTGGCCCGGGCGCTGGCGTCAGAGGGGGCCGGCGGCCCCGCCGGGCTGGCGAAAGATACGGGCAACGCCAGCGCCGGGCTGGCGAAAGATTCAGGCAACGCCAGCGCAGGGCTGACGAAAGATTCAAGCAACGCCAGCGCAGGGCTGGCGTTGCGCGCCGACCAGCTGGACACCCACCACGCCGAGTTCCGCCGCGAATTGGGCCAGTCGCTGGCCCGGGCCATGGCCCAGCACCGGATTACCCACCTGCCCGGCGCCGCCGAGCTGGGCGATTTCGACCCCACCTCCAGCACGCTGGTCTTCAGCCCGGCCGGCGCCGAGGGTCTGGTCAGCGAGGACACCCTGCGGGCCACCTGGCAGCGCTGGTGGGACGAGTCGCAACAGCGTTCGACGGGCACTGGACCGGCTTGGGCCGAGTACACGCCCTACGAGTTGCGCTCGGTCTCGGCCCTGCTGCGGCTGGGCCAGCCCGAGCGGGCGCACACGATGCTGGACTTCTTCCACCGCGACCAACGCCCCGCCGGCTGGCACCAGTGGGCCGAGGTGGTGGACCGCCAGCCGCGCCGCGCGCGCTTCATCGGCGACATGCCGCATGCCTGGATATCGTCCGACTACATCCGCTCGGGCCTGGACCTGCTGGCGTTCGAGCGCGACAGCGACCAGGCGCTGGTGCTGGCCGCCGGGGTGCGGCCGGACTGGCTGGACCCCGGCCCGGTCGGCGTGACGGGCCTGCGCACAGCACATGGCATGCTGGGCTACCGGCTGGCGCGCGGGGCCGGGCCGGGTCAGCCGGTCGAGCTGACGCTGGCGCCCGGCTTGGCCGAGCCTCCGGGCGGGTTATGGCTGAGCTGGCAAGGCCGCTTGCACCGCTTGCCGGCTGGCACCACACGCTGGTTGCTGCAGACCGCAACACCGGCGGCGGTGGTGACCGCGGTGTGGGCCACGATGCCTGGACCCCCGCCTACGCCGACCCGGCGCTGTTCGACTGGCTTCTGGCGCAGCGCCGGCCGGCTGCCGCAGCCGCTGATCCGGCGGCGCCGGGCGTGGCAGGCCCACCGGTGGCACAGCGCTTGCATCCGCCCACGGTGACAACCCGCAGCCGGGCACAACGGCCGCTGCCGCAAAATCGGGCCACCATGGAACTCACCCCCCGCGAAAAAGACAAGCTGCTGATCTTCACCGCCGCGCTGCTGGCCGAGCGCCGCAAGGCCCGCGGCCTCAAGCTCAACTACCCCGAGGCGGTGGCGCTGATCAGCGCGGCCATCATGGAGGGCGCGCGCGACGGCAAGACCGTGGCCGCGCTGATGAGCGACGGCAAGACCGTGCTCAGCCGCGACGACGTGATGGACGGCATCGCCGAGCTGATCCCCGAGATCCAGGTCGAGGCCAGCTTTCCGGACGGCACCAAACTGGTGACCGTGCACCAACCCATTGCCTAGGACCGCCATGAAGCATTTCCCGATCGTCTCCGCCCTGGTCTTTTGCGCCAGCCTGGTGCAAGCCCATGAAGGACACGGCCTGCCCGGCCCTGCCCACTGGCATGCCAACGACGCGCTGGTGCTGATCACACTGGCGGTGGCAGCGGCCGGTGCCGGCCTGTGGCTGAACCGCAAGAAGTGAGCGCCGCATGATCCCCGGTGAGCTGCTGATCGACCCGGGCGAGCACGCCTTGAACCCCGGCCGCCGCTGCGTCACCCTGGTGGTGCAAAACGCCGGCGACCGGCCGATCCAGGTCGGCTCGCACTACCACTTTGCCGAGACCAATGCCGCGCTGAAGTTCGACCGGCCGGCCGCACACGGCATGCGGCTGAACATCGCGTCCGGCACCGCCGTGCGCTTCGAGCCGGGCCAGCAGCGCACGGTCGAGCTGGTGGACTACGCCGGCAAGCGCGAGGTTTTCGGTTTTCGCGGCCAAGTCCAAGGAAAGCTGTAATGGCCGCGGCGAGTCGCGGCCTGGTTCAAGGAAAACGCTGATGGCAACGATCGGACGGCGAGCCTACGCCGAGATGTACGGCCCGACCGTGGGCGACCGGGTGCGGCTGGCCGACACTGCGCTGATCGTCGAGGTGGAGGACGACTTCACGCTGCGCGCCGGGGAGGGCCGCCGCGACGCCGACGGGCGAGCCGTCGGCTATGGCGAGGAGGTGAAATTCGGCGGCGGCAAGACCATCCGCGACGGCATGGGCCAGAGTCAGGTGCCCAACGGCCCGGGTGCGTTTGAGGCCTGTGACCTGGTGATCACCAACGCGCTGATCATCGACCATTGGGGCATCGTCAAGGCCGACATCGGCATCAAGCGCCACCGCATCGCCGCCATCGGCAAGGCCGGCAACCCCGACGTGCAGCCGGGTGTGGACATCGTCATCGGCCCGGGCACCGAGATCCTGTCGGCCGAGGGCCTGATCGTCACCGCCGGCGGCATCGACACCCACATCCACTTCATCTGCCCGCAGCAGATCGAAGAGTCGCTGATGTCGGGCATCACCACGATGATGGGTGGCGGCACCGGGCCGGCCACCGGCACCTTTGCCACCACCTGCACGCCCGGGCCGGAGAGCCTGCGCTTCATGCTGCAGGCGGCCGAGGCCTTTCCGATGAACCTGGGTTTTCTGGGCAAGGGCAACGCCAGCCGGCCCGAGGCGCTGCGTCAGCAGGTCGAGGCCGGCGCGATCGGCCTGAAGCTGCACGAGGACTGGGGCACCACGCCGGCGGCGATCGACAACTGTCTGTCGGTGGCCGAAGAGCACGACGTGCAGGTCTCGATCCACAGCGACACGCTGAATGAGTCGGGTTTTGTCGAGGACACGGTTGCCGCCACCAAGGGCCGCACGCTGTGCGCCTTCCACACCGAGGGCGCAGGCGGCGGCCACGCGCCCGACATCATGCGGGTGGTGGGCGAGCCCAACTTCCTGCCGTCGTCAACCAACCCGACGATGCCCTACACCGTCAACACGGTGGACGAACACCTGGACATGTTGATGGTCTGCCACCACCTGGATGCCAGCGTGGCCGAGGACCTGGCGTTTGCCGAGAGCCGCATCCGCCGCGAGACCATCGCCGCCGAGGACGTGCTGCACGACCTGGGCGCGATCAGCATGTTTTCGTCCGACAGCCAGGCCATGGGCCGGGTCGGCGAGGTCATCATCCGTTGCTGGCAGACCGCGCACAAGATGAAGGGGCAGCGTGGGGCATTGCCTGGTGACACCGCGCGCCACGACAACGCCCGTGTCAAACGCTACATCGCCAAGCTCACCATCAACCCGGCACTCAGCCACGGCATCGCGCACGAGGTGGGCAGCATCGCCGTGGGCAAATGGGCCGACCTGGTGCTGTGGAAACCGGCGTTTTTCGGCGTCAAGCCCAGCGTGGTGCTCAAGGGCGGCTTTATTGCCGCGGCGGCGATGGGCGACCCCAACGCCAGCATCCCCACACCGCAGCCGGTGCACTACCGGCCGATGTTTGCCAGCTACGGCCGTGCCGTGGGCAGCACCTCGCTGACCTTTGTCAGCGGCGCCAGTCTGGCCAACGGTGCGGCCGAAAGTTACGGCCTGGCCAAGCGGCTGGTGGCCGTCAAGGGCAACCGCAGCGTCAGGAAGGCCGACATGGTGCTCAACAATTACCTGCCGGCCATGGAGATCGACGCCCAGACCTACGAGGTGCGGGCCGACGGCGTGCTGCTGACCTGCGAGCCGGCCACGGTGCTGCCGATGGCGCAGAAGTACTTTCTGTTCTGAGCTGACGCGGCGGCGCCCCAGCCGCCGGTGCGACACTGGCGGACAACCACTGTCCTCCCGTCCGCCATGACCCTGCTCAACGCCGCCCTGCTCTGCCTGCACGCCCTGGCTGCCGCCTTCTGGGTCGGCGGCATGGCGGTGATCACACTGGCCGTGCGGCCCGCCGCCGTGCAGACACTGGACCCGCCGCTGCGGCTGGCCTTTCTGGCGGCCGCGCTGTGGCGTTTTTTCAACGGGGTGCTGGTGGCCATCGTGGTGCTGCTCGCCAGCGGCACGGCCATGATCGTGCTGGCCGGTGGCATGGGCAGCGTGCACTGGAGCGTGCATGCGATGCTGGCGCTGGGCGCCGTGATGGTGCTGATCTTTGCGCAGCTGCGCTGGGGTGCGGGGGTGCGCCTGCAGCGCGCAGTGGCCGGGCGGGACTGGGCCGCCGCCGCAGCCAACCTGGGCCTGATCCGCCAGCGGGTGATGGTCAACCTGGTGCTGGGCGTTGTGGTGTTTGTGCTGGCGCTGGTGGCCCGCGCAATCTGACGCCGGGTTGGCACAGCGCCGCACGCACCGCACGGCAGCGCCAGAAGCGCGACACAATCCCCCCATGCTGACCATCAACAAGCTCATCCCCGGCGGCCGCGGTTTGGCCGCGGTACTCGTCAAACGTGCCGCGTCAGTCGAACTCGATTGGGACGTGCGACAAAAAAGCCGCTTCGATGCCACCGACTCGCAGGGCCGCACGCTGGGCGTGTTCCTGCCCCGCGGCACCGCCACCCGCGGCGGCGATGTGCTGGTGGCCGAGGACGGCTCGCTGATCCGCGTGTTGGCCGTACCGCAGCCGGTGCTGGTGGTGCGCGCCTGCGCAGCGCACGGGTCGCCCTTCGATTTGCTGCGTGCCGCCTACCACCTGGGCAACCGCCATGTGGCGCTGGAGCTCAAGCCCGACCACCTCAAGCTCGAACCCGACCCTGTGCTGGCCGACATGCTGCGCCAGCAGCACCTGATCGTCAGCGAGGGGCTGGAGGCGTTTGAGCCCGAAGCCGGCGCCTACGGACCGGGCGGGCATGGGCACGCCCGCAACATCGATCACGATCACAGGCACGATCACGGCCATGACCACGGCCATGACCACGACGGCAGTCACCGCCGCCCGATCGCGATACCCGTGCTGGCGGCTGCCGCCGCTCCGGCCCATGTGCATGGCCCGGGTTGTGGCCACGACCACGGCGACGACAAGGCCCACGGTCACGTTCATGGTCATCCGCACGACCCCGCGCACGACCCGTCGCACGACCCGTCGCACAAGCTGCCGCACAAGCTGCCGCACAAGCACTGACCGGCCATGCCCCGCGTACGGCGTGCGCCGCAGCCGCTGCCCGCCAGCGCCTTGCTGCAGCTGATCTGGCTGGCCTCGCCGGCCTTGCCGGTGGGTGGCTTCAGCTATTCGGAGGGCCTGGAATCGGCCATCGACGGCGGCCAGGTCAGCGACGAGGCCAGCGCCGGCCGCTGGCTGCGCGACCAACTGGGCTTGAGCCTGCAGCGCGCCGAGCTGCCGCTGCTGGCCAGCGCCTTCAAGGCCTGGCAGCGGGCCGACAGCGCGCAGATCACCGAGCGCATCACCGAACTCAACCGCTGGGCCGTGCTGACCCGCGAGTCGCGCGAGATGCGCCAGCAGACCGAGCAGATGGGCCGGTCGATGACCGAATGGCTGCGCCAGCGCCGGCCCGACGATGCCCGCGTCCCCCTGCTGGCCGCGCTGCGCCCCGCCCCGACCTGGCCGGTGGCCTTTGCGCTGGCCGCCGCCACCAGCGGCGCACCGTTGCGCGAGGTGCTGCTGGCCTTCGGCTTCGGCTGGGCCGAGAACATGGTGCAGGCCGCGGTCAAGTCGGTGCCGCTGGGCCAGAGCGCCGGCCAGCGCCTGCTGGCCAGCCTGGCCGATGCCCTGCCCGCCGCGGTGGACGCCGCGATCGCCACCGCGGCCGCCGGTGACGGCGCACGCCAGAACCTGGCGCCGATGCTGGCCATCACCTCGGCACGGCACGAGGCGCAGTACTCGCGCCTGTTCCGCAGCTGACGACCGCCGCGGCATGATCGCTGCTTGACCCCCAGACCCGCCACCGAAAGCCCGCCATGACCGCGCTGCACCACATCCCCGGCCGCACCAAAAAACTGCCCCCGTTGCGCGTCGGCGTGGGCGGGCCGGTCGGCTCGGGCAAGACCACGCTGGTCGAGATGCTGTGCAAGACCATGCGCGATCGCTGGGACCTGGTGGTCATCACCAACGACATCTACACCAAGGAGGACCAGCGCCTGCTGACGGTGGCCGGCGCACTGGAGGCCGAGCGCATCATGGGCGTGGAGACCGGCGGCTGCCCGCACACCGCGATCCGCGAGGACGCCTCGATCAACCTGGAGGCGGTGGACCGGATGCTGGAGAAATTTCCGGATGCCGACATCGTCTTCATCGAGTCCGGTGGCGACAACCTGGCCGCCACCTTCAGCCCCGAGTTGTCCGACCTGACGATCTACGTCATCGACGTGGCCGCCGGCGAGAAGATCCCGCGCAAGGGCGGGCCCGGCATCACCAAGAGCGACCTGTTCGTGATCAACAAGACCGATCTGGCGCCCTACGTCGGTGCCAGTCTTGAGGTGATGGCCACGGATACCCGCCGGATGCGGCCCGACCACGCTGGCCGCAGGCCGTATGTGATGAGCAACCTCAAGACCCGCGAAGGCCTGGCCGAGGTGGTGGCCTTCATCGAGCGGCGCGGGCTGATGCTCGAAAGCTGATCGACGCGCCGCACGCACGGCACGCTGTGCCACGCCTTGGCCACCTGACGCTTTAGAGACCCCCATGCTGATCAACTGCGTTGCCTACCGCGACGGCGCCAAGCTCGCCGACATCGCCACCGAAGACATCAGCGACTACATCAGCCAGCCCGGCTGTTTTGTCTGGGTGGCGCTGCGCGATGCCAGTGATGCCGAGCTGGCCCAGATGCAGCACGAGTTCGGCCTGCACGACCTGGCGGTCGAGGACGCCCGCCACGGCCACCAGCGGCCCAAGATCGAGGAGTACGGCAACTCGGTGTTTGCGGTGCTGCACCTGCTGGAGCTGACCCCCACCGACGGGCTGCGGCTGGGCGAGGTGAACGTGTTTGCCGGCCCCAACTACGTGCTGTCGGTGCGCAACAGCAGCACCCAGGGTTTTCTGGGGGTGCGCGAGCGTTGCGAGCGGGAGCCCACCCTGCTGCGCCAGGGCTCGAGCTTTGTGCTGTACGCGTTGATGGACGCGGTGGTGGACCGCTACTTTCCGCTGGTCGATGCGCTCGAATCCGAACTCGAAACCATCGAGGACCAGATCTTCGACCGCAACGCCGGCCGCGCCAACATCGAACGGCTCTACCAGCTCAAGCACAAGGTCACCGTGTTGCGCCATGCGGTATCGCCCTTGCTGGACGCCGTGGGCAAGCTCTACGGCGGCCGGGTGCCGGCGGTCTGCCAGGCCAGCACCGACTACTTCCGCGACATCGCCGACCACCTGGCGCGGCTGCAGACCGCCATCGACACCATCCGCGACACCATCGGCACGGCGATCCAGGTCAATTTGTCGATGGTCACGATCGAGGAGAGCGAGGTCACCAAGCGGCTGGCTGCCTGGGCCGGCATCTTTGCCGTGGCCACCTTCTTCGTCGGCGTCTGGGGCATGAACTTCAAGTTCATGCCCGAGCTGGAACAAATCTGGGCCTACCCGGCCGCGCTGGGCCTGATCGCCACCACCTGCGGTGCGATGTACTGGCGCTTCAAACGGGTGGGCTGGTTGTAGCGGCTGGTTGTAGCGGCTGGCCGGC
>Ga0105048_10010964_pt1 | contig 14334 bp, 11 predicted proteins | sample MAT05_FD_78382 | JGI IMG/M metagenome (GOLD analysis project Ga0105048, IMG submission 78382) | Freshwater microbial communities from Lake Fryxell liftoff mats and glacier meltwater in Antarctica - MAT-05 | ecosystem: Environmental > Aquatic > Freshwater > Ice > Liftoff microbial mat | place...
CCAAGCTGACAACAGCAGTAGTAACAGGAAAGGATTTTGCTACCACATCATACTTACCCTTTGCCTTTATATCAACTTTTAAAAGTCCTTTTAAATCGATTTTATCTAAGGGATAAATATTCTTTATTTCTGAAAGATCAATAGCCGACTGCAGGTTGGCATTTATCATTAAATCTCTTAAACTACTAAGAGCAACATTTCCTTTTATAAAATTATTGAGTGATGTTGCAGTAATATTATTGATGCTGAAACTGCTGTTTTTATAATCACTTGTGGCATTGGCACTGTTGAAATTAAAATTGATATTGCTAACTGCATGAGGCAAACTGTTGTATTTAAAATAGCCATTTTTTAAGGATGATTTAAAATCGAATGCAGGTATGCCAAGTACTATATTTTCGTGCCGTAAACTATTTGGGTTAGGTCCATAAATATATTGCCCATTAGCATTTAAATGCAGCTCCAATTTGCCTTTCAGGTCAACAGCAGTAAAGCCAAATGCCCTGTCGAGATGCTCCAGGTCAAGTGATGCATTTGCTTTTACAGCTACCGTTGGATTGTTGATTCCCCTGGTAATAATTACAGCACTCAGGTAATCTTTATCAATAGTAAAAAATACAGAATCTACCTTTACTAATAAGCTATCCGGATTGATGGATGGCATACTCGTTTGCAAATTCAAATAAATACCAGATGCCGGAAAAGGGGCATTTTTATATTCGATAGAGCCGTCTCTGATCTTCATATCAAAAACAAGATCGGGCATAGTGTTGGTAGCCGCAATGTATTGCCCTTTTAGTTTTACCAGTAAGTCTGTTTTACCTTTTATATTTGTATTTTTTTGCCAACTAATATACTGAGGCGGCAATGCAGTTACAAAATCATTTAACTGGCTATTTTCAGAAACAGCAATAAAATCCAGATCGTAACCATTTGTCAAAAAATTTAATTTTCCACTTAGCTGAACTGGCAGTTTGTTGATACGAAGATTGTTTTTTTCAAAAACAAATGCAAGTGAGCTGGTATTGATTTTAGTAATTAAATCTCCATCTACTTCCTTGTTATGCAGGTAGGGTACTTTATCAAAATAAAAGTCCAGCGAATCAATTGTAGCATGACTTTTTAAATCAAAAATCGCTTTACTTAAATCGCCATTGCCAACGTAATTAAATCCCTTTGCATCCAGCAAAATATTTACTGATTTATCGTTGTAAATAAGATGACTATTTTCAATACTAATTTTTTGTAACCGAAGTTCGGCACCCGTAGTATCGTTGGTATTTTCCTGTTTCTTTTTACCTGTGGCAATATAAACATTGTAATTGGCTTCGCCTTTTTCATTTACCTGCACGTTAATATTTGCTCCTGCTATAAATATTTTATCAATGTTTATTTTTTTTTCAAACAGCAAACTTTTAATATTTATCCCTAATGCAATTTCCTGAGCAGCTAGCAATGTTTCATTTTTAAAAGGAACTGAACCTTTTAAACTAAAATCGTATAAAGAAACAGTCAAAGATGGAAAATGGCTAAAAAATGAGAGGCGAACTTTAGAAAAATTCACTTCCCCGTCGAGGCTTTGGTTGGTCCAGTTTTTTACTTTTTCTGCAACAGTGCCCGGAAAGAGAATGGGCAATAAAAAAAGTAACAACAACAGGCTGACTAAAGAAATACCTGTAATTTTTAATGCTTTAAGAATGTACCTATTGAATATTGATTTCACCCTGCAAATTTACAGGTTGAAATCTTTGTAAATACAGGTGGCATTATTTAATCAATAAAAAAACGCCACTCAAACGAGTGACGTATATTTTTGCGCCTGATAAGTAAAATTTTTAGACTTATTTGCATGTGAATTTAGCTACACCCCATACTATTGCCACAATTGAGACATTTGTAGCAGGTACCACTCCGCATGGTAATATGGCCGCAGGTATTACAGGCCGGTGCATCACTTTGCATGCTTTTGGCAGCAGCGTTTACAGCATCTAAACCGCTATTATATTGGTTTCCTTTTGCAAACTGCATATTGCCGGCCGGAGATGATTTAGCGTTGCCCAACACCCTTACTTCACTTAATTCTGGTTTTCTTTCTCCAATGGTTGGTGTGTTTTCATCCCAGGCTGCATTACCAAGATTTTCTACTTCAGGCTTATCTAATACATGAACCAAATCATTTCTACCCAAATATTCATATGCCAAAGAACGGAAGATTAAATCGATGATAGAGGTAGTACTCTTGATGTTTGGATGCTCTACCATACCAGATGGTTCAAAGCGGGTAAATACAAATTTTTCCACAAACTCTTCCAACGGTACGCCATATTGTAAACCGATGGAAATGGCTATGGCAAAGCAATTGAGCATACTACGCATGGTAGCACCTTCTTTGGCCATATCAATAAATATTTCTCCAACTGTTCCATCTCCATACTCACCGGTACGCAGGAAAATTGCCTGGCCATTGATTTTTGCTTTTTGAGTAAATCCCCTGCGTTTGGCTGGCAATTTTTTTCGCTCCACAATTTTTGCCAGCCTGGCTTTCAACTCTGTATCCGGACTATTTTGCATCCGTTTGCTTACCTCATCCAACAGTTCATCTACGGTTAATTTACTCATATCAACAATGGAAGATGCAGTTTCTAACTGTTCGATAACGGCTTCTTCTGCCACCGTTTTATCTTCTGCCACCTTCTTTTTCTTATCTGATTTATTGCTCAGTGGCTGCGACATTTTTGATCCATCCCTGTACAACGCATTTGCCTTTAACCCCAACTCCCAGCTCATACGGTAACAGTCTGCAATTTCTTCAACTGTAGCCTCGTGTGGCAGGTTGATAGTTTTACTAATGGCTCCACTCAAAAAAGGTTGCGCTGCCCCCATCATACGAATATGGCCATGTGCATGTATGTAGCGTTCGCCTTTTTGACCACATTTATTGGCACAATCAAATACTGCTAAATGTTCTTCTTTTAACAAGGGCGCACCTTCCACCGTCATGGTGCCACACACAAAGGTATTTGCCGCTTCAATTTCATCATCACTAAAACCAAGTGCCTCCAGTAAACTCCAGCCAAAATCGTTGTACTGCGCTGGTTTAAAACCTAAGCGCTCCAAGGTAGTTGCGCCAAAAGTATATACGTTGAATACAAAGCCAATTTCAAAGGCACTACCCAAAGATTTTTCAACAGTATCAAGCTCTTGCCGGGTAAATCCCTTTTTCAACAAAGTTTGTGTATTAATAAAAGGAGCACCTTCCAAAGTAGCATGCCCCTTTGCATAATTCACCATAGCAACAATTTCTTGTTCGCTGTATTTTAAATTGCGTAAAGCAGCAGGAACACTCTGGTTAATGATTTTGAAATAACCGCCTCCGCTCAGTTTTTTAAATTTCACCAAAGCAAAATCCGGCTCTACCCCCGTGGTATCGCAATCCATAACCAAACCAATAGTACCGGTAGGAGCAATTACTGTTGTTTGCGCATTGCGGTAGCCGTATTTTTCACCCATCTGCACAGCATCGTCCCATGCTTTAATAGCAGCAGTCAATAAATAATCAGGGCAATATCTTGCATTGATACCCTGTGGTTTTATTTCAATGCCTTCATAAGCATCTTGTGCATCGTAAGCAGCAGCACGGTGGTTGCGCATAACCCTAAGCATGTGCTCTTTGTTTGCATTGTATTTATCAAATGGCCCCATAAAGCTGGCCATTTCTGCAGAAGTTTTGTAGGCTACACCCGTCATAATAGCGGTGATGGCGCCGGCTATACCTCTTGCCTGATCACTATCGTATGGTATGCCACTTACCATTAACATACTACCAAGGTTAGCAAAACCAAGGCCCAAGGTTCTGTAATCGTAAGAAAGCTGCGCCACTTCTTTTGAAGGAAACTGAGCCATCAGCACAGATACTTCCAACACAACCGTCCACAACCGGCAGGTATGTTCAAAGCCTGCAACATCAAAACTATTATCAGATTCTTTAAAAAATTTACGAAGATTTACAGATGCAAGATTGCAGGCAGTATTATCTAAAAACATGTATTCGCTGCAAGGATTGCTTGCCCGGATGGGGCCACCTTCCGGACAGGTATGCCATTCATTAATAGTAGTGTCGTATTGTGTTCCCGGGTCGGCACAACGCCAGGCTGCGTTGGTAATATCTTTCCAAAGATCTTTTGCCTTAATGGTTTTCATAACCCGGTTGTCGCTGCGGCCTTTTAATTCCCAATCGCCATCTTCATCCAATACTTTAAAAAATGAATTGGGAATTCGAACTGAGTTGTTGCTGTTTTGGCCGCTTACCGTTTTATACGCTTCTCCCTCATAATCACTTGGATATCCTGCTGCTATCAGTGCAGCAACTTTATCCTCTTCCTGTACTTTCCAGTTTACAAAATTTTGTATTTCCGGATGATCCAAATCAAGGCAAACCATTTTAGCTGCACGCCTTGTAGTACCACCGCTTTTGATGGCGCCGGCAGACCTATCGCCAATTTTTAAAAAACTCATCAACCCGCTTGAAGTTCCGCCACCACTTAGTTTTTCGCCTTCGCCACGTATGCTGCTATAGTTGGTACCTACCCCACTTCCATATTTAAAAATCCTTGCTTCCCGTACCCATAAATCCATAATGCCCCCTTCATTTACCAGGTCGTCATCTACACTTAAAATAAAGCAGGCATGCGGCTGAGGGCGCTCATAAGCATTGGTAGATTTTTTCAATTCTCCATCAAATGGATCTACATAGTAATGGCCCTGTGGCTTACCTGTAATGCCGTAAACTTCGTGCAAACCTGTATTGAACCATTGTGGGCTATTGGGTACACAAGCCTGGTTTAAAATACTGTACACCAGCTCATCATAAAAAATTTGTGCATCATTGCCAGTGGCAAAATAATTGTAGCGTTCGCCCCAAACCTTCCAGCAATGAGCCATTCGATGTGCCACCTGTTTTACTGTGGTTTCTCTGCTCATACTGCCATCTGCTTGTGGCACACCAGCTTTTCTAAAATATTTTTGAGCAAGAATATCAGTTGCTATTTGGCTCCATTGGTGAGGCACTTCTACATTATCCATCTGAAACACAACCTCACCCGTGGGATTTTTAATTACTGAGGTACGATAATCGTACTCAAACATATCAAATGGCGAAATGCCTTCTTTTGTAAATTGTCGGCTAAACTGCAAGCCCTTGCCGGGTAAATTCTGTGTAGACATAAATATTCTTTAGATTAAATTGTTGTATCCTTTTTCTGCGTTACGGGTAACGAATGTATTTGCATACTGGCATATTTCAACATGATAAATATTAACACCTGTGGAAAAGAAGCTGCGGATAATTTACAAGTCAATGGGGCATTGAATTCACCTGTTATGTACCTGTTTAAAGATAAAAATCCTGCAAAATTTACTTTTTCAATCCGAGAAAAATAACCTATATAGTCTATACAGATAATGGAGAATTACTGCACTTATTATTACAGTAAAATTTTACTGCTTCTCGTTTTTAATGAATTACTTTACCTTCATTGCTATACAATTAAAGATATGAAGGCAGTATTACAAAGGGTTTTAGAAGCAAAAGTTACCATTGATGGTAAAATAAAATCGGGCATTCATTTGGGGCTGATGATATTAATAGGTATTGAAGATGCAGACAATAAAGAAGATATTGAGTGGCTGAGCAATAAATTGGTAAACCTTCGCATTTTTAACGATGAAAATAAGGTGCCTAATATTTCGGTAAAAGATGTTGGTGGGGATATTTTACTTGTAAGTCAGTTTACGCTTCAGGCAAATACAAAAAAAGGAAACCGTCCAAGCTATATAAAAGCGAGCAAGGCAGCAGTTGCCATCCCCCTTTATGAAAAAATGATTGAACAGCTTGAAAAGGATTTGGGTAAAAAAATATTTACCGGTGAATTTGGTGCAGATATGAAAGTGGCTTTGATAAATGATGGGCCCGTTACCATAGTGATAGATACAAAGCAGAAGGATTAATTAAGCAGAAAAAATATACAATCAATACATTAATATAAGCGGGTACTTTTCAAATTGTGGCTCCCGATTTAGGTGGGTGGGAAAACCCGGCCGAGGCTTGGCCGTGGTAGGTTTATGCAACAGGCACTAAGTAGTGTAACAATTTAAAATGCCCTCATATCAGCTAAAAAAAATAATTTTTAAACCTATTTACTATATAAAATGACTATAAAACAAGCACAAACCGATGTTGACCAATGGATTAATACCACTGGCGTTAGATATTTTAATGAATTAACCAACCTGGGTATTTTGATGGAAGAAGTAGGGGAATTATCACGGTTAGTGGTTAGGCAATATGGCGAACAATCTTTTAAAGAAAGTGATAAGGGTAAAGATTTGGGCGATGAAATGGCTGATGTACTTTGGGTACTTATGTGCCTTGCCAACCAAACGGGTGTTGACCTAACAGCAGCACTTGAGAAAAATTTTGAAAAGAAAAATTTGAGAGATGCCACAAGGCACAGGGATAATGAAAAACTGAAATGACAGCATACTTATATCCCTTACTTTTGCAGCCTTATGGCAAATGAAACAAACATTTTCGCAGAACTGATTGCTCACTGTAAAGAATACGGATACATTTTTCAATCGAGTGAAATATACGATGGCTTGAGTGCTGTTTATGACTATGGCCAAAATGGAGCTCAACTCAAAAAAAATATCAGGGATTATTGGTGGAAAAGCATGACCCAACTCAATGACAATATTGTAGGGATTGATGCTGCCATTTTTATGCACCCCACTACCTGGAAAGCAAGTGGCCATGTGGATAATTTTAGCGATCCGATGATTGATAATAAAGATAGCAATAAGCGCTACAGAGTAGATCATTTAATTGAAGGCCATGCTGAAACATTACCGGCAGAAGATGGCAAAAATTTATTGGATGCAATGGATGCGTTTCTGGCTAACGATGATTTTAAAGGATTAAAAAATTTAATTGACGAGAAAAAAATAAAATGTATTGTAAGCAAAACCTGCAACTGGACAGAAGTTCGGCAGTTTAACCTTATGTTTAGTACCGAGTTTGGAGCTGTAGCTTCCGATAACCCGGAAGAGAATAAAGTGTACCTGCGGCCAGAAACAGCACAAGGCATTTTTGTAAATTTTCTGAATGTACAAAAAACAGGCAGAATGAAAATTCCATTTGGCATTGCCCAAACAGGTAAGGCTTTTCGCAACGAAATTGTAGCTAGGCAGTTCATTTTTAGAATGAGGGAATTTGAGCAAATGGAAATGCAATTTTTCATTCGCCCCGGCAGCCAAATGGATTGGTTTAATTATTGGAAAGAAGAAAGAAAAAAATGGCATGAAAGCCTGGGCATTCCTGCTGAAAAATTACGTTTTCACAACCATGTAAAGCTGGCGCATTATGCAGATGCTGCATTGGATATTGAATTTGAATTTCCGTTTGGCTGGAAAGAGTTGGAAGGCATACATAGCCGTACCAATTTTGACCTTACACAGCACCAAACCTATAGCAAAAAGAAAATACAATATTTTGATAATGACCTCAACGAGGAAGGTAAACCCATAGGCAACTACACACCGTATGTGGTAGAAACCTCGGTGGGATTAGATCGTTTGTTTCTTACCATTATGAGTTTGGCTTATACACAAGAAAAATGGACAAAGGAAGATGGTACAGAAGACAGTCGTGTGGTATTAAAAATTCCAGCCAAAATTGCACCTACTAAACTGGCCATATTACCATTAATAAAAAAAGATGGTTTGCCAGAAATAGCCAAAGTATTGATGAATGAATGTAAAAGTAGTTTTATGTGTTTTTACGAAGAAAAAGATGCGATTGGCAAGCGGTATAGAAGAATGGATGCGATTGGCACACCTTTTTGCGTAACGATTGATCACCAAACAAAAGAAGACAATATGGTAACTATCCGCTACAGAGATACCATGCAACAAGAAAGAATTGCGTTAGCAGATGTAAAAAAATTAGTAATGGAGAAAACATCTTAACAAATTTTTAAACAGATACTAAGTTGAAGGCAGAAGGAAGGTAAAAATTAATCATTTATTTTGTACTCGTTACTTTAACAGGGTTTTGCAGTTTATACCCTCCTTACGATTTCAATTGCAAAAGATGGTTTAAAAGCATGATTAAATTCATATTAAGTTATGATGAATCATTTTGCGATATCCACCCAAAATTTGTTTCTTTGCACATATAAAAAATAAAAACAATTATTAATTATGAGTTACATCGCATCCATCACAGCCCGTCAAATTCTTGACAGTCGTGGTAATCCAACAGTAGAAGTAGATATCCTTACAGAAAATGAAAAGCTAGGCAGGGCAGCAGTACCAAGTGGCGCTAGTACTGGCATTCATGAAGCAATGGAATTGAGGGATAATAAGAAAAACTATTACGGTGGTAAAAGTGTATTGAAAGCTGTAAACAATGTTAATACAACCATCGCCGAGCAATTACTCGGTTGGGATGTAGCAGATCAAACTGGTATAGACGCTCAAATGATTACTTTGGATGGCACAGCCAACAAAAGTAAACTGGGAGCTAATGCCATGCTTGCCGTAAGTTTAGCCGTAGCAAAAGCTGCTGCTTTGGAAGCCAACCTTCCTTTGTACCGGTATATTGGTGGTACCAATGCAAAAATTCTCCCTATTCCAATGATGAACATCCTAAATGGCGGTTCTCATGCAGATAATAAAATTGATTTTCAGGAATTTATGGTAATGCCAATTGGGGCTTCTACTTTTAGTGAAGGGCTTCAATGGGGTGTAGATATTTTTCATGCACTTAAAATAGTGTTGAAGAAAAAAGGATTTAGCACCAACGTAGGTGATGAAGGTGGCTTTGCACCAAACATACAAAGCAATGAAGAAGCTATTGAAACAGTTTTAACAGCTATTCATGCAGCCGGATACAAAACAGGAAGCCAAATTATGATTGCGATGGATGCTGCAAATAGTGAACTTTGGAATGCTAAAAAGAAGAAATATGTATTTCACAAAAGTGATGGTAAAGAGATGACAAGTGAGCAATTGGTTGAATATTGGGTTAGCTGGGTAAAGCAATATCCTATTTGCTCTATTGAAGATGGAATGGCAGAAGATGACTGGAAGGGTTGGAAAATGCTTACAGAAGCAATAGGAAGCAAATGCCAGTTAGTTGGTGATGATTTATTTGTAACCAATGTAAACCGCCTTGAGAGAGGAATTAATGAAAGTATTGCCAATGCCCTTTTGGTAAAAGTAAACCAGATTGGTACACTTACAGAAACCATCAATGCAGTGAGTATGGCACAAAACAATGGCTTCAATACCATTATGAGTCATCGTAGCGGCGAAACCGAAGATACTACCATTGCAGATTTGGCAGTTGCATTAAACTGTGGACAAATTAAAACTGGTTCAGCATCAAGAACAGACCGTGTTGCAAAATACAATCAGTTGATCCGTATTGAAGAAATGCTGGGAGATAGTGCTATTTTTCCAAAAGGGAAAATTAAATTTGGCAAATAAAGTTGTTGACTGTGCTGGTAAGTTTACCAACAATGGAAAATAATTTTCGGTTATAGTATATCAAGTGGTTAGCACTTCTGCTTACCATTACTGAATATTTTAAATTTTATAAATGGTTGTGATTGGTTTTTTATCAATTACAACCATTTTCATTTTTGGCTCTATTGTTGTAATAACTAAATAGTTCAATTTGTATTTTTATCAGCTAAATGTAAATTAACAATGGTAAAGGCCTTTAAAAAATATTTATAATCAGTATTAAGTTAAAAAAGGCTAAAAATTTGTAGTCAATTATACATTTTCATTTTAATAAAGAGTATTTTAGCAATCGGTATACAGCATGAATAAAAATAAGTCAGAAACCGATACAGCTACATTTGCCCTTAAAAAAGGTATTCGTAAATTGTTTTGGTTAAAAAATAAATACTTTTTAGCTATTGTATCACTTGGCATTTGGATGTTTTTTTTTGATAAGAATGATTTTTTTTCTCAGTTTGAAAGAATAAATCGTTCTGCAGAATTAAAGACAATGGAGGAAAAAAAAAGAAAATTGTTAACAGATACAAGGATTGAGTTGAAATTATTAAAGACAAATGCCCAAACCATTGAAAAATATGCAAGAGAAAATTATCTAATGAAAAAAGATAATGAAGATTTGTTTATAGTAACTTCGACAAATAATGAAAAATAACTATTAAATAATACAATATTCATTATTAAAGGCCGTTATTATAATTGGATAATTGATAATAAATAATTTTTTTCACGCAACTAACTTAGTCTATGCACAGTTTTAAGCAAATGGACTTACTACCATACATGTATGGTGAGGTGTCTACAAAACAATCAAATGCTATAAGAATAGCTTTAGAAACTGACTGGGAACTCCGTGAGCAGTATCAGGAATTACTTGACGCCCAAAAGGGTTTAGAGAAAATTTCACTTTCGCCAAGAAAAAAGACCATCGATTTTATTTTGGATTATGCTAACTCTTCGGTGAAGGCAGCTTATTCAACAGAGGGCTAAATTAAATAATAGTATTTAACCTAATTTTATCCCCCCTTAATAACGGGGGATTTTTTAATGACAAAAAAAGAAAGATATACTTACCTTATTAATTATTTTACAGAGCATAGTCCAAATGCTGAAACCGAGTTATTGTACGATAATCCATTTCAGCTTTTGGTAGCTGTAATTTTATCTGCCCAATGCACAGATAAAAGGGTAAATAGTACAACACCTTTTATATTTGAGCAGTTTCCAGATGCCGAAAGCATGAGCAAGGCTAGTTTTGAAGATTTGTTTCCTATCATAAAAAGTATATCGTACCCAAATAATAAAACTAAACACTTAATTGGGATGGCTCAAATGCTACTGCAAAATTTTGATGCTGAAGTGCCAATGACAGTGGAAGAATTGATAACATTACCGGGAGTTGGCAGAAAAACAGCTAATGTAATAACATCTGTAATAGACGAACAACCAAATATGGCTGTAGATACACATGTTTTTAGAGTAAGTGCAAGAGTAGGATTAACAACCAATGCAAAAACTCCATTAGCCACTGAAAAACAGTTAATTAAGTATATTCCGAAAGATTATGTTTACAAAGCCCATCACTGGCTTATATTGCATGGCAGATATACTTGCACGGCAAGAAGTCCTAAATGCAGCAATTGCGGCATTAGTAGTGTCTGTAAATTTTATAATAAAAAAAGACAGGTTAAGCATTAATTGAGTAATTATCGTTTAATTTGTATGTGATTTTAATTTGCAAAAAAAGATTACTTGAAAAACTAAAGTGAATATTATTTCATGAAAAGATTGACTTTTTTGATAGCAACCTTGCTGTTGTTAATAAGTTCTGGCAATACAGCTTCTGCTCAGTATTATTTTTACGATAATAATCATTACGATAATCCTCTTATGTTTGAAATAGGAGGTTCGATAGGTATTATGAACTCCCTAACGGATATTGGTGGACAAAAAGGCCCCGGAAAACCATTTATTAAGGATTTGAATTTTGGTGATAATCGTTTAAGTGGCAGCATTTATATAAGTGCTACATACAAAGAAGCAGTTGCACTTAGGTTAGAGGGGTCATTTGGTACCGTAAGTTCTCATGATAGCATTTTATCTAAAGTTGCATCATCTACATCTGGCAGGTATGAGAGAAACCTCTACTTTAAAAGCAAAATATCCGAAATAAGTTTGGTAGCAGAGTTTTATCCTTTTTTTATATTTGGTAATTATATGGGTAGAGATGTGGAACCCCCGCTTTGGTCTCCCTATTTAATTGGGGGAATAGGTTTGTTTTCCTTTAATCCGCAAGCAAAAGCCAGAAATGGACAATACGTTGATTTGCAACCACTTAGCACAGAAGGGCAGGGGTTTTTAGAGTATCCTGACAGGCAACAATACAAACTTGTACAACTTAATTTTCCAATAGGTGTAGGCGTAAAATATGAGCTATCGCACAATCTTAATATCAGGGCTGAGTTTTTACATAGGATATTAGTTACAGACTATCTTGACGATGTAAGCAAACGCTACATCAATTCTGCTAATTTTAGCAGCTACTTTTCTGGCGCACAATTACAAAATGCTTTGGATTTAAGCACCAACGACAGGAATAATCCGGGAGGACCAACGGGCATGTTTAGAAAAACAGAAACAGGTATTAGAGGGAATCCAAAAAACAATGACGCTTATTTTTCTTTTAATATAAAAATAGGTTTAACTATTGGCAGGCAAAAAATCAGATAGCCTAATTAAGAAAAAACTCCAAACTGCCTTTATTATTGTTTGAAATAAATAAACACTTCGTATTAATCAACTACTTCGTAAATATTAACGGGCAAACTTTTATTTTTTAAAATTACCTCTCCAACATACGAACAATTAAAAGACTCTTTTACTTTATTATATGATTGTTCACTTATGATAATTTGACCCGCTTTGGCGGCAGCCTGTAAACGCTGTGCAGTATTTACGGCGTCACCTATTACGGTATAATCTAACCTGCGCAAGCTGGCAGAACCAATATTACCCGATATCATTTCTCCACAATTAATACCAATAGATACTTTAGGCGTAAAGCGAACATGCTCCGATACGGAAGGCAGGTTTGCAATTTGAGTTCTAACCGCAATAGCTGCATCAATCGCCTTATCTAAATTAAAATCTCCCCGAAAAACAGCCATTACTGCATCACCCATAAATTTATCAACGTAACCCTCATGAGCAATTATCTCTTTTACAATTACATCAAAATATTGATTTAATAATTGCACTACTGTATCCGGAGGTTCATTTTCGCTGATGGAAGTAAAGCTGCAAATGTCAACAAACACAACGGTAGCCTCTACGTTTTCATTAGCAATAAGTGATGATTCAAACTCCCGGCCATTCATAAATTTGAGTACCGTTTCATCAACATACATTTTAAGAATATTATTTTCTTTTATAGCTTTAAGCGTATCTCTAATTTGAGTAACGTGGCTGATTGTTTTTTCAATGGTAAGGGATAAATCTTCAAAATTTATAGGCTTGGTAATAAAATCAAAAGCCCCTCGGTTCATGGCAGTTCTAATATTTTCCATATCTCCATAAGCAGAAACTATTACTGATTTTATTAATGGATTTAATACACTTAAACGGCTTAGTAAAGTTAAGCCGTCCATTTCCGGCATATTAATATCACTTAAAACTATGTCAATATCCGGATGCTGTTGAATTTTATCTAATGCATCATTTCCATTAATTGCAAAGATAAATTCGTATTGTTGTGCCCTTATTTTTTGACGGAACTTTTGCTTGATGAGCATTTCAAAATCTGCCTCATCATCTGCAACTAAGATTTTTGCCATCAGATTATTTGTTTAAGTTTTTCTTTTAGTAAAGTAAAATCAACGGGCTTGGTTAAAAAATCATCGGCACCTAACTGCTGGGCCATTTTAAAATTTTCAGCATCCCCATAAGCTGTTATCATCATTACCACCGGCGGTGGCGTGGCATGTTTTAGTTTAATATGTTCTAACAGTTCAAGCCCACTCATACCTGGCATGTTTATATCTGATAGTATCAATACAGCTTCCTGTTCTTTAAGATAAGCAAGGGCATCTTCGCCAGAAAAGGCAAAATGAAATTGCATTTCACCACTCTTAATTTCTTTTCTAAAGCGTTGCTCAAAGAGCACCTTTACATCTTTTTCATCGTCAACTACTAAAATTCTCATGAGCTTATAAATTAATTTTATAGTGTAAAACTATTATAAAATTTGCACCCTCTTCTTGTTTTGTTTCCACTTTTAATACACTTCTAAAAGCTTATACAACATTACACCTCAAAAGCAAACTCAAACAGGTACTACATAGCCTTGTTTGATAGTAAAGTACCGCTTAATTACTTTTTTGCAGATGTTGTGTAGCATTTTTTTTACTTTCCATTTAAAATTTATTACTCATTTCACTTTAAACCTATTTAAAAAATTTATGGTAGCCTATTTAAACGTTTTTTTCGATAACATATACTTACGGTTTTTAACCAATAACAGTATAAAAAGTTTTACCGATTGTAATTAATGTAGTTGCTTATAACCCAAACCAATTTTAAAACGGCAAGCTAATTATAAAGTCACTTCCCTCCCTTTCTTCTGTTGCTACTTTTAATTTACCACCATAACCCTTGTCTAAATCACAGATTTAAAGGATTTATGGATTTCACTGATTGGAGTAATGTATTTATTCTGTGTCATCTTTTAATCTTTATAATCCGTGATTCAGA
>Ga0105048_10010965_pt1 | contig 14333 bp, 15 predicted proteins | sample MAT05_FD_78382 | JGI IMG/M metagenome (GOLD analysis project Ga0105048, IMG submission 78382) | Freshwater microbial communities from Lake Fryxell liftoff mats and glacier meltwater in Antarctica - MAT-05 | ecosystem: Environmental > Aquatic > Freshwater > Ice > Liftoff microbial mat | place...
AGGCTTTAGGTATTGATTCCCTTCTTCCCAATTATTCCGCCAAATAATGGTTTGTAAACCAGATGCTTGTTCATGACTCCACGTTACTCCTACCAATTTGCCTAATTCCTTCAATCCATTTGAGTAAGCAGGGAAATAGATTTTCCCGTAGATAAATGAGTTGATGTTGACGAACCGGGTTTTAATTACCTCAATGTCAGTACCATACCTTTTGGCTAATTTGTCAAAGGCAGACGGTTCAAAACTGCCGTAATGATAAATTGGGGCTTCGGGATGTGAGGCTATCAATTGAACAGCTTGCTTCCAAATAACGCCTTCATCTTGCTGATTATCCGCCCAAAAAGAATGATGGCTTTGGGTATCGGCATTCGAAAGTAGAATACCAAAGAGATAAAAAAAGCCCTCGTCGGGCAAGCCCTCTATGTCTAAAAAAAGCTCTACAGGTTTTCTGTTTAGCTGGGGCAGTCGTTGGATATAAGTTTTTTCAGTGCGAATGGCAAGGGCTTGCAATTCGGGCTTATATAAAATGGGCGGATTCTTTACTTTCTTGTTTCGTCGGCGCGGCTTGTAGATAAACGACAGTTGCTTAATCGTAAAAATGCCCTTCTTTTCTAATTTGCTGATCTGCTTTGACGTGATGCGATCTAGCAGACTCAAATTGTCTTCTTTTTGGGCTTGGTTTTTACATAGGCTCTCAAAAGTGCATTGGGAGCAATGCCGATTCAAAAGCAGTTTAGGAGGGTTTCTGTCAAAGTCTTGAATGTCAGCGATGGCTAACGCCAACGGCTTTTTGAATTTAGCTAACTCTACTTGATGTTTGCCCCCTTTTTTGTCAATGATTACACCTTTCGCTGGAAATTTACGTTGAAGTTTTTCGAGTAGAAACCCCAAAAACGCCAATTCCAGGCGGTTTTCTTTAGTAATTTGATTGGTTCCGGAAAATACAACGGGCTCGTAAGAAAACTTGCCGAGGGCCGATTTTCCTTCTTTTTTTACTACGAGTTTGCTTTCAAAGCTAAATCCATCAAGCTCTATTTTACAATTTTTGAGGCTATCGAAACCATTTTTGAGGCTATTTTCTGTGTAAACGGGGGTGTTGAGTAACTTTTCGGAGTAAGCCCGAAAAGCCTGATTTTGATAGTTTAGCAGTAGTTGTTCATATTCGGACAGGTCAAATGACTCCGTTGTAGTGAGCATCAAAAATGCCTTTCGTGGGCATTGAGAATAGGCGGCAATGTGCCTGGGGCTAATTGGTTGCATAACTCATAGCTGAGAAGATCAATTCAACGCCTGCGAATTCTGATTAAATGCTATTTGGGGAAGGCCTTTTAGCATTTGCCAACCCTTTTGCTCTTTTGTGCGAAACTTGTAGGTCAAATAGTCAACTCTATACTGGGATCCCACAGCAGTTTCTGAAACTCCACCACCCGGTCATCGTTTACCCGGACACCTTCGACTTCAAGCAACTCCTGCATGCGGGTGGGAGTGCCGAAAAAGTGCTTGCCCGACAACACACCAACCCGATTTACGACTCGTTGTGCGGGTACATCCGGGCGGGCGTGACAGCCGTTCATGGCCCATCCCACCATTCTGGCTCCTGCCCGCAGGCTCAAAAACTGCGCAATGGCTCCGTAGGTGGTTACGCGGCCCGGCGGCACCTGCCGCACCACCTCATACACCTCCTCGAAGTAATCGCGCTTTTCCATTTAGTGGTCATTAGTCATTTTGCTACGCTGTCATTGGTCATTAGCAATGTGTATGACCAATGGCTATTTCTCTTCGATCTCTTTGACCAGCTCGGCATACCAGTCTTCGCCATAGGCCCGAATCAGGGCTTCGCGAACAAATTTGTATACCGGAACATTTAGCTCTTTGCCGAAACCACAGGCCGGGCTACAGATTGGCCAACGGTCGTAGTTGAGGGCGTGGTATTGGTCGTATTTGGTGACGCGAATGGGGTACAGGTGGCACGAAATGGGTTTTTTCCAGTCCACTTTGCCATCGTTATAGGCTTCTTCGATGCCACATTTCAGAATGCCTTTGTCGTTCCAGGAAGCGAACACGCACTCGCGTCCATTCACGGTGGTGGTCACAAAACCGCCTTCTCCATCTGGTTCGTATAAACCCTGTTTCTCGATGGCGGCAATACCCTCGGGCGACAGATACGGCTTTATTTTAGGGTAAATACGTTGTAGAGTAAGCAGTTCGTCGCCTTCGAGCGGGGCACCGAGGTCGCCCTCTACGCAACAGGCACCCTTGCATTTGTCGAGGTTGCAGACGAAGAATTTCTCGGCAATGTCATCACTAATTACGGTGTTCTCTATCAGGATCATAGTCGCTCTGCGCAATGTATACTGGGTAATGAAGAATGGATAAATAGATCAGCTGTCGACATCATTATCCATCCTTCATTACCCATTATTTAATTATCTTAATCTTTTGCCCTTCTTTAACTGCTACATCGGTAAGGCCGTTCCACTGCTGAATCTGCTCGATCGACACGTTGTACAGCTTGGAGATACGGAACATGGTCTGCCCTTTCTCAACGGTATGATAGACAACCTCCTGCGTGACCGTTGCGGGAGGAGCTGTGCCGATTTCGCGACCAACCGGAAAACCCTGGGGAACGTTACGAATCGCTAACTGTTGGCCAACGGCCAGTTTGTTGTCCAGCGTCAGGCTGTTTGCGGCCAGAACATCATCAATCGAAACACCGTACAATTTAGAGATGCTGTAATACGTCTGACCCGCTTCTACCGAATGCGTCATGGTGCGGTTTCCGGTAGATGCCGTGGGCGTTGAACGCTCGGTCTTTTCTGGCGTAGTGGGCTTTGTGGTGCTGGCAACCGTGGCCGGACGGGGCACCGTACTCACCGAAGGAGGGGCCGTCGGCAAGCGGGTACGTCCCGACGAACTTGTCGTGGGGGGCGTAGCCGGTTGGTTACCCGTTACTTCAAAACCACCTTGTTTGGCTGTTTTCGTTGGAACGGAGGGCAATACATCATTATCGGTTTCTGGCTCCGAAATGGGATTAGCAGGCTTCACGGTTATTGTCCGGGTGGTGCCGTTGCTACTGCCGCGGTCCGGCGTTCCGGTTGTGGGCGCAGGGCGGACAGGTGCTTCGCTCGTGGGGCGATTTGTTGGCGCAGGAACCGGACGGGTGCGCTCGGGGACGCTGGTTGTGGTAACTGGAGCGGGTCGGTCCGGCGTGGGCGTCGTGGTTGTGGTGGGCACATCTTCCCCACCAAACTTGGGTGAATACACTTTCCGCTCCGACGGGTTACGGGGTATATTGTCGCTGTTGACCGGCCGCGACGGAACAACCGTTCCCTCCGTTGTTCCGCTGCTCTGGGCAAGGTCGGCAGTCCGGCGGGTCGACGGAGTAGCTGGTGTCTGGTCATACACGGGTGGAGTCGGCACGTTGATAATCTCAACCTGGCGGTTACGTGGTCGTCGTTCGCGGAGCCACATCACCCGGCCCACCTGCAGTTTCTGCACCCGGTCGAGCCGGTTGTTGCGCATCAATTTTTTCAGGCGGATACCGTATCGGTTCGAAATACTCCGGCTTGTTTCACCATCGCGCGTTGTATGAAAAGGCACCAACGCTTTCTTCCGCTTTTTGGCCAGGTAGTACACTTCACCAGGCACAATTGGGTCTTTCTCGCCCAAGTCGTTATAGCGCAAAAAGCTCGAATAACTAATCCGGGCTTTCCTCGCCAGCGTTCCGCCTTTGTCGCCCGACTGTGCCTGAATACCCGGCAAACCATTTATTTCGTACAAAATCGGATCGGCCTGACTCCGCACACCGAGCGTTACTTTTCTGAGTACCGGAAAGCCGACATCGTTCTGAACAAAATCGGGGGTTTTCTTGTCCGAAACCGCCACAATGCGACTGCGTACATCGTTGATCTGGTTGCTCGGCACCGGAATCATCACCGTATATTGTTTGTCGGAGGGAATACTCTCTCCCAGAATCCAGCGGTTGTAGGTGCGCAAATCGTCGGTGTTTACCTGCACCCCGGTTGCGCCGAGGTCAGTTATTACCTGCTGAATTGTTTTACCTCCACCGTTGGGGTATTCGATCAGGGCAAAGGCCGGTCCACCGTCGCGGTTGCGGGTCTGGTACGACGGCAGTGCATTTTCAACGGCAATTTTGTGCGCCAGAAACCGCAGTACATACCGGTCAGTGGTACCATTGAGCGAAATCTCTTTGGCATAGGCCCACTCGGCCGGAACCAGTTTGGTGATTCCAGTCGCGCCGAGGTAAAACGAATACAGCGACGATACCCAGTTGTTGAATTTAGCGTTACTTTTTTTGAGGTACGTTGCCGCCCCACGGGTGGAGCCGGTGATGCTTTTTCGTTCGTCGATCTGATCGTCGACGCGTAAGCCATTGATAAGGGCCGTTTCGCGCTTGAACTGCCAGAACCCTACCGCCTGCGACGTAGACACAGCGTCGGGGATGAGCGAACTCTCCTGCACGGCGAGGTATTTAAAATCGGTTGGTACGTCTTCGTCAGTAAGAATGGCTTCGATAATCGGGAAGTAGAGCACCACCCGATCGAGTTTGGCATTCCAGTACTGGCGGTTGGCATACAGGGCATTGATATCCTGCTGGATAATCTGCCGGGCCGACTCATCGAGTTGCACCGATATACCGGCAAATTCTGTACGGGGTGGCACCGACGGAATAGCGGGAGGCTGGGCCAGCGTTACTGTACCAACCAAAAGCGAAAGAAGGGTCAATAGAGTTTTCATAGTTTTCGAATCATCATTAGGCCGTCGCGAACGGGCAGCAACACATTTTCAACGCGGGGATCGTCCTGAACTTTCTGGTTAAAGGCCAGTACCGCCGGAGTATCCTTATCCGATGCCTTCAGGGGCTCAACAACCTTACCACTCCACAGCACATTGTCGGCCAGCATTAACCCGCCGGGCCGCACTTTATCAATTACCAAATCGAAATACACGGAATAATTCTGCTTGTCGGCATCAATAAATACCAGATCGAACACCTCATCGATTTCCGGTATCAGCTTCGTGGCATCGCCCAGCCGTAAGTCTATTTTCTGAGCATACGTCGACTGTTGCCAGGCAGCACGGGCAATATCTTCAAGTTCTTCGTTTTTGTCGAGGGTGATCAACAGGCCGTCGTCGGCAAGTCCCTCGGCAAGGCACAAGGCCGAATAACCCGTGTAGGTACCGATTTCAAGAATACGCCGGGGGCGCATCATGTGTACCAGCATCGACAGCAAACGGCCCTGAAAATGCCCCGACAACATGCGGGAATGCAGTACTTTAGCGTGGGTTTCACGGTTGAGCCGACAAAGCACCTCACTCTCGGGCGAGGTATGGGCGTCGGCGTAGGCCGTTAGGTCAGCAGGTAAAAAATCCATTCGGGGGTCCAGTATTCTTCAACCCGGTTTAGTAGGTTGAAGAGCAGTGATTTTGGTAAAAATACCCTTTTCTGCTAAACGATGGAATAAAAAGTTTATTCCCAATAATCGTATTGCATATACCGGGCGGTCTCGGCAGCTTCGTCGGCACCATGCAATTTGCCGACTACATAGAGCGATGCGTCGATACCGGCTGATATACCCGCCGAAGTGATTATCTTGCCGTTATCGACCCAGCGTTCGGTAGGTCGGAGTTCGGTGTTGGGGGCGGCTTCGCGCATTCCCTCCATTGCTTTATAGTGCGTGGTGGCCGCCAAACCATCGAGCAAACCCGCTTTGCCCAGAATAAACGAACCCGTGCAAACCGACAAAACAATCTCGGCTCGTTCGGCCTGTCGTTTTACCCAGGCCAGCACGGCTGGGTTATTCATCTCGCGACGGGAGCCGTAGCGGGTGCCATCGGGGTGAATGCCTCCCCCACCCGGCACCACCAGCACGTCGGCCTGCGGGTGGTCGTCGAGCAAATAGGTTGGGTTAATGCACAACCCGTTACGGGCATATACGGGTCCACGTTCGGCCACGGTAAACACCCGAAATGGAGGCTCCGCCGATTCGGGTCCAAAACGGGTCTGCCCCGATTGCCGACCTGTCACGCCAAATACTTCGAACGGCCCGGCAAAGTCAAGCACTTCAATTTCATTAAACAGAAAAATGGCTACGTAACGCATAGGTGATTGAGTGATTGAGCGATTGAGTGAATAATGGCTACGAATGACGCTCACTCAATCGCAAAATCACTCAATTACTAAATAAATACTACGCCCGCCACCGAAACGATTTATCGTCAATGGCTCGCATGGTGCAAAGAACACCGTCCAGGTGGTCGTATTCATGTTGTAAAAGCTCCGACAGGGCGTCGTCCATAGTCCACGTTTGGGGTTGCCAGTGTTCGTCCAGATAGCTGATTGTGAGTGATTTATGGCGTTTTATGCGCACCAGCAGGTTCGGAAAACTCATACAGTCGTCCCAGAGTTCAAACTGCTCCTCGCTGAGGTTTTCCAGCACCGGGTTGATAAACACCGTCGGGCCGTGTCCCGCGGGCGGCTCGATGTTCATATAGATTAGCCGTTTCATAATACCCAGTTGTGGGGCAGCAATGGCCCTCCCAAAGTTGTACTTCGCCCGGATTTCCTGCATCACATTATGCAGGTCGGCTACCCACTGTGCCACAAGCGGTAGTTCGTTGCGTTCCACGGGTGCGCAGGTTTCATACAGGCGTGCATCGCCGAGGAGCAGCAGATCAGAGAGGTTTTTCATTGCCGGTTTTTGGTGTCGACAATTATGGTTACGGGGCCATCGTTGAGGAGAGACACTTTCATGTCGGCACCAAACTCGCCGGTTTGAATGGGCTGGCCAAGGTCGGTGGTCAGTTGGGCAATCATGCGTTCGTACAGCGGTATGGCCGTTTCGGGGCGGGCGGCTTCGGTGAAACCGGGGCGGTTGCCTTTTTTGGTACTGGCGTGCAGCGTAAACTGACTGATGAGTAAAATACTACCCCCAACTGCGGCCAGGTCGAGGTTCATTTTATCGTCGCCATCGTTGAACACCCGCATACCGACAATCTTTTTGCTCAACCATGTCACATCCTCGTCGGTGTCGGTATGGCTAATGCCGAGCAGCACCAGAAAACCGATTTGTATTTGTTCTTTTATGGCTCCGCCGATGGTAACGGAAGCTTCAGAAACGCGTTGGATCACAGCAATCATGTGGCAAGATAGACAGTAACAAGTACTTTTTTCGACAGGATTACAGGATAAAAAGGATTAATGAGAACAAAAAATCTTGTTTTATCCCGTAATCCTGTCGAAAAAAAAGAACTTGTCAGCAAAATCATTCACCTTATGCGCTACCTTATTTTTCTCCTTTTATTCGCTGCCCAGTTTGCCCACGCCCAAACGACTGCTACCCGCTTGATTCGGACGTATGAGGGGGTTGTAAACGACAAATATCCCATTTCACTTACCCTCACCACCCACGATAATCTGGCCTACGGAACGCTGATTTATAAACGATCCGGTGTTCCCATTCGGGTAGTGGGCACGCTCGAAAGTGGCAGTCTGCTACTGCATGAGTTCGACACCAAGTCGGGTATCACGGGTATTTTCAACGGGCAGGCATCGGCCAAAGGCTACCTGGGCTCCTGGTTTTCGCCCAAAACCAACGCGAAGGAACTGACTTTCTCGCTCACCCAGCTCAGCCGCGCCCCCGCCCCTGCCCTACCCTCGTTCAACCCAACCGGGACCTATTCCTACAGTTTTGGGAAAGATGCCGGAGCCGGGCAACTCTACGTGCAGCAGAAACCAGATGGGCAGGTAATGGTTGCGATGGAAGGCAATCGGGGGGCTCCTTCGTATAACATGGCAACCGTGGCCAAAACAACGCTCCGACTTCGGGGCAATCAGGCTGTTTATAGCTCGAAAGAATACGGTAAATGCACCCTCAAACTCACGTTTTTCGAGGAGGGAACCAGCGTTGTGTATGTAGGCAATGATTATGACTGCGGCTTTGGCAACGCAGCCACCGTGACTGGTAACTACATAAAAACGAGCAGTAAAACTCCCATTTTCCCTAAGCTTGACTAAACACTTCGCACACGATGACCTAAAAACAGCACCCGGTTTGTAGATCAAATTGAGTTTGCCTTCATTTGTGCATGAGTACAATTGCTCACTTAGTCATTTCACTTAAATCAAATGAATGTAAACCATTTTGGCGCGGCTCTGGTGTTAAGCCTGTGCATTGCGTGCGCTACCAATGAACGCAAATCGGCAGTTTTTGAATCAGCAAAACCTACGGATACCACCGCCACCGTGGCGCCAGCAACCACCAGCACTCCCGAGCCTATCACCGCCAATGATGATGAGATCAAAGAGATGGGCCTGCTCAAAGAGGTAGAGGATTCAGGGTATCCGTATGCGGTGTTGACCATTGAATTTCCCGAACGAAAATTCACCGAACAGTTTGTCATCAACCTGGAAGAAGTAAAAAGCGCCAACCTATCGACCCTTTCGGGGTGGGTGGGCCGGTACGTGTCGTTTACCTACACCAGCGAACTCATAAATGCCCTGCTCGACATACAAAAAGACGGAAAATCGCTATTGGGTGATAATGCCCCAACCCTGGCTGCCGACACGAAACAAATAATGGGCAAACTCAGGGGCGCTAACAAAGAAACTACCAGCGACGAACCTGGTACCATCAGCATCACCACCAACGACAATACCACCGAGAAATTTTCGTATTTCGTAACCAAAGAGATGGTCGCGGCCAACGGCTCCATTGTGGTGGGGTATTTTGAGGAAAGAGGCAAAAATACCATCAAGAGCATCAAGGTATTACCCAAATAACGAAAGGAGTGTAGGACAAGTTTGTACTTGTTGCATAGAACTGGCGCCTTACTGCCTCACTTTTATAAACTTGTTCTATATCCGAAGGACGACGTCAACGTTAATCATCCCGAGTTTCAAAAACGTGAACTGACCTTGATGCGCAGCCGAAACGCAACCCGCACCGACTTTGACCATGCCATTTCCAGCATGAAAAACGGGCTTATCAATCCAGACATATTCATTACTCACCGTGTTGGCTTCGATAAGGTACACGACACGTTGGCCAGTTGGCTAAACCCGGCCAATAGCGTTATTAAAGCAATGGTAACGTTTGAGTAATTGGCTGTTAAGATTTTTTAACCAAACTAAACCGCCCCTACAGCACGTTAAGAAGTACCTTTGCAACTTTCCATGAGGCAACTCGTTTTTATATTTCTTGGGTTTTTCGGCCTTATATTGTTCGGGGCTAACCATGCGCTGGCTCAGGGTCGCTACGTGGTCGGTATGGTGCTGGATCAGGCCAATCAGAACGGCGTAGACCGGGTAACAGTGACCAACAAACGCACTACTCAGCGGGTGCGAACCAATGCGGCAGGGCGTTTTTTCATTACCGCCTTACCCAATGACTCACTCATTGCTACCAGCCAAACCCATTTCCGGATGGGCATTCGCTGGGATGGTTCCGAAAACCCGGTTATCATCATCGGTAAACTGCCCTACACCGTCGACCGCACCTACGACCTGGCAGAGGTAACTATAAAAGCCAAACGGTACGAGGAGGTGAAGCGCGAAATTCAACAATTGCTGACCGAACCAACAGCCTCGCGTAAGGTAACGGGCGAACAGGCTTTCGACCGTCTGGCCGATGGGGCTGCTATAACGCTACTCTACGAAATGTTCAGCAAAGAGGGTAAAGGTCGCCGGAAAGCGGCTGTGCTTGCCCAGGAATACCGGCGACAACGGCTCGCCACTGAGCGAATGCGGCTGCTGGTCGATCAGGCAACCGACCTTAAAGGAGTCGATGTCGACTATTTCGTAGAGTTTTGTGATTTTTCCGACCAAGAAGTGCTCGAAGCTTCTGATTACGACCTTATCAACGGCATTCAGCGACGGCTGATCCTGTACAAATCCGGTCGGCGGAGTTCCCGAATCAAGGCAGATCCGGGGCAATAACCGCCACCGCATCCCCCACTCGAACTACACCTCCGCGAACAACCCGCGCCGTAATACCGCCGTGGCCGCGAACGGCATTATAACCGCCCGGCCCCAGAGCCACTTCCATTTTGGTACAAGGGTGGCATTCGCCTGTATAGTCCAGAATCACATCGCCAATTTGAAACTGCTGCTCTTTCAGCGTCAGCAAATTTAAACCCGCCACAACAATATTCCGGCGCAATTCGGCAGGGTCAACGGAACTGCGACCTACGTAAGCCGCAATAGCAGACAAGTGTTCGGCCTGAATGAGCGTTACGTGCCGTTTGCCATTTGACGGTCCGTCGCTACGGCCTGAATAATGATCGCCGAGTAAGCCTTCGCTTACCGAAACGTCAACCGATTCGACTACGCTGACTGGCCCACGGCGTTCGGGTCGGATACCAATCCAGTCGACCCGCCCAGCTCGGGGAAAGGTATTGAGGAGGTCTTTGATATTCATTTGAGGTTGGATAATTGGTAACTGCGGTAAATTGGCAGTTGGGCTATTTACCAATTACCAATTTACCCCAATCCACTAATTTGCTAATCAATACTGCTGCAACAGGGCCAGCATTTTTTCGTCGAGTTTTTCGCCTTTGTAATTTTGGTAAGCTACATCCTGGCGGTCGCTGTTGAGAATACCAAATGCCCCCCGGAAGTTCCAGAGGCTCCACCCCCACCCTGCTGCCTGCCAGAGTTTGAGTTGGTCTTCCATCCAGGCCAGAGCCACATCGTGCGGTGTTTTATTGTAACAGCCCCATTCGCCTACGTGAATTCCCACACCCTGATTCTGTAGCTTTTGCCAGGGAGTAATCATCTTTTTTTGCAATGCTTCGGCTGTCCAGACTGGACCTGATCCCTGCGTGGGCCAGGTTGGTTTATCCCAGTCGCTGCTGCCCTGAACCCAATTTGCCTGGTAATGGCTTACCGTCATCGGCGCATACCCGCGGGTGCTTTGCCCCAGTCCGGTTCCGGCCAGTCCAAACACAGGAATAGTGCCGTATTGCAGTCCATCAGCCACAATCAGACGGTTAGGGTCAACGGAGTGAATACCCGCCACCAACGCTTTAACTACGCGCACATAGGCTTTTTCGTCCACATTGGCGGGCTCATTGATGAGGTCGAAACTGACTTCGGTATTAGGAATGCCCTTATAGCGTTCGGCCAGGTGTTTCCAATGGAAAACAGCGGCTTCGAGGGCGCGATCATCGGCCCAGAGATTCAGCGGTTCAGCAGGTGGATTCACGCAGTAGCCCGGAATCCGGTGCATATTCAGATTGACGTGAATGTTGTGCTGTTTGCCAAATGCTACCGCCCGATCCACGTCTTTGAGCACAGTTTCATCCAACTCGGTCCAGTGATCAGGATCGCCGGGAGCCCAACACTGGTACGACATAGGCAAGCGTACAAAGTCGAACCCCCAACCCGCAATCCACTCAAAATCGCGTTCACGGTATCCCCGCGTGCGCCGGGGTCCCCGATCATTTCTGGCCACAAATTTTTCGAGCAGGTTGAATCCGCGCCAGCGCGGGAGGGCGTTGGGTATTGCAGGCTGGGTATAGAGCCAGGGGCCAGGAGTTGCATAGGCCACCACGGTTGTGGTCACTGCTGCTGTAGTATTAAGAAGAAAAGCGCGTCTGTTCATGCCCATCTTTTTTTCAAATACTCCATCATAAATTTATTCACATCCCATTGGCTCACAACGGGTTGGTTGGTATAAGGCAGGGTAGGCAGGTAACCCGGTGCAGGGCCAAATTCGCAGGTAATTGTCAACTGGGGGGCGTTGGTGCTCAAGTGCCGCTGCCGGATAGTGTCCCACCATTTGGCGTGCGTTTCGAGTGCATTTTTCCATTCTGGGGCGCGGGGATCTGAGACTTGCGGAGCTTCGGGTTGCCCAACCCGGCAGTGAATATGGTCGGTGCGGTCGAGGGCGCGGCTTACGTTGCCAACCTGATCGCCCAGGTAGGATTCGGCCACGTTGACCCAGTGCGAAAAATCACCTGTCAGGCGTAGTTCGGGAATGCTCAGTAGATAGTGCTGAATAGCCGGTGCGGAATACGAGAACCGGCCCCGGTGTGTTTCGTGCAGGATTCGAACACCCGTCTGTTTCTGAACGTCAGCGGCTACTTGAATCAGTTCAGCGTTCTGTTCGTAGGTGAAAAAATCCTTACCCGTGTGCGCGTTGATGAACAGCGGCTTTTTCGAAGCTAGTTCGAGCAGATCGTCTTTAAATTTTGGCTTGTGTTCGGCGAAGTTAGCGCTGCCTCCAAAGGCCATCAGCACCAGTTCGAGGTCATTATCGCGCATGGCTTTCCAAAGTTCGTTGTACTTGCGGTCGCGGGCGGCAATCTCCATACCGTCGTATCCAGCCGCCTTTACCTGTTTGGCAGCGTCGGCATAGCTAAGGGATTCAAGGCCCCACATTGGGCAGAAAAAAAGGGTTTTCAAGGGAAGCAGCGAAAGAGTGAGCAAGCATTATACTGGAAATAAGAAGTGATGGAGCGCATTCTAATATACCTCAACCCGAATTTGATTGTCGACCACCACTGAGCAGAGGGTAACTTCGATAAAACCTACCCTCAACGATATGTGTTGACCAAGCAAGGGGTAGCCTGTCACTGTTCATGGAGCCTGCGAATTCATAAAAAAATTATACTTTGCGGTGTTTTTCAGCAGCGCTTCGTCTAAACTTCCTTTGACATAAATTTTTCTAATTATAGTTCAAAAACACGATCTTATGAGTGAAGTAAGCACCCGCTTTGCGCCTGGCGTTGTAACTGGCGAAGGCGTTTCCGAAATTTTCCGTCATGCCAACGAAAATGATTACGCCCTCCCAGCCGTCAATGTTGTAGGCACCAACTCGGTCAACGCGGTTCTCGAAACAGCCAAGGCCGTAAACTCGCCTGTTATCATCCAGTTTTCGAATGGTGGAGGAATTTTCTATGCGGGTAAGTCGCTTTCTAACGAGGGTCAAAAAGCAGCCATTGCCGGTTCTGTTTCGGGTGCGTTGCATATTCACAATATTGCCGAAATGTATGGTGTGCCCGTTATTCTGCATACTGATCACTGCGCCAAGAAACTCCTGCCCTGGATCGACGGTTTGCTGACCGCTTCCGAAAAGCATTTTGACCAGACAGGCAAGCCCCTGTATTCGTCGCACATGCTCGATTTGTCGGAAGAACCGATTGAAGAAAACATCGAGATTTCATGCAAGTACTTCGAGCGGATGGCCAAAATGGGCATGACGTTAGAGATTGAGCTAGGCGTAACGGGGGGCGAAGAAGACGGTGTTGACAACTCCGACGTAGACGATTCAAAACTTTACACACAACCTTCAGAAGTGGCCTATGCTTACGAGCATTTGAAGAAAATCTCGCCGAACTTCACCATTGCTGCTGCTTTCGGAAACGTACACGGCGTGTACAAACCGGGCAATGTAAAACTGTCGCCAATCATTCTGAAAAACTCACAGGATTACATTCAGGAGAAATTCGGGACGGGTCCGCTGCCCGTGAACTTCGTATTCCACGGTGGGTCAGGATCGAGCCGCGAAGAAATTCGCGAAGCTATCCAGTACGGAGCCATCAAAATGAATATCGATACCGATATGCAATGGTCAACCTGGGCAGGCATTCTGAATTACTACAAAGCAAAAGAAGGGTATCTGCAAAGCCAGCTCGGCAGTCCAGAAGGACCCGATTCGCCAAACAAGAAATATTACGATCCACGCGTGTGGCTCCGCAAAGGTGAAGAAAGCATGAGTACCCGTTTGAAAGTAGCATTCGAAGATTTGAACTGCATCAATCGGTTAGGATAAGTTATTGGTGGGGGCATTTCACAGCTGTTTCCAACAAAATCACGATAATCTTGATTGGCTCGAACGCCACGAAACGTCTCTAATAGTCGCTATTCTGTCTGCGAAACGGTTGTCTTCTATATTAGCCTATTTACTGATTGAACGGCCTAATTCTTGATTTTCAGCTATTTAGAAAATAGATTAATCATCTAATAGCCCCTCGCTGATGTAGGTCGAAAAACATAGAAACCTAATCCATGTTATGTTTATGTTAAGTATCTGCCGTCTGGCCGATACAGTACACCATAAACTCAATAATTATGAAAAAGGTAATTTTTGCCGCTACATGTGCCCTGTTTTTGTTCGCTCAAAGCTCCTACGCGCAAGCTGTACAAGAGGCTAAGGAGGCCAAGAAAGAAATGAAGGCCACCAAGAAAATAAACAAGGCCCGCGAGAAACGTCAGGACGTAAACGATAAGAGCCGGGTCGAGATTCCGATGGTCACCGACGACAAAACCAAATTGGCAGAAGCGCACAAAAAAGAAGAAAAGGCTATGA
>Ga0105048_10010966_pt1 | contig 14331 bp, 13 predicted proteins | sample MAT05_FD_78382 | JGI IMG/M metagenome (GOLD analysis project Ga0105048, IMG submission 78382) | Freshwater microbial communities from Lake Fryxell liftoff mats and glacier meltwater in Antarctica - MAT-05 | ecosystem: Environmental > Aquatic > Freshwater > Ice > Liftoff microbial mat | place...
CGCGTGCTCTACATGTCAGGCTACCCCGGTGGCGCGTTGACCGCCCAGCAGCTCGCTGACGATGGCGTCGGCTTCATGCCCAAGCCGTTTACGCCAGAGGTGCTGCTGCAGAAGGTGCGCGAGTCGATCGACGCCAAGAAGCCGGTCAAAGCCAAGAGCTGACGGCTGCCCGTTCACGCTGATCAGAAGTCGTCGAGCGCCGAGATGCGTTGCTCGAGGTCGGCTTGCAGGCTGCCATCGCGCTGACCATGCGGTGTCGCCAGCGCCCGCTGCCAGGCAACCTTGGCCTCGTCGGGCCGACCCGACCCCACGTACGCATCGCCCAGCGCCACCATTGCCGCGGCGTAGGTGGCGTCGAGACGCACCGCCTCGCTCAGGCTGGCCACGCTCTGCTCGAAGCGCTTCTCGTCGAGGTAGTACCGACCCAGCGAGAAGTGCCCCATCGGCGAATCGGGAAACTCGCGAACCAGGTCTTTGAATTGTGCTTCGCGTTCGGCGCTCATGCCGACGAGTGGTAGCACGAATGAAAGTGGGTCGGCCGGGTGTAGGGTCGGCCTTCGACTGTGGGCGCTCGACAGGGAGCAGCACGTGAAGAAGTTGGCTGAAGCGGCGAAACAGGCGTCTCGGGTGGTCAGCTCGGCCAGCACGACACAGAAGAACCTCGCCTTGAGCGCGATGGCCAGGGCGGTGCGAAAGCAGAGCGGTGCGATTCGCAAGGCGAACGCGCTCGACGTGAAGGCCGCCAAGGCCGCGGGTAAGAACGCCGCCTTCATCGACCGGTTGGTGCTCGATGAGCAGCGGGTCGAGGCGATGGCGCTGGCGCTCGAGTCGCTGGTCGCGCTCGAAGACCCGGTGGGTGAGGTCACCGAATCGTGGCGACGGCCGAATGGCCTCAAGGTTCGAAAGGTGCGCCTGCCGCTCGGGGTGGTGATGATGATCTACGAGTCGCGCCCCAACGTGACCAGTGATGCCGCGGCGCTGTGCTTGAAGAGCGGCAACGCGTGCATTCTGCGGGGAGGCTCGGAGGCCTTTCGCTCGAGTCAGGCCATCGCCAAGGCGCTGTCGGCCGGCCTCGAGGTTGCGGGGTTGCCCTCAGCGGCGATTCAGTTGGTGCCCACGACCGATCGCGAGTCGATGCTCGAGCTGCTCAAGCTCGATGGGCTGATCGACCTCTGCATTCCGCGCGGAGGTGAGAGCTTGATTCGCTTCGTCGTCGAGCACGCGCGGGTGCCGGTCGTGAAGCACTACCAGGGCGTGTGTCATGTGTACGTGCACGCTCAGGCCGATCTGGCGATGGCTGAACGAATCATTGTCAATGCGAAAGCCTCGCGACCGGGCGTGTGCAACGCGGCCGAGTGCTTGCTGGTCGACGCTTCGGTGGCTGAGGCGTTTCTGCCGGTGGCGGGCAAGGCGCTGAGGAGGGCTGGGGTCGAGCTGCGGGCTGACTCGCGGGCTCTCTCGGTGCTGACGAAGGCCAAGGTGAAGGCGGTTGCCGCTGAGTCGGGTGACTTCGGAAAGGAGTTTCTCGAGCTGATTCTGGCGGTGAAGGTGGTCGACGGGCTTGATCAGGCGCTCGAGCACATCGCTCGCTTCGGCAGCGAGCATACCGAGGCAATCGTCACCGGCGACCGGGGTGCTGCGCGGCGGTTCACCCGCGAGGTCTGCGCTTCAGCCGTGGTGGTGAACGCCTCGACGCGATTCAACGATGGCGGCGAGCTCGGCCTCGGCGCGGAGGTCGGTATCTCGACGTCGAGGCTGCACGCGTTCGGCCCGATGGGGTTGAGGGAGCTGACGGCGCAGAAGTTCGTGGTTGAAGGCGATGGGCAGGTGAGATGAGGAAAGCCGGGCTCGCTTGCGGCCCCCGGGTTTCGGCCGCCGGACTTCGGGTCTCGGTTTCGGTTTTGTGAGCTTTTTTCTCGCGCTTGATCTCGATGAGGTCGTTCGCGCGGAGGTGGTGCGGGCCATCGAGCGACATCGCGCTGAGGTCACGGCGAAGTGGCTGCGTGCTGACAAGCTCCACCTCACGCTTCGCTTTCTGGGTCACCCCGCTCCGGAGACGCTCGCTCTGCTCGAGCCCAGCGTGCGCGCCATCGCTCGCACCACCGCTCCCTTTACGCTCAGTCTGCAGGGGGGCGGCTTCTTCGTGACCGCCCGCGCTTCGAACGCTGCACACCTCGCTCACACCGGGGGCGCGCTCGAAACACTCGAGCCAGCACTGCGCGACTTCACCTCGTCGCCCTTCACCGCCTCACACCTCACGCTCTACGAGAGCACCCACCTGCATTACCGAGCCGTTCAACGCTTCGACTTCGAGGGTCAGCGAAAGCCCCGCGCTCGGGTCAAGCTGAGAACGCCATGATTGCGCAAGAGCGCCGGGTCGCGACGTATTGCAGCGACAAGCAACCCAAGCGTCTTCGGTGATGACCCGCGATGACAGTGTGCGTCTCACGCGCGGTGCAAGGCAGAGTCGCTGCCATTCGAAGGGCGCATGCGTCTGGTCGTAGTCGCGACCGCCGCTGTTGAAGATGCCGTTCGAGGCCGGGCGATCACCATCATGTGGTCGCGTTTCTGACTCGGCAGAAAGTACCCGAAGAACAGGTAGAAAATCAGCGAAGGGTGCCGCCAGAAGAGATCGAACCGCGGCTTCTCATAACCCGAGTCGAGATCATTGCCGGCCAGCAGCATCAGCCGCTCGAACAGCTTCCGCGCCGCACCGGGCAACCACGAATCCATATACCAGCGGTCGTAGAAGGCGACGTTCACCAACCCCTGTTCGGCGATGAGCTGCTCGAGCCCGCGCTGCGACAAAATGTGTTCGTGATACGGCGCGTGAATCGCGTGCAGGTACTCTTCGCTTTCTTTGAGCAAGATGCCCTCGGCATTTGGCGTCTCGACGCACAGCGCGCCGCCCGGCGCCAGTAAGGCGACGAGCTTCTGCAGAAACGCACGCGGGTCGGCGTCGTGCTCAATGACGTCGAGGCTGACCACGAAGTCGTAGCGCTGCTCGAGCACCTGGGCCGCGCGGTAGGCCTCGACGTATGGGTCGTACCCCACGCACCGCGCGTAGCCCTGCTCGGCCATGAACTGCAGAAAGAGGCCCTGGTTGCAGCCGTAATCGAGCACGCGATGATCTTTGCGCAGCCCGGCGGCGAGCAAGCGCCTGAGAATCACCCGGTACCAGCTGCGAACGAAAGCATCGAGCGTCTGCTCCCGAATCGGGTAGTTGGCGTAGTAGCTGGCCAGGTCGTCGACCTTCTCGCAGTGCAGCGACTGACACCCGACGCAGCGCCAGAGCTCGAAAGTGCGGTCGCGAAACTGGCGCACGTTACAGCGCACTTTCTTCACTTCGACGGGCACTGCCGTGCGAAGGCAGGTCGCGCAATGTCGCTGATTCACGCGTGGCCTGCTTTCGCGACGAGCGCGCAGGGGCCGGGCAGCACCACCGTCTCGGTCGTCGAGCGCAGCTCGTAGCCCACGCCGCGCCATACGATTCGGCGGGTCATCGACGAGTGCAGCGTGTTGATGAGCGACATCACCGAAGTCAACGGAGCGGTGAATACGTAGAGCCAGCGCTGCTGACGCACTTCACGAGCGACCGCCTCGGGCAACAGCGAGCACACCGGTCCGAGCAATGACGCCGCGTTGATCAGCTGCGCGGGCAGCACCACGAGACACCCGGCGCCGACCAGCCACTGCGCGGCACCGGTGCGGGCGAACATCGCCAGACAGAACAGCCCGTACGCGGTGAGGAAATTGGCCGACGAGTGCCCCAGCGCAGCGCCCCACCAGAGCGGTGAGAAGTACACGCGTGAGATGACCGACTGGCGATTCGTGAACTCGATGGCTTCGGCCACCGTCGACGGCTCGTACGAGACGGCTATGCAAGCGGGCACGAAACGAAGCTCGAGACCCGCGTTGCGAACTGCGACGGTGAGGGTCAAGTCGTCCGACACCGCGCGATCCCACGACTGGGCGATGCCGGCGCGGTCGAACACCGAGCGGTGAATTGCCATCGCCCCACCCCAAGCGAAGATTCGCTTCGGGTCGACGAGAAAGGGCACCGCCCCCGCGTTCCAAGTGCTGCGAAGCAGCGAGCCGAGCGTCGGCTTCGATTGGTGGTACCAGCGGTAACCGGTGGTCGCTCCAATCTTCGGGTCGCTCAGAGGGGCGACCAGGCGGCGAATGAAGGTCGGGTCGGGCCGCGCATCGGAGTCGAGAAACACCAGCGTCTCGACCTCGGCCGACACGTTGCGCACCGCCATCAGCTGACTGGTCACTTTCTGCGCTCGCTGCGAGCTGATGCGCGAGACCCAGAGCTTGGCGTTCACGTTCGGGTGCGCGCCAATCATCGCCGTGAGCGGCCCCGCCGCCGGGTCATCGGCCGTCGCCACCACGAAGTGCAGCTCGAGCGACGGGTAGCTCTGCGCGAAGACCGACTCGATGTTCAGCACGAAGCCCGGGTCGAGCCCCTTGCACGGCAGCACCACCGCCACCTTCGGGGTCGCCCCGCCCGAGCCAGTGCCCTGGGCGTACCGAGGCAGCTGGCGTTTCAGCCGGGCGGTAAGGAGCAGTGGAATCAGCGAAAAAACAACCGTGAGTAGCAAAATCGCACCGTTCGCGAGCATGCGGGTGAGATGCGCTCGAGCGACCGCTGACTAAACCGTCGTGGTCACCCCGCGTCGACTCCCGGTTTCGCGACACACCGGCCGTTGATGAATAAGCCAACGGCTGCGAAGGAGGTCGCCGAGTCACAGACAGACACTCCCTCGACGCTCTGTTCGCCAACTCCGACTTTGCTCTGGGCGACCTGGCAGTAGTCGGCATCAGGCATGCCGCCGCAGAGCGTGCCCGGCAGGCACTGCGAATCGCTCAGGCACACGCGCTCGCAACGATTGAGAGACCCGGCGCCCCAGACACACCCTTGGTCAGGCGCGCACGCCGCGAGGCCGCACTGCGAGGTCGCCACCGTGCGCGAGAAGCACACGCCGCCGATGCCTTCATCGGCCATGCAGACCTGACCCGCGGGGCAGCCGGCACCGCCCTGACATGGGTCGCACACCGTTCGGCATATGCCGACGCGAATGAGCGGCGAGCCACAGATCGCCTGGTGGGTGGCGAAGGGCTCCATCGCCGCGCAGCGTGCGAGGCCCCGGCACTGCAGATGAGGGGTGAACGAGCCGCACCCGGGAATCTCCCGAACGCCGAGGTAACACCAGTCGCTTACGTCGGCTCCGGCGTCACTCTCCGCGGTGACGGCCTCGGTGCAGAGCGCGGGCGATGGGGCCACGCATGCTCCGCTCAAGCGCTGGCACACCGTCGGCGATGGGCAATCTTCAGGCAGCACACAGAGAGCGTGCGCGGCATCGGGCTGGCCCACGCCTGCGTCGGCATTCGTCAACGCACCGAAGAGCTCTCGCACGAGGCCGCCGCAGCCCATACAGAAAGACAGCAGCACGATGGCAAGCGCGCGGTTCATTTCCTGAGCAAGCGGTCGACGTCTTGGCGAAACCGGCCGGCAGGGTACCTTCGCTGATACTCGAGCAGCAAGGCATGCCCTCGTGCCGCGGTTGAATGATCAATCGCCAGCTGCGCGGCCGCGAAGAGCGCCTCTTCGGCCTGCGGTGCCTTCGCGTGCTCGCGGGTGACGCGAAGGTAGGCACCGAGTGCCTGCTCGTACTGCCGCTCGGCGAGAAACACCTCGGCTTCGATGATCAACACTTCGGCTTGATCAACTGACGACGACTGCTGCTTCGCAGCGCGAATCAAAGCGTGCGCCTCGGCCAGCTGGCCTGCCTCGAGACGGGCACGAATGGCATTGAGCCCCGCGACTGGCTTTCGCTGCACCGGTCGAGCCGGTGTTCGCGTGGGCTCACTCCCGGCGTCGACCGCTTCTCCAGCATCAGGCGTCGACGATGCTCCACCGCTCGCAATCGAAGTGCCGGAGGCGAGCTGATGCATCGCGCCGTTGCGACGCTCGGTCACTTCGACGAGGCCCTCGCTCACCGCGACCACAGAGCGGCCCTGCGAGCGTGAGACCGAGAACCGCGTGCCGAGCACGCGCACCACGACTTCATCGGTTTCGACGAACATCGCCTGGCCTACCGGGCGCTTCTTCACCGCGAACGACAGCATGCCTTTTCGAACCTCGAAGCGGGTCGACCCGCTGGGCACGACGAAGCGGGTACCTCCGCTGATGCGCACCTCGGTGCCGTCGCTCAGCCGCAGCCCACCTTCGCTGCCCGGCCCCGTCTCGAGCTCGACATCGCGGGGCACCGGGCCATCGAGCACCAGCCTCGCGCCACCGACTTGCGCCACCGCGCCGTCTCCCAATACGAGTCGCTCGGGCCCGGTCGAGCCGCCCTGCGAGACGACGATGGCGATGACCACCACGGCGACCAACGCGCCCACCCCCAGGCCCCACACCAACCGATTGGGTCGACGCGGTGTGCTGGAGGCCATTGCGCCCCGAGCCGCCGCCACCGCGAGCCGCACCCGTCGTTCTCTCTCTGCCGGGGCCAGCTCGGGAGCGGCCGATGCCCGCATGGCCGACAGATGTACCTCGATGGCCTTGAGCCGGGCCCGGCATGATTCGCAGGCCTGCCCCTCGCGCGACTGCTCGGCAAGTACGGCCGCGGCGAGCTTCGCGGTCGGCACGTCACACAGCGGGCAGCTCATGACGGCTTCTCGCTTTCAGCATCATCGATACGCCGGCCCAGCGCCTTGGCCATGCGCTTTCGCCCGTAGTACAGCCGCAGTCGGGTGGTCGAGAGCGCGCTGTGCATCATCGTCGCGACCTCTTTCACTGAGAACCCCTCGACGACCCGCAGCAAGAACGCGGTGCGCTGCTCAATCGACAGCTCGTTGAGCGCGGCCTGGCAGCGCCCGAGCAATTGCCGAGCGGCGGTGAGATCATGCGGGCCGGCGCTCTCGCCTTCGGCCTTTTCGAGCATCTGCGCGACGTGCCCTTCGTCTTCAGCCGCGTAGACCAGCGTGCGCGCCGACTTGCTCTTGCGAAAGGCGCCGCGGGCCTCGTTGACGCAGATCGACCCGACCCACGTGGTGAACGAGGCCTCGAGCCGGTACCCGCGGAGCTTGGTCAAAACTGAAATCATCACGTTCTGGTGCAGGTCATCGAACTCGGCCGTCGCTCCCACCAGTCTGAGGAGCAGGCGCCGAGAAAAATCGTACGCGTGCTCGACGACCACCTGCTGCGCCCGCGCATCGCCTCCGATGGCGAGCGTGAGGGTGTCGACGGTCAACGGCGGTCTGCCTGCGCTCCTTTCAAGCGGTTTGATGCGCGAGTCGATCATGTGACTAAGGCGCCGCGCTCAGACCGAGCTCAAGCTGCAGCTGAGCACGCCCGCTGTCGAAGATGCGCTCGTTGTTGAGCGTGTGGGTGACCGAAGTCGGCAGCAATTGCACTTGTATGCCGAGCGTGGCGACCAGCACCGAGAAGATGCGAAGGTGCGTGGCTACCCCAACGAGGCCCACAGGCACCGCGTCACCGACCGTGCGCTTTTCACCAGTGGCGTTGAGCATCGCACTTGAGCTCACGCTGGCCACGCCCGCCTCGGCGCGCGCCCAGGTCTCGAAGCGAGGCCGGCCGCCAGGGGCTTCGCCAACGCTCAGAAAGCGAAAGCGGCCGGTCGCGCTGACGCACTTGATTGAGCTCGACCCGGTGCCGTCGAGCGCAGTGAACGGTCGGCCGAAGTCGGTCGAGCCCGCGAGGCCAACGCCCCAGCGCCCGAAGACCCAGAGCGCCGTCGCCGAGAGCCCGGGTGCCGTGCGCTGACCGTTGAGCGGCACCGCATAGAGAAACGAGACTTCGATGGCCGGGCCTGAATGCGTCGACGGCTCTGTATCGGCGACCACCGCCGCGGGTGTGACCGGCGTCGCCACTGGGGCCGCGGCGGGAGTGGAAGGTGCTGGCGCTCGCGAGGTGAGCGCTGCGCTCAGGAGACTCCGCTCTTTGAGCCCCATCACGCGGTAGAAGGCGGCATCGGGCTTCGCGGGGTGCGCGAGGGTGAATGAGTCGACTGCGCGGCCCAGGAGCGGGTCAACGACCGCGACGGTGAGCACCCAGCCAGGGCCATCGGCCGCCTTGGCCCAGCTCACGTACGCCACGAGCGAATGGCCCCGAGCTCTGCCCTTCGCGAGCGCGGCCGCTTCGGAGACGTCGAGCGTCTCGGTCTCGACGGTCGGCAAGAAGTCTTGCGCATAAAGCTCGAGCGCCCGGTTGATGGCTGCGAGCTTGATGCCGGGCGGCGCCGAGGTCGAGAGCAGCAGTAGCAGTCGCGGCGGCGGGGTCTCGGCCTCCGCAGGCAGAACCCACAGGGTCATCGCCGCCAGAACCGCCCATTTCGCCGAGTCTATTCGACGCATTCGCGGGGCGAACCTACTCGGGTTTGGCATTCGAGCGGCCCTTCATCTGACCCGAGTACACACCTCAACGCGGAATGCCTTTCACGCTGACGACGTCGCGATGGCTGATCTGAACCGGGAGTCGGGTTTTGTGCCTACGGCCCGACTGCTTTTTGCAGACGCCTGCGGTTGACACCGCATCTTCATTTCTTGGTGCCTGAAGCGATGCGAGCGCTGCGCTCTCGAGCGATTGGGGCGAACAAGTGACCCAGCCAGCTGCGAGGTGGGCGATCAGCAACGCCAAGCGCGTAGGTCTCGCCACGTTCTGACGGCAAATGAAAGGTGCCGAACAGGCAACCGAGAACATTCATCCCACTGCTGGCCGACCGCTTCGACGATCGGCTTGGGGTCGATAGGCCCATCGAACGTGAGCGCGCAGTCAACACATCGAATGATGGCTCGCCCAACGGGCAGCCGCCCAGAGACTTGGTTGCCACGAAGAACTCCGGCCGAGGGATTCGCTGGCTGATTTGAATCAACGAGGTCTTTGGGAAGCTGCTCGATCTCGCTTCGATAAGTGCAGACAACATCTCGACGAATATCAGCCCGAGTAAGTCGGGCCGTGCAGCGCTTCGACTTCGCCCGGTGACTTCAGGGCATCCGCAGTCGCGCGCCTGCGGTCGCTATGAACGTGGTCGGGTCGTTGCGGTTGGCGCTCAGAAACAGGTGCTGACCACCGATTTGCGCGAAGACGATCAACCAATTGGTTGGGCAATACTCCGCGCCTCCCGAGCCGCCCAACCCGACCTGAAAGCCGCCTGGGCGCGTAATCCACACCGGCACCTGAAGCTCGAGAAAGACATTCACCTGGTCGAACACTGGCAACACGAAGGCGACCCGCGGCACCACCCCGAAGAACGGAAACAGGCGCGCCCACAGGCCGACACGAAAATACGAAAGCTCGAACCCTCCACCGAGCTCGAGCCCACCGGTCGGTACCGCGCCAGCGGTCGCAGGCACTTCAATGACGCCGCGCAGGTCGCCATACGGGCGCAGCGGGCGCTCCTTCGGGTTGGGCGTGGTGGTCATCACCTTCTCGACCGCGCCCTGCACCCATTCGATCTGCAGCTCCTTCTTCGGCCGAATCTGCACGTCTTTCTCGACCGCCGGGGCCTCACCCCACTTAGCCTCGACGTGGTGCTTGCCCACCGTGGCGCTCAAGGTCTGCGGCGTGACTCCCACCACTTTCTTGTCGACCGACACCGTCGCTCCAGGCGGCGTGCTGTTCAGCACTAGGGTGCCGGTGAGTCGGCCTCGCACCGAATCGAGCATCTTCACCAAGGTGGGGTCGACCCGCGCAGGGTCGAGCGAGGCGTCGGGGTTGGCCTCCAGCGCCGAGGCGAAGGCCTCTTCGGCGCGGGCGAAGTCTTGCCGCGCGGCAAAGGCCTGGGCTCGCAACAGATGAATCTTCTCCAGCGTGGCCGAATCGCCGCCCTCGGCTGCGGCGGCATCGAGGTGCTTGAGCGCGACGTCGAACTCGCCTTGGTTGAAGAAGCGAACCCCCAGCTCGAGACGACTCGCCTTCACCGCCGGCGCAGCCAACACCAGCGCAGTCATCAGGGCGACAGCAGAAAACGTCATGGAGCTCGCAGAGGAAGGAGACTTCACCCCTCACTTAGCCGACGCACCAAGAAATTCACGTTCTTGCGTCACGAAAACTACGGCACCAAATCGACCCTCAGGCTGGTCGACTTGCCCGAGGCCACCCGCACCTCGCGCTCCTGGGTGCGAAAACCGGCCCGCTCGACCCGAATCAGGTAGCGGCCCGCATTCAAATCGAGCCCCAGCGGCGTGCGGCCCTTGGCCACCCCGTCGACGAACACCGTGGCCCAATAGGGCTCGCCCAGTCGGGCCGAGAGCACGCTGAGGTGGCCTTTGCGCCGGGGCGAGGCGTTGGCGATGCGCTTGCCCGCGTCAGTCACCTCGATCACCAACAGGCCCGCGTCGTCGAAGTCGTCTTCACCGCCGGCGTCGTTCGAGGCCGAGGCGATGAACAACTCGGCGCCCGCATCAGGGTCGTCGATGCCTCCCGCAATCGCCCCCGCGTCTAACGGGCGCGTCGCCGCCATCGGCAGCCCCGCGTCGACCGCCACCTCGGCCCCGCTGCTCCACGGCCGAAAGAAGGCCAGCGCCGCGACAACCAGCAGCCCCGCCACGCCCGCCAGCCACCGCCCGCGGCGAGGGGTCAACGCGCCGAGCAGCTCGCGGGTGCTCTGCGTCGGAGGCCGCTCGGGCCCCGCACCGCCACCCACGTCGACCGCCGGCCCCTGCTTGCCCTTCTCACTCGAGCGCCAGCTGGGAACCGTGTTGGTCGCGAGCAGAGAACCCGAGGGGCGCAGTGGCGCGGCCTGGTGGCCCTTCGATTCGCGGTAGGCCGACTCCAGCGCCTTCACCAGCTCGTTGGCCGACGAGAAGCGATCTTCCGGTCGCTTGGCCAGCGCACGTCTGACCACATCAGCGACGGGCTTCGAGATCCACGGGGCGCGGTCGAGAATCTCGGGCGGCGGCGCGTGGGCCTGCATCTGAATCAGCCGCAGCTCGGAGTCGGCCTCGAACGGCAGCGTGCCGGTCAGACATTCGAAGAGCACCACCGCCAACGCGTAGAGGTCGACCCGGTGGTCGACGTCTTTGAGACCGAGGGCCTGCTCCGGCGCCATGTAGTGGGGCGTGCCCATCACCATGCCGGTTCGGGTCAGCCCCTGCTTCGAGTCGCGGCTGCGCAAGATGCCGAAGTCGAGAATGGTGGCCAGGCCATCGGCGGCGAGGTGAATGTTGCCGGCCTTGATGTCGCGGTGAATGAAGCCCTTGCCGTGAATGTAATCGAGCCCCGCGCCGATCTGCTTCATCAGCTGCATCGTCTCGTCGGAGGTCATCCCGCCCTTGCTGCGCAGCACCCCGGCCAGCGTGTCGCCCTGGAGCAACTTCATCACCAGAAACGGGCGCCCCTCGTGCCGACCGACGTCGTAGATGGGCACGATGTTGGGGTGATCGAGCTTGGCGGTCAGCTTGGCTTCGCGCTCGAACCGCTCGACCACCTCGGGGTCGTTGACCAGGTTCGAGGCCAGCAGCTTGACCGCGACCTTGCGATCGAGCTCGGAGTCATTGCCGGTGTAGACCGTGCCCATACCCCCTTCGCCGATCTTCGCCTCGAGGCGGTAGCGGCCCGAGAGCAGGTCGTTGACCCGCACCGGCAAGACCGTCTTCTCTTCGCGGTCTGTGATTCGGGGGGCATTTCGCTGTGAGACCGAGGTGTTGGGCAGCCCGGAGGGGTTGTCAGGGTGCGAGGGTGCAGGCGCGACAATGCGTTGAACCGGCGTGCCGCACTGAGGGCAGACCTGGTCTTTTTCGTCGAGTGGGTGATTGCACGCCGCGCACTTCACGCGCGCGAGACTGTAGCAGGTGCCTGCCGCCGGTCTCACAAAGGAATGTCGCACCGCCCGCTGGGCTGATTCGCGGTCGACCTCCCCCCGGGCGGCCTGTAGCGTGCGCGCCGAATGCGACTCGCCGCTCTCGCAGGTCTGTTGCTGCTCTGCGGGTGTCGCTTCGATGCCTCGGTGTCGCCCGACGCTTCCGTGCCGTGCGGCATTGATGGCGAATGCCCCGCGGGTCGCATCTGCCAGCTCTCGCGCCAGATGTGCGTCGAACCCTCACCTATCGCCCGACGTGGACCTTCACGGTCTCGCCGCTCGCGCCCAATGACGACGGGCAGGCGGTCATCACCGTCGATTCGATTGAGGCGGTGGTGCACTACTTCAAGCCTTGAGCCTTTCGAGCTCTCCGTCGGCGCAAGACCGCGACGAGGGCTACGCCTGACACCGCTGCCCAGCCGAGCACCAGCACCACCGACCGCTTTCGCAGCTGCAGCGGCTTTCGCTTCGCCTCTGGCGGGTCGACGAAGGCCGGAGTACCGCACACCTGGCCAAAGACGATCGGCTCGGTCATCAGCAGCGGGCCCTCTTTGATGGAGCGCCGGTAGAGCTGCTGCACCCGCTCCGGGTCTTCATCGACGATGAACCTGGCCGCGGTGCAGAGCAACACCGTGAAGGCCCGGCCGCGGGGTGACACCTTGTCGGCGGCCTGCTCGGCGAGGCGCGAGGCGACGTGCCGGTAGTGAAAGCATCGCTCGAACGGAGGCGCATTCGCCGCTGCCCGCGCGGCTTCGGCCTGGCTCACCCCTGCATCGACTGGTGGCGAGGCCTCCTCGTCAGAGTCATCGCGGTGGGGGTTGTAAGAGCCCTCGGTCCACCCGAAGTCGGGCGCGGCTTCGGTGCCCAATAAGGCGAGCCCCTTGTGCCTCGCCATCAACGAGGCCTCGTAGAGCGCTGACGCGGCGGCCAACGGCTGGGTCTCACGTTTTGCCCGCTCGAGCGCACTGACGTACAGCTCCGCATCGACTCGCCCGCCCGGCCCGAAATACGGCAGCGCCTCTCGCCCGCGATTGGCCCGCATCAGCCGCCTGGCCAACAACCGCCGCAACCCCAGTTGCTGATCCTCAGGCCCCCAGGCCCCGTGCAGACCCTCTTCTTCGACCGTGTGTGCCGGGCCGCGCCGGCAGGGGTCGGCCTCGGGCAGCTCGTCGACCAGGCGCTTGAGCACGTCGAGCTCGAGCACCCGCTCGGCGACCCAGGCCACGTCGGGCCATGAGCAGCTGGCTCGCACGTGCTGCATTGCTGAATCGAAGTCGTTTCGGCTCAACGCGAGAATGGCGCGCTCCCCTTCGACCTGGTGCAGCGGGGCGGCCGCCAGCGCGAGCTCCTGATCAGCCAGCGGGTGGAGCCCTGCTCGCAGCGCCAGCTTCGCCCGCACCCAGTGCGGGACGGCCGAGTCTTCGAGCTGCGCAAAGGTCGCGGCCTCTTCGAAGCGCCCTGCGCGATAGAGCGCCGCTGAGAGGTGCGATGCGCCCGAGAGCTTCGGCACGGCCGCCAACACCGAGAGCACAGACATCGGGTTGGGGTGATCAGGGCTGGAGGCCCACCACTCTTCAGCGCCGCGCGACCACAGGTACATCGCCATCAAGCGCTGCACCACCGGCTCGTGCAGTGCCGCGGTGAGCCGCTCCTGGTCGCTGGCCAATCGTCGGGCCACCATCAGCAAGCTGGTGGTGCCGACCGAGCTCTGATGCGACGCCTGCTGCGCGTAGAGCAGCACCGCCTTGGCGTCGTCTCGGGCCCACAGCGCACGCTGCGCCTCTTCGCCGAGGCTCGCCACCGCCAGCCCCATCGGGTCATCGAAGCCCGCCACCGCGTGGGCGCGCAGGCTGGCGAAGTGCTTCGCGGCCACGGCGTCGCTCTGAGCGCCCCGCCCGAGCATGTACTCGGCGGGAATGGTGAAGCGCCGGCGCTCGGCCTCAGGCAGGGCCAGCACCGCCGCGAATTGCCTCGCTGCCAGCTCGCGATCGGAGGTGTGCCAGGTCTTGGCGGCCTTCTCATACAGCTCGCGCTCGCGGGTCTGACCGCCGAGGCGGGCACCGTACGGTTCGCCATGCTCCGCCACGATCAGCTTCTCGGTCGGCGCAGGCACCAATCGGGTGGCCTCCAAATCGAACAAACCATCAGGCATCTGCGAGAGCGTGGCATCGCGCTGCGAGAGCATCTCGAAGGGGAAATCGGGGCCGCACGGCCAGGCGGGCCCCGCCCAGAGCGTCACCAACACGAGAATGAAAGCACTATCGCGAGACATGTAGGTTCTCTCCGCGCACGGTGCCGACCCGAATGCGCTCGCCAGGCCGGAGCCAGAGCGGGTGAGGCGTGCTGAAGCTGGCGGCGGCGGCATCGGCGCTGCCGTGGTACCCGGTGGTCGCTTCGCTGTGAGCGATGCCCCCGGTGACTCCGAAGCGGTGCGGCGCTCGCGCGTCGAGGCGGCCGGCGTTCACCAGCCAGACATCCCGGCCCGCTTCGTCGAAAGCCTCGA